>Ga0315277_10000008_pt1 | contig 387196 bp, 453 predicted proteins | sample YL17G05_15_MG_FD_203695 | JGI IMG/M metagenome (GOLD analysis project Ga0315277, IMG submission 203695) | Sediment microbial communities from Yellowstone Lake, YNP, Wyoming, USA - YL17G05_15 | ecosystem: Environmental > Aquatic > Freshwater > Lake > Sediment | place: USA: Wyoming | collected...
ATTCTTCGGGTTTAACCGTAAAAAAGTTAGATATTATTGGGAATAAATTAGTGAATAATATGGAAAATAAGAAGTATGAGTTCTGGACTGATAAGATAGCAAGAGAGATAATCGAAAGAAAAAAATTCCACTTTACTGATAATCCTATACTAAAGTTTAATAGTTATGTTGTAAAAACTTCGGCTTCTTTATCAGGGGTTTTGCATATAGGAAGATTGAGTGATACTATCAGAAGTGAAGCTGTTCATAGAAGCCTGAAGGATATGGGAGTTAGAACTCAATTGATTTGGGTTGCGGAAGATATGGACCCATTAAGAAGGATTCCAGAAGGGGTATCAAAAAATTATGTTGATTATATCGGGATGCCAGTAACTGATATACCCGATCCGAATGGTTGTCATAAATCTTATGCTGAACACCATGCCTCAGAATACTTTAAAGTTCTAGACGAATTTGTTTTGAGTAAGATGAAAAAATTCTCGATGCGAGAAGAATACAAGAAAGGAAACTTCAAAAAATATATAAAATTTCTCTTGAAAAACGTTGATGAAATCATAAAAATTCAAAATGAATACAGAGAAACTAAACTTCCTAAAAATTGGAGTCCATGGAAACCTATTTGTGAAAATTGTGGCAAAATAATAACTTCAAGAGTTACAAAGTTTGAAAATGGCAAAGTTTTCTACAAATGTGAAGATTATTCATTTGAAAAGAATGTTGCTAAGGGTTGTGGTTATGAAGGCGAAAATAACCCATTGAAAGGAAATGGTAAATTAATGTGGAAGAGTGAATGGGCTGCACAATGGGCCAGATGGAAAGTTTGCAGTGAAGGCGCTGGAAAGGAATATCAAGTGCCAGGTAGTGCATTCTGGGTTAATGGCGAGATTTTAGAAAGAATATTAAATTTTCCAATGCCTGTGCCAATTTTCTATGAGCATCTTACTATAAATGGCAAAAAAATGTCCGCTTCTCTAGGAAATGTTGTCTATCCTTACGAATGGTTTGAAGTTGCTACTCCCGAACTTTTGCGTTTGTTGTTTTTGAAGGATCCTATGAGAGAAAGAAACTTCAGATGGACAGATATTTCAAATTTGATGGATGAATATGATGAATTAGAAAAAATTTATTATGGAGTGAAAAAGGTTGAAAGTGAAAGAGATTTAATAAATTCAAAGAGATTATTTGAGTCAATCCAAATTAAACCTTTACCTAAAAAATACGAACATATTGCACCCTTTTCTGTATTTGTAGAGATTGCTAAAATATTGCCAGAAGAAAAACAGATGAATTTCGCGATTGATAAGTTGAGAGAGTTTGGTCATTTGAAAATTGTTAATTCTGAATTAGAAAAAAAGATTAAGGATAGGTTAGAATTAGCAAAAAAATGGTATGAAAAGTTTGGTAAACCAATGATAGTTGAATTCAAAGTTTCTGATGTTGAAAAAAAAGCAATAACTGAATTGATAGAAATGATTAATAAAGAAGATGATGGAGAAAAATTACAATATGGAATTTTCGAAATTGCAAAGAAGGGTGGGATAAAGCCTGTAAAATTCTTCCAATTGATTTATAAAATAATTCTAAACCAAGATAAAGGACCTAGATTAGGGCCATACATCATTGAAAGAGGAAAAGAAGAAATCATAGAAAAACTTGAAAAAAATATTTGATTTCCTAACATTTTTATTTCTTTCTTATGTAATGTATAGTATGGTTTTTTTCGAGGAATCTAAAATATTCAAGGATGAAAATATCCTTTCCCCAGAATACTTACCAGAATTTCTGCCGCACCGAGAAAATCAGATGGAAAGAATAGCAAAAATAATTACGCCCGTAAGTCATGGCAGGACTTCACAAAATGTATTCATCTCAGGTGTGCCAGGAATAGGCAAAACTGCATCTGCAAAATTCATATTCAGAAAATTTGAGGAGTATTCAGAAAAGGTCAAAACAATCTACATAAACACTTGGAATTATAACACTTCATTTTCCATTCTGACAAAACTCGTCATAGAATTAGGATTTTTTGCACAGAGGAGAGGCGTTTCGAAAGATGAAATAATGGACAGGTTGATAGAAGCAATAAAAAAGACTAATAAGTCACTCGTTATCTGTTTGGATGAAGTCGATCAATTAGTAAAGAAAGATGAATCTGCCTTATACGATTTATTAAGATTAAATCAATATGTAACCAACCCCATCGTTCTAGTAATGATATCAAATTATCGTGATATTTTTGCTGAAATAGAGCCTAGAATTAAAAGTAGTTTAAACATAGAAGAAATAGAATTCAAACCTTACAATTTACAAGAAATGAAAGATATTTTACATGAGAGATGTAAGTACGCTTTTAAGCCTAGTGTTTTAGAAGAAGGTGTGATTCTTCTTTGTGCGAATCATGCTATAAATAAAGGTGGGGATGTTAGGATTGGATTAGAATGTCTCAGAAAAGCAGCTAGAACCTCAGAGGAAGAGAATTCAGATAGGATAAAAGTAAATCACGTAAAGCAGATATTAAATGAAACCGGTCCTGTTAAGTTAAAAATAATGAAGGATAATTTGACCGGCGTAGAAAAAAATATAACTGATTTATTGTCTGCATTAGGAGAAGTAACATCCACAGAATTCCATAAAAAATATGTAGAAAAATTTGGTCAAATAAGTCAATTTGGATTGAGAAAACATATTATACATCTGGAAAATATTGGAGTGATAAAAACCAAGGAAAGTAGAGAAGAAACAAGAGGTAGGAAATACTTTATAAGCTTAGTTGAACGTAAAGTTTTTAAGTAAATATCATCATTTTACAAACAGCGAGGTAGAGCAGCCTGGAGTGCTCGCAGGGCTCATAACCCTGAGGCCCGTGGTTCAAATCCACGCCTCGCTATACTTAAATATTTTAAATTCTACCATCATTTCATGATTTATGAAATGCCACGTGTTGGACAAGATTTTGCAGGCTGTGGTTCTGCGAGTAAAAGGGATAAATGGTATTTTTTAAATTTACATGAATATCCTAAACTGTTCAATGAAAGAGTTTTAGAACATTTGTATGATTGTGGACCTTTGACATTAGAAGAGTTACAAAAAAAAGAAATGGGGATAAAGGATATTGTTTTTGATAATATAAAAGCTGAAATTGAATTTGGCTCTGTTGAAGCTTATAAACAAAATGGTGTGACTAAGTACAGACTTACTGAAGAAGGAAAGAGTATAGTAGAAATGTTGAAGGAAAGAGTAAACACATGGGAAAATGAAAAAAGACTTCGATCTGATTGATTTCTATCCTGCTCTTCTTCCAGTTTTCTTCTCAAGTTCAACTTCAGGGACAACGTTCTCGATTTCTTCTAGTTTAGATCTCAATAAATTTATTCTTTGATCCAAATCATCCAAATCTCTTTGATATGCAACAGAAGCATCAACGGCTTTACTGACTTTTTGAGAAATAGTAGATAGATATTTTGATATTATGTTAACTTGTTGTGCTATTGTCTCAACTCTTTCCATTAAAGAATTTATCTTATCTCTTTCTTCTTTGACTCCCTCTTTTTCAATCTTTTCGGGTTTTCTCTCTTTTTTTACAAAAACTTCTTCTTCATCTCTGGAGAACATTTTGTCACTGATTTATCTATCAATGGTAAAAGATTTAAGTAGATAGGATGAAGATTTTTTTGACCGGAAAGCCTAGAAGTGGTAAATCAACAGTTTTGATGAAAATTATTGATATTCTTAAAAAGAAGAAGTTGAAAATTGGAGGATTCATTTCACCTGAAGTTCGAGAAAGAGGAGACAGAATCGGGTTTAAAGTTATCGATATCAATTCTGGCAAAGAAGGGATACTAGCTAGTATTACACAAAAAACTGGTCCAAAAGTTGGAAAATATCATGTAAACTTAAATAGTTTTGAAGAAGTTGCATTAGACGCACTGGATTTTGCGATGAAAGAATGCGATATCATATGCATTGATGAATTAGGAACGATGGAATTATTTTCTCAAAAATTTAAAGAAAAAATGGATGAAATATTAGAATTAGAAAAAACTGTTATCGTGGTTCTTCATATAAATCTCGTCGAAAAATATAAAAAGTATGGTAAAATTATTCATGTTACTCCTGAGAATAGAGAAATATTGCCTAAAGAAATAGTCAATATGATATATGGGTCCAGCCAGAGTTGGACTGGCCTCTCTGCCTTGTAAGGGCAATGTCCTACCGATAGACTATGGACCCTTGTAATAATCCTTAGAATAAACAATTTTATAAAAATATTAAGATTTAAAAAGAAGGTAAATTGGAAACATTTGCCACTATATTAACAATCTGTCTCACTTCTAGTCTTGGTTTCCATTTAAACATACCGTCCCACATTTTTATCGTTCCTTTATCCCCATTTATCGTAACAGAATACTCGCTCCCGTTCAAGTACTTTATTTTTGGTACTACTGAAATACATCTCAAAGAATCAGGTTTTGTCACGATAAAATCTTTGTACTTCCCATTGTTTTCTAGATGTCTACCTCTAATGATATGATACCACAAGCCATTGATATACTTAAACATCGCTTGTTTTAGTTCAGAACTGTATTTTGCTGTAATATGCATTAAATGCCCTGCGTCTAGAGAAATAGATGTTAATGTAGCATTCAACAGTTTTTCTAACACTTCTTTTATTTTATTTGTGATTATATCAGTGCCTCTGTATATTTCTAATATGCCTAATTCAAAGTCGATAAAACAATAAACTTTTCTCAAGACTCTCTCTTTTCCGTTGTTTCTTAAATATTGTATGACTTCGTATGCTTCATCCGAAAAGGCTCTTTTTAAACCAAGTTCGACATCTTCTTCATACCATATGTCTACTTCTATCTCATCATTTCTATACTTAGATTCCTTTGCTCTAAGCCAACAACCATTTTCCTTTTTATCGTTTAAGGATGTTATTATATCATCCTTAACTGGTAAAGGTTCTATTTTAAACAAACTTACCGTTGTCATATTTATTCTACCTCATTAATGTCTATATATTAGATATACAACATTTATATATTAATATTATTTAAATAGTATTGGGGTGAAGTTGTGATGAATGTATTTGAAACATCGAAAGAAGTGGAATATGATACTAAAAACACGAAGAGAGTATTGGAAGTATTGAATAACAGTATGAGAGGTATGACGATAACAGATGTAGCAGGCCAGTTAAAATTAAACAGACATACAATAACCAAAATATTAGATAAACTATTGATAGAGAAGAAAATGAATTACGACGAAAAGGGACCAGCAAAGATATTTTATTCAAGTGGCTCTGGAAAATTCGTAGGCAGGGTGGATCAGGGTAAATTTGATACACTCTGGATAGACATTTTCAAACCAAAATATGTGGAGGAGGAAGAATTCATAAGAATAAACCAGACAAAGCATGACCATCTTATTAGATCGAGCAGCAAATTCAGGTCAATAGGAGCTATAGCCATTAAAAAAAGAAACTTAATAAACTTGATAAGAATACTGAAAGATGTAGCAAGAGACGAGTTTGGATTAAAGGTTTAAAGAGTTAAATTTCAATAAATCTAGAGTGTTGTAATGACCAATCAAAAGGATTTTCAAGAGAAATTATTACTCTACCAACTATTGGAAAATAAAGTCAATTCTTTGATGAAAAGAAGAGAAATGATTCTAAGTAAAATAGTGGAAACAGAAACTACAATCAATTCATTAGATGAGTTAGATAAAAGCAAAGACGAAAATATTTTGTTTCCATTAGGATCAAACACGTACATACAAGGTATGATAAAAAAGAAAGAAAAAATTATAGTCGAGTTGGGTGCTAATATAGCTGTAGAAAAAGATACTGAAAAAACCAAAGAAATACTCCAAAGTAGAAAAAATAACTTACAGACAAGTTTACAAACTATAGAAAAAGAATTGGTAAATGCCAGTAGAGAAATGGTTAAATTAGAACCTGAAATAAGATCTATGGTCGAAAAAACCAACGCTTCTTCAGAAAAGAGTGCAGGTTAATATGTTTGGTTTCTTGAAAGAAAAACTATCAAAAGTAGTCAAAAAAATATCTGACAGGGTTGAGAAGGAAGAACCTGTAGAAGAAAAAAAAGTAGAGGAAATAAAACCAGAATTAGAGGAAAAGGAAGAAACTAAGCTAGAAGAAAAAAAGGTAATTAAAAAAGGTATAATAAAAAAGGCTTTTGAAAAAGTAACAAAAAAAGTTGTAGAAAAAGAAATCTCTGATAAAGATCTGGAAGATATCCTTGACGACTTGGGTATTAACCTGTTGGAAGCAGACGTGGCTTTTGAAGTAAGTGAAAAAATAAAAGAAGATCTTAAAAAGAATTTAGTTGGCAAACAAGTGAAAAGAGGTCAAGTAAAAAATATTATTATAGATACATTCAAAACAAGCTTGTCAGAAATTTTAAATGTAGGTAAGATTGATTTAAATAATCTTGTTAAGAGTAAAAAACCTCTCCTTATGTTATTCTTAGGTTTTAATGGCTCAGGAAAGACAACTTCATTGGCGAAGGTCGCTAGCTATTTGAAAAAAGAAGGATTTTCATGTGTTTTTGCCGCAGGCGATTCATTCCGTGCAGCTAGTATAGAACAACTAGAAGAGCATGGTAGAAGATTAGGGGTAGATGTCATTAAACATAAGTATGGAGCTGACCCGGCCGCTGTTATATTCGATGCGAAAGAGCATGCTAAATCTAGAGGAATTGATGTTGTACTTGCAGATACAGCTGGTAGGTCACATACCAACAAAAATTTGATGGACGAATTAAAGAAAATTACTAGAGTTGATAAGCCGGACTTAAAAATATTTGTCATTGACTCTTTAGTTGGGAATGATGCTGTTCCACAAGCTAAAATGTTTGATGAAGCTGTAGGTATAGATGCAGTCATATTCACGAAAGTAGATGTTAATGAAAAGGGGGGTTCAATACTTTCCGTATCTTATATATTGAAAAAGCCTATTTTGTTCATTGGAGTTGGCCAGAGTTACTCGTCTATAAAAGCATTTAAACCTGAAGAATTTATTGAAAATATAATCTAGATGGTTTATTATGGATTTTGGAAAGAATCTTAATAATTTAGTCAGGAAAATATTAACAGGAAGTACTGTAGATGCAAAAGCGGTTGAAGAATTAATAAAAGGGCTACAGAGAATTCTACTCGAGAGTGACGTAGACATAAAATTAGTTTATGAACTTTCAGAAAACATAAAGAAAAAATGTCTAAAGGAAGAGATACCTGCTGGATTGACTCTTAGAGATCAAGTAATGAAAGTTGTCTATGAGGAATTGGTAAAACTTCTTGGTGAACAACAAGTGGGACTTTTAGGGAAAAAAGGAATTATGTTGCTAGGTCTTTTTGGTTCTGGAAAGACTACCACAGCTGGCAAACTTGCAAAATATTTCCAGAAACAAGGATTAAAACCTGCAATGATAGCTTGTGATTACCATAGACCAGCAGCAATAGATCAACTACAACAAATAGGTGAAAAATTGCATGTTCCTGTTTATGTTTCAAAGGAAAGAAATCCTTTCAATGCATTAAAGGAAGGTATGGAAAAATTAAAGAGTTATGATATCATTATAGTCGATACTGCTGGGAGAGATGCATTGGATAAAGAACTGGCAGATGAATTAAAGAAAATGTATGAAATTTTCAAACCTGATGAAGCATTACTTGTTATACCAGCAGATATAGGAAAGATAGGCGGTAGGCAAGCAGAAGAATTTAATAAACTTGTTGGAATAACAGGCGTGATAATTACAAAAATGGATGGTACAGCTAAAGGTGGTGGTGCATTATCTGCATGCTCAGCAACTAAGGCTAAAGTCAAATTCATCGGAACTGGAGAGAAATCAGAAGATTTAGAAATTTATGATCCAGTACGTTTTGTTTCTAGATTACTTGGAATGGGTGATTTACAATCTCTCCTGGAGAAAGCAAAGGAGTCTGAATTTAAAGAAGAAGATATGAAAAAAATTTTATCTGGAAAATTTACACTCAAGGATTTCTACGAACAAATAAGTGGTATGCAAAAAATGGGGCCATTAAATAATGTGATTGATATGATTCCTGGTATGGGTCATTCGATCCCTCAAGAAATGTTGGAAGTACAGGAAGAGAAACTAAAAAAATATAAGTATATCATCGACAGTATGACAAAAAAAGAGAAGAATAATCCGGATATAATAAACAGCAGTAGAGTCAAAAGAATTGCAGCAGGCTCTGGCACAAGCCAAAAAGATGTAAAAGATTTGTTAAAGCAATATGATCAGACGAAAAAATTGATGAAAAAAATTGGTGGTGTGCAAGGATTAAAACGTGGTGCATTAAGGGGATTTGCCAAGAAGTTCGGGCTTAACATCTGAACTCTGTTCTGTTTTGGTTTTTGGTAGAATAGTTAAAATACCAATAACTCCACCGAATATTCCGCCAAAATGTGCTAGTTCTCCTATGCTATCTGGCAAATTTACTATCATCATTATAAGGTTCATTAAAAAATAGAATAAAATTGCGATAAACATTGGGACTTTTATGTTTTTAAATGTGAAGAAAACTACAGGTGCTGCAACGATATTTAAAACAGGTATTAGTATTGCTGGCACTTCTTCCCAACCTGCTATAGCTGCAGCCAAAAACATTACTCCATAAACTGCCGCAGATGCACCTATCAATATTACTATGTTTCCTGTTAAAAATTCCATGAGAAAACCGAATGGAATAGCACAAAAACCTGACAGTAAATAGAATAAAAGAAATTTCATGCTTCCTATTTTATTTTCTATCAAAAGACCTACAATTGATAACATTAGCATGTTTCCTCCAATATGAATTATATCGCCATGGATGAACATGTGGGTTATTAATGTGTAAAGTCTGGTATTAAGGTTGGCTGGACTAAGGCCATATGCTGATAAAACAGCATCTGAAACAAAGTTTGTAGAAATATCATATGAGAATAGAAAGACTGCTAAGTTTATTGTTATTAAAATGAATGTTACTATCGGCCAATCTTCATCCATTTATTCTCATCCTATAAAATGTTTTAAACTTATAATAATAATTTGTGATTTGATGGATATTAAGGAAAAAGCAACTGAAATATTGAAAAATAATTTTGTTTGCGACCATTGTTTAGGTAGACAATTTGCTCAACTTTTATCTGGCATGACGAATGAAGAACGAGGCAAGATCGTAAGGAATTATCTAGCGATGCTAATAGATTCTGGTGAAAAAATAGAAGTTAACGAATCCAATTTTTATGGTTTGAATTTCCATCTGAATAAAATAAAACCTGAAAGGCCGAAAAAATGCTCAATCTGTTCTAATGTATTCGACGAGCTTAAAAAAAAAGTAAAACTCATTGAAAAAGAATTGAAGAAATATGATTATTCTACATTTTTAGTTGGTTGTAAATTAACTCCTGACTTAGCCAATAGAGAAGAAGAGCTATGGGATAATATTGGAGTAGATTGGTGCGAATCCATAAAGAATGAAATAAATCGTGAATTGGGTATAGAGTTGTGGAAAATTGTAAGAAAGGATATGGACAGGATAAACCCTGATATAACTGTTTTGTTTGATTTGAATACAAATAGTGTAAAAATTAATGTTCGTTCAATATATGTCTTTGGAAAATACCAGAAATTTGTAAGAAACATGCCACAGACAAAGTGGAAGAAGAAGATCTATAAAACATCAGTTCAAGAAATAATTGAAAAACCTTTGAGAGAACAAACAAAATCTAAAATGACGAGTTTTCATGGAGCTGGCAGAGAAGATATAAATGTAAGATGTTTGGGTTGGAGACCATTTGTTATAGAATTATTAAGTCCAATGAAAAGAAAGTTGAATCTGAAAAATGCAATAAACGAAATAAACAAATCTAAAAAAGTTAAAGTCAAACAACTAAATGTTGTTAGAAAAGATGTAGTAAGAAAAGTAAAGTTTGCTAATTGTGATAAAACTTATCGTGCTATAGTTAGTTTTGAAAAACCTCTCGAGAATTTAAAAAATTTAAGACAGTTGAAAAATGCTGTAATAGCACAAAAAACACCTACACGTGTCTTGAGAAGAAGATCTGACTTGACTAGGAAAAGAAAATTAAAGGATATAACTTACAAAATTTTGAACAAAAAGAAGTTAGAACTAAAAATAACTGCACAATCAGGTCTATATATTAAAGAATTGATAAGTGGGGATAATGAAAGAACAAAGCCAAACATCTCCGAAATCTTAGATAATAAAGTTAAAAATATAGAACTGGATGTTATAAAAATACACTTATAAGGCTTAGCAAAGAATTTAAAGTATTTATTTATTGATAAATTAGTTTATTGAAGGGATAAAATGGTTCAAAAGTCCAAAGGGCCTAGAAGAAGAACAAGAGATTTGCTTAGTTTTAAGGCTAGGGAAAAGGTCCCTATAAATGAGTATCTTAGGGAATTTGAGATTGGTAGCAAAGTTGTTTTGAGCCCGACTCCTTCGAGCTATAAAGGGTTGCCGTTCAGAAGGTTCTTCGGAAAAACAGGAACCATTATAGATAAAAGGGGTAAATGCTATATAGTTAAAATAAAAGATGGTGAAAAAGAAAAAACTGTAATATCAAGACCCGAACATTTAAAGGCGATTTGATGCAAGAAATATTGAATGAAAAACTAATAACAGATGTAGAGGCAAGAGAATTACTTGCCGAAAGAAAGAAAGAGATAGAACTAGGTTATGAACAAAAAAATTCGTTAGAACATTTGAAAAAATATAATAGCTTAACTCCGAAAAAATTAGAAGAACTATTAAAAAAACTATCAGAAGTTAAAAAATTGAAAGAAAGGCAAATTATAAGTATAGTAAACATATTGCCAAAAGATAACGATGATTTGAGACTTATTCTTGAAAAAGATTACGCACTTTTAACAGAGGAAGAGAAGAATTTGATACTGGAATCCATGAATAAATTTGCATAAAAATGGTGGTTCTCCTATGAAAGATGAATACATAATAGTATTGGATTTCTTATCAAGAGGTCGTGCAGATAGTAGAAGGGCCGAGCCTACTGTTCAAGGTATAGGAGTTAATTTTCTAAATCTCTTAGAGATTGTTCTAAAACCCGATGTTATGCCCAAAACAGGAGATCTAATTTACATAGGCGAGATGAAAAGGGATAAAGTAAGGTATATAAAAGGTAGGATAAGATATGATGAATTGACTGCCTTTGCAAAGGATCAATTGGAAGAAGTGACAGATAAAATCATAACCCAAAATGAAAAGAAATTTGTAGATTTCTTTAATACTGCAAGCCCAGTTTCCAATAGATTACATAGTTTAGAATTATTGCCAGGTGTTGGAAAGAAACACATGTGGGCTATAATAAATGAGAGAAGAAAGAAGAAATTCGAAAGTTTTGATGACCTAAAAAAAAGAGTAGAAATGTTACCAGAACCAAAGAGAATGATTAAGAAAAGAATAATAGAAGAACTGAAAGAAAGTGACCGTCATAGATTATTCGTTATTTCGCCGCCTTCACAGACTCCTCGTTAAATCTATAACTTCGACTTCTTGTACTCCTTTTATACTCTTGATCTTGTCAGTGACTCTGTCCAATTCACCATCTTTTTCTTCTATATATTTGATAATTTGAATCGCATTGATCCCAAAAGCAATAGGAATTCTCTGCAATCTTTGGGGTTTGATTTCTTCTATTAACGCTTTCTCTAGAGCATCTAAATCAGTTTCTACACCCTCTGGCATTATCTTAAAAGTAACGATTACACTACCTACCATAACATCATCTAAGGTCCTTTAAAACCACATTTTGGGCACATATATATATTAGATAACCTTTTACAACGTGAACATCTGAAAATTTCGGCTTTTTGACAATTGGGGCATTTAAACCTGACATATCTATCGTCTGATAAAAGATCGATGCCACAAGTTGTACATTTCATCTTCTCTGCCATAACACACCTTTTTAATTTTTAGATAGTATTTCTTTTAAGGGATATATCTTTTTAACATTTATGTATGCCCCCGTAGTCTAATGGATAGGATACTTCCCTGCGGAGAAAGCGGAAAGGAAGCGATCTGGGTTCGAATCCCAGCAGGGGCATAGAATTAAGTAAACATATGACTTAATAGTTTTTGATAAAAATGATAGAAATAATTAAAAGATACCCTGAAATGTGCTTAGATGCGATGAAAATTGCACAAAAAGCAAGTATTCCCAATTATGAATTCGAAAAAATAATCATTTGCGGTATTGGTGGTTCTGCTATTTGCGGTGATCTGATAAAAGATCTTTTAAAAAATAGAATTTCTTTGCCAATAGATGTTTGCAGGGATTATCATTTACCTTTTTATGTTGATGAAAATACACTCACTTTTTGTGTAAGTTATTCTGGTAATACGGAAGAGACACTAAGTCAATTCGTAGATTGTATCAAAATAAAGAGCAAGATTATTGCTATAACTTCAGGTGGCAAGCTAAAGGAATGGTGTAAAAAATTTAATTTACCCTGTGTTTTGATACCTTCTGATTATCAGCCGCGTACAGCTTTACCATACTTATTTTTCTCTATCATCGCGTGCTTGCAAAAGTTTGGAGTTGTAAATTCAGAAAAGGAAACCAATGAAACAATTGAATTATTAAAAAGAATAAAGACTGATTCTGTTAAAAAACTAGCTAATTCAATGAAAGATTCTATAATAGCGGTTTACTCTTCTGATGAATTCTCTGGTGTGGCAAGAAGACTAAAAACACAGTTAAATGAAAATAGCAAAATACCAGCGAAATACGATGCTTTTCCAGAATTAGATCATAATGAAATAGTTGGTTATCAGAATGAAAAATTGAACAAGAATACCTTTGTTTTGATATTAAGAGATAAAGATGAGCCAGAAGAAATTAAGGCAAGAATAGATATTACTAAGGATTTAATAAAAAATAAAGTCAAAAAAATTGAGGAAATATGGGCAGGGGGCAAGTCAAAATTGGCAAAAATAATGTCTCTTGTGTACTTAGGTGACGTTATAAGCTATGAATTGGCAATTTTAAATAATGTTGATCCTATTAAAGTTAAAAATATAGTAATTCTAAAGAAAAAACTGGAATATAAAGTAAAACTCGTGAAAAAATTAGAAAAAGAGTTAGAATCGTTAGCTCCTTAATTCGACTTTCATGAAATCGTGAGCGACCTTGCTATTTTTGAATATTTTTTTTGCTTCTTTCTCCAACTCCTCTATATTTGTATATCTCCTACTAATATGAGTTAATATCAATTCTTTTACTTTAGCCTTTTTTGCAAGTTTAGCCGCTTCTTTTACATTTGCATGTGACTTACTTCCAACATCTTCTTCTAGAAAAGTACCATCATGAATTAGCAAATCGGCATTCTTAGAAATCTTAACAACATTATTGCATGGTTTAGTGTCACCAGAATAAACTACTTTCAAACCTTTTTTAACATTAGAAACATCTTCTAATTTTATTTTCTTACCTTTCCATTCCAGTTCCCCTGTTTTCTTCATATTTTTTAACCATGGACCCCTCTTTATACCAAGTTTTTTCAATTTATTTTCATCGATGTTAAATTTATCTTTTTCCTGGAAGCAGAATGCAACTGCAGGAACTGAATGATAAACCGGTATTGATGTTATTACATAATCTTCCGTCTCATCAACTATAGTTATATCCTCACCTTCGAAGGGTACTTCATGAGCTTCTACAGGGAATCTTAAACCAAAATAACCTAAATCTAATATATCAGAAACAAATTTTTCCGCCTCTGGACCGTATATTTTCAGTGGTTCAGATCTCTTTTCAAGGTTCATTGTCTGAATCATAGGAATTAATCCGGCAAAATGATCGGCATGCCAATGAGATATGAATATCTTGTTTATTTGCATAAAGCTTATCCCTGACTTCATCAACTGTTTTTGCGTACCCTCACCACAATCGAATAGCAGCACATCTCTATAATCAGAAAAATATTCCAGTGTTATAGCTGGATGATTCCTCTTTATAGATGGGATACCAGATACAGTACCCAAAAAAGTTACTATTATCATGAATAAAATCTATAGGAGTAAGTTAATTAATCTTTTAGATAAATATCTTTACTTTTACCCCATTTTCTTGGATCAGGAGGTTTAATACTTTAAATTGTAAATAGATTAAAGTAATATGCTGCTCCTATTATTGCCAATATCACTATTATAATAATGGCAATGTATTTCTTATCCATCATCATAACATAATTTTTATTTTGGGTGTTATTAAATCTTTCTTTAAATAATTGAAAAAAACCAATAGAAGCCTAATTACGGTTTTATCGGCTTTAAAAGGCTTTTTTGGTTATTATTTTTTCACTACTAAATAGTTAAAAATATACTACACTTTTCACCCTTTTATCTCACTCACACTTTTTTCAAAAATTCGTGAGTATTGTAATTTAATATATATTTTCTATTATATATTTTATTTTAGTTATTTTTTATTTATATAAAAAAATATATACTTTTTTATTATTATAAAAAATCTATTATATAGAAAAATATATAATTCAATTAAACCACCAAAAGATATAAATACTCTGGAACCGACAAATATTAATGGGAATATGGTAACGACTGATAACGCATTAGCAAGGCTTTTTCTTAGGTTTAAACCAGTAAAAATCATGTTGAGTCTTAAGAAAGGACCTAGATACGCAACACAGATATCAAAAGAAGTCGATTGTACTTATTCTCACACAGTAAAGTTATTAGAAGATTTTTCTGAATTAGGCCTTGTATCATTCAAAAAGCAGGGTAGAATAAAGATCATAGAACTGACAAAAGATGGGGAAGATCTAGCCCATTCTATAGAAGGCGTACTAATGAAACTGTCCCGCATAAAAGAAGAAAATGAGAAAAAAGTAAAAAAGGAATAATTGTCGCTTATTAATGATGGAAAAGCCATACTATACTTCTTTTTGTATTCTTTTATTGAGTTAACTAGGGTAAATTGCTCTAGTATATAAGTATCTGCTTATGAGCGACATATATAAGTCAGGAAACCCTACTATTTTTATAATCTGTCGTTGAATGGTGATGGAATGGAGATAAAAACATGGGTTGTAGATAAGGTTGATTTAGGTGAATTAAGTTGGGAAGAATTCCTAGATTTGGTCTTTCCGAGGCAAGAAAAAACAAAATACTGTGCAGATAAAATCCTGAAATACTTGAAAAACAAATCAGCTACCTTGAATGAGATAATAGTCAAGGAAAAACTATCTAGGGGGACTGCTTATGATGCTTTTAACGTACTTAAAAAGTTCGGTATGATCAGTAGGAAAGATAAGTACTCGCCTCTTATAATTTCAGAACAATTTGGTAATGCTTTAGAAAGACTCTCAAAATACTGGAAAACATGGGTTAAAGGCAATACTCAAAATAAAGAAAATTAAACCTTAAAATGCCTAGGCTAAACTATACGAAAAGCATATTAGAAATAGGGTATTTTTGACCAAAAATATATTATGGATTAAATATATTTTAATAGTATTAAAATATCATATATATAGAATTTAATATTTTATTATATATATTTTTAGTTCAATATTTGTGTATTATCTAATTTAATATATATTTCATTTTATATAATAATTATTTTTTATGTAAAGTGAGAGTTCCAGTTGAAGTAGCAGGGTCGAAGTTTTGAAAAATTTAAAAGTGCCAAAAATAAGGATTAAATAGGCAAAAAATCGGTTTAAATGAGTTTAGACAAGGTAAAAGTAGTTATCAGATAGCGATCTACACATAAATTATCAGAGGGTTGATGACCTCTTTAACTCGAGTAATAAATTGGATAAGTATAAAAGTTAAAAATAACTAAAAAGTGAGTTAAGTGGTTAGATGAATATAGTAATACTTGGTCAACCTGGTGTTGGAAAGGGAACCTATACAGATATGTTGGCAGAAAAGTATAAAATTCCGCATATTTCTACTGGCGATATGTTCCGTGAAGAAATCAAAAAAAACACAGAACTTGGCCAAAAAGTGAGTAGTCTTATAAGTAATGGGGAGTTAGTTCCCGATGAGATTACCATACCTATGCTCGAAAAAAGGTTGCGCCAAAAAGATTGCGAGAATGGATTCTTTCTAGATGGCTTTCCTCGAACAATTCCACAAGCAGAAGCATTAGAGAAAATAGCGAGACTAGATAAAGTCCTTAATTTTGTGGCACCAGAAGAAGTGGTAGTAGATAGGTTAAGTGGGAGGAGAATATGTAAGAAGTGTGGCGCAACTTACCATATAGCTCATGTACTACCTAAAGTAGAAGGTATTTGCGATAAGTGTGGCGGTGAGCTTTACCAACGAAAAGATGATATGCCAGAATCTGTTAGAATAAGGATAAAAGAATATATGAAAAAAACGAAGCCATTAATAGATTTTTACAAAAAAAGAGGATTGCTAGTCAATATTGATGCCAGTCCGCCTATTGAAGAAGCAAGGGAGAAAGTAATTCCTCCGTGTATAAAGGCGCTTTCTGATATTAAGAAAAAGTGAGATTTAAATTAACCTCTTTCAATGCCGACATCAATCCCAGGCATTTCAAAATTACCTAAAATAGCTAAAGCAGATCCTCCAGATGTTATTACTTTCCCACCTTTTTCTGTAAAGTGATAGTATATTCCATGATTCTGGAAGAGAGCAGCAGATGAATGGCCCCCTAAAATAAGTGTTTTTGGAGTAGAAGCTCTCCTAAGTAATTCAAGTGTTCTATCAAATCCCTTTTCAAATACCCCCATTACACCAGCAAAAACGCATCCCCCATTTATTTCCTTTGAATATCTTTCAACAGTTTCAGGTCCTATATCCATAATTAATCCCTTTGAATTTGGTAAATCTTCTCGCTTTACTATCCCCCTGTTCTCCAAAGTATAATCGACCGGAATTTCAATCTTATCTTTAAATTTTTCGTATAATTCCTTAGCTATTTTTAATTCATCTTCTTCTAAGAGTTTTTTATTCTCTTTGTTAAGTTTTATTCCTGCAGCATAAGCCATATATTGACCAGTTAAACCTCCGGTACAGAACTTTGCTCCAGGATACTCTAGAATTTTTCTCAAGTATTCAATTTTTTCAAACTTTTTCCCGCCCACAAAAAAAGTAATTTTCTTACCGGCTTCAAGGTCTTCTTTTAAATTTTGTATAGTTTCAAGCTCATATTCCATTTGAAGGCCAAAATAAGATGGTATTAAGCCAAAAAGCCCGACGAGACTCCACTGGGCTCTGTGACAAACAGAAGGGCCATCACTGACGAATGTATCAACTTTATCCTTGAAAAAATTAGTAAGTGAGGAATTACACATTTCTTCTTTAGTCTTTAAGTTTTCTTCTTCGGAGCAATCTCTAATATTTCTAAGAAAAATAGCTTCCCCATGTTTCATATTTTTTATGGCTTCACTTACTTTAGAACATATAACATCATCTATATATTGAACCTTGATACCAGTCATTATGTCTATTCTTCTTGCTATAGCAGAAAGATTAGCTATGAATTCATCATCACCTTTTCTCCCCTGATGGGTTATCAAAATCGGTAAGGCGCCATGCTGAACATACTTTTCAATGTTCATACCATGAGCAAAAACCCTGAATGAATTTAAATCTGGTTGATCATCCCTCACTGGACCGTTTGTATCAATTCTTATGAGGACCCTTTTACCTGACAGTTCATGTAAATGTTTACTAACAAATAAGTCCTTCTTTCTTATTTCTTCTAGATAATTGACCACTAAAACACCGGAAATAATTTTTCTAATTTCTTCTTAGTTTCCATAAGACCTAATGATCTATTTGTCATTTGTATCGATTCTTCTGCATCTTCAAAACCTAAAGAAGCTCTAACTGCATCGATATTTTCTGGCACAACATCGGCTTCTTGATGAACATAAGTTGAAAATAATAGCATATTATCATGTACATAAACAGTCTTTTCTAGGATAGGAATTTGATATAAATTACATCTTTCATTGGCCTCCATTATCTCTGCTGCAGTTGGTGCGCTATTCCCTCCACCACCTATAACAACAATTCTAGGACTGTCAAAGAATGCGTCAAGAATCTTATCCCTTGATGGAAAATCACCGATGGCAATGACATTGTGCATATGCATTAGTGTTACTGGAACGATAGAACCATAAGTTATGAGTTTTCCATCCAGTCTGGAATCTACGGTTAAAACATCATTTGCATGGTGGGATGGCACTTCAGTTGGTATATAATCGTTTATGGGTCCTGCATTGGGTTCTGGTGGGTCCCCCCCTCTTCTTATAAGGTTTACAACTACGTTTTTTAAATCTGAGACCTTTTGTACACAATTTAGATATCTTAGCATCCCCGTAGTATTGCAAGATGGCACTCTTACAAATTGCTGCCCTATAGCATCCTTGTAGTTTATTTCAGCATTAAAAGTGACTTTTGCTATAGATGCTTTTTCTCCACCTTGAAATGTAGCATGAAGGTCTTTTTTTCTTGAATAAACCACATCTTTGTTCAATTTGCCTATATTTTTAGGTGTGCAATCTACTACTAGTTCTACCTCGTTTATTAGGTCTAAAATCGTACCTTTTGGCTCTATTCCAACGTCCGTGAATATTTTTTTACTCGCTTGAAATTGTTCGTGTTCATTTGAACTGTATTCTCTTAAACTCAAGAAAAGTGATGTATTCATATCTGCATAATAGGATTTCCAAGAAAGGCTTATATCCGATATTCCTACTAGTCTCATATCCTTTTGTTTTTGTACAGCATTGGCAACTCTTCTTCCTATGGTTCCAAATCCATTTACACCTATTTTGAACATGGAGGCGTCCTCAATACAGTAAAAAGTACTTTATTTCTTTCACATTCAAATTATAAAAAGTTGTCTATAGTGCATTATAAAAAATGCTTAGATTAGATATTATATACATTCTCAAAAGTGAGGGTTTTTCCTAATTATCTTGGTTTTTCTATGCCGTATATTACCAAACAAAAGGCAAGTAAGACGGCAAAAAGTCTACCAGCGGTGTTTTTAGTCAACCATAGAACTATATCTTCGAATGTTGCCATGGGATAATTAAACACAACTACTGCTAGGATAGATACACCAGTCGCTATGTATATGAACATTCTAACCAATTTACTGAGGTATACGAGGTCTCTGTAACATCTAGATGTATCATACAAATGCTCTATGAACCTCTTATACCGTCTAAAATATGTATCTTCGTTATCTGTTTTTTTCACAAATTCACTAAATAATTATAGGAATCGGTTAATTAATTTAATTCTGACAAAGTGAAAGGTTATCAAAATTATCTAGGCATAATTATGGATTTATCAGGAGTTCCAAAAGTGAGGGTTTTTCCTTCTAGAAACAGCTTTCCAACGTATGCACAAGTAACAGCATCCAATTCATGATCGTTCATTTTTTCCGTTAAACCTACGATTTTTAACTTTTTTAGTCCATTTAGGAGTTTATCCAACCCCTTTTGCTTTCTTGGGATGTTTAAAACATCTTGAGCCCCACCAGGATAAACCTCTATAATCTTATAACCCTTATTTTCAAGAACTTTCCTCAATATAATGCCTCTTTCGGTTAATTTCCTCATTGGACCGAGCGTCACAGGAAAGAATTTTATCTTTCTTTTCAATAGCTCTCTGTCACATTCCCTTAAATGAACGTTATTCCTATCTTCTATGGATTTTCTCCCATCTGGTAGGCTTAATGGCGCATCGATGGCTATTATTTCCGGTTTCACTCCCTCTATATCCTTAATAATTTCTTCATCAGAATAAAGTATTTTTGTTTCGGCTTTCATTCCTCTAAAAATACAAAAACCTGTAGGTCTTGCCGGAGAACCTGCTAAATCTAAACCAACTACCAACATCCTATCATTATCTAGTTGTTATTATAGGTTTATCTTGTACTATTATCGTCTCTTCTGCTTGTGCAGTCAGGCCATTTGCCCTTTCTCTCAATGGCGGATACTCGTGCAAAACCCCCCTCTCAACTAATTCTTTTAAAGCCATATGAATTTTAACTGGGCTTCCAACATCTTTTAACCATCTTTTGGCAAATGGTAATGTCTTAAACTCGTCAATGATTAATTGCATGATTTTTCTCGATTCCATCATTCTAACTGGTTTAGGTTCTAAAAACATGTAGATTAGAGTGGGAAAGGATTCTTTAACCAAACCTTCCCCATCCGTCGTGAAAACCTCCATTCCCAATACTTGATCTTCTTTTATTTCTTCATTAGAGGGTACATGACCAGATGGTATTGATAGGCCACCATGCTGCGTGTATTGCTCAAGTGTATGGCCAGCAAGATTTCTTATTGGTTTAACGTCATGACTAGTAACAACTTCCTCTATTAAAGCAGACATTTCACCAACAGTCTTACCAGGTCTTATCTCTTTTATAAATTGATTCAGGGCATCTTCTGCAGCTTCTATTAATGGATGTGTCTTTTCGCCAATTTTAACAGAAAATGCTGTATCTGCTATAAAACCATCGATTTGAATACCTACATCAACTTTTACAAGGTCGCCTTCCTTAAAAGTGAGAGTATCGCCAATATCAGGAGTATAATGTGCAGCAATATCATTCAATGATATATTTACTGGAAAGGCTATACCCGCTTTATCTTTTATCATTTTTTCAATATTATCTGCTAAATCCAATAATTTCAAACCTGGCTTGATTTCATTTCTTGCAAAGTTTTTAACTTCTTTAGATATTTCGCCTGCTTTAACATACTTTTCCAATATTTCTTTATCCATTCAACCTTACTCCTAATTTTATTAAATCATTCTTTAGCTGTTTAACAGATTTAAACAATATAGTTTTATAACATAGAATAATTTTTCTGAATTTTTAAACAATCTTCAAGAATGATAAAATATTTAAGTCAACTAAAAACGACAAATAATAATATGATGTGTAAACCATGGAAGAAATTGAGTAAGGATGAGAAAAACGCTTGCGTAATGAAAAAATTTAGATTGGGAATCGCAGCGATTATATTCGGTTTATTTTGGATGTACTTTGACTCTGCACCGATGGCACTGATTGTACTTGGACTTCTAGTAATACTCTATTCGCTAATAATGAAAATCTCATCCTAAGTGGTAAACAAGCAATAATTTAATTTGTTTTTTTAAACCACTCACCTAATTTAGCCTGTATTCTCCCACTCAGAACTTCTTGTTCTGTGTAACCCAAAGCTTTCAATACTCTCATAGAAGCCGGTAATACTTGATTGTTGATATAGTATTCAGGATCATATTGACTAAGTTTCACATCTTCTACTGGTTCAGCTCTATCTGAGATGCTACCATTGCCCTTAACTATGACAAATCCTATGACTGAACCTTCTCCCACTGCTCTTCCTCTCGCCTTTGATTTTAAAGCTGCTTTTACATGTGGCCCTATTTGTTCATAGGCAGATAAAGGACGCGTAATTTGTTCAAGAATTACTAAATCTTCTAACTTTACTTTTCTTTCTCTTATTTTTTTGATAATATCTCTAACTAGTTGAACAGATTTTGCAGGATCTCTTTCTTTCAGAATTGTTACAAGAACGTCCTTTTGAATTTTTTTACTAAGTTCACACCAGTCTCTTCTAACAGTTTCAAAACCTCTAATTTCTAGATTGCCTTCATAATCTACTAATGCATACCTTTTCTTTGCACCAACTTCTTCTTTTCCTCTCGCAACAAAAATTCCACCTTGGTACAAATCTCTGAATTCTAATTCAATTGTTCCAGGTAATTTGTCATTAATTTCTTCAGCAAAATTTTCTCCAAATTCTTCTATTTTTGTAATTGGTGATTCTTTAGGAATCCTAACCATCAAAGAATCAGTATCACCATATATTATTTCAAATCCTTTTTCTTTTGCCATCTCTAAAACTTTGTTAATGTAATATCTTCCAAATGCAGCAGCAGAAGCACCACATTCTCTACTAAACCACTTTGCGCCAAAATATCCGAAGTAACCATAAGTTGCATTAGCAAGAATTTTCAATGCGTATTGCTCGTTATCCAAACGTTGCCATTCTTCGGTGCCTTTCTTTACTTTTTTCATTTCTGATTTTATTTTTTTCCTTGAATTAATCAAATATTCCAAATGTTTTGGTATGAATCCTTTTTTATCTTGACAGAAATACAACTCACTTTCTGGAACATCAACTTTCCTTGTACATGGTTTGAAATTTAAAGTCCATGGATCGATGTTATGGGTAACTATGATAGTTGGATATAGAGAACGAAAATCAAACACTAAGATATTTGAATGAATTCCTTTTTTTGGTTCTATTACAAAACCACCTTTGTAAATTGGCGCCAATCTTCGTTGATATATTTCTTCTGTTTTGGGCCTATTCGGAATTAAAACATTATCAGGAGATGATTCTTTCATGTAGAATGCTTCGACTAATTGACTGTAGGTGTTTCTCGCACAATCGAACGGAAGTAGTCCAGTTATTTTACATAATGCAAATATTTGAGGCAAGATTAAATGTGAGAGTTTGAGCGTTAATTCAGAGTCCCACATGGAATAATCGGCCAGCCTTTCCATATCTTGTTTTTTATTCCATATATCAACCATTTCTTCATATCGCATTTTTTTCTTGCCAGTACCCAACAGTTCTCTGGATACTTCATCTAGAGTTAAAACCTCACTTTTTAATGAGGCAGATAAAACATGATTGACGAAATTGAACAAATCGATATGTATTCTTCCTTTTGTTTTTGCTGAGCTAATTCTCCCTCTTCTCACGACATGTATTGGAGTATTTTCCCTGCCAAGTTTTAATTCTAACTTATAAGAATTGGCTCTATCTTTTACTTTTGGCACATCAAACCCATCAGAATTGTAACCCACTAAAAAATCTGGGTCATGTGACTTTACTATTTCTAAGAATTTTTCAATAATAGATTTTTCATCTTGTAGTACTTCGACGTAGCTGGGTTTCTTTGTCCAATTATATGTTGTTAGAACTTTTTTACAACCATCATTGCAAGATAGACTTAACATTATTAGTTTATTTTTACCGTCTTCCTCTACCCACTCAGTATCGAAAGCCATTACTTTGAACTCAATGTCTTTATTTAATTCAACTGGCTTTATGTTACTTGCTTCGATTACTTGATCGACCTGATAATTTTCTTTTTTCTGAACTTCTTCGCCTTCAACTTCTATCCAATTTGCTGGTTCTATTTTTTTATCAATTAAATATCGCTTATAGAAGGATATGTCATACTCATAAGTTTCTTCAACTTCTTCCCAACTTTTTACTAAATCTCTGACATCGGAAACTTTTCTTGGGTTGTTTATTGTTACCTTAATTACTTTTGTATCTTCATTCATCCAATTTTTTTCTACTATATCAACCTTCAATATTTTTGCTTCAACTTTTTTTGTATCGAGTTCTTTAATTTTATTTCTTAACTTTTCAATTTTTCCTTTTGCTGGTATCACGTAAAAATATGGTTTAAAATTAGAATCTAAGACTAGTATTGTTTTACCTTTTTCATTCTTGCAGAACAGTCTTATTATGCCTTTATTTTCAGACAGAATATAATCAGCATCTATGACTACCAAATTCTGTTTCATATTATCATTTAATCTTATATAAAATTAAAAAATTGACATTTTGTTACATTTTGGTAAAGCTCATTGTTTTATAAGCAAAAAAAGAATGAATATTATATGGAGGATTTGATATGAAAATGATTAATAAGTTGATTTTAATTTCAATTCTATTTTTAGCAATTCCGTTAGTTAATGCACAATGTCATGGTGTTGATCCTAAATGTGAAGGACTTTATCCAAGTGATTATGCATGTAATCAAAATCATATTGTTACAGGATTTTGCGATAATAATTGTTACTATCACCCTAGTTCTGGGGTTCCTGTAGGTGAATGTTATAATTCAGGACGTGGTACTTGCACAGCTGATTATAGATGCCATCTCTACTTACCTTATAGTCAAGGATCGTGCCCTGTAGGTTATTATTGCAATGGTGATTGTCAATGTTTTTTTAAAGATACAACGACAACAACAACCCCACTATGCACAGATTCTGACGGTGGTAAGAATTATCTTGTTAAAGGAACTTGTAATAATGGTACTTCGATTAGCTATGCAGACTATTGTACTTATAGTAGTCAATTAGTCGAATATTACTGCGCTGGATCAAACTGTTTATCTGAAATAAAATATTGTCCCAGTTTAGGTTCATATTATTGTAATGATGGTAGATGTATTTTTTTAGATACTACCCCGGCTACGACAACCAGTACTACTACAATTTCCACCACAACAACAATTAAACCTCAACCTACTACAATTAGGAGACCACTTAGGGGGGCTGGTGGCAGTAGATGGGCTATTCCACTAGGAACATCAGAAGTATTAAACAATCCATTTGTAATTGTAACATCTATAATCGTAATACTCATAATTGCAGCAGGTATATTCGGAAGTTTAAAGATGATTAGTAAGAAGAGAAGATAATTTTCTTCTTTTTAATTTAAAATTTTTAGTTATGTAGACTTTTATTTGTGGATTTTTTTGTACAATATAAACCAATAAAACAAAACCAATAATCTCAAAAACAATATTCATTGGCGTAATAATACCGGCAAATTCATAATAAGTTAAGAAATCGTAGTTGACAAATGGATAAAACCATGGTATAAAAAATGGCATGTCTTCTATTAGATGTAGTAGATAACCGAAAAAAAGTGAGATTGAAACTATTTTTTTTCTAGTTATAGCAAGTAATATTAGTGAGATAATAACACCTGCAGTGAGTGTATGCCCAATATAACGGCCATAATGTGTTATTCCAAATAGTACAAGAGGCTTATCTATTAAATCTGGTAAAATCGAGCCTATCAATAGGGGTATAAATAAAAGTGAGAATAAACCACCAAAAAAAAGAGTAATTCCGATATGTCCTAATAAAATCATAGATTAAAATTGGTTAGAAAATATTTATTCTTCTAATCTTTCAGTTTTATACTGATATGAATTCCTTGAGGAATAGGCACTCTTAAAACCTGTCTTAAAACTCTATCATCAGCCTGTAAATCTATCAATCTCTTATGTATTCTTAATTCCCATTTATCAAAAGTAGCATTTCCATGGCCAGTACCATCTCCGCATGGTGTCTTCATTGGAGCAACTTTTAACCTTTTAGTCGGTAATGGAACGGGCCCTTTATATTCAATACCAAATTTCCTGGCAATTCCTATTACTTCTCCGCAAATCCCATCCAATAGCTTCGCATCCTTCCCTGAAAGCTTAATTCTGGCTATTTGCATTCAATCACTGTGACTATATTGAGAGATGGGGAGATTTAAATGTTTTTCTAAATTGCCAATTTTCACTGACATGATAATTTAAAAGCAAAAAATGTACTTTATAGTTTATGAGAAAATTCGAAGATGTAGAAGTTATAATATTTGATTACGGCAACACACTGATTTATGACCCCTTTATAGACATTTTGACTGACGATTTTGTTGGATTCGTATCTTCTAAAGTTAATAAAAGTAGAGAAAAAGTGAGATATGCACTCATAAAAGCTAATAAAGAAATAAATTATCCTCATATAACTCATTTTGCACAAGAAGAACCAATAATTTGGCATGCTCTAAAATCGCTCGATGTCGATGCACAAAACAGACTTTTTCTATCTCTTGAGATTTTAAGAAAATACAGGAAAGGATATAAAAAAGTAATAAAAAGATATGTGAAAAAAGGTGAGATTAAAAGTGTTTTTGAATATCTTTTTAAAAAAGGCAAAAGATTGGGTGTAATTTCTAACGGTAGAACAGTTGATTTATATAGTGTGTTAGAATTGTTAAAAATAAGAAAATATTGTGATTTTACTCTATCATCTGAAGAATTTGGAATTGAAAAACCGGATAAGAGAATTTTTAATCATATGTTAAAACTCTTCAAAATACCTGCTAAAAAGGCGTTATATGTAGGTGACGATCCTGTAAGGGATGTAGCTCCAGCAAAAACTTTAGGTATGAAAGCAATTCTATGTAAACCACCAAAAAAATATACGAAACCATTGCCTTGGAGAAAATATAATGTGAAAATAAAAAAGAAACCAGACTTGGTAATAAACAATTTGTCTGAATTGAAGAAAATCTTCTAAGTCCCTTCCTTCCAGTCTGATAAATATTCTTTCTGTTTTTCTGTTAGTTGATCCATTTTTACTTCCATAGACTCGAGTTTTAATTGTGCGACTCTGTCATCAATTTCTTTTGGCACATTATAGACATCTGGTTTTAGTTTTTTGTGATTCTTCACTAAGTGTTCGCAGCATAAAGCATGGTTGGCGAATGACATGTCCATTACATCTGAAGGATGACCTTCTGCCGCTACTAAGTTGATTATTCTTCCTTGACCAAGCAAGTATATTTTCTTTCCATTTTTGAGCGTGTATTCTTCGACATGTTTTCTTATTTCTCTCTTGTTTTTTGATATGCTTTCCAAGTCTTCGACGTTTATTTCTACATTAAAATGACCTGAATTGCCTATTATTGCCCCATCTTTCATGACTTCCATATGTTCCTTTGTTATAACATCTATGTCTCCTGTGACTGTGATGAATACATCCCCTAACTTTGCTGCTTCTTTCATAGGCATTACTCTATAGCCATCCATTACTGCTTGTAATGCTTTTATCGGATTAACTTCTGTAACTATCACATTACATCCCATGCCCCTTGCTCTATTTGCTAAGCCATAACCACAGCGACCATAACCGCCTACAACAAAGGTTTTTCCTGCGAGCATGATACTAGTTGCTCTTAATATTCCATCGAGTGTGGATTGCCCTGTCCCGTATACATTATCGAACATCCCTTTTGTCGGCGTATCATTTATCGCAAACATCGGATATTTTAATGCATCATCCCTTGCCATTGCTCTTAATCTTATTACTCCAGTTGTGGTTTCTTCCTGACCGCCAAAAATATTTTTTATCAAATCTTGCCTTTTAGTATGAATAGTATTAACTAAATCCCCACCATCATCTAATGTTACATTTGGTTTGAAGTCAAGAACTTTATTCATACACCAATAATATTCATCATCATTTTCTCCAGCCCATGCAAAAATATTAATTCCTTCTTTAACTAATGCAGCAGCAACATCATCTTGGGTTGATAATGGATTGGCAGCACACAAAGCAACTTCTGCTCCACCAGCTTTTAGAGTCTTAACTAGAACAGCAGTTTCTTTAGTAACATGTAAAGCAACACTTATTGTTACTCCTTTAAATGGCTTTTTCTTTTCAAATTCTTCTCTTACTTTCATTAGAACGGGCATTCTACTTTCCGCCCAATTTATATTCATTTTTCCTTTTTCTGCCAATGACATATCTTTTACTTTGAATTCCATAAAAACCCCCCTCTCTGATAAACTATTTTTTAATGAATTTAAGATTTAATAATTGGATTATTTTTTTTGAAGATTCTTCTGGGTCTAATTTATCTGAATCGATTATAAAATCTGGATTCTCAGGTTCTTCATATGGTACATCTATGCCTATTACATCTCCAACTAATTTAATCTTTTTACCAGTCTTAACTCTTTCAAGTGCTTTTTTATATAAGCTGCTAACAACTACATTATCTTTTCTATTGGCCTCCCTTTTCATGCAAATTTTTACTGGGCACTTCACGTAAACTTCTAAGAAATTCGGTATTAATTTTCTTGCCAACCTTCTCCAAATCTTTCTATGACCAGTTGCATCTATTACCACATTTATCCCGTTATTTGTTAAGAATTTTCCTATCATTATCATAGATCTATAAGCATACTCTCTCTCTCTTTCTGTGTATTCTTTTTCTGGTGTTAGAAATTTTCTTATATCATCCATTCGCAAGTATTCAACTTTGATGTTTTTTTCTTTCAATCTCTTTAATAATTCTTTTGCTCTTGTTGTTTTACCAGAACCAGGCATACCAGTTATCCAAATTGCCCAACCTTTCATACAATCACTTTAATAATGATTTAACTTTTTCAAAAATTTCATTGTTAGATGCAGCAATTACTTCTGTATTCAAATTAAATCCTATTTTAAAATTGGAGAAATCATTTCCGTCTATTGTTTTAACAATACCACCTGCTTCTTTAACTAACAATTGAGTTGCTGCCTGATCAACCGATCTCTTAGCGCCTAAGCCTAAATATCCATCAACTGTACCATCAGCAACAAAGCATAAACCTAAACATCCGGAACCAAGCATCCTAATGTATTTGAACCCTTCCCCAAAATCAGAAATTCTTGTAAAATTTTCTTTTCTATTTAAAACAACGTCTATCAAAAGACAACCGATTTCATCCTTATTGACATTAATTTTTTTATCATTTTTAAAAGCCCCTGAACTTTTTATCGCATGATAATAATCCCCGTTTATAAGATTCTTTATATAACCAACTTGTATCCCTTTCATTAATCCAGAGTTATCACCTATAGCTATCGATGTGGAAGCAAATGGAATTCCGAAACGGAGATTATTTGAACCGTCTACAGGATCAACTATTATTGAAACTTCTGGTTTTTTACCGATAGTTGCTTCCCCAAATTCTTCTGAAATTAATTTAAAACTTCTTCCCGTAGATTCGAAAGTTTCTAAAATAATTTTTTCTGCAACATCGTCTATTAGTAAAGTATTGTCGCCGCCGAACCCTACTTTCAAAATTTTCTTTCTATCCTCACTTTTCAAATATTTTTTAATTTCAACAAAAACTTTATCTCCAATATTTTTACACAAATCAAGCCAGTATTTATTGTCCATTTTAATCCTTTATGTAAGAATTTATTTTTCTTTTATCAAATTCATCTTCGTTTAGCATATTCTTTATGAAGTTTATTATTTTTCTTTTACTTTCATTCAATAAGGCTATTCTTTCTTCATCGAAACCATGCTTTCTCAGCCATTCGGTGGAATAGAAAACAGGATGTATACAAACCAATGCACGAAAGGCATAAAATAATGGGGCGACTGTAAAAATATCTGAATCATCTCTTCTATCAAAATATTCTTTAAAAAATATCTCTACTAATTCCTTGAATGGATCTCTAAATTCGCCATAAGCCATTATACTGTAGTTAATAAAATTCATTGTAAGGGATGACGTATCATCCGCTGGTTCTCCATACCTAAATCTACTTCTGTCGAGAACCAAAAGTTTGCCATCATTAAACCAAATATTTCCAGGATAGAAATCGCCATGAACTACTGCTAATCTTTCGTCATTATTTTTAATTTTCCACCACCATTCAACCATTTTTTTAACTATTTCTACTAATTCCACATTTGTTACAAATTCGAGTTTTGGTGGGAATGTATCTATCACTCCCATCGTTAATTCTCCGTGCCCAACAAAGTCTCTGGCAACTCTTCTATATAGGTTTTTTCTATTTTCACCATCGTATCTAATAGAATGAATATCTCCCAAGTACGTTGCCAATTTTTTGATTCTTTTAATATCTTCATTTTCCAACCCCCTTTTATTTTTTATCTCATCTAAATCTTCCCAATATTCTCTACCTTTACCTTCCTCTAATATTATAAAAAATTCTTCTGGTTTACCAAGAGATAAGAGAGAATTATCTTTCTGAATTGAACAAACATCTATAGCTTTAACATGATTAGGCAAGTCATTATAATCCATCAATGCTCTTATGAAAACACTTGCTCTATCTGCAGGATAATCTTGTCCAAACCCATGACCACGTAAAGTTTTCATTATGTACCGTTTTTCATTTCCTTTCTTATCTAATGTATCAATAGAAAAGCCTAAGGCATGGAATCCTTCGCCAAGTTTTTCTATGTTTTTTATGGTTATATCTGATCCAAATGCCTTTGACAAATATATTTTCAATTTTGTCTTATCGACATTTATCATGGTTCATAAATGAGGTTTTGAATATTTATTTCTGAAATTAATAGGTTAAATATGGTTGAGATAAGGAATGCTAAAAAAGTCAAACCATATATAACTAAGGACAAATCAGAGATAAGAGAATTATTTCCAACAGATGATTCTAATGTTAAAACAATGAGTCTTGCAGAAGCGACAATTTCACCCGATGAAACAACTGAATATCATTTACATAAAAAATCTGATGAAATCTATTTTGTTTTAGAAGGTTCAGGTGTTTTTGAAATTGAAGGCGAGAAGAAAAAAGTGGAAAAAAATGATTGCATGTTCATAAAAGCTGGTTCTAAACATAAAATTAAAAATATTGGAATGGCACCATTGAAAATATTATGTTTTTGCAGCCCACCTTATTCTCACGAAGACACAGTTCTCACGTAATTTGTTAGTTTTATAGCAAAAATGAATTTAAAAAATTATATAAAATTTATTTAACCAATAAATATTGAATTGTATGGAAAAATTTGATTGCTGGCTGCCAAGTTGGGAAGAATTGCACGAAGATATCAGAGACATCGTGAAAAAAATAAAGAAAGATAGATATCAACCTGACATGATAGTTGCTTTATCGAGAGGTGGATTTGTACCTGCTAGAGTCATCTGCGACTTAATGATAATTAAAGATTTAGTTTCCATAAAAGTCGACCATTGGGGTGTAACTGCTAATAAGGATGGAAAGGCACATCTAAGATATCCTATAGATGCCAATCTATCTGGAAAGAAAGTTCTGATTGTTGATGATATTACAGATACTGGAGAAAGCATGGTTCTTGCAAAAGAATTTGTGAAAAAGCTTAACCCAAAGGAAGTTAAAACAGCTACCATATTCCACATCAAGACTTCAAAATTTGTTCCAGACTATTATAGTAAGAAAATAGATTGGATATGGGTTATGTGGCCTTGGAACTACATCGAAGATATGTGTAACATTGTGCCTAAAGTATTGGATGAAAACAACGGCCGTTCTATTAAAGAAATTAAGAAAGATTTGAAAGAAAGATTCAAGATCGATTTGTCAGAGCAAAAAATCATCGAGATAATGGGTGAACTTGTCGTAAAAAATATGGCCATAGAAAATGGTGAAGGTTGGGTAAAAAATAGAATAGATTAAACTTTCGCATTTTTTAGAGCATCTTTACAGAAACAATTTCTCTCTTCAGGAATATTTTTAATAGTTTCTTTCAATATATCTTTAACTTTATTCTCACTTTTTTCCATGACTTTGATTACATCTTCAATATCCACTGGTTTTTCTGCCCACACATCATAGTCGGTTATCGTAGCTATTATAGCAAAACATATTTCTTTTTCTCTTGCTAGTATTGCTTCTGGTACTCCTGTCATTCCTATAAGTTCAGCAAAATTTCTGAACATTCTGCTCTCTGCTCTCGTGGAAAATCTAGGACCTTCAATGCAAAGATACGTTCCTTTATCATGATGCGCTATTCCTAATTTTTCACAAGATTCTATCAAAACTTTCCTTAATTCTGGACAGAATGGATCGGCTAATGAAACATGAGTAACATCGCCTGTATCATAGAAAGTAGTTCTAGTCTTCTTAAAATCTATAAACTGATCTGGTATAACTATTTCACCTGGTTTATAATCTTCTTTTAAAGAGCCAGTAGCACAAGACGCTAGAATTCTTTTAACACCGAGTTTCTCAAATCCGTATATATTTGCTCTAAAGTTTATGTCGTGTGGGGGTATTGTATGCTTTTTCCCATGTCTTGTTAAGAATGCAACTTTTCTTTCATTAAAGTCTCCGATCAAATAAGAATCAGATGGTTTTCCATATGGTGTTTTGATATCAATGGCTTTTAAATTTTTAAAAATTTTAGGATCATAAACCCCTGTTCCACCTATTATGGCAATCTCGGTTTCCATTTTGTTCACTTTAGTTTCTGTGCTTTTTTAAGCATATCTAAAGCAAGTTCCCCAGCTTCCTTCATGTTTCTACCTAAAGCAACAAAACCGTGATTTTTAATGACAAGAAAGTTATTATCGCCCAATACGTCCAAAACTGCATTGGCAAATCCCATAGCATCTTGCTCAGATTCATTTTTCGTGATAGGTAATTTCATTTTTTCAGCATTTTTTAATATGAGGTCATTAGCGCCATGAAATACAGCATTAATTTCTCCTCTTGTGTTATAGATTAAATAATGCATTATAGAATCGGAAGAAGGTTCTTTTGTCCCTTCAACATATAGCGAATTTTTATAAACGTCATAATTGAAGACAGCTACGAATGAATCGTTTGTCAAATTCTCTTTCGATTTTAAGGATGTTGCTGTAATTACAAAACCATCTTCTATCCTGAAACTCAGATTACCCAAAGTACTACCACTTGATATGTGAAGCAAATTATTCTTTTCGAAAGTATTGCACCATTTTTTCAATTCTTCAAGTCCCTTTTCATCCGGCACTTCATCTGAAATAAAATTTACTTTGAATTTCAATTCCATATTATCACTGTATAATTTTTTGATTCCACTTAAATTTATAATAGAATGGGTGTAAATTATTTAAATAAATTATTTTTGTGGTTCAATTATAACTTTTATGGATTCTTTGGCGTCAGTAACAATTTGAAAACCTTTACCAGTTTCTGCTAAATTTAACCTGTGTGTAATCATATCACGCACATTTACTTTTTTAAAGCGAATAAATTTTATGGCTTCTTTGATATCATCTGTTACGGCAGCATATGTAGTAGTCAAAGTAATTTGATTATTCCAAAATTCATTGAAAGGTAATGATATGTTTGTACCAGGATCAGTAGGGGCAAAAAATAAAATAGTACCACCAAGATCTACAGATTTCAAAGCTTGTTGAATTGCTGGTAAAGCGCCAGTACTGACTATTACTCTGTCTGCTAATTTTCCATCATTAACTTCTTTTACTTTACTAGGTACATCTTCTTTGGAACTAAACACAAAATCTGCTCCAAATTTTTTTGCAGTTTTCATACGATATTCGCTTATGTCTGTAGATATTATCTTCTTTACACCTTTAGCACGAGCAACTTGAATATGAAGTATACCAGAAATACCACTACCTATTACAAGTAAAGTGTGATTTGGTTTTATGTTTGCTCTTCTTTGTCCTCTAATAACACAACCTAACGGTTCGATAAAAGTTCCATCTTCAAAGGATATTTCATTGGGTAATAAAAATGTTCCGAATTTTACATTTATTTTTGGAACACGAATATATTCGGCAAATCCCCCTGGGTCAAAGTTAGTGTTATGCAAAGTTTCACATACTGTATGTTGTTCATCTAAACAATGATAACATTCGTTACAAGGAACATGATGTGATACGAAAACTCTGTCATCCTTTTTAAAATTTTTTACATTTTTTCCAACTTCTACAATTTCTCCTGTCATTTCATGTCCTAGAACTCTTGGTGCTTTTTTAATTCTATACCATTCCATGACATCGCTACCACAGATGCCGCATGCCATAACTTTTACTAATAATTCATCGGGATTAATTTTCGGTTTCTGTATTTCCTCTATTCTTATGTCTTTATTGTTGTAATACATCGCTACTCGCATAAAATCAACTAATTATTTTTTCTTTTCTTTCTTAAGACTTTCAAATAAATTATTAGCTTCTTTTGCAGTAGCATTTTCATGGATGATTGATCTTAGTGCTTTTATCATTGCAACTGGATAATCATTCTTCCAAACATTTCTACCTAAATTTACACCTATTGCTCCTTTCTGCATGCCATCATAGACAAAATCAAAAACTTCTGATTCTTTTTCTGTCTGTGGCCCACCTGCCATGACGACTGACACAGGACATCCTTCTACAACTTTTTCAAAATTTTCACACCAATAAGTTTTCACAACTTTTGCACCAAGTTCAGCTGCTATTCTACAACACATAGCAAGATAACGTGCTTCTCTTTTTTCAAGTTCCTTTCCAACTGCAGTCACAGCCATAACTGGCATTCCATATTCTTCTGCTTCGTCTACAAGCTTAGCTAAATTCAGAAGTGTCTGATGTTCATATTTAGTTCCAATAAAAATCGAAAGACCAACCGCACTTGCATTGAGTCTAACTGCTTCTTTTACAGAAGTCGTGATTCCTTCATTTGCTAAATCTTCACTCACCATGCTCGTACCACCAGATACTCTAAGGATAATAGGTTTAGAATTATTCGGATCTATACAATTACGTAAAACACCTCTCGTAACAAATAAAGCATCACAATAAGGAAGAAGCGGCTTGATAGTTTCTCCTGGTTTTTCTAATTTTGAAGTAGGTCCCTGAAAATAACCATGATCAATTGGTATCCATAAGCAATGACCATCTTTCTGTATTAATTGTGACAAACGATTTTTCATTCCCCAATCCATAATAATACCTCCATGAATTATTTGAATAGTTTTTTAACATCAAAAGGTTTTATAACCCCTCTTTCTGTTATGAAAGCTGTTATGTATTTAGCAGGTGTTACATCGAATGCAGGATTTTTAGCATGAGAACCTTCGGGGGATATTCTAAATTTTTTCATTTCTGCTACAATATGAGTTACTTCTTCTTCACTCCTTTCTTCTATTGGGATATTCTTTCCTGATTTCATTTTTGTATCGATTGTACTTGTTGGTAATGCCACATAAAATGGAATTTTATTTTCTTTCGCTAATACTGCTTTCTCATAAGTTCCAATTTTATTTGCAACCGAACCATCTAGAGTAACTCTATCAGCGCCAACTATACACATATCAACTTCTCCTTTTTGCATGTAATAACCGGCAGCATTATCCGCTATAATTGCATGATCAATTCCTTCCTGCAATAATTCCCATGATGTTAATTTTGAACCCTGGCATCTTGGTCTTGTTTCGTCGACAAAAACAAATATTTTCTTACCTTTATAATGAGCAAAACGAATTGGTGACAAAGCTGTTCCATAATCAACAGTTGCTAAAGCCCCAGCATTACAATGTGTTAAAATCTTATAACCATCTTTAATTAATTTTTCTCCAAATTCTCCAATTTTTTTGCAAACTTCTATATCTTCATCAGCAATTTTTTTTGCTTCTTCAATCGCTATAGCTTTCTTCTCTTCTATTGAATTGACTTTTTCAATGACTTTCAATATTCTATCAACTCCCCAGAACAAGTTGTAAGCAGTTGGCCTTGTTTCTTTTAAAATTTTAGTTGATTTTTTTACATGCTCATTAAAATTATTTTCATCTGACTCTAAAATAGCCTGAACAATTCCAAAAGCAGCAGTTACTCCTATGGCGGGTGCACCTCTCACAATCATTGTTTTTATGGCTTCAGCAGTCTGCTTATAATTATGAGAAGTGAATATCTCGAACTTGTAGGGCAATTTAGTCTGATCAATCATTTTTACAATATTATTTTCCATCCAAACTGTTCTGAATTCTTTTGTTTCGTTACCGATTTTTACTTTCATCGATTCAAAATTAGTTTATATAACATTAAAAAATTGACTCTTTCTAAAGAATAGAACTAGAATAAATAGAAAATAAAAAAAGAAAAAGGCTTACTTTGCCTTTACCACTTCTAGGACAATTCCTGCAGCAACAGTCATACCCATATCTCTTATGGCAAATCTAGCCAATTGTGGGAAATCTGATTGCTTTTCTACGACCATTGGTTTAGATGGAACTACTTTTATCTTAGCAGCATCCCCTGTCTTAATGAAATCTGGATGTTCTTGTAAGACTGCACCTGTTTTCGGATCTACTTTTGCTATTATCTCTTCTACTTTGCAAGCAACTGAAGCAGTTCCTAGATGGAATACTGGTGTATATCCTGCTGTTATAACAGTTGGATGTTGAAGTACAACTATCTGTGCTGTAAATTGCTTAGCAACTGTTGGTGGATTGCTTGTGTGACCTGCTACATCCCCTCTCTTCGCATCACCCTTTCCTATACCTCTAACATTGAAACCAATGTTATCCCCTGGTTTGGCATCTGGCTGTTGTTTGTGGAACATTTCTATAGTTTTTACTTCTCCCTTAGCACCAGATGGTTCAAAAACTAATGTATCACCGTTCTTCAAAATTCCTGTTTCAACTCTTCCTACTGGAACAGTGCCTACTCCAGTAATTGCATACACATCTTGTATAGGTATTCTCAATGGTTTACCAGTTGGTAATTCTGGTGGTTTTATCGTGGCGTCCATGGTTTCTACTAATGTTCCCCCTTTGTACCATGGCATCTTATCAGATTTCTTGAATATATTGTCTCCTTGTAAACCAGATACTGGAACAAAAGGCACTTCATTTACTTTGAAGCCGACAGATGACAAAAGTTTCTTCACGCTCTCAACGACCTCATTGAATTTCTTCTCTTCATAATTTGCATTATCCATCTTATTTATTGCAACGACAATTTGGTTAACGCCCATAACTTTCAATAAAAATGCGTGTTCCTTTGTTTGTTCTTGTACTCCCTCACCTGGCTTAGCAGAAACTACAAAGATAGCAGCATCTGCTTGTGAAGTTCCTGTAATCATGTTTTTAACAAAATCCCTGTGTCCAGGACAGTCTATTACAGTATAAAAATACTTTTTGGTTTGGAATGGAGTGTGCATTATGTCTATTGTAAGACCTCTTTCTCTTTCTTCCTTCAATCTGTCCATGACAAAAGCAAACTCAAATGTTTCTCTCTTTAACTCCTTAGCAGTCTCTTTCAATTTTCTCAACTGCTCCTCTCTGACGGCACCAGAATCGTAGAGTAGTCTTCCTACTAATGTAGATTTACCGGCATCTACGTGTCCGGCTGTCATGATGTTAATTTTTGGTAATTCTGCCATTGTTACACCTCCAATAACACTATTTAATTATTCAAGTACACTTTTAAATACATTATTCAACGGTAGGCATTTCTTCACTTAAGCCTTTTCTTTTTCTAATTTTTGCTACCGTTTCAGTTTGTAAATCTTTCGGTAACTTCTCAAATATAACGTCCATTAAACTATGAAAACCTTTTCCACCAGTGGCTGATTTTAAAGCAGAATCAAAACCAAACATTTCAGAAACAGGTACTTTAACCTGAATTATAGATGCGCCTCTTTCTTCTGACATATCCATTATTTTTCCCCTTCTGTTTTGAATTTCCCTTAAAGCACTACCCATAACATCTGTTGGTACGTCAACTCTGATTATCTGTTTAGGTTCCATCAGTGTCGGATCGCCATTCATAATTCCTGCTTTTATCGCATATCTAACGGCTGGTAATACTTGACCGGGTCCTCTATGAACAGGGTCTTCATGCAAATCAGCATCTGTTATACTAATTTTTAGGCCTATGCAAGGTTCTCTACATATCGGTCCTTCATCCATAATAGATACGAAACCATCTTTTACCATTTCTATGACTTCGTTAAGATACTGTATACCTTTTGTTTCATCTATGAGCATATTTTTACCGTGAATTATTAACAAGTTCTTGACTTCATCAGAATCCATACCCAAATTAGATAGTTTTTTCTGCAATTCTAGATTTTTTTTCTTCAATTCTATATCAGATGGTATGTTCCCCATCTTCATTGCTTCTATCATATTATCTGGCAATGGTTCAACAACAAAATAGAATCTGTTATGTTTATTCGGCGATTTTCCTTCTATAACATTTGATTTGCTAGCTACAGTTTCTCTGTAGACGACTATGGGTGGCGATGCTTCTATATCAATTCCCATTTCTTTTAATTTCCGTTCAACTTTAGCATCAAGGTGTAATTCGCCTAAACCTGAAACTAGATATTCACCTGTTTCTTCGTTAATCTTAACTTGAAGTGTTGTATCCTCCCTACCTATTTTTTTTAAGGCATCTATTAGCTTAGGTAACTCCATAGGATTTTTAGGCTCTATCGCTTTTGTGACAACTGGTTCAAAAATATGCTTTATTTCTTCAAAGGGTTCTATTATTTGTTCTGCATCACATACAGTTTCACCACTAAATGCATCCGATATGCCAACTATTGCAGCAATGTTTCCTGCGCTTACTTCTTCTACAGGTATTCTATTTATTCCTTTATAGATCGCAACTTGTTGTATTTTCTCTTTCTTGTGTTGACCTATTAAATAGACATCTTTTCCTTTGAAAATTTTTCCAGAAAACAATCTTCCAGCTGCAACAAAACCTACATGGGGATCTGGTACCATTTTAGTAACTATCATTGCCAATTTTCCATTAGGATCACATGCCATCATATCTTTTCCGATATCGGAATTTGCTTCACCTTTCCATATTCTTTTCAACCTATATTTCTGTGCTTCTAAAGGATTTGGTAAATGCTTTATTATCATTTCCAAAATAACTTGGTGCATTGGCGCCCTTTTTGCTAATTCTTCATCTTTTCCCTGATTTACCAAATCAATAATATCCTTGAATGTCATTCCAGTTTTTTTCATGAAAGGAATTGAAATAGCCCATTTTTTGTAAGCAGAACCAAATGCTACAGAACCATCCATTACACTAACTAACCATTTATTTTTGTATTCTTCTTCAACGTATTTTTGGATGAGATTGTTAACATCTCTTATTAAATCCTCGAATCTTTTTTGCATCGCTTCAGGTGTTAATTTTAATTCTTTTATTAATCTATCAATTTTGTTTATGAATAAGACTGGTTTAACTTGTTCCCTTAATGCTTGTCTGAAAACAGTCTCTGTCTGTGGCATTATTCCCTCTACTCCGCAGATTAATACAATTGTTCCGTCTACTGCTCTCATCGCTCTAGTAACATCACCGCCAAAATCTACGTGACCGGGAGTATCGACTAAGTTGATTAAATAATCTTTACCATTTAATTCATGAACCATAGAAACATTAGCACCATAAATCGTCAGTTGTCTCTCTCTTTCTTGTTCATCAAACCAAGTTAACATTCCTGAATCAACATCACCAACAGTTTTTTCAGACATCATTCCAGCTAAAGCTGCCAAATTATCCGTTAAAGTAGTTTTACCGTGGTGAACATGAGAAGATGTAGCTACATTCCTTATTCTAGTTGGGTCTTTCATTACCTCTAGTACTCTTTCGATCATTTCCTTTTTTGCCATATGTAATACCTATGAAAAATAATAGTGTAATTTTGAAAAGAAATTAATTTAAAGATTATCTCGCTCCGCCCGCTTCTCTTTCAATCCTTTCCTTTTCTCTGATAGCTTCAGATTTAGAAGCATCATTCTGATATGCATAGAATATTTCGTCTGCTAAAGCATTGGCCATGCCAACTTTTTTACCAAATGATTTTCTATAAGCAGATTGTGTTATTACAGTTAATGCTAAATCAACTCTTCTTTGAGGAGAAGTTACAACAGCTTTCCTAACCATTATTCCCCCCATCTGATAAGAAGTTATCTCTTCTCTCAAGGCCGCATTTTCAATTGCACCGACTAAAATTTCTATAGGATTTTTCTTTGTTTTCTGTTCTAATTTCTCAAAAACTTCTTTAATAATGTTAAATATTGTTAGAGTTTTACCAGTATTTCTTCCAGAAGTTAACAGATGTTTTTTCCCTCTATGCCCAGTTACCATCAATTTATTAGTCAATCTCTCGACTATATTTATCTTTGATTTATGAAATGGATTGTTACTAAACCTACCCCCAGTCTTTGGTATAACAATAGGCTGAAGATTTATATATGGTTTTAGTCCTAGATCTTTTACCTGAACATCAAAACCCCATCTGTTAAAAAGTTTTAATTCTGTCATTTTTACTACCTAGTTGGTTTTTGTTTCTTTCCAGAAAGAATTTGTTGTAAATCAACACCATTAACAGAAATAACTTTAAATTTTAGTCCCCATTGACTTCCTACTGGCCCACCTTGGCTTCCACCAACACCTTCAATCATAACTTCATCGTGTTCGTTTATCATGTCTATAGCACCTGAACCAGGAACAAATGCTGTTACTTGAATGTTATTTTTTATGAGTTGTACACGAACAGCTTTTATCAAACCGGAATGAGGTTGTTTTTGTTCTACTGTTCTTTTGTCTATAACTATTCCTCTTGCTCTCGGAGAACCCTCTAAAGGATCCTTTTTATAGAGCTTTAATGCTCTATTTACATATTTCGGATCTTTCCATTTCATATTTTGTCTATGTTTTCTTAATTTTCTAGCTGAAAACATTCCTCTTGCCATTATTTCACCTGTATATCTGATATCTTGTGAATTCTCTTTAATATCTCCTTATAGATTTTTATCTTTTCCCCTCCTCGGCCAATTACAAGTCCTCTGTCTCTTTTATCAACTTTCAACTCAGCAATCATATTTTCTCCATCATCAATTATAGTTACTTCTTTACATTGTGGTATAATATTTCTTACAAACTTTGCAGGATCAGAAGAATATTCATAGACTTTAACTTTCTTTCCGACAACATTTTCCACATTTTTTATAGCATTGCCATTTTTACCAATAGCTAATCCAATTTTTCCTTCATCAACTATAAAATAAATTACATCATTATTCATGAAACAATCTCGAACAGTAACATTTGTTATATTTTCAAAAAGAGTTAGAAGTCTAATCGTTTCTGTATTGAATTCTACTGTCATTATTTGCTCCTCTTTATAGCCAATACACCGACTGGAAATGGTTTACCACATAGTAATCCAAGGTTAATTCCATCTCCTGAGTACTCTTTTAGTTCAATTTTAGATATTTTAGTATTATGTTCTATTGTTTTCTTTTTTTCTTCAGGAAAATTATTCGCAATTACAATCATTTCAGGGCTTTCAATTTTTAGTAATTTAATCACTCTATTATAACCTATCACAACTTTATCCTGTTGTATCTTTGTTTTAATTAAGTCAGTTAAATCCATTACTTCTCGCCCATCTTTGATATTAACTCGAACATACCTGTACCAGCCGGAATTTGCTGATTTATCATAACATTATCAAATATCGCATCGAAAGTATCTTCATCATGCCTTACTGATGCCTTAACTAGATGTTTTATTGTTTCTTCAAATCCTGCACGTGTTAGAACAGATGGCTTCATTCCAGCTACACCATATCTACCAATTGGTTTTATTTCCCCAGAAAAAGTCATTATGTCAGAAACCAATATGATATGTCTATCATCAATATCTAAACCTTGCTGCTTCATAGTATTTTTAGTTTCTTTTATTATAGCACTTCTTGCAGCCTCTATACCAAGTACTTGTGAAATTTCCAATATGTTATTTGTATAACTCCTTGTTATATCAATATCATTAAACTGCATGATTTTTTGAAGGTCTGAACCTAAAGTTTTAATGACCCAATTTTCTCCCTCTTTTACTACTATCGCATTTTCAATACCTTCTATGCCAGATATGCATAAATCCAACAGTTTTTTCTTGATCTTCTGCATTTCTTTAATCCCAGTTGTTTTTGTTTCAGATTCTAAAGTAAGAGTATCCTGTTTTATTTTTACACTAAATCCTTTCAATTTTTTCTTCAAACTTATAATTGTTTCTCTTTCTTCTTTCAACAGTTTTTTCAATTTTATTTTAATCGTTTTATTTGTTAAATCGAGTGATATTATATTAACAAAATTTCTCAATTTCTTTTCTGTAATTTTTTCAGCTATTTTTTCACTATCTTTTGCATTGTTAAATTGTCTTTTCACATACAGTGTCATGATAGGTGTTGTTGGTACTTTTTTTGCATCGAAAATTTCAATTAATCTGGGTAAACCTAAAGTTACTCTGGCGCCTACAGAACCTGCAAAGTGGTAAGTACGCATTGTCATTTGTGTCGCTGGTTCTGATATAGATTGTGCAGAAATAATACCTATAGCTTCACCTGGCTCGAATGAACTTTTCAAAAACTCTTTTTTAACTTCATTTGTAAGTTCTTTCTTTTTTTTCGAATCTAGTTTTCTTTCCTTGCAAACGCTATCTATTTGCTCCAAAACATCTGAGGGCAATTCAAAATCATTCGAATAATCTATCTGCGATTCTTTTGACACTTATTCCACCTTTTTGTATTTTTGATGGGTCCAAACCATCTTCACCAGGTACGAATTGGATTACTTTCTTTCCGCTGTCTCTCACAGTTCCATCATACTCTATCTTTAAGTCTTGCAATGCACCTATTAATCTTCTTTCGAGATAACCACTATGTCTAGTTTTAAGAGATTTATCCATTAGACCTTCCCTACTATTCATCGAATCGAAGAAAAATTCAAATGGGTTTAGTCCTTGTTTATAACCATTCTTAACAAAACCTTTTGACTCTAAACTTAAATCCCCAGGTCTAAAGTGAGAGAATGTTCTTCCAGAAAAACCAATCTTTATCCTTTCACCTTTAATAGTTTCTTGACCTATGACTGCTGCACACTGGACAAAGTTTATTATGCTACCTCTTGCCCCACTCTTCGCCATTATGATAGTATTATTTTCAGGAACATTTTTCTCAACTATATCAGCAACTTTATTCAATGAGTCTGATAAATATCCCCTTATAATAGTTTCTAAACTTTCTTTAGGTGTCCTTCCTATTATTAATTTTATTTTACCCTTTTTGAAATCGCTTATTGTTTTATTAACCTCTTCCTCTGCTTCTTCTAAAATATTGTTGACTTTATCTAAAGTTTTCTTGCTTAAATCCTGATCGGATATTGACACTGAAAATCCATAATTTGTCAAATAGTTTATAGCAAATTTTGTTATCCTAAATAAGAAATTCTTCATGTACTCATGCCCATATCTTTTATCTATTTCATCTAGCAATTTCCCACTGAATGCAGATACACTTTTCTTATCTATGACACCAGAAATCAGTTCTCCCTTTTTTATTACTACATAAGCATCATTTGGACATTTTTCTTTTGAACATTTTGGACAACCTGCACAGAGATTAGATTTATATCCCATGCTGAAATCTTTCGGTAAAAATAAACTGAAAATTTCTTTTCCAGTAAATTTGTTTTTATTGGGAATTTCTATGCTTAAGTCACATGATTTAATTAGTTCTATCACTTCTTTTCTATTGAATTCGTTTGTTCCATGAGTCAAAATATACAATGATGTTATATGATCTTTGGTGCAACCAATTATTGGTCCACTAAATCTAGGGCTTCTTATATGATTTGGAACATCCATTAACAATTTTATTTCAGCTCTTGCCTCTTCATTCTGTGGTATATGCAAGTTCATTTCATCTCCATCAAAATCAGCATTATAAGGTGGACACACAACAAGGTTAAGGCTGAAAGTTTTATGTGGTATTACTTTTACTTTGTGGCCCATCATACTCATTCTGTGTAAAGAAGGTTGCCTATTAAAGATAGACCATTCACCATCTTCTAACTGTTTTTCAACTGTATAGCCGATTTCAATTTCCTTTGCGATCTCTTCTTTATTTAATTCAATAACTTTCTTCTTTCTTCCATCAGGTCTTATTACATAGTTGACTGTTGGCCATGCAGGATATCTCATTATCAATGATTTGATGTGTTCTTTATTCTTTTCATTTATAACTGTCGATGTAGTCAATTCTTTTGCAATTTCCAAAGGTACTCCTACTTCATTAATATCTAAAAATGGATCAGGACTTATAACGGTTCTCGCAGAATAATTTACTCTTTTACCAATCAAATTATGTCTAAATCTTCCTTCCTTTGTTTTAAGTCTTTGTGTGAGAGTTTTCAGAATTCTTCCTGATCTATGCCTAGCTGGTGGAACTCCTGATATTTCATTATTTATGTAAGTAGCCACATGGTACTGAAGTAATTCCCAAAGATCTTGAATTATAAAATCAGGTGCACCTAACTCTATGTTCTCTGCTAATCTTCTATTTATTCTAACTATATCAACCAATTTATGTGTTAAATCATCTTCTGATCTTTCACCTGTCTCAAGGGTTATAGAAGGTCTTACAGTAACCGGTGGTACTGGCAATACTTTGATGACAAATAATTCAGGTCTCACTTTCAACCCTAAATGTATCAAATCACTATCAGGTATTTTTCTAAGTCTTTCTTCAACTTGTATAGAATCTAAAATAGTACTATTTTCAACATATGAAGTTGGTTTTAAAAATTTTATTTTCTTTTGTAGCGCACCACAATATGGGCATTTGGTTTTTAACAATGTTTTTAATTTTTTGAAAGATCTTTTACCGGTAGTAAATTTTTCTAATGCAGGTGCGTCCAAAAGAATTCTACCACAACTTCCACATGTTGCTTTAATTATATTGTAAATTAACTTTGCATAATGAACATGGATGACAGGCCTAATAAGTTCTAACTGTCCAAAATGACCCTGACATTCGCCTACAGAACCACCGCATGTCCTACATCTTAAACCCGGATCTATAACACCTAATCTTGAATCCATTAAACCTCCTTCTATGGGATATCCCTCTTGATCATAAAGTTCTGTTTTATTTATCTTGGCTGCAGACATTTTTCTTATAAGTTCTGGATCAAGTACACCGAATACTATCTTTTCTAATGCAGAGTAATCTTCCTTGACTATCATTCTTGGGTAAATTAACATACACTTTAATTCGTCCATGAGTAGTTTGAAAGCATAAGCCATTTCTACATCTGCTACTTTCGAACTTCCACATGCAGGACAATATTTTCTGTTTTTTATTCTATCATAAATAGCAACCAACCCACAATCTTTACATATATATACAACTGTCTTGTCAGAATCGAATCTTTCTTTCAAAACTAAAGATGCACCTTGAGCAATCAAACAATCCTTCTCCATTTCACCGAGTCTCAATCCACCTTTCTTTGATTTTCCTTCAGTTGGTTGTTTAGTTAGTAGTGTGACTGGACCTTTTGATCTCGCATGCATTTTATTTGAAACCAAATGATCCAATTTTTGATAAAATGCATTACCAATATATATCTGACCAGTAAATTTCTTACCAGTTCTACCATTATACAATGTCTCATTTCCATCGTTTTTGTAATTTAATTCTTCTAACTTTTTTCTTAAATTGACTTCTGGCGATGAGTGGAATGCAGGATTACTTAATTTTTTACCATCTAAAGCTGCTACTTTTCCAGCCAACATTTCCAATAGTTGACCTATAGTCATTCTAGATGGTATACCATGTGGGTTAAATATTATGTCGGGTGTTACTCCATCTTCATTGAATGGCATGTCTTCTTGAGGAACAACCATGCCTATGATACCTTTCTGTCCATGTCTTGATGCGAACTTATCTCCAATTTCTGGTTTTTTCAAATCCCTTACTACTACTTTTATTAATTTACTGCCATCATTACTTTCGGTTATGAAAATTCTATCAACAATCCCTTTTTCTCCATGTCTTAATTTTATTGAAGTTTCTCTAATATTTTCCAAACCAGTAATGAATTGATCTAAACTACCAAGGAATCTTAATGGTGATACTTTACCAATCAAAACTTCATCTGATTTTAATTCTGTTTCTGGGTTTACAATTCCATCTTCAGGCAAATGTTTATAAGCATCTTCCCCAGGGTAGCCTCTTACACCAGGTTCAGGAATTCCAATAACATCTTCCTGACCACCCATATATCTTTTCTTTTCTGTTTCATATGTTCTGAATAAATATGACCAAAAGAGACCACGTTCTATTGAAGATTTATTCATTATAATAGCATCATCCATATTGTAACCATCAAAGGACATGATAGCTACTACAGTATTTTGGCCACCAGAATGATCTTCATCATTAAGTACATCGTTAATGTATGTCTTTATTACCGAAACTTGTGGGTGAACCAATATATTGGCTTTAGTATCAGTTCTTAGTGGATAATTTAAAGCATAAACCCCAATTGCTTGACCTACCATTTTAGAACCAAAATTTACTCTGTCACCACGGTCAAATTCTGGGAACGGAACTAAAGAAGTCGAAAGACCTAATATAATATTAGTATCTAATTCGAGATGTGTATGATCTTTAGTTAAATCTTCTGGTTTTAATGCAACAAGAGCATTTTCTTCTTCTTCTGCATCCAAAAATTCAATCACTCCTTCTTTTATTAAATCTGACCAACTCATTGTTCCATTTTTTATTTTTTCTATATGCTCTTTGGTTAGCTTTGGCTTGCCATCCTCGACAATAATTAATGGACGTCTTGCACGACCAGAATCAGTAAGTATTCTAACTAAATCTAAATATTCAAGGTAAGCTACATTAATTTGACTAGAAATTATACTCTTTCTTCTTTTTTCTCTAATTAGATTTACGATTTTCAACGGATCTTTCGTTATTCCAATAAATTTTCCATCTAAAAATATATCACTCATTTAACCACCATATTTTTCTTAACCATGTTAAGGAGTGTGTTCCTTGTTTTATCAGAAGCACCCCTAGTTATTTGTGTCATTACCGCAAGGTATTTTCTCAAACCTATTGTTGCTCCTTCAGGTGTTTGAGACGGATCTATTCTCCCCCAATGCGTAGGATGAAGTTCTCTTGCTTCAAAATGTTCTTGTGTTGATGTTAAAGGAGAAAGTATGTTTCTTATATGAGATAGTGTTTTAATATAACTACCTCTTTCCAACCTTTGAGAAACACCTGTTCTACCACCAACCCAAGCACCTATAGCTAATGCAGAAACGATTTGGTTCGTCAAAACATTTGATTCTACTATAGCTGGTAATGGTGGGAATCTACCTCTCTTGGTTAATTTTTGATAATTGTATGTAATTCTAGTTATTAGCCCCCATTTACCTAATAATATAGATCTGAATAATATCTCTAGTAAGTCTCCAGACAATCTTAAACGTTTATTTGAATAATGATCCAAATCATCTTCAGGTATTTTATTCAAGTGGAATTGTACGATTTTATTTACAGCCTTGGCAAGGAATATTGCTTTATCTAATCTATCTGTTTTTTCTTGTCCCAGGTGTGGTAGTAAATATTTATCTATCAATACTGTTACTCTTTCTCTTCTGTATTCTTTTTGTGGTATTTTTATGTGGTTTCCTATTTCATCGATTGCATCTTTAGCATTTGTCGATACACATTCAAAAAGATTAGAATAGAACTCTTCTTGTATTTCTAGATCGAGCGATATCGTGCTAATTATATCTTTATCAGATTCTAAACCCAATGCTTTGAGTAATATAACAATTGGTAGCCCATTTATGTTGGCGAAATTTATTCTAACAACGCCATCTACTTTTCTTTCAATCACATGTTTTTGGATATAGCCATCTCTTTCAGAATGAATACGTGCAGTTTCAGTTACATTAGCAACATTTGATTTCTCAACTATGGCACGGTTTGGAACTATTTCTTCGACCAATACAAGAACTCTTTCAGTACCGTTTATTATAAAATATCCCCCGGGATCATCAGGGCTTTCACCATTTTCAATCAATTCTTTTGGAGGCATTGTAGATAGTGGACAAATTTTTGATTTTACCATCACAGGTAAATCTCCAAAATTTACCATGATTGTTTCACTTTCAATTCCATTTAATATAGGTGTCATTTCTACGTACATAGGTGCGGCGTAAGTAAGATTTCTTAACCTAGCTTCTAATGGATATATTTGTCTTTGCGACCCATCAGCTTCTTTCACAGAAGGTGGTCCTAATGTAAACCTACCCAATCTTATTTTGAATTCCCCTAGGTCAGGGACTTCTGGTTTTATTTCCTTTATTTGTTTTATTATATTAGGAATTCTCCTTTCGATGAAATCATTATATGAATCTATTTGAAATCTAACAAAACCTTGCTCTTTTGCAAATGAATTCAATAAAATGCTGAAAGTATCCATATTTAGCCCTCTATTACAACTCTATAATATATTGTTTCTATTGCTTTTTCACTCTTTCTTATTATTTTAATAATATCTCCAACTTTAGCCTTAAGAGGAACAACAGCCGGATCCGATTTTATTATTTTTGGGAATTGATTTAATTTTTTTATCCCATATTTTTTCATTACCTCTTCTTTTTCTTGATCAGATAATAAAATATGCTTTGGTACTAAATCATGCTCAAATATTTTAATTTCTTCTTCTTTCAACACATCACCTACGCCCTGAGGGGGATTTGAACCCCCGTCACGGGAGTGACAGTCCCGTACTCTACAGCATTAAATATTACTTTGATAGACCGGGCTACACTATCAGGGCCCATCGAAAAAACATTTATTAATAAAAGGTTAGATAAGGTCTCTGAAATGCGATGGAAGGGGGCAATCAATAACATATCACCATTAAAATGGGTTGACAACGTCCTGGGGTTCCCGCCAGAGGCAGTACAATCCAGATCACTGGAGAGCTTAACTTTCACGCAATTAAGCCATATGACTTAAATTGTTCCGTGTTCGGCATGGGAACGGGTGTTTCCTCTCCGTTTTGGTCGTCAACCCATAAATTATTAATTTTGTTGTTTATTTAAATTTGCCGATATCCAAAGATTTAGTCTCTAAAGGCTTAAATATTTTTCTATTTAATCCCCGGAGCCGGATTCGAACCAGCAACATCTCGGTTTCTTTGAGTACTTGCTAATTAACTAACACTAAATTGTGCCAGTCTACAGCCGAGCACTCTGCCATTGAGTTATCCGGGGTTATAAAAAGAATAGTAGAAAGATTATTTAACTCTTTATCGTTCATTTTATTTTTCCTGTTACAGTTATTGTTTTCGAAAGTATTCTGTATTTTCTTCCCTTCTTAGTTTCATACATCAAATGGGCTTTGGGTAGTTTGAACTCTCCAACCACATCAATGACTGGTTTGATTTTGTATGTTATTATTCTCTCATCTTTTGGTTTTAATTGCTTTACAATCCATGTTAATTCTGTTCCACTTGCTTTTCTTTTTAATACCGGCGTTAATGTATCGAATTTTGCTACTACCTGAGCTACAGCAGGAACAAAATCTTTGACCATAACTTTGTCTATCACTCTTCTTCCTTTATTTTTTACTTGCAGAGAAATAGTCATTTCTTCATCTTTTCCAAATAATCCTATATAATCTTTTGTTAATTTAGGTCTGAATAATAACCATATAATCCATACAATAGCCCCAAGTAAAATTATTGAAATAATTACAACATTAGTAAAACGTAATTGATATGTTATTGTCTGTGTTTCCCCAGGATTTAGTTCATTAATTACCCATTGAAAAACAACTCTATTGTCTTTTATTTCTTCAGATGCTGGCTCGATTTCGGGGTAGAAAAATTTTGACGAAATCTCTGGTAAACTTTCTGAAACATATACATTTTGCTCAGGTGTGTTGCCATTATTTGTAACTATTATAGTAATAGAACTATACAAAAGATTATTTTTTGTTTCTTTATATTTGTCAACTTTGTGAAATGGTTTAATTTCGAAATTAATCGTTTTTTCATCCAATGTTTTGTTGAACTTGTCTTTCAAAATAGATATAACTTTGTAATTACCTGGAGCATAACTCATCTTAATATTAAAACTGTCTGATAATTTCTCAGAACTTTTTGGTTTTATTTTTATCAGATCATCAAAAATTTGAATTACAGAATTTTCTTTCATAATTTTAGTCGTGACTAAAATATCTACAGGGTATGCCTTTTCTATACTGTTTATAACAGGTTGTATAGTTAGTGTTTCTCCAGGATTAAGCGATTGTTTGTCTATAATTAAATCTGATACGTATACATTAGTCAATCGATTCAAATCAAAATATATTTCTTTAGATTCGGAATAATTTGCATCGACCGACATGACATTAAATTTAAAAACAATTATACCTTCTTCCAAATCCTTTGGTGTTTCAATTGTCATGAATAAACTCGTTACTTCACCTGCATCTAAACTATCCCAATTTTTTGAAAGAGACACCCAATATGTTGGCCAAATAGAATAATAAAATATATCTGTTGTGCTTCCAGTATTTTTTATTAAAATTTGTATCTCTGTTGATTGACCTGCAAATACAGTAGTTGCTTTTCCAGGTGCGATAATTTCTATACCAGAAGCATTTACAGAAGTGAGAGTTAACAAAATAAAAATTAAAATAAAAAGTGGGAAATTATTTTTCAAATTAGACACCTCATCAATCTTTTTAATAATTAAAATCTCATTTATAAATGTTAAGTATTTAGTTATCCTTCTTCTCTTTTTTTGTTAATTCTAATTTTTCCTTCAATTTTTTTACAGATTCTTCTAATGGTTTTATTTTAAAAGCCCACTCGGTTCCATGTTTCTCGATCCATTCTAATTTATGACCATATTTTTCTGACCAAGTTATATTTTCAAATGGTATTCTTTTTGTTTGATCATCTTCTACATAAGGCAGTGGAAAACCTACAGTAATTAGCGCTATAGGTCTTAACTTGTCGGGTATATTCAATATTGTTTTTACTTTATCTTCTTCAAAAGCCCCCACCCAGCAAGTACCCAATCCTAAAGAAGTTGCAGATAAAAGCATGTTCTCTATAGCTGCGGCTGTATCTTGAATACAGTATAAATTCTTTCCACGTTCTCCATATTTATCGGATATTTTTTCTACATCAGCGCACACGACTATAACAACTGGTGCTTCTTCTACGTGTCTTTGCTTCAAAGCAGCATCTGCAAGTTCTGATTTAATTTTTTTGTCTTTAACGACGATAAATTCCCATGGTTGTATGTTACCTGCAGAGGGTGCATGAATAGTTGCTTCTAGTAATTGCCCCAACAATTCGTTCGGTACATCTTTTTTATCATATTCTCTTACCGAATGCCTTGATATAATGCACTCAAATATTTCCATACCTATCGAAGTAAATTTTGATTATCAGAATTATAAATCTATACAACAAAATCAGTATTGGGAGTATGGAATACTACATGCTTGCTGATGTGTATGAAAAATTAGAATCTGTATCTGCTAAACTTGAAAAAACGCATATTCTTGCAAAACTTTTTTCTGAGACCTCAAGCGAAGAACTTCCAAGAGTTGTTTTATTAGTACAAGGTTTAGTTTTCCCAAAATTTACAGGCCTTGAATTGGGTATAGCAGAACAAATGGTTATTAAGTCGATTTCAAAAGCTACTGGGTTTTCATCAGTCGACATAGAAAAAAAATTCAAAAAAACTGGGGATTTAGGTTTAGTAACAGAAGAATGTATAAAATCTAGAAAGCAAGTTACTCTTTTAAAAAGAAAACTTACAGTTAAAATAGTTTTTGAAAACTTACAGAAACTCGCATATGTTACTGGCTCTGGCTCACAAGAAATAAAATTGAATTTAATAGCCGAACTGATTGTATCAGCTAATCCAAAAGAAGCAAGATATATAATGAGAACAGTACTACAGGGGTTAAGAATTGGCGTAGCAGAGGGTATTATTAGAGATGCGATTGTTGAGGCTTTCCTATTGAAAAAAGAGATGGGCAAAGAAGAAAAAAATGAAATGTTTGATGCTGTAGAATATGCGTGGAATATTGTTTCTGATTTTGGCGAAGTTGCAAAAATAGCTAAAGAAAAAGGAATAGACGGATTAAGAAAAGTTAAAATTGAATTAGGAAAACCCATTCAAGTTATGCTTGGCGAAAAAGCCGAAAGTATAAAAGATGTTATAAAAGAATTCGGCAAAGTGGCAGCAGAATATAAGTACGATGGGATGCGAGCTCAGATACAAAAAAAAGATGAAAAGGTATGGATTTTCACAAGGAGATTAGAAGAAGTTACAAAACAATTTCCTGATTTAGTTGATTTGTGTAGAAAGGGATTAAAACCAAGAGAATGCATATTAGAAGGTGAAGTTCTTGGAGTTGATCCAAAGACTGGAAAATTATTACCATTTCAGAATCTATCGCAAAGAATTCAAAGAAAGTATGATATTGAAAAAACGGTTAAAAAAATACCTATTCAGATTCATTTTTTTGATGTTGTTTATGTTGATGGTGAAAATCTATTCAACAAAACTTTTACTGATAGGAGAAAAATACTCGAAAAAATAATTAAAATAATCCCAAATAAACTTGAATTGGCCAAACAAATAGTAACAGATGATATCAAAAAAGTTGACAAATTTTACAAGGAAGCATTAGATGCTAGCCAAGAAGGTATATTTTTGAAAGTTTTAGATTCCAATTATGTTTTCGGTAGACATGTTGGTGGATGGTACAAAATTAAACCAATAATGGAAACTTTAGATTTGGTAATTATAGGGGCTACTTGGGGTGAAGGTTCTAGAACAAAATGGCTCAGTTCATATGTTCTTGCATGTAGAAATTCTGACACTGGTAAATTTTTATCATGTGGTATGATGGGGACCGGATTAACAGAAGAACAATTCCAATTAATGACGGAGAGTTTGAAACCTTTGATTATCGAAGAAAGGGGTAGAGAAGTTAAAATCAGACCAAGCATTGTCGTTGAAGTAGCCTATCAAGAAATACAAAAATCGCCAAACTATGAATCTAAATATGCATTGAGATTTCCCCGACTTATTAGATTAAGAGATGATAAAGGGCCTGATGAAGCTGATACTAAAGAAAGAGTTAAAAATTTATTCGAAACTCAGGGAAAAATAGGGTAATTTCATGGTTTTTTCGATAAAATCAAAAAAATTTGAAACGCTGATATCAAAGTCTATAATCCATAATAGAAATAAAATTTAAGCCAAAATTCGACCAAAGGTATTAATTTTTATAAACTCATTCACTATTAAGTAATTAAGGTTGGTATAATGATTGGGTCACCAGAATTAATGGATGCTTTGAGGGGAATTGGGCTTAATCTTTACGAAAGAAAGCTTTGGGTTGCTCTTCTTGCAAAAGGGACGGCCACGGCAGGGGAACTTTCAGGTATAACAAATGTACCTAGGTCAAGAACTTATGATGTTCTTCAGACATTGGCAGAAAGGGGTTTTGTCATAGTACAGACTGCCAAACCATTAAAATATGTAGCTATACCACCAGAAGAGTCTTTGGAAAAAGCTAAACAGAAATTAAGGGAAAAATACGGTGAGATGGAAAGAAGAATAGAAAATTTAAAAAAATCAAAAATGATAGATGAACTCAAATCTTTGAACAAACAAGGGTTAAAATTGATATTACCTGAAGAGATGACTGGGGCACTGAAAGGAAAATATTCTGTACTTCAGCAAATGGATTCGATGCTTAGAGATGCCAACTCTTCAGTTGAAATAGTAACATCGCCATCAGGTTTGAATGAGTTATTCGAGAATCATATAAGTCTGTTGAAAAAATTGAATGATAGGGGGGTTAAAATAAAAATAGCAACGAAATATGATAAGAGTTCTTCTGATGCGATAAAAGCTTTATCTGGTATCGCTGAAATAAGAGATATTTCACAAGAAGAAGTGCCTTTATCAGGTAGATTTTACTTAGTTGATGGGCAACAATTGATGATGGGTTTATCTGATCCGGATTCAGTACACTCATCACAAGATATGATGTTCTGGACAAAGTCTGAACATATGACAAAAAATACTATTGAACCAATGTTCAATTTAGTTTGGCAAAAAGCAAAACCCATCAGTTCTAACAAAGCAAATTAAACACTAGCAACGAATTTAGGCCTATCGGTGAGTCTTTTTTGAAGAGGTAGTCCCTTAAAGGGTTTATCATCTACTTCTTTTCTAATCATTTCTATGAATTCTTCTAATTTCATCTTTTTTACAATACCAAATTCTCTGATTCTAACAGGAAAGATTTTCGATTCTTTTTCTTTTTCTCCAACTACAATCGTATACGGCACCCATTCCATTTCACTGCTTCTTATTTTCTTCTGAACTGTGAGATCTCTATCATCGAAATCAACTCTGATTTTTTCTTTTTGTAAAATTTCAGCTATTTCTTCGGCAAAATCTTTATATTTTTCAGATACAGGAACGATTCGAACTTGAGTTGGCGACAGCCAGAATGGTAATGATGGGACTTTACCTTTTTTTTCTTCCATGTAGGCTTTTTCTAACAATGCATACATAACCCTTTCTATAGCACCGCTAGGCGAGCAATGTAAAATAACAGGATATTGTTTTTTATCATTTTTATCGATAAAGGTAATTCCATATCTTTTTGCATTTTCCACATCTAATTGATCAGTGGATAAAGCAGAAGCTTTGTCCAAAGCATCAACAAAATTTAATTCGTACTTTAGAATGAAGTAAAATATTTTTTCATCCCACATTTCTACAAGAGCTGGTTTGCCATGGAGTTTAATCAGTGAATTAATAGAATCTTTATTCTTTTCATAGAAATCTTTCGTGAACCTTATTGCTAATTCATAATCATCTTTGCCCAAACCAATTCTACTCAAGACATTTTGGCATAATTTAAACCTGACTACAAATTCTTTCATTGCTTGTTCTAAATCCTCACAAATAGCGTGAACATCTGGCATCGTGAATGCTCTTAATCTTCTCAGGCCAGCTAACTCACCACTTTTTTCTCGCCTGAAACTATATCTAGTCAACTCATAGATTTTCAATGGTAATTGTTTGTATGATATCAGTGAATTTTTCAACATCAAGAATTGACCGAAACAAGCTGCGAAACGGAGGAATAATTCTTTGTCTTCCGACTTAACTATATATTGTCTCGCTGGGAACCTGTTCAAATAATCTGCTAATATAGGATTTTGAACATCATACATGATTGGTGTTTCTACTTCCATTCCGCCATACTCAGAAACCATTTGAGTAACGAATTGTTCTAATAAGGATTTTATTAAACGACCTTTAGGATAAAATTTCAAATTGCCGGGATCACTACCTTCTTCAAAATCTGCTATTTCTAATTCTTTCATTAATTTTACATGCGGTGGCATTTGGTGGACTGCTCTACTCTTTGCCATTTCATACATTGCAAATTTTTCAAGATTTTCATTATTTTTAAAATCAAATTTTCCAATTATTTTATTTTCTTTAATATCTATTGGAATTAATTCACCATATGTTTTTATGACGAACCAGTGTGATTTTATTTTTTCTTCTTTCTTCACGGCTTCTGAAATTTCTTCTTTCTTTTTAGAAATCTTATCAGTTGAAAATTCTTTAGATTGCTCGGCTAATGGATGTCCTTTAATTTGGATTGAAAATTGTTTATTCCAACCGAATGGTGTTCTATAGGTTTCTATACCAACTTTTTTAGAATAAATTTCCATTTCTTTGATGAGTTTTAATGCAGTGTTAGGATTTGCAAGATTTTTACTTAAATGTGCATAAGGATAAATTAGAATCTTGTTTACTTTTAAAACATCTAAACTAGACTTTATTTCATCTAATGCTTTTTTTACAAGTTCTTCGTTATCGCCTTCTTCTATTGCCGTGAAAAGAACGACTATATTTTCATATCTGTGTTTTTTCTTTTCTGCTTCTTCTGCTATCTTAATCTCTTTTTTTATTGGTGTATATTCAATGAAATCTGAATGTAGCTGTAATATCCTCATGTTTTACCACATTCTTAATGTAAATTTACTTTTATAAATTTAGTGAAATATGATAATATAATAGGTGGTCCTAATGGAAATTGAAATGGTTAATTTTAACATATTTGATCCAATTACTCGACAACAAATAAAAGATAGAGCACAACCATTATTCGATAAATTTGAAAAATTTTTTGGTAAAGATAGTTTGTTTAAATTTAAATTAGATCTTAAGAAAACTCATGAAGATCCCGAAGGAAAGAGTTATTATGAAGTTAAAGGTTATTTAGAGACAAAAATTGGACCTTTTAGAACTATAGAAAATGGTTGGGAGATTTTGACAATAACTGATAAAATTATTCAAGAGCTCACAAGGATGATAACTGAACAGAAAGAAAAGATTAAAACAAAAAGAAAGTTACCTGCAAATGTTTAAATAATAAATTACCTTTCTATTTTTTAGAACATAGCCCCATCGTCTAGTGGTCAAGGATATCGGGCTTTGGACCCGCGGACGCAGGTTCGAATCCTGCTGGGGCTATTCCGTGATTTAATGAGAATTGAAGGGATTTTGAAAAACATAAAGGCATATGTATGGGATGAAATGTTTGCAGTTGTTAAAGTCAAAAATATTCCTAAAATCTCAGATTTTTTTAGTATTATCAAAGATAGAAATGAGATTACTTTAATTGTGAAAGAAAAACAAATCAATGAAATTGAATCTATAAAATTTGAGAATGGTTATAGAATAATAACATTTGATGCGATTCTACCATTTAATGTTGTTGGCTTTATTTCTACTGTTTCTAATGCATTAGCAAAAAAAGGAATAAGCATTCTAACAGTTTCATCTTATTCAACAGATCACATTCTCGTCAAAAATAAGGATCTTAACAAGACAATTGGAGCTTTGAAGGATATCGGAATAAAAATAGAATAACAATCCTGTGATTTTATGGAACAAAGAGAAGTGTGGGAAACTATAGCAGATTCTTGGACTAATTTACATAATAAACCAGAAAAAGAAATCATAAATTTTTCAAAAAAGGTAAACAAAGGCCCGATTCTCGATTTGGGCTGCGGAAATTGTAGAAATTCATTACAATTCCTTGAAAGAAAAATTGATTGTGTTGGTCTTGACTTTTCAAAAGGTATGATCAGAGAAGCAAAAAAATTATTGAAAAAAAAGAAATTGAAAGAAAATTTAGTTATAGGCAATTTAGTTGATATTCCTTTCAAAAAGGGGTCTTTTTTATTAATCCTGTGTATAAAGAGTTTACATCATTTAGAAACAAGAGAAAACAGACTAAAGGCATTGAAGGAAATGAAAAGAGTTGGCATAAAAATTCTAATGAGTGGATGGGAAAGATGGCAATTAAGATTCTTTGGAGATTTGATAAAAAGTTTCTTCGCCAGACATTTTGCTGACATTTATGTTAACTGGAATTACCATGGGAAAATTTATAAAAGGTTTTACCATTTATACACAAAGAAAGAATTAGCGACTGATTTGAAAGAAACAGGGTTTAAAAGTTTTAAAATATGGGATGATAAGAGGGGAAATATATGGTGTTGGGTATGAAAAACATATTGAATCTTATTTTTGAATTTGGTCAACTTAAAAGAGTTAAAAGAAGCGGTTGGTGGGCTACCGGAATAAAAGATCCGGAGAGTGTTGCTGAACACACTTCAAGAGCGTGTTTTATTGGTCATCTACTTTCAAAACTAGAGAATGTTGATTCCAAAAAAGTTGTTTTAATGCTCATTTCTCATGATTTACCAGAATCTAGAATAAATGACAAAGATAAAATAGAGATAAGATATATTGATGGAAAAATGGGTGAAAAAAAGGCTTTTGAAGATCAAGTTAATGATCTCCCAAAAAACGTTCAAGAAGAATTTTTATCATTGCAGCGAGAATTTGATGAATGTTCAACAAAAGAAGCTATTGTTGCTAAAGATGCAGATTATTTAGAGTGTGCAGTACAGGCAAAGGAATATCTTGACATTGGATATAAAAAAACTGAAGATTGGATTGATAATGTTGGTAAAGTTCTTAAAACAGAATCAGCTAAAGAGATTTTTGCGTTAATAAAAAATTCTGATTCAATGGAATGGTGGAAAGGTTTAAAGAAATTACCTAAAAGTTAGAATTTGTTGATTTCATGAAATGCTCTTTTTGTCGAAATGAATCAGTATATTTTCGAAACAATGAAGGTCACTATTATTGTAAAAATCATTTTATTAAAAATATCGAAAAGAGAGTGAAGAGAGAAATAAGAATTAATCAACTGATAGAAAATGGGGATATGGTCGCTATTTCTTATTCTGGTGGTAGGGATTCTGCAAATGTATTATTTATGTTGAATAAAATATTCAGAAAAAATCCAAAAGTAAAATTTTTTGCGATAACAATTGATGAGGGGATAGAAGGATATCGAGATAAATTTATTAAAAAAATTAGATTCTTCTCTAAGAAAATTGGAGTGCAGCATTACATTTTTAATTTTAAGGAAGAGTTTGGGGTTACATTTGAAAGGACTAAATCGAATCATTGCAGTAATTGTAAATTACTTAAAGAATATTTGATAAATAAAAAAGCTAGGGAATTAGGTGCTACAAAACTAGCTATTGGCTACAATTTGAATGATGAATGTGAAAGTATAATTACGAATTTATTAAGTGGGAATTTGTTAGGATTGGTAAAGATTGGAAATATACAAAAAACTTTACATCCTAAATCAGTTGCTAGAATAAAACCTCTAATAATGATTCCCGAGAGAGAATCCATATTATATGGTAAATTAAATAAAGTTCCTTCATTAATAAGAAAATGCCCTTATCGTATGGATGATAGTTTGCAGATTGAAGCTAGAACATTTTTGAGTAATTTGGAAAATAGTTCTTTAGGGCTGAGATATAGTTTGTATGAAAATTCTTTAAAAATTGCTAATTTTTTGAAAACTAACTTGAAAAATGAAAAAATTGGTACCTGTAAAAGATGCGGTGAATCGAGTGAAAAGGATTTATGTAAAGTCTGTGAATTGCTAAAAAAATTTTAGTTATCTTCTTATTCGATCGTTTTGGAGTTCATTTATTCTATCCTGTAAAAATGTAATCCTGTTTTCAAGAAATCTTACTTGTTTCACGCTTTTTGCCCTAAAAAGCCTACTTTTGGCATCAAATAGTTCTTCTTGATAAAATCTCAACCTTTGAACATCACGTCCATTCATAGCATCACTTATTTACTCATAGGTAGTAAATTATATTTCACTACTAACTAATAGAAAAGGCATTTATAAGGATTTCTATGTTAGAAAAAATAGTTAATATGAAAAAAATGCCGGTCAATAGAAAAATTATAGAGCTTTTAATGAAAAGTGAGGTATTAGACCACAAGAAAGTGGATAAGATTATCAAAAATGTATGTAAAAAGGATGGATTATCAGAAATGCCATCAAAAGTCGAAATATTAGGTTTTTGCAAGTCATTTGAAAGAAAAAAACTAAATGATATTTTAACAACTAAACCATCAAGAACCATATCTGGTGTCTCTGTAATAACTGTTGTAGCAAAACCTGCACCATGCCCAGGTACTTGTATTTATTGCCCAAAGGGAACTAATGCACCACAGAGTTATACAGGCTTAGAACCTGCCATACAAAGGGGTATTAGAAATAGATATAATCCATTTTTACAGGTAAAGGATAGATTAAATCAGTACAAAATTACTGGTCATTTTGCAGATAAAATCGAGTTTATAATACTTGGGGGCACTTTTCCTGCATTGGATAGAAAATATCAGGAAACATTCGCCAAGAGTATGTTTGATGCATTGAACAATAAAAAAAGTGAGAATTTAACAGAGGCACAAAGATTGAACGAGACAGCAAAACATCGATGTGTTGGATTAACTATAGAGACAAGAGCTGATTATTGCTTCAAAAATCATATTAACCAAATGTTAAAATTGGGAACAACCCGTGTAGAAATAGGAGTTCAATCTATTTATCCAGAAATTCTAAAAAAAGTTAGACGCGGACATACTGTAAAAGATATTATTGATGCTACAAAATTGGTCAAAGATTCTGGATTAAAATGCACTTACCATATAATGCCTGGTTTATTCACTGATTTTAAAGGAGATCTAGAGCAATTTAAAATACTATTTGAAAATGAAAATTTCCGCCCTGATTCATTAAAGATATATCCTACGCTTGTTGTAAAAGGAACTGAGCTGTATGATCTGTGGGAAAGGAACAAATATCAACCGTTAACGACTGAAGAAGGCATTAAACTCGTATCAGAAACGATGAAACATATACCAAAATATTGTCGTGTTATAAGAGTTCAACGTGATATTCCTAGTAATAAAATCGTGGCCGGTATTAAAAAAAGCAATCTTAGAGAATTAGTTGAAAAAGAATGTGAAAAAAAAGGAATAAAGATTCAAGAAATTAGATATAGAGAAGTTGGACATAAATTTGAGAGAGGAATTTTACCGAATTTAGATAAAATAAAATTATGCAGATTTGATTATGATGCATCTGATGGAAAGGAAATATTTTTGAGTTTCGAAGATGTTAAGAATGATATTTTAATTGGTTTTATAAGACTTAGAATACCGTCTAATCCATTCAGACCAGAAATTGATAAAAATAGTGGCTTGGTAAGAGAATTACATGTGTATGGCCCTACAATTCCGATAGGAAGCATAAAAAGTGAGGCATGGCAACATAAGGGAACTGGGAAAAAACTATTAGCTGAAACTGAAAGAATAGCAAAAGAAGAATTTAATATGAAAAAAATAGTTGTTACTAGTGGTATAGGTGCCAAAGAATATTACAAAAAATTTGGTTATAAAAAAGATGGAGTTTATGTTTCTAAAAAGATCTAAAAAATAAATTGAGATTTATAATAAAGAATTAAATTAAATAATATGCCCAATTATCAAAAAGTTCTGAACGAAATTCTTAAAAAAATTAAGCCTACGAAAAAAGAATATGAAAAATTAACTAAATTAAGTAAAAAGACTTTGGGATCAGCAAATAAAGGGGCAAAAAAATACAAAGCAGAGGCTATAATTGCTGGTTCTCTAACAAGAGATACATGGCTGCCAGGTAAAAATGAATTTGACATATTCGTAATATTTCCTACAAACACTCCTATTAAAAAATTGGAAGAATATGGACTGAAGTTAGGAAAAACTGTTATAAAAAATTTGAAAGGAAGTCATAGAATCGAATACGCACAACATCCTTACGTAAGAGGGTTAGTTGATAAAATCAATATAGATATTGTCCCATGCTGTGAAATAAAACAAGGCGAAAGAATAAAATCTGCTGTAGATAGAACGCCATTACATGTAGCATACTTGAACAAAAATATGAAAAAAAGTTTGTCAGATGATGTTAGATTACTAAAACAATTCTGTGCAGGAAACAAAATTTATGGAGCTGATGCAAAGACTGAAGGATTTTCAGGTTATGTTTGTGAATTGCTTGTAATAAAATATGGTAAATTTTTGAATGTTCTAAAAAATGTCGTCAAGTGGAAACCTGGAGAATTAATCGACATAGAAAATTATTATGATAAAAAAAATTATCAAAAATTAAGAAATCAATTTAAAAGGCAGGCCTTGATAATAATAGATCCAACTGATAAAACTAGAAATGCTGCTGCTGCTATCTCCACCGTTAGTTTTTACACTTTGAAAAAAATGGCACGTATATTTTTACAAGATCCGTCAGATGAATTCTTCTTTGAGGAAGAAATTTATCCATTAACTGAGAATGAATTGATAACTATGCAGATTAGAAGGAGAACAGAATTAATTCTGGTTAAATTTGAACCACCAAAAATTGTACCAGATATATTATGGCCACAATTGAGGAGATTTGCTGATAGACTAGAGCAAATTCTGAAAGAAAATGAGTTTATAATTCAAAGAAAAAACATCTATACTGATGAAAATAAGTTAGCAATCATTTTATTAGAAATGGAAATTTCAAAGTTACCTAGAGTTGATAAAAGAATTGGACCATCTGTTTTTGATTTAGATGACTCTGAAAGATTTTTAACAAAATATAGCAAAAATGTGTTGTCAGGACCTTTTATAGAAAAGGATTATTGGTGCGCAGAGGTGAATAGACCTTTCTTAACCGCAAGAGAAAAATTATTGGATTCTCTTGAGAAAAATGTAAATATTTTAAAAGCAAAAGGAATACCGAATTATATCGCAGATAAAATAGCTAAAAAATTTGAATTAATATCTGAAACTGATAAAATTATGGAAATTATAAAGGATGATAGAAATTTCGGAATATTCGTGAGGAGATATTTTACAAAAGGTAGTTTAGTATGATGATAAGGCAACCTGCAGTTGCGGGAATGTTTTATCATTTGAACACAGACTTGTTGGAAAAACAAATAAAATTTTGTTTTAATTACAAACTAGGTCCTAAAAAAAGCAAAGAAGAAAAAATTTTAGCAGCAATTGTTCCACATGCAGGTTATGAATATTCCGGTCCTATAGCTGCTTGGTCTTATTCAAGGATTCCAAAATCTAACTATATTATTCTTGGCCCAAATCATAGGATCTTCGGTTCAAAATTTGGTGTTATGAAAGAAGGTATTTGGAAAACTCCATTGGGCTCTGTAAAAATAGACGATAAAGTTGCTACAAAATTAATTGAAGAATGTCCACTTTTGGAATATGATATATTATCACATGAATCAGAACATTCAATTGAGGTTCAATTACCATTCTTGCAATACCGTTTCAAAGATGATTTTAAATTTATTCCAATAACAATTTCAAATGAATTTCCAAGTTTAGATTTTCTTGATGAATGTAAAGTTATTGGTAAGGCAATTGCAAATATAATGAAAAAAGAGAAAAATTGGATAATAATTGCTAGCTCTGATTTCTCACACTATGTTCCAAATGATTATGCACACTACGTAGACAATTATATAATAGACGCTATACTAAGACTTGATGAAAAAGATTTCTTTTCAAGGTTGCAAGAGAAAGAAGCATCTGTCTGTGGGTTCGGACCTATAGCTATTTCCATGTTTGCTTCCAAAGAACTTGGCGCAAAAAAAGGAAAATTGTTGAAATATGCAACTTCTGGTGATGTTACTGGAGATAAAAGTTCTGTTGTTGGTTATGCAAGTATCATAATTGAATAATTTTAAGATGTTGAATTGCACAATTCTGGAGCAATAACTGCAACCGTTTTTTGCGATGCATTTAAAACGGGCTGTATTTCTTCTTTAAGTTCTGGGGCTTTATTTGCTATGTTTTGTAACATTGCAGTATGCTTCACTGTAGATTCATCTACAACCTCTACTACAGGTCCAACATTTTTATTTTGTGTTTTAGCTATCTCTATATCTTTTTTTGCTTGATTCATTTCATTTTGATAATCTCTTAAATTTTCAGCTACTTTTTCTGAGGCACTTGCTGGCATACTAATAGCTTTTGTAGAGGATGATGCCATACCCCCTAAAGGTACATATGTTTTTTCTTCTTCGTTGATTATAAACTTAGTCTCTTCTAATCTTTCTTCTGCATATTGAACATGCAATTTAGCTTTCTCTAAATTATCAGGTGTTAATAAAATTTGAAAATTTTCTATGAATCTTTTTGATCCATATAAAAATTGTCCTGGATATGCATTCACAGAGAAAAGATACCAGCCACCAAAAGTTAAGAAAATTGTAACTAGAACAAATGCCCACCTATTTGAACTTGGGTTTATAACCGATTCACCAGGTCTTGTTAATTTATAATATATCCACTTCCTTCCTGGCCTTTCAAGTCGTTCAATCAAATTAGAATTTTTTAAAATATCTAAATGTTCGGAAACAGTTGTGACATGTTTATTCAATCTACGTGATAATTCAGATGCAGTCATAGGTCTTTTTTCTAAATTTTTTAGAATTTCAGTTCTGGTATCAGCTGTTAATGTTTTTAACAGTTTTTTAGATACTTTAAATTCGTCATCTTCCATGAGTTATCGTTATTTTACAACAAATTTAAACTTTATAAAGATTTAGGGTGACGACCAGAAATTTTCTCAACCATTAAAAAATGTTAATTTATCAGTCTTTTTAGGTGATGAAATGAAAAAAGCGATAATAGCGGGTGTTCTGTTATTTAGTCTTGCTATAACAACAGTAGTATTTGCACAGCAACTAAAAGTAGAACCTGTAAAAAATCAAGGATGCGCCTTTGGTTGGGGTGAAGGATGCATTATACCTAAACCTATACCACCAATACCTAGGCCAACATACGATGTTCAGATGTCTTATGGTATTGCAGTAGACAAATATTATCTAACGACAAAACCAGCCTTATTCTTTGTATTCAGGAATAATTACTGGGATACGAAAATGTACCTAATCTTGGATGGAGGATTTTATAGAATGGAACAAATAGAGAGCAAATATGATTGGAACACAAATACGAGAATGCTTAAGTACAGAGATGATTATGGAAACGATATGGTCTTGACAGCACAGGAATTCTCGGATGGAATTAGTGTTTCAGCAGTCTACAAGAATTACATCATAACATTTGAACCGATAAGGTATGGAACAATTAATCCAGAACCAGTAATTGAGAAGACACACATCATGCCTCTTATGCCCGTATTCCAACAAATGACCCAAAGTATGGGGACAAAATCAGGTATGACGGCAGAAAATATAATATCACAAGCAAAACCAATAGCAGAATGGACTCAAAAAGGAAAATAGGTTGACCCGATTTACCAATCTTTTTTTATTTTTATTTTTTAAGCAATATTTACTTTTTATAACTATTCATTTTAATTAAATTATATGAAAGAAATGGAAAAAGCGATACTTAAGTACACGATCTTGAACGCTGTTCAGCATGACGGTAAAGCTGATATACAGGCAGTTTTAGGGAAAATTCTTGGTGAAAAACCAGAAATTAGAAATAAAATTAAAAAAATAATCCCTGATATTAAAAAAACTGTTACTGAAGTAAACTCTTGGGATAAGGAAAAACAAGAAAGTGAAATGAAAAAACTTGGAGTTACTATTGAGAAGAAAGTTGAAGAAAAAAGAGAATTACCGGAATTGCCTGGAGCTCAAATGGAAAAAGTTATTACAGCCTTTCCACCTGAACCGAGTAAATATCCACATATTGGTCATGCGAAAGCTGCATTAGTAAATTATCTTTACGCAAAAAAATATAAGGGTAAATTTTTTCTTAGATTTGAAGACACAAATCCTGAATTAGCAAAAAAAGAATACTATGATGCTATTCTAGATGGTTTGAAATGGTTAGATATAAAATGGGATAAGCTTGCATATGTGTCAGACAAAATTGAAAATTTTTATGAAGCAACTGAAAAGTTGATAAAAGAAGATAAAGCCTATGTATGTGTCTGCCCGCAGGAAGAAATAAAGAAAAATAGAAGATTTATGAAGGAATGTAAATGTAGGAAATTTTCTAAAAGTGAAAATTTAGAACTCTGGAAAAAAATGTTCAAAGAATTCAAAGAAGGTGATATTTCAGTTAGATTAAAAATATCAATGAGTCATGCCAATGCAGCAATGCGCGATCCAATAATAATGAGAATAATAGACAAACCTCATGTGAGAACTAAAAGTAAATATAGAATTTGGCCTATGTATGATTTTGCAACATCTTTAATGGATGCCTGGGGAGGTGTGACTCATAGAGTCAGGTCAAAAGAATTTGAAATGAGAAGGGAGTTGCAACAATATATACAAAAAACTCTTGGATTCAAACCAACTCAAATAACAGAAATGGCGAGATTCAACATGGAAGGTGTACCATCTTCTGGTCGAGAGATTAGAGAAATGATTAGTGAAGGTGAATTAATGGGTTGGGATGACCCGAGATTAACAACATTAATGGCTTTGAAAAGAAGAGGTTTTGTGCCTGAAGCAATAAAAGAATTTTTACTATCAACTGGGGTTACTAAAGTCGAATCTATTTTAAGTTGGGATACATTTGAAAGTTTTAACAGAAGTATTATTGATCCAAAATGTAACCGTTATTTCTGCATCTTTGACCCCGTAGAAATAAAAGTGAGAGATTCGCCTGAAATAAAAGAAGTAAAGGTACACTTACATCCAGATTTTCCTGATAGAGGTTCAAGAGAAATACCTGTAAACCTAGGTAAAATTTTGATTTCAAAAGAAGATTTTAATAAATTCAAAGGTAAAGAAGTGCGTTTGATTGGATTATTTAATATTAAACTGGGTAATCAGTCTAAATTTACTTCTAAAGAAGTTATTATGGAATTACCAAAGATACAATGGGTTTCTGATAATAATGTTAAAGTGAGAATTGTTATGAATGATGGGAGTATAAAAGAGGGTAGAGCTGAATCAGAAATTAAAAAACTTAAATTAGATGCCGGGATCCAATTTGTCAGATTTGGTTTTTGTAGGTTGGATCAGATAAAACCTGGATTTACCTTCTATTTTACCCACAAATAAAAGTTTATAAACTTTAAATAAATAACATGTGTTGCTATTATATGAATGGATCCGTTAGTCGGAGGTGAAATTTATGACTAATGCTGAAATACCTAAAGATTTGATTGATAAAGTTTTACAGGCAGTAGAAATTGCTAAAAATACGGGTAAAATCAGAAAGGGAACAAATGAAACTACAAAATTTATAGAAAGAGGACAGGCCAAATTAGTAGTCATTGCTAAAGACGTTGAACCAAAGGAAATAGTCATGCACTTACCAGTTCTTTGTGAAGAAAAGAAATGTGATTACGTATATGTACCTTCTAAAGAGGAGCTTGGTAGAGCAATCGGAATAAACGTTCCTACTGCCGCTGCATGTATTGTAGAACCTGGAGAAGCGAAAGATTTAATCGAAAATATAATAAAGAAAATTAAAACTATTGAGAGATAATTGATATGGTCGAAGAAGCTGTGCCCGCCGAGGTCGTACAATTACTCGGAAGAACCGGTGTTAGAGGAGTGATGCGAGTTAGATGTAGAGTCCTAGATGGATCTGATAGAGGTAAAATATTGACAAGAAATGTATTTGGACCCATAAAAGAAGGCGACATACTAATGCTAAGAGAAACAGAAATGGAAAGTGTGGGCGCAATGGAAGGTAGATAAATTGCTTAAGTGTTCTTTCTGTGATAAGAAAATAGATTTGGGTACTGGAAAGATGTTTGTACTTAAATCTGGTGTTGTTAGATATTTTTGTTCTAGCAAATGTGAGAGAAATTGGAAATTAGGCAGAGATGCAAAAAACGTAAAATGGACCGAAATCTTTAGAAAAAAAGATTAACCAATTTTTAATTATAATTAAAATAAAAATCAATCCTAAGGAAATTTCATCAAAAACAATTCTGCCTTTAATTGATGATAATATCAAAAAGAATCTATAATATTACAAAAGAATGTTAGAAATTATTGATTTAAAAATGTAAAAGTAAGAGTCTGTAAAATATCATTTAAAACATCGTGTGGGGCCGATAGATCAACGGCAGATCGCTTCCTTGGCATGGAAGAGGCTTGGGGTTCAAATCCCCATCGGTCCATCTCGGAAAAACCATAACAAATAAAAATAGCAATAATTAAAAGGTTTAAAAGCTTTTATTATCAAAATTACAACACTGTTGATTGTATGCCAGAAGAAATAAGAGGAATTGTAAGAATAGCCGGAACTGATATAAAGGGAGAGAAAAAATTATTCTCTTCTCTTATGCGGATAAAAGGTGTTGGGAATTCTTTAGCTAATGCTGTATGTAGAATTCATGGCTTCAATCGTAATAGAAAAGTTGGTACTTTGACTGATGAAGAAATAAAGAAAATAGAAGATACAATAAAAAATCCAGCAAAGTTTGGTGTACCGTCTTGGGCTTTAAACAGAAGAAAAGATATAGAAACGGGATTAGATGAACATTTAATTGGTACTGATTTAGTTTTCATTCAAAAACAGGATATTAAAAGAATGATTGATATGAAAAGTTATAGAGGCGTCAGACATATGTATGGTTTACCTGTTAGAGGGCAAAGAACCAGAAGCTCTTTTAGAAAAGGTAGAACTATGGGTGTAGTGAGAAAGAAAATGATGCCCGCGACAAAGAAGGCAAAAGAATGAGAAAGATAAAAAGGCAATACAAAAAACCAAAGATGCCTTGGAATAAGGAAAGGATGGATAAAGAGGATTTATTGATTAAAAATTATGGTTTAAGGAAAAAACAAGAAATTTGGAAATTAGAATCAATATTGAGGTCTTATAGAAGAAGGGCTAGAAACCTAGCTGCAAAAAAAGATAAAGTGGAAGAAAAAATCCTTTTGGATAAGCTATATAAAATGGGTTTATTAAATAAAACCGCAACTCTTGATAATGTGTTATCATTAAAGATAGAAGATATCATAAGTAGAAGATTGCAAACTATTATTTTGAAAAAAACGATAGCCAATACAGTCAAACAGGCTAGACAGTTAATAACTCATGGGCATATTGCTGTTGATGGAAGACGAATAACACATCCAGGTTTTATGGTCATAAGGGATATGGAAAATAAGATTGAATTTTATGGGAAACCTTTAAATAAACCTGAAATTAAAGATGTGAAGACGGAAGTGGGTGTAGCAGATGGCAAAGGAAAATAAAACAGTTGTTGAAAAAAAATCGGAGATGAAGGCATCAAAGAGTGGTTCATGGGGTATTGCTCATATTTTTTCAACACTTAATAGCACAATAATTCACATAACTGATATAACAGGATCAGAAACCATAGCTAAATACTCCGGCGGTATGATGACAGATAAAGATAGGGAAGGGGGAAGCCCATTCCCAGCTATGCAGGCTGCCAAAAAAGCAGCAGAAGATGCTATAGGTAAAGGTATAATAGGAGTACATATAAAAGTGAGAGGTCATGGAGGTCATCATAAGAAAGCACCCGGTGCTGGTGCACAGCCTGCAATAAGAGCTCTTGCAAGGAGTGGCCTTAAAATAGGCATTATCGAAGATGTAACCCCAATCCCAACAGATGGAACAAAAAGAAAGGGTGGAAGAAGAGGTAGAAGAGTTTAAGTTAAATAAAAACTTAAATTGTATGTCGACAAAAGTTAGTTAATTGGTGGTTATTTGGAAGTAAATATATTGGAAAAAAATGATGAGCGAATAAGTTTTCTTGTCGAGGGTATAAATCCTGCTATAGCAGGTGAATTGAGAAGAATAATGATGATGGAAATACCTACGCTTGCGATCGAATGGGTTGATTTTTTAAAGAATGATTCTGTGTTATGGGATGAAATAATAGCCAGCAGATTGGGTTTAATACCTCTTGCATTCGACCTGAAAATGTACAAACTTAAGGACGAATGTCAATGTGATGGAAAGGGTTGTTCACATTGTCAAGTCACATTGGTCTTAAAGAAAAAGGGACCTGGCATGGTTTATTCTGGTGATATGGTATCATCGGATAAAGAAGTGAAGCCGGTTTATGACAAAATACCAATCATCGATTTAAGAGAAGATCAAAGTTTAGAATTCGAAGCTATTGCCCAATTGGGCACTGGTAAAGAACATGCTAAGTGGCAAGCTTCTATTGTGGGTTACAAAATGGTTCCAAAAATTACAATAGGTAAAAATGCGAACAAGAAAGATTTCTTAGACAGATGTCCAAGAGGTGTTTTTGATTTTAAAGATGGAAAATTGACTGTTAAAAATTTACTGGATTGTAATATTTGTTTGCAATGCGCAGAATTATCAGAAGGTGGAATAAAAATTGAACCTGATGAAGCAAAATATGTATTTAAAGTTGAAACTACTTCTGGGATAAAACCTGATAAAATATTTTTAAAAGCTATAGATATTCTAGAAGAAAAATTGACAAATTTCTCGAAAGACTTAAGTAAATTAAAATAACTGTTTCTATAATATCTTTATTAAAGCAGGGGTTGCCAAGTCTGGTCAAAGGCGCAGGATCTATCGATGCGAAACTCAGATGCGAGACTTAAGAATGACTTGGGAAATCCTGTCTCTTAGTGAGTTCGAGAGTTCAAATCTCTCCCCCTGCACTATTTTTTTCGTTTATAGAAAAGTATCAAACTTATGTAAAACATTGGAATTAACACAAAATAGCAAATTAGAATTCCTATGATCGGGACGAACAATGCTAGAAGAATGAATATTGTAGCATAAGTTAAGAGTAAAATAAATATATCAAAATAATTTTTCTTGACTGCATTAACACTTCTTTCGACAGCTTCGAAAGCACCTAAATTATCTGTAACAATCGCTGGAAAAGCTAAAGAGAAAAATATCATTATTAGAATGAACAATACCAAACCGATAGCAATTCCTAGTGGGGGTAGGCCAAGTCCATAACCGATGGATAAGAATGTTATGATTATGAAAAAAATTATTCCAATCATTATCGCTGCAAGTATACCTGTGATTCCCTTTTTCATTGAAACCTTTAACATTGTTTTCACTATTGTTTTTCCTCTAGTTGCTTCAAATGCCATTCCATAGATACCTGTATTTAGGTACACAATAGATAGACCAGCTAATATGAAAAATATTAATGAAATTGTAATACTGGCAAAAGCAGGGAAAAATGACATCATTCTATATGCAACAAAATTTGTAGATAATTCTCTTAGTGTTGAGATTCCAATTGAAGCTATTATCGCTAAACTAATTAAAAGAAAGATACCACTAATTATTAAAACGATTAATTGAGCTAGAATAAAACCCATAACATTTTTCTTGTATGCTTCCCATGCTCTAGTTATATATTCGAATGTCATAACTCCAATTAATAATATTAATCCCTAATAAAATAAACTATTGTATTCGTGTTTTGGTGAAAGAATGGATTTAGAAACGATATCAGTTGCAATTTTTCTAGGAATAGTAGCTTTGATTATATTCTTGGATAGGAAGAATATAGAATTTAAGTATGGATTAATTACAAGAAGGACAAAGAAAGGTAGAAAACTTATATATGATTTTAGTGATAAACATAGAAAAAAATTGAGAATTATTGGAAATATCGCAATTGTTGTTTGTATTATAGCTTCTTTGATTGGAATAGCCACAATATTTCGTTCAACTTATTTTCTAATTTTTAGACCTGAAGAAGCTGTATCAGAAGTTAAATTAGTTTTTCCATCTGTATCCGGAATAAAGCTACCTGGCTTCGTACTTGGAGTTCCTTTTTGGTACTGGATTATAGGTGTTTTTGTGGTTTTATTCAGTCATGAGCCCATGCACGCTTTCATGGCAAGAGCGGAAAAAGTAACGATAAAATCATTTGGATTGCTTTTGTTCATAATACTGCCGGGAGCTTTCGTTGATCCTGATGAAAAGCAAATAAAAAAACTTTCTATGGTGAAAAAATTAAGAATTTATGCTGGAGGTAGTTTTGGTAATTTAATTGCTGCTGGATTTTTTTTAGCTCTTCTGCTAGGTTATAATTTTATTATAGAATCTACTATGTTACCTGATGGTATTATTTTTGACAAAACTATAGCAAACAGTGGTGCAGAAAAAGCTGGTTTGAAAGGAATCATAACTCAAATCAATGATGTAAAAGTAATGTCGACATCAGATTTTACGAAAGCGATTGAAAATATTAAACCTGGAGATACAGTTACTATAAAAACAGACGAAGGAATTTTTGAAGTAAAAACTACGAAAAATCCAGATGATTCGACAAAACCTTTCATAGGTATTGAAAAACCAAGAACATTTTTTATTTATAAAGGATTTTTAAGTGGTTTAGGAACAGTTTCTGATAATACGTTGAATGTTTTATCTTGGATATTTGGGTTTTTGGGATGGGTTTTTTCATTAAACATTGGTATTGGTGTATTTAATTTGTTTCCGATAAAACCATTAGATGGCGGTTTAATGTTTGAAGAAATTGTCAAACATTTTTATAAAGGAAAAAAGGCTCAATATATTGTAAATTTTGTATCTTTATTCGTCTTATCATTAGTTTTGATTAACTTATTTGGACCCGGTATTATGAGTTGGCTCAAAGGATTATTGGCCTGAAACTTCGATCTTTCTTATTTCAAACGTTCTTATAGGATATATCTTATTACCTTCTTCAAAGACATAATTTTTGATATTGTCGTTTATTATCTCTTCTATGATATCATCTAGTTTTTCTCCTTCAATTTCTTTTTTCAGATAATCTTCTATGAATTTTTTTAGGTTTATTTCTACATTTTTCTTGATTTTTTTACTCGTTATTATTATTGACTTTACTCTGATTTTCTTTCCATCCTTTGTTTTCAAGTCTTGCACTGTATCAATCCTTCTTACGCCATAACGAATTGATCTAGAAATATAATCTCTCATACATTCCATACCGACAAATTCTGTGTAGGCATTCTTTTCTTTAACTTCTTTAACTTTAAGGAAGAATTTCATATAATATTTGCTCAAATCAGTAATTAAGTTAATCAGGTTTACATCTACTGTTCTTCCGATTAATGATTTTACATCGCTTGTTGGTGTTTCGCCAATGATTTTTTCTTTAAAAATAGGTGGTGCGAGAATGTTATACCATTCCTTTCCTTTTAGTTTTTTTGTCGTATCATCACCTTTGCTGTATTAATAGTTTTGCTTTTTCTGGGTCGTATTTCCAGTCTAGAGGCAGAACTTTATTTCTTGAATAATATTTGCCCAATCTTCTTATTTTTGATTCCAGTAATTCCAAACCTCTCTTAGAGGTATAATCTTTCTTGCTCTTTTCTAAATGATTTCTTAAATTAACTGCTTGTCTTAAAAGGTTGAAAAGATCTTCTGGTATTTTGGGATAAAGTTTATTTTCTTTCATTAAAGTTGCTATGGTCTTGCCAGTAATGATTTTTACAGATGGTATACCATATTGATCACGAAGTGTTAAACCTATTTTAGAAGTAGGATTCCCTTCTTTTGCTAATTTTAAAACTAATTCCTCTACTTCATTTTTTTTGTATCTAACCCATTTTGGTACAGTCTTTGAGGATGGTCTTTTTGAACCTGCTTTTCCTCTTTTTCTTGAATGCATTCTTGCCATTTATTCACCGAACAATTCTTGTATAAGCCATGTAAATATTAAACCTACTGTACCAATAAAGGATATAAAACTTCCTAGCATAGCCAAAATAGCTGAAATCCCTTTTGGGTTTAAAGCTGATAAACCTATACCTGCGGATAGCATTAAAGCACCTGCTAGTAAAACCATTATACAGTATCCTTCAAATCTCTCGTATTTATTTTCCCCTTTTAGCATGTCGAAAATCTTCATATCAACACCATCTACTTAAACACAAATATACTTAAGAGTTTTCTTTATCATATTTAAAAATTCATCTTTTCATGTATCTGGCTCTTTTTTTTATCTCTTCAACTCTTTTTAACACTTCTCCCTTCTCGTTATATTCTCTTTTATAGCCATTTATGATGTTTTTCCAACAAATGTCAATAATCTTAAAATGTGTTGATTTCAAAGCTTCTTCGAGCAACAACAAATCAGTCCCTTGATCCTCAATTTTTTTTGAAAAATAGCCAAGTCCAAAATCGATAAAATAAACTTTTTCATCTTTAAAAATCATGTTAGATGTTGTAATATCACCATGTATTATACCAGCTGAATGAAGTTTACCTATCATCTTGCCAATTTCAAAACAAATATTTTTTATTTGTGTTTCATTTGCCCTATTCAACAACTCTTTTACTCTCTCACCATCTATATATTCCATTGTAATTTTAAAATTTTTTTCATCAATATCAAAAATTTTTGGTGTAGGGACACCTGCCCTTTTAGCTTCAGATAATAATCTTGATTCGAGTGATGTTCTTGATTTTCTAATAGTTTCATCAATTTGTTTTATGCGGTATTTTTTTTCAACTCTATCTTTAATTACTACATCCGCATCTCCTAGTTTATCTAGAAATAATTTCGCTTCTGCACCTTGTTTTATCATCATCAATTCAAATCACACCATTAAATTGAATGTAAAGTTTAAAAGGTTTTTGAACCATAAATTAGTACCATGTGTTTTTTAGAAAAGTGCAAGAATTGCAAGGAATATAGTAAATGTCCACTTTTATCTTCTATTGTGCAACGCAGTTATGCTAATAGGACTTTGGATGAAATTCTCAAGAGTTTAAATAATATTGAAAAAATGCTAGGGAAATGATGAATTTATTTTTTATAGATAATAATCAATTATGAAACCAGAAATTTTGTTTCTCAAATATGCATTTCCTTGTTCTTTTGTTCTCTTATCCAGGAATGAAATCACGAAAGAAGAGCATGAACTACTCCTTAAATCAGCGAAGGATGGGAAAATATATTTACCGAAAGAAAAAATTGAAAAGATTTTTTGGCGTGCAGTAAAATATGTAAAAAATATATCAGATTTAAAATCTGTTCAAGACTATTGGTGGTTTGACCATAATAAGAAAATAAAAGCTGAAAAGTTTAAAAGCATCCCAAGATATTTGATAAAAGAATGTTTTGTAGTTCCTTGTGAAGTTTTATCCGTTTCAGATAGTTATGCAACAGTTAAATCAGATTTTCTGGATAAAAATATGAGAGTTAAAAAAGATTTTGTCAATGTTAAAGTTGGCGATAAGGCTACTAAACATTATGACTATTTATGCGAAAAGATCCCAGAAAGTTTGTATATTAAAATTGTAAAAAGTTTTAAAAAAATTATATAAAAATAACAATTGATAAAAATGGAATCAATTGCAATAGTCCCAGCATTTAATGAAGAAAATACTATAAAAGAAGTGATTTCTAGACTTAGAAAGGTAAAAATAACACCAATCATTGTAGATGATGGTTCTACTGATCAAACATATAAATTAGCAAAAGATTTTGGAGTTATCGTAATAAGGCACAAAAATAACAAAGGTAAGGGTGAAGCATTAAAAACGGGGTTTAATTTTATAATGAAAAATCTTCCAAATGTAAATTACATTTTAATTTTTGATGCGGACATGCAATATAAAGCAGAAGAAAGTGAAAAAATTCTACAACCGTTAAAGGAAAATAAAGCGGATTTTGTAATGGGTTACAGAAATTGGAAAGAAGTTCCTATTGCAAACAGACTTGGCAATTCTATATGGAGAATTTTATTCAATTATTTTTTTGATGTAAAAATGAAAGATACAAATTGTGGCTTTATAGGTTTGACAAGAAATGTTATCAAAAAAATTGAAAAAGTTCATGGGGGATATATAATCGAAAATTCTATGCTCAGGGACGCTGTAAAGAATAATTTAAGGGTTAAACAAGTTCCAGTCACTGTTATTTATAGAAAGAAACGTACTTTACATTTTGCAAGAATGTTCTTTGGAATTTTAATCTTTATAATTGTAGAAGGAATTAAATACAAATTAAGTAAAATTTAAGATTTTTGACCTCTGAATAATAAGTTGAGGGAAGGTAGCTCAGTCCGACTATTGGGGCTAAGGAGAGCGCACGGCTGAAGACCGCGAGATCGCGTGTTCAAATCACGCCCTTCCCATTGTTTTTTAACTCAAAATCTAAAAGATATTCAGGGAGATCATCATCAAAATAAAGATTGTTCCTTTGAATGATGTTGAAAGAGATGTATTAGAAAAAATAGGAGAAGAACTAAAAACAACTTACAATATGGTTCCTGAAATAGCAGAACCCATTAAAATACCGAATGTCGCATTTGTTAAATTCAGAAATCAGTATCAATCCAATGTTTTATTGGATTTCCTTGAAAAAGTTTTTCAGGGTAGAATACTTGGTGTTACAAAAGAGGATGTTTATACTGAAGGATTAAATTTTATTTTTGGTCAAGCAAAAATGAAGGGTAGAGTTGCTTTGTTGTCAATAAGCAGGTTGAATCCTAAGTTCTTTAGTCAAAATGAAGACAAAGAATTATTTGAAGATAGATATATTAAAGAAGCTATCCATGAGATTGGGCATGTATTAGGACTGGAACATTGCCCGACAAGAGGCTGTGTAATGAATTTTTCCAATACCATTGGCGAAGTTGACAAAAAAACAAAGTATTTATGTGATAATTGTAAGAAAAGTTTGAGATTGTGAGAAGTTTTAAATAAGATAATTAAGGGAAAATTATTATGTTTAATGGAAAACTGCTAGAACAACATGTCATAATTTGGGATAAAAAGGATTTTAACGAATTGGAGGAATCTGGATTTGGAAAATTACTTGATGATAAATTAGAATTGGCTTTAGTAGAAGCTATGTATCTAGTCAACAAGGGAAAAATGAAAGTTGTTAAAGGGAAAAAAAGTATTAGCAAGAAAAAATTTTATGATTATTGTGTCGAAAATGAAAGGAATTTTCATGCTAGATTAATGGTTTACACTGACTTAAGAGAAAGGGGGTTTCTTGCAAAAACAGGTTTTAAATTTGGTTGTGATTTTAGGGTTTATGAAAGGGGTGTAAAATTAAAAAAGGGGCCAAAAGCTGAATTTGAGCATACTAAATGGGTTGTACATGCGATACCAGAAGAATTTACCTGTTCTTTCTCTGAATTATCAAGAGCCGTTAGATTAGCACAAAATATTAGAACAGAAATGGTATGGGCTGTAGTAGATAGTGAAGGAGATGTTACTTACTACTCTATAAAAAGAATAACACCTTAGTATACTTTGAATCTTAATATAGCTCCTAAGCCACCCATTCTTGTGAATTGTTCACCTAAATCATGTTCTTTAGAAATGATTTCTACGTTACCCTTCTTCCTTTCTACCTCATTTGCTAATTTTTCAATTCTTTCATCCCTTATATTATCTTCAGAAATGAGTAGAGTTTCTACGGCTCCAGCACTATCAGCAAACATTATATCATCCAAACCGTATACAGACAAACCATCATCTTTATTCAAATGTGTAAAAAATTCTTGGACGATTTTACTTTCTTTAACAACTTCACTATCTCTTAAAATTTTATCTAAAGTTCCTTTTTTTAGAATTTCATTTATTCCTGATTGAGTTGCTGAATAGACAGTTTCTGTAACAAGTTTTTTATTAGTTTCTGGGTAACTATGCTGGATTACTGTTTGAATATGCTCTTTAGTGAAACCGGGTCCTGCCAAAATTATTTTTTCCATATCGCCTGATAGTTTATCGATTTCAGTTGCTATTTTATTGTAAAATTCTTGTTGTTTATCTTCTTCTTGTATTGAATGTAGGTTTTTAAGTTCTAATTTTATTTCAACTCTATTATTTTTTAACAACCCGAATGCAGCTTCATCAGAATCCACAACAACAATCAAAACATTAGGTGCCTTAATCATTGCTTTTTTTATTTTTTGAATTTGATAACCTTTCCATTCTTTTTTGTGTATTGCTAATATTGTCCCTATTTTTACGTCGATTGTATGATAAGAACCCAATTGAACGTCTTCTGGACCTTCAGTTATTTTACCTGTTAAACGTAGATGATTTGTATTTTTCTGAAATTCTATTTTTTCTAATTGTATTTTTAGTATCATTGGTTTTTTTTCAACTTTTATTTTCTGTTCTCCTCTATTCAAAAAAAGGTTTCTCAATGTTCTAGAAACTATAAAATCACCCTGTTCTAGTATAGAATGTAAATACCATAAATCGTCATTGAATTCTATTTTTAATTTTACAAAACCTCTTTCAAAATTTGATTTTAGTATTCTCATTAAACCACATTTATCGTGTAATAAAAACATATTAGTATAAAAATCTAAAGAATGTTTGTATGGCAAGAGTAAAGGCTCAAGGTAAAATTGATGAATTTGCCTTCGTTCTTCTGGCAGGATTAGTTATTATAATAATCATGTTATTTGCGTGGGGGGTTCCTTCCCAAGCTGAAACCCCTGTAGTATCACCTGATTCTATTTCATTGGCGATAAATAAAGGTTCTTCAAAGAGTGTATTACTTGAAATAAACGTGACATCTAAAAGTGTGACATTAACATCTAAAGGTACGATAGCTGATTGGGTTGAGTTCAGCGATAATAATTTTGAGTCTGAAGGATTGAGCAATGTTGAGATTAAAGTAATAGTTCCTCATGGTACGGAAGAGAGAGATTATTTTGGATCTATAATAGTTGAATCCTCTGAAGGTGGTAAAGTAACCATACCTCTTTCTGTAAAAGTTATAAGTGAAACTGAAGTGGCTTCAAAAGAAATATCAAGGACTGAATATATAGGGGATTTTGATGTTACCTTTGCAGAAGGAAAAGAGATTGTAAAAAGTGAGAGAAATATAGAAGTTAGGGGTGGCGGCAAAACAACTTTGACTGCATATATAACAAGAAATCTAGATACGATAACTGACAGCACGATAATTATCGATGTCGCATACAGTAATAATGAAGGTAATTTAGTTGTTAAATTGAATAATAAAATAATTTATGATCAAAAAATTCTTCCTGGAGAAATAATAATTCCTGTTGATAAAGAAATTTTAAGCTCGTATAACGTTATTGAAATTAGTACATCTACCTCTGGATGGAAATTCTGGACCACTAGCATTTACAATATTGATAAATTTGAATTCACAGTCGATTATTTTGGGGAAATGGGTAAAATTGAACCATTCAACGTATATAGAGAGGAATTAATGGGATTCAAAGAAGGAAGGCTAGAATTCAATATAAAAAACTATGAAGGAGATGGTAAATTAACTGTTAGAATAAATGATTACATTATATTCGATGGTAGGAGACGTGGTTATGTTTTATTGACTTTTAACTATGTGGATGTTGGTCTTATAAAAGGATCTAATACTATTTCTTTCGATACAGAGGCAGGAAGTAGTTATAGTATAGAGAACGCTAAGATAATTCTTGTTCATGAAGAATAAATTAGGTTAAACCAAAAAGCCGAAGAAAATCTCTTGTACCAGTTGCAGCACCTAAGATTCCTATTATTAGTTTTATATAATTGTTAAATTCCTTGTCATGAGAATACCTGTCTATTAAAAACAAGATTGATACAACTGCTAAAAATTTTATTATGACGAATGAAAATGGTGTACCTGATAAATTAATAAAATATCTGGGCAGCACATGTTGTTCGTAATAGTTAAAGTATTGTAATGAGACAAAAGTCGAATTTGCATCGAACATATGCACTGCTGTCACAATTTTATTCTCTTTTAGCCAGGGGATTAATTTCAGTAAAACTACCCAAGGTGCAAAATAGACGATAATATAGGCAAATCCTGAATAATTTTTGTATTGTAAATTGCCTAAACTGAATGCAGATAAAATGAGACCTACTATAAACATTGGCTTAAAGTATGGTATACCTCTCTTCCTTTGAATAAATACAGAAATTAAAAGAGTAAAAAATGTTATGCCAAAAACTAGAAAGTAAATGCCTGGTGTAACAAAAATACTTCCACGAAGAATTTCAGAATCTTCTAAAACTCTCATAGAACTTCCGAATAAAACAAAGGGGGATATTGCCAAAGCTAAATTTTTATCTATTCTTATCTTCAATTTTTTCAAAATTTTGAAAATCAGGTAAACGAATATAACTAGAATAAGTGAATAAACTGTCGTGTTTACAATATTATACCCATAACCACTTTCAGAAAAATATTTGTAGAAAAGATCACTCAAAGTCATATAAGAAAATAATATTGATACAGGTATAAATTCTCTAGAAAATATGGGGGTTAAAAATGATTAAAAGATTGGATAAAAGATTTTGGGAAATAGATTTTTTTCGGGGTATTACTATAATTATGATGATAATTTTCCATTTTTTTTATGATATGAATTTTTTTAATATTTACAAAATAAACCTAGATTCTGGTTTTTGGTGGATCTTCGCACGTTTAATAGCTACAAGTTTTATTTTTTTAGTCGGAATATCGTTAACTCTCAGCTATTCGAGAGCAAAAAAAAGTAAAACAAATAAAAAATTGTTCAAAAAGTATTTGATAAGAGGACTGAAAATATTTAGTTGGGGTTTGTTTATTAGTCTTGTGACATGGATCTTTCTAAGAAAAGGATTTATCATCTTCGGGATTTTACATTTCATTGGGATTTCAATAATATTGGCATACCCATTTTTAAAATTCCGTTTTTGGAATCTTTTGCTTGGAATAATGTTTATTCTGTTAGGATTTTACATACAAACCATTATTTTTGATTCTTATTGGTTGGTATGGTTTGGGATAATTCCTAATTATTTTTACACTGTAGATTACTTTCCTATCTTACCATGGTTTGGTGTAATGCTATTTGGTTTATTTTTCGGAAGTTTATTCTATCCAAATGGTATAAGAAGAATAAAAATGCCTGAATTATCTAAATTTCCATTCATAAGATTTTTTTGTTTTTTAGGAAGGCATTCACTCTTTATTTACCTTATACATCAGCCTATTCTGATAATTCTCCTTTATTTTTTTATTTTTTGAATTAATTTTATAAAATATTGTTTTCTATTTGGTAGAAAATGTTTTATGAGATAATTTTAAAAGGCGAGAAAACAAATTTTAATAAATAATGAGGTGATTTATGATGAAGGTGTTGGTGCCATTAATGCTTTTAATAGGTGCAGTCATCCTTTCAGGATGTACAACAACTGGTGGTGGAACAACCGCCACAGGAAATGGTATTATAATAAACGATTTTTCGTTTGATTATACACCTATCTATTCAGGTGATCAGATAGGTTTGAATATAGAATTACAAAATATTGGTGGTGAAATAGGTACACTTAAAAAAGTGACCGTATTTGGCCAAGATTTTACAACAGCTGCTGATCCTCTAAAATGGAGCATTGGTAATACAGGTGAACTTACACAAACCATAACATCCCCAAACGGAGACCTTTACCCACCAGATCCGTCAACTGGGTTTGAAGGTGATATATGGACTTATCAATGGTTAATAACGGCACCAAATGGCGTGAAGGCTCCAACTGACTATGAATTTCAGACAAGGGCTGAATATAGTTATGTAACAGAATATTCGGGAACCATTAGAATAGTAAGTGCGAATTATTTGAGAACTTTATCCGCAACTGACAGAGAAAATTTAATTAAAGAGGGTGGCGTTGTTTCATCCTCTGTAACAGCTGGACCTTTAAATCTGGCCGCGGCAAGTGGTAGACACTTTGTTGTACAATCCGGGGCAGGAGCAACAACGTCTAGCATTAAATTCAAAGTAACAAATGTTGGTAGCGGATATCCATATAACAATGATTTGACAGACCCAGCAAGCCTTTATCTAGTTAGGATAACGGGCACTGATGGATTATCTTGTACAAAAACCGATTTCTTGTTGGCTAGAGGGAAGACGGGTACATTCAGTTGTGATATAGATATACCAGCAGAAAGTGCGATAACCAACAAGTTAGACAAGAATTTCAGAATAACGTTGTCTTATGACTACTACGTCGACAGCGCAGCTTCAATAACAGTACAACCAACATTCACATAAATGTAAGGGAGTTTTAACTCCCATTTCCTTACTTTTTTATTGCTTAGTGTGGGTTCGGTCGGATTTGAACCGACGATTCTCACCGTGTGAGGGTGATGTCTTAACCACTAGACCACGAACCCAATTATTTAAAATCAAACAATCTTTTTTGTGATTGTATCTTCACATTCTTCTGTTTTTCTTCAAATTTTTTAAATTCTATTTCATCAAGAACAGGCTGACCATAAACACCATCATACCCAGGTATGACTTTTATTTTTCCTTCTCTATTGAGCATTATAATATTAACTAATTTTTTTTCAGTTATTCTTTCTAAATCTTCCTTTGGAACATTTAACAACACATTAAATTCATTGCCGAAATTTTCTACTAATTTAGAATATTCAGACCACACTGTCTTTGAATATAAAGAATCTATATTAAAAACTGTTTTTATTAGCTCTGATAGTGGTAATAATCTTTTAAATGGAATCGCATCTTTTGAAACAAAACCCTGTTCTCTATCTGCTAAAAGTTCAATTCTTTCTTCAACACCAACTGTCATCTTCCTATGGCAAACAGGGCATATGTCATCTATCTTTAAAGCTTGTTTAGACGATAAACTAACATTATGATTTCTATGCCCAGTCCAATGATATTTTCCGTATGCAGGATCTACTTCGACAGTGAAAAGGAATCTTTTTTTATCTTTCTTTTTAATCGCATCAAACATTTCCCAGTAAGTGATTTTTTTTAAATCAAAAACATTACACTCTCTTCCTAATCTCCAAGGCCATGCACTATGACAGTCTGAGTTTGACATTAAAGCAAATCTATCTAAAGATGATAATCTCCAGTTCATTTCAGGGTCGCTCGACAAACCCGTTTCAAGTGCATAGATATGTTTAGTTTGATCTTGATAACAATCTTCTATTATATCGAATCCTGATTTAGAGCCAAAAAGAGAAAACCATGGTGTCCAGATGTGCGCAGGTACGATTAGCGTATCATTATAAATATTCATAATTACCTCGACTAGTTCTGCACTACTTTTTTCATTTAACAATAACCTACCATCTATGTCTAATCTACCGCCCATTTTTTTCAATTGTTCATTTATTTGATTTACAACCTCAAAACTAGGAACATGAATCAAATGATGAATTTTTCTTGTTTTATTATCCTGCATATAAACGGTGCTGATTTCAGTCGTTAACATAAAATTCATACTATCAAAAGTAAAAATCCCAGAATCTTCGATCGGTTTAAGTTTCTTTTTCAATTCTTCTAACCATTTAGGATGAGTAAAATCACCAGTTCCTATTAAATTCAAACCTTTTAATTTGCCAAACTTTGTAAGATTTTCTAAGTCCATGTTCTGGCTTGTAGCACGTGCATACTTGCTATGAATATGCAAATCTGCGAATATTTCCATATCAACAAAAGAGTTTTATTTTAGAAACTTTTATTGCTTTTCTTTATCAGAAACAGAAGCATCACGAATTCCTTCTGGCATTATTTTGAATACACATTCTCCAGATGGAAGATTTGGCGCGTCTATCATTCTTGCTATTCTTTTATCTCCGCTCGACTTTCTTACATAAATTCTATAAGTGGCTTGATGCGCTAGAACATGACCGCCTATCGGTTGTGTGGGGTCTCCAAATAAAATTGCAGGATTAGCTAACACTTGATTGGTAACAAACACGGCTATGTTGAATGAGTCTGCTAATCTTTGCAAATTGTGCAATAATCTATTTAATTTTTGTTGTCTTGGCGCTAATTCCCCTCTACCTGAATAGTCAGATCTAAAATGAGAAGTGAGAGAATCTATTATTAAGAGTTTTATGTTTTTTTCTTTAATCATATCATTTGCTTTTTCAACGAGGAGAATTTCATGATCAGAATTGTAAGCCCTTGCAACATAAATGTTTTGCAAAGTATTGATGGGATCTAATCCCAAGGCATTTGCTATTTGTGATATTCTTTCCGGCCTAAACGTACCTTCAGTATCTATAAATAAGCAATTGGCACCCAAACCCCCTCTTTCGGGTGGTAGTTGAACATTAACCGATAATTGAAATCCTATTTGTGATTTACCAGAACCAAATGGACCATATGTTTCTGTAATAGCTTGCGTTTCAATACCACCACCCAAAAGTTCATCTAGTGCTTTACTCATGGTAGATATTTTCCCTATTCTTTTTCTCTGTTCTAAAAATTTATCGGCAGAAATATAATCCATCTCTAGTTTTTCTCTAACATTGTTGATTATCTTAGTGGCTGTAGCTGCACCTATCTCTAGAATACTTGCAAGCTCACCTGGTGAAGCAACAGCAATTGACATGGGATCTGTAAATCCCATTTCAGTAAGTTTTTCAGCAATTTTTGGACCGACACCTTGAATATCTTCCAAATTTATTTTTTTATCTTTTGGTTCTTCTTTCTTCAATTTATCCACCTTTTTTAATGATTTCATTTTATAAATAAGTAAGTAATAGTAATAGGTATTTCCTAAGTAAAGTTTTGATGAACATTCTCAATTTATTATTTTACTTTAAAATCCTTTTCTACTTCGTTTATAAGGCGTTTTATTTCATCTTCTATGTTTAATTTTTCTACTTCATTGACAACCATTTCTAAAGAATCAAAAATTTTATTTTTCTGTACTCTGCCTCTCATTATAATTTCATTTCCTATTGTATTATCTCTAATCAAATTCATGGCTTCATCTTGAGGCATGCTAAGCAAGACAGATGATTCAAGACCGGTAATGTTTTTTGCCTGATCCCTAAAAAATACTGATCTAATGCTAGATGTGCCATCATCTACAATACCTGATATTATCATATTGTTATCTGGTTTTACTTTGCCGTGTTCAGAACATTTATAATCTTTTTCTGTTTTTTCTAATTTTGCTCCACACTTCGGGCAGGTTTGAAACAATGGGTTTATGTTGAATACTTGAACTATTCTACCTATTATCTCATAATTTCCTTCTTTCAATTTTTTGATATCTGTTCTTCTAAATTTCCCACCGGTAGCCTGTTTTGGCAAGGATTCGTCATCATCGACTTTTTCGATTCTTCCTAACTTTGGTAATCTTATTTCAATACCGCTGAATGAATTTTCTTTAGAAAATGCATTTTTAATTTTTATAACATCTCCTTCTTTTATTTTGCCTTCCTCTACAATGCCAACTTGCTTATCCCATAATGGCAATCTGACTTCTCCAGACCCATCGGTTAATATAAGATTACAAACACGACCCTTTTCTTTGTTTTTCCTCTCAAATTCCTTTATTTCAGATATCCGAATTATTCTGACTGTCAAATCTATTTTTTTTAGCCCATCTTTTAGATCTTTTATCTTAAAATGCCTTTTACTTGTAATTAGCAGGTTTACGCCCAAATCCCTAGCAACTAAATGTGCTGCACCCTCTAAAGATACCAGACCGGACAGTTCTTCTTGCTTCTTTTTTATCTTCTCAGTTAGTTCTTCCTTTGGTAATTTCGTATTTTTCTCAATTTCTGACAGTATTTCTTCAAAACTTAACATTAAATCTCCATTAAATTATTGGTAATAAAAATAGAAATAATAAAAATTATTTAATCGACCTTTTTTCTTGCCATTCTCACGTCTGATGGGATTATAGTTTTTCTACCAGCATGCCTTGCCAATGCCATGGCTTCAGCAGATAAATCGCGTGTGTAATCTGTAAGCACTTGGGAGAATTCCTTAACAGCAGATTTCGAGACTCTTTTAGCTCCTGCTTTCCTTAACAAACGTTCGAGTGGTGCCAATGGTATATCTTTTTTAGGTATTTGTGCCATAAAGTCACACCTCTGTATATTTTAAAGTAAAAAGAAAGTATTTAAAAGTTTAGATTTTCTTTTACTAAGAAATTATAGCCCTTTAGTCAAAAATAACCTTGTATAATTTAATTTCTGGGTTAGAATAGACTAATTTAAAGTTGTTTAGGCCTCTTCCGTCGTAAAAGAATGTTTTAACGAAAACACTGTCTTTTATATCTGGAGCAAAATATAGAAGACCCTTAAAACTTGGGTCAACCCAAACCAACCCATCGATTTTTTCTAGGTCTGTAGATGTATTGGAAAGGTCTATATTTTGTTCTTTTCCATTTAAAAAGAAAGTAATATGATTAATCATGAAGTTGTTATTGTATATGGGAATTAACTGATTATCTTTCTGTACTAAAGCCATTTTGAGACCACTATAATCATACAGGTATACAGGCCTTCCTGATTGATCTTGTTGTACATCAGAAAGTGAAAATATCCATGGGCACCAAACCCATACCCCCTTTCCTTGATCCTTAAATTCACCACACGATACCTGACCCGCTTCAGTTTTTGGAGTAGATGCACAGCAAACACCTGGATTCTTCATAAAATCAGTTTCAGATGTTATAGGAGCTCTAAATCCACCAAAATAATCCATCCATGTAAACTTACCTATCAGATCGTTGCTCGAAATAAGATACATTTCTGAAGCAGGATCACATGCTTCTTTTGGCACTATATCGCCAAACTTCTGCTTTACTTCTTGACATTGTTCTGGAGTCAATCCCATATATTTCTTTAAGATATCTACAGCTTCTTTTTCATCATCAGTAGACATTAATCTACCCATATTCTGAATTCTAATATTATGATTATATGGAACACAATTACTAGCTGGGCAATGAGCACCATCTGCATGAACTCTCAGATTTGTGTAGCCTGTAATTATATGACCAGGATCCCACCATGTTGATACTATGGCATTTTTGTTTGCATTATCTTTTAGCCAGTTAAGCATGCCAACCCAGTTATCGTCAACTTCCATCCCCCCCATTGAATAGCTATACTGCAAATCTGTAGACAATTCCGTGAATAATAATAAAACAACTATACCTAGGACAGTTGGGAATATGATAGAAGAGCCTTTTCCCTTCCATGTTTGCGTAAGATTTACTATATTACCTACTACAAACCCACCTGCTGCTGCTGTAGCACACATGAAAAGTAGTGAGAATCTAACGCCATTAAGAATTAAATAAAATGTTACTAAAAGCCAAACTATAGCAGCCATTTCACCAAAAGTAATCTTTTGTTTCATCTTGAATTTTATAAAAATTATTATAGGTAGAAATAGGGCAAAATAGATAGAAATTCCGGTCCTAGCAGCAACCTGTAAGAAACCATCTCTGGAAAGTATGTTTATAGGTTGAAGTTCGGCAATAGAAACATTAACAATTAATTCTCCTTCTATGAATCCAAGTCCATTGAAAAAAGCTTGGGGTAAAGTAGAGATTTTATTTTTGAACGGATCAACAAATTGTGATGCAAAAGTTAAGAGATTTGAAGCCAAAGTAACAATTATTATAGCCTTAAAATATGGCTTAAAGTTCTTCCAATTTTCTTTGAATACTCCAATGCTACTTTCCTTACTTTTCATTTTTTTAATTATGGCGAATGCAATCGAACCAACAAAATAAATTAGTAAAAATGCTATGAAAATATCCAATATATACCAAGATTGCGCCCAAGAAAAAGCAAAAATCCACAAAATGAGGGTTGCTAAAACATAACTAAAAATTGTTCTTTTTTCTAATGCATACAGGATTGAAAATGCAGATGCAAAAGTGAAGAAAACGACTAAAGCATCAGTATCCATATAACCTGCCATAGAAACGCCGAGAAGTGTGGGAGTAGTTACTACAAATAAAGCTGTTACCAGTCCACCCCATCTATTCGTAATTGTTCTACCCGTTAAATATGCTGGAATGGCTATAAAAGCAGAAAAAACAGCAGGAAACCATATACAATATCTCATGAAATCTACTTTCATGAATGCTGAAACAATTTTATATGATATGGCTACTATGTATTCCCATCCAAAAGGATCTATAATTGGTCTCCCAGGAGGAGAGTAACTCAAAATATCCCATTTCGGTGCATTGAGATTGTTATCCAATAAATATTTTGTATGTCTGTAATACCACCAAGGATCGTAATCTAAATTTATTTTTGTGTTAACTGTGGTCAAACGCATGTAAAGTCCTATATAAATCAAAAGGACTAAGATTAGAAGGTGTATATGCTTGAAAAAAAACTTAACAGGATTTAAATTGAAATTTATTTTTTTCATTATAATCAACTTTTTTACTATGACATATTAACTTGAATTTTTTTATGTAAAACCTACCTGATATTTTCTAAACAAAAATAAAAATTTCTGTTATTCTTTTTTCTTGTTTTGGCATAATAACAATATATCTCTTCCCATTTTATTCATTATAGGTATTTTCCCTGAAATTTTATCAACACTAATAGCGTTCCCTTTTAATCCAAGATAAAAAGCCACAATAGTTGGGTAATGCGTTATGGTTTTCATTTCAAGTATTTTGAAAAACTTACTGACTAATTTACTCCATTCATTTAACGAATATCTGTGATAGTGTGTGGGGTCCTTATTAAAAATTTTCTCTCTTAGATATTCTACACTTAAAAATGTAAAGTTTGGCATAGTTAATAAAATTAAACCATCACTTTTAAGGACTCTTTTTAATTCTGATAGAATATATGTGTTGTCTTTTAAATGTTCCAATACTTCTGTACAAAGGATAAAATCAAAGTAAGAATTTTTAAAAAATAATTTTTTTGTTAAATCCATTTTTTCTATTTTTACTTTTCTTAATTGTTTTGTTTTTTCTTTAGAGATTTTACATGCAACTTCAGTAAAATCTGTGCCGTAAATTTTTTCTACATATGGTGAAATGCGCACAATATAATCTCCACTTCCACACCCAGCATCTAATACTACTTTTGGTTTGATTTTTCGAATAATTTCAACTATAGTATAGAAGCGAATTTTATCAATTCTTGCTAAATAGTTTTTTTCTATCGTCAGAAAATAATTTTTGTCGTACTGGTTTGACATAATAGTTCATTTAAAAATTAAAATTAATAAATTCCTTTTTATGGGAAAACTTAGTGCTTACTGAAATAATCAAAGAATGCAGATATTCCATATAATTTTCTCTTTATATCAGATAACGATTTCGTATCTGCAATTAACTCAATTATTTTACCTGGTCTTAAATAAAATTTACGTAAACCTTTATCGACAAATTCTTCCATTTCTTCCTTACTCAATTGAGGATAAGAAATAACAGTGGCTTGCTCTAGATCGTCATTTACCCATTCGGTCCAATCTTTTGCAATTATGAAATTGTTTTCTTTAGTCCATTTATAGAACATAGTACCAGGATAAGGAACCATGACAGAAAATTGTGCTGTGTTTGGGTTTAGCTCTTTTGCGAATTCAACCGTTTGTCTTGCTGTTTCTCTCGTTTCTCCAGGAGCACCTATCATAAAACAACCATTAACTTTAAGACCAACTTCTCTTGTTAATTTTGCAAATTTTCTCATGCTATCTAGAGTGACTCTCTTATTTACTGCATCTAATAATTTTTGATTGCCAAATTCGTATCCGACACATAACATTCTGCATCCTGCCTCTTTCATCTTTTTTAGAACCTCTATGTTATTTATATCTGCCCTAGAATTACAAGACCAAGTTATATCCAGTCCCCTCTCTTTTAACTCTTTGCAAAAGTTAAGAACTTGGTTCACATCTGCGGTAAAAGTATCGTCCTCTATCATTATTTCTTTCAAATACGGAAATAACTTGAAATCATATTCAATTTCATCGACTAATTTTTTAGATGATTTTTTTCTATACGGCCCTGGTTCTATCGTAAATCTTTCTCTACAAAAAGAACAAACATTACTACAGCCGCGACCTCCTATCATCGTTACAAAAGGGTATTTCTTACCGGCATCGTGATACCATCTTGGATCTATATGATGCCATGCAGGAAATGGCAATTCATCTAAATTTTCTATAAGTGGTCTCATTGAATTAATTTTAATTTCTCCATTAATTTTGTAGGCAATTCCTAAACATTTTTTTAATTCAACATCATTAGCTAAATCTCTAAGTGTATAATCAAACTCGTGCATTGCTATAGCATCAATTGAGTTGGGATTAATCAAAATAGTTTCTTTTGGTAAGGCGGTAGGATGTGCACCCACGAGTACAGTTAAACAATCTTTACCTGATTCCTCTTTTATGATACCACCATAATTAACATCACTATAAATCGAAGGAGTAGTTGTCCATATTATTCCCATATCGGGTTGGAATTTTTTTATGATTTTTCTTGTTTCTTCCTCAGTCATGTTTTGTGCTTGTGCATCAACGAACTTACAATCATGTCCCGCTTCTTCTAAAACTGCTGTAGCCATACACATCCAATCTGGATGTCTTTGAACCCTACCCCTAGATTTAGCTGCCCATCTAGCTGATTTACAGAAATCTGGTTTATAAGTCGGATTTATCAATAAAATTTTCATACTATTCATTCTCAACTAAAATTTTATATAAATGTCTATTGTCTATTTTTTCAACCCCTCTTCAAAAAAATTCATATAAATTACTCAGAGATATCTATTTAATATTTGTCTTACCAGTGAGGTTTTATGCGACTTTGTATAATGCATGAATACTTTAAGCCAGATTTAACAGGCGGTGCTGACATTTTTTTATCAAAACTAGCCGATTATCTTTTGACAAAGGGTTTTAAAATAGAAGTAATTGCAACATTGCAAAAAGAAAGAAAAGAAATAGAAGTGATAGACGGTATAAAAATTAATAGATTCAGAACATCACCATTCAAATTTACGTATATGCAACAATTCCCTGGCTTAACTATACCATGGAACTATTTTAACAGACGATTAATTTCAAAAATGAAAAAAATTATTGAAAATGCAGACGTTGTTTATCTGAACAATATTTTTCATTTGTCTTTCTCTCCTTTGAGAGTTTTATCCTTTATAAAAAAACCTATAGTTTTTGATTTTCATGATTATTGGTTTTTATGCCCAAAAAAAGATCTTTTATTCAATAAAAGTTTATGCAAAAAAATATCAAGTGTTAGGTGTTCTAAATGTCTATCTGATATGATATTAGGAAAGACTGTCTTAGCACCTTTCATTTGGCCATTTATTTCGCTAGAGAGAAAACTTAAAGATAAAATTTTCATGGCAGATGTTATAATTGTGCATTCTAATTTTGTAAAAAAAAATGTTGAAAATTTTGTAAAAAAACCGATCAAAGTTATACCTTATCCCTACTTTGGATCAATCAACAAAGTAGAAAGAGAATTTGGTAAAAAAGTAAAATTACTTTTCATAGGCAGAATTGTTAATCAAAAGGGGGTAAACATGATACCCGATATTGCTCGTGAATTAAAAAAATGCGAAATAGATTATGAAATTAATGTAATAGGTGATGGTCCATTACTTCAAAAATTAAAAGATATCTCCAAAGGTATCAATGTAAACTATCATGGTGCAATCTATGACGAAAAAATTAAAGAAAAATTCTTCTTTAATTCTGATATACTTTTAGTACCATCGTTGTGGGAGGAACCCTTTGGTATAGTTGTTCTAGAGGCAATGGCCAATGGTTTACCTGTTATTGCATCAAGTAAAGGGGGTCTAGAAGAAATAGTAAAAAATAATGAAATTGGCATAACTTGTGAACCGACAATTGGAGAGTTTGTGGAATCTATAAAGAAACTTATATCAAATGAAAGTTTCTACAAAAAATTATCAATGAATTGCTATGAAAAAATAAAAAATTATTCTCCAGAAACAATTTTTGAAGAATATAGGAAGTTATTTGAAAACTTATCAGATTCTTGATTTTTACTTTCCACCTTTGTAGATAATTAAAAATTTCCCATTATTTTCGAATTTCTTTAACAATTCTAATTTAGAAAAAATGTTAGAAAATTTATCCTTATTATCATCATAAAAATTTGAATATGATTCAACAACAACTAAATTTGATTTATTTATATTTTCTTCATTTATTGGGTATAAAACAGTTATATTATTTTTAATCCATTGCCCATAACCAACGTCTAAAATACCGATATTTTCAGGTAGGATAAATGGATTAATAGCAGTTATAGTTGAATTTTTGTAATAAGTAAAAATAAAATCAAATGCAGACTTTTCTAATTTTACTATATCTATGTAATCTAAACTAATTTCACCATTTTTAACAGAAGTTATAGTTTTGGGATAAAATATTGTCGAGTGAAAAACTGGGTCCTGAAAGAATCCTTTTAATCCCCAATTCCATCTATAACATGAGATAAAGAGTATTATGATTAATGCGGATATGAAAAATTTCTTATTTCCAAAATGTTCTAGGGTTTTAGAAGAAATGATAAAAAAAATTGGGTAAATTGGCAAAATATATCTGGGAAGTAATGGACCATATGAGAACAATGCTATATAAAAGAAACTCATTATAATTAATGGTGTGATCTTTTTCTCAAATTTAAAATACAAAATTAAAAAAATTGTTAAGATCCAATTATAATTCCAAATAAAAATTTGATATAAAATTGATATGCACTTTTCAGCCAAAAAAGTAAAACTTACAAATTCATTCAATCCATTTTCCCAGCCACGACCATATATACCTATTTGAAGTTTATACCAATTTAACCAACTGAAAAGAACTATTAAAGGAAGTAAAAAAAATAAAATATTCTGTATTTTTTCTTTCTTTATTAATTGATAAAAGGCAAGGGCGATTATTGCCAGAAACCCTGGTTCTTTGGTTAAAACTAAAAAACTGGCAAAGATTAAATAAAGTATTTTTTGCTTCTTTAATCCAAAATATAAAGTCATCATCGTAAAAGCAACTAATGACACATCTATCAGTGCCTGACCGCTAATTGCAAAAAAGATGGGAGAAAAAAAAGTAAATAAAGATGCAATTATTCCTACATTTTTATTGAATAGAAATTTTCCAATGAGATATGTAAAATAAATGCTGAAGAATGAAAAAAGAGCGACGATAAAATGAGTAATAAAAACAGATTCACCAAAAATTACATAAAACCCAGCTAAAATCCATGAAAACATCGGTACATGACCGTAATGATGTGGTGGTATAGAAAATAAACCATGAATTGAAAACCACTTTCCATAATATACGTATAAACTTTCATCCCAATGATAAGACAAATTAAATGTAAGATATTTTAATGAAATTACTAAAATTAAGAAAAATAAAAAATATTTTAATTCATTATTAATCATCCAATCCTACCTAAACAAATTTTATTTTTCTTATTGAAATTATAAAAATTATTAGTTAAGAACTAGACGAAATTAAATCTATAAATGTTAATAAGTAAGTAAAAAATGTGTAAGTTATGGTTAAATTTTCTATTTTCATTCCTGTTTACAATGAAGAAAGAACTATTGAAACGAATTTATTGAAGATTTTTGATAAATTAAAGGAATTTGATTGGGATTATGAATTAATCATAGCCGATGATGGATCTGTGGATTCAACACCCAAAATAGTTAAAAAACTTGAAAAAAAATATAAAAATTTGATACTCTATAGGAATAAAAAAAATCTTGGTCGTGGAGAAATTCTATCACTAAGTTTTAAAATCGCTAACGGTAGGTATATAGGGTTTATGGATATAGATCTCGCCACCAATTTAAATTATCTGGAAGATTTGGTCAATAACCTGAAAGATGCTGATATAGCAATAGGTAGTAGATGGTTAAAAAGAAGTTTAGTTAAAAGAAGTTTTCTGAGATGGTTTATAAGTTTTTTTTACAACAAATTTCTATTAAAAATACTCTTCAACTCACAAATAAAAGATCATCAATGTGGTTTTAAAGGATTCAAGAAAGAAATTGCTCTAAAATTAATTGAAGAATGTGGGGTAAGAAATGATAGAATATGGGCATGGGATACAGAAATGCTTATAAGGGCTCAGAGACATAGATACAAAATCAAGGAGTTTCCAATTGAATGGGATGCAGGTAAAGAATCGAAATTTAAAATTTTAAGAGATATTATTATAGTTGGGATTTATTTGTTTAAACTACGCCTTGAATTTCTAAATGAAGATATAAGGTGGTTGAAATCAAAGTATTACTTGTAAAACCTCATTTTAGAGACATGTATACAGAATTCCGAACAGTTGCCACTGAATATCCACCACTTGGATTAATGTATTTAGCATCTTATCTTGAAAAAAATGGACATGAAATGAAAATTTTAGATATGTCTGCAGAAAAAAAGACTGATAATGATTTAATAAAAATTACAGAAGATTTTCAACCAGACGTTGTTGGATTTACAGTAACAACTCCGCTATCAAATCGTTCACATCAATTAGCAGCATTAGTAAAAAATTCCTTAAAAGATGTTTTTATAATTTTTGGAGGTCCTCATCCCACTGCATTGCCAGAAGAAGAATTGAGTGATAAAAATGTAGATTTTGTTATAAGAAGTGAAGGTGAAATCAGTTGCAGTTCTCTTATTAATAAGAAATGTAAAAATGTGGATGATGTTCTTGGATTGAGTTATAAAAAAAATGATAAAATAATTCACAATCCCAATCAACCATATATTGAAACACTTGATAAACTTCCATTTCCTGCTTATCATTTAATTAACATTAAAAAATATTTTTTTGTTGACGCTAGAAAATATCCTCTTGCACCATTATTAACTTCTAGAGGGTGCCCATTTGGATGCATTTATTGTAATAAAAATATATCTGGACGGTTATTCCGAGCCAGAAGTGCAAAAAATGTAGTTGATGAAATAGAACATTTGATAAATAATTATGATATTAGAGAAATTCATATTCTTGATGATGCAATGACAACTATTGCATCTAGGATGACAGAGATTTGTAACGAAATTAAATTGCGGGGTATAGATATTTTATTTGACGCCTCTAATGGTATTAGGGCCGATAGTGTAACATTTGATTTATTAAAAAAAATGAAGGATATTGGTTTTTACAAAGTTGCATTTGGGATAGAATCTGGTAATGAAAATATTCGAAACAATATAAAAAAGAATTTAAACATTGAACAAGTTAAGGAAGCTGTTAAATGGTCAAAAAAAATTGGTCTCGAAGTTTGGGGATTTTTTATTATAGGCTTACCAGGGGAGACCAGAAAATCTGTAGAAGAAACTTTAAATCTGGCAATTGATTTGGATTTAGATGTAGCAAAGTTTTATGTTACAACACCTATGCCAGGTACTGAATTATTTGAAACCTGGAAAAAAGCAGGATTTATAAAGACCTTCAAATGGTCTGAATATAGTTTTTATAAAAAACCTGTATACGAATTGCCGAATATGTCAGCCGACGAAATTTTAGAATTGCATAAATATTGCTTTAAAAAATTCTATCTAAGACCAAAATATTTATTGAAAAAAATGAGAACAATATCTTCTATTAAACATTTTATGTTTATGAGTAAGGCTGGAATTGACATATTGAATCGGGCAATAAAATAAAAAATATATTTATGAATAAAATGTCCATCTTAAATAACTTTGGGAGAAATGTTGATATATTATTAAAGAAATGAATTTATGCTTTCTATATAATAAATGAAGGTATGGTATGATAAGATGCAGGAAAAAGAAATTTCAATTGAAATAAAAAAACCGGAAAGTATAATACTATTAGGATTGTTAATAACAATTTTATTTTTAGAGTTAAGCGTCACACTACCTTCTCCTATTGCTTTTGGTGACGAAGGTTTTCATATAAGAATGGCTCAATACATTTCAGAAAACAAAGAATATCCAGTTTGGTTACCCTTTTGGGGAACTAAAATATATAAAAATGGTTTTTTTAGACCACCTTTATGGAATTTATTGCAGGGCAGTTTTTATCTGATTTTTGGGTTTAGTGAAATTTTGACTAAAACTTTAACGCCATTTATCGCATCTATTATGACTGGCCTGACTGTTTTTCTTATAGGAAAAAAAATATATAACAAAAAGATTGGGTTTATAGCTTCCATAATAGCTGTAACTATTCCATCATTTGTGACTTATTCTGTCTTATTTTATACTGATATATTATTCGTACTTAACTTTTCCTTGTTTGCTTTAAGCTTGGTAATGGCTGTAAAAGGAGAAAAAAATAGATATTGGATTATATCTGGAATTTTTGGTGCATTTACACTATTAACAAAAGACCCTGGCTATACAATATTTCCATTATTAATTCTTAGTTTCTTTTATCAAATTTATAAAAAAAATGAATTGCGTGTTTTATTTAAAAAATATTTAATCACTATTTTATTGATTACAACTATATCTGGTACATATTATTTAAGAAATTTTATTTATTACGGAACACCATCATGCGCTTTACCAGGTTTTGATTCAAGTGGGTGTAGACCTAGTTATGAATATAAAAACGAGACGCCAGAAGCGCCAAACACACATGAACCAGGTCTATTTGAAAATGGATTGATGAATTACATTAGTTTTGCTTATGGAATGAATCAAATTGGACCTTTTGTTTTTCCTTTTGTTTTCTTTGGATTTATATGCGGATTAGTCATAATAGGCCATAAAAAAGAAAAATCTGATATAATGCTGATTTTAGCGTTGATATCATTCTTTCCAATATTTTATTTGTCAACGGGACGTAGCGAAGATAGTGCAAGATATACATTAGGTTTAATTCCTGTAATTGCATTAATTGCCGCAAATTACTATGAGAAAATTTATGATTTTGTAGGAAACTATAGAAGACAATTGGCACTAATAGTTTTCATTTTAGTAATATTTTTCAGTTTCATGAACCTAATTAATAAATTAAATGATGCTAGGCATTATGATAAGGCTAATCAACAGTATGTTGGCTACAAATTGTTTTCACCTTCCTTCTTTCAAGCAACAGATTTCATAAAAAGAAATACTACAAAAGATGCTTTGATAATTACAACATGGGATTCACAAACTGAATATAATGCACAAAGAAATGTAGTCGGTCTAAGAACATTGCCTGATTCGAATGATATAATAAATGGTGATTTAAACCTAACTTTATCGCGCCTTAAAATAAATGGAATAACACACGTTTTTATTCAAAAATTCAGCATAAATGATCAATACTGCCCACTTAAATTTGTTCAATTACTGGAAGGCAACCCTAAAAATTTTGTTAAAATATATGAGAATGGCCCTTCTTTAGATGAATGTATCAAAGCAGGTGGATGCGATGGAAATATATTATATGAAATAAAATATGATTTGAAAAAATAGTGATATTATTGTTTAACTTTTTTTTCTAAAAATTTTGTTGCTGTGTTCAAAATATTTCTTATAAATGATGGCGATTTTTCAGAAATAAACTTTATAATAGTTAAGTCCTCTCTAGAGTAGAAATTTAGAAAATATAAAGAAAATAAATAAATAATCGCCGATGGAACTAGTAACAAAAATACAAAATATATATTATGAGTAATTGGCGATATCAGATATAAAAATGCAAACACGATTAATGAACTTACTATGATTTTTAATATAGGTTTAACTGGTATTTTAAACTTAAGATATTTCCTTACGAAAACAAAAGAAACTAAGAATGATATTATGCTACTTATTAAATAAGCATAAGATATGCCCAAAGCTGAATACAAATATGTCAAGATTAATGAAAATGTTAAAAATAAAATAGATAAAAGAAACGCTATTTTTGTACTAGTTTCTGGGTAGCAAGATGCATATAAGCAGTCAATAAAAAGACTTGCAACACCCAAAAATACTGCACCTATTGCAAGTATTGGTAAGAAATTTGTTGCTTCTATAAATTTTTCTGACGAGAAAATCAAAACTCCAGCCTTTGAAAATGATATCATCAGAAATATGAAAGGTATAGCTATGAATAGACTATATTTAAATGACAAAGATAGTAGATTATTTGATTTTTTTGAATCTTTTTTTTTCGATAATTTAGAAATTATAGGAAATAATGATGAAGATATAGTTCTAATCATATCTGGGACAGGTGTTACTAAAAGCATTGCAACTGAAAATTTACCTGTAATTTCTGGATTTTTAAAAGCTGTGAGTATAATATATTGAGTACTACTGAAAATTAACCATGATATACTAGTTAAAAACGCTGGAAACGAATATTTGGCCAGTTGTTTTTTATCGACTTTTATATTTCCTGTTTTTAATGCATTGAAATCAAATCTCAAAACAAATATTAAGAAAAAATAAACAACTATTCCTATTAAAGGACCGAAATACTTGGAACTAGGATTAAAGAAAAATGGAATAGAAAATATCAGTACAATTGATAGTATTATTCTAATAAATTGTGATATAACATCTGAAGTAAAAAGTTTTTTCATTCTTTGTAAACCCATACCTATAGATGTGAATATACTCGACATTGACTGAAAAAAAATTCCAGCTAATACAATTAACAATACATAGAAATCAAATTTTAATGTAGTAGTCACAACATTTGAAAAAAATAATAGAATTAATATAACGACAGCATTTACCAGTAATGTTATTTTCAAAGAGTATAAAAAATATTTTTTGATGTTTTTTTCATCTTCGGAAATTAATTTTATCAAGGCTTGGGGGAATCCTAACATTACAATTCCGCTCAAAACTGAAATGAAATTCATAGAAGTTGATATTATACCATACTGTTCGGGATCTAAAAGTTTACCTATTATAATCCAAAATAACAGTGAAGATGAAATCATAATTAGCCACCTTGATATCAGATAGAAAGTATTTGAGAATAACTGTTTAGTTGTTTTCATAAATTTGCACCAATTGTTGAAATTTTGCTTGTGTCATTTAAACATATCCATTTTTTTAACAAACAGATGTAATTACATTCTGTTTTTGAAAAATTGTATTTATTATTTTCATAAATGATAACTCTTAGATTTTTACCTTCAATATTTGATATAAATTGTAATTGTTGTGTCGTATTTATTTCTTGTATATTTTTCATATGAATATCTCTAATAGGTTCAGCAACAATAACATATCTTATTCCCTCTGTATCTAATAAATTTTTTAAATTGGTTTCGTCCAAAACGCAGGGTCTATAAATTTTTCTTGAAGATAGTCTATCTTCTTTAGAAGCTATGTTAAACATAAATGCTGATGAGTAAAACCATGAATTTTCAGATGCAAGAAGTATATTTCCTTCTTTGGTTATTTTAGATGTTATACGATCATAATCAATTTTATAATTTAATATTGGTTCTAGATAATAGAATGAAGATATAATTAGTATAATAGATATCGAAAGGGCGGAAACTATTTTTATCTTTTTTTTCATCAATGAAATAATATATGCAAATGGGAAAATTAAAGATGGAAAAATTATTATTATGTATCTGGGGTCCTTATTTGTTAACCATGTGAAAAATAGATATACTAAAATAAACCAAATTAAAAAAAGTTTCCAATGTGGATATTTTTTCAGTGAATAAAAAATTAAAGCGACTAAGGATAATGCCATTAAGGGGTAAGATAAATAAGAATCAGACAATTTAACAGTATAATATAGCCATCCTTCTAAACTTGTCCATTGTGGGTCTTTTTCGGAAACACCTACTTCTATAGATGTTTTCTCAACAATAATTGGTATATTGAATTTAAATGCCAAATATAAATAAGGTGACAATAAAAATGCAACAAGAAAGAATGATAAAATTAATTTCTTTATACTCTTTCTGAAATCAAGTATAGCATAAACAAAAATTATGGGAATAATTAAAATTATATTCCATTTTGTCAAAAAACCTAAAGCAAAAGATATCGAAGATGATATGAACCATTTTGTTTTATTTGTTAATATGGCATTCAAATAACAATACAAAGTTGTTAAAAAGAAAAATAGAATTGGCACGTCAGTCAAAGTTTTAATTGATAATAAAATTATTATAGGGGATAAAACATAGAATAATGAAGAAATTAAAGCAGAGTCAAAATTACCAATATGTTTTTTGGAAAAAAGATATATCATAAACAACGAGCCAAGAGAAAAGATTAGAGTTGTTAAAGAACCGACAAAAAAAGATATTCCAAAAATATTGAACATTAATGATAGTAAAATATAAAAAAATGGGGGATAATAAAGGGATAATTTTGGATAATATATTAAATATTCTATAAAGAAACTATAAATCTTATTTATCGATATTGCCGGATTTTTTATCAAATAACGAAATAGATCATAAAAAAATAAACCTAATAAGTTATGAGTTCCCTCATCTGCATTGGGAATAGAATATTTAGTTAAAAATAAACACATTAAAAAAAAGGACGAAAAAAGTAAGATAAAAATTAAGTCTAATTTTTTAAGATTTTCTTTTAACCACATTTCAAATATACCTAAACCCATTTTTGCACTATCTTTTAAAAATGAAAATTTAGTTGTTTCTTCTTTATGAGACCAGACAACAGGGACTTCTTTTATTTTTAGTTTATTTTGTTTTGATCGTAGTAAAAATTCAACATCAAAGTCCCATCCAGTTTTTGTTAACTTATCGATTATTTTTTCTAAAGAACCTTTTTTAATAGCTTTTAAGCCACATTGAGTATCTTTTATACCGAGATTAAAAAATAAGTTTACTAATATATTGAAACTCTTACTAGCAATAATTTTTTTTATAGGCGATTTTTTGATTATTTCAGAGCCCTTAACATATTTTGACGCAATGGCTAAATCATAACCGGAGTCAATTTCCTTAATCAATTTATCAATTTCTGAGGGAGGTGCAGCCAAATCTGTATCAGTGAAAATTACTATATCCCCCTCCGCATTTTTAAACCCCTTTATTATACCGCCGCCTTTACCTAATTTTTTTGCATCGTGGAGGACTTTGATATTTTTATATTTTTTTTCAAATTTTTTAGCAATTGTATAAGTTTTGTCTATACTTCCATCTTCAGAAACTATAATTTCATAGTTATAATTTTTTTTAGAAAAATGATCTATTAAAGAGTACAAACAATTTGCAATATTTTTTTCCTCGTTGTGAGCAACAACAATTATTGAAACTTTCATAACTTTCGACATATTTTTATTTATAGTAAACTTATTAACCATTTAGTATTTTTTTAATTCTTAGGGTACCATATAGAACACCTAATACACAGACTAAATCTCTTAAAAAAAGAATAGGCAGAGCAAAAAATGGCATCATTTTTTCTTTCTTCCATAAAAATAAAAATGTACTGAAATTAAGGGAAATAGAAAAGATTAAAGAAATTAAAGCAAGATATATGAAATAATTATTCAGAAAATATAGAAAGAAAAATAAAATAAATAATCCTGTGAACAAGACTTGAAGTAACAGGGATTTACTTGTGTATGAATCACCAGTCATTTTCTCTTTATTACTGGAATACAACAATATTCTCCAATAAGCTCTCCAAAATTTTTGCTTTAAATATTTTGATAATTTGTCAACATGGTAATGGTATACGAATGCCTTGTTTTGAAATACAATTTTATAACCATCTTTTGATATTTTAAATGATAAATCAGGATCCTCACCAGATGAGGTTTTAAATTTAGTATTAAATCCACCATATTTAAAAAATATTTTTTTTCTATAAGCACAATTGAAAGTTCCGACAAAATCTATTCTTTCCATTTTTTTCATATTTTCATGTCGTTCTTCAATCTGATAGCCTTCGAATCTTGCTAAAATGCTTTCTTTATTCATTGTTCTATACGTACCTGAAACACCTACAATCTCTGGATTAGAAAATGGTTTAATTAATTCTTTCAACCAATTTTTTGGTGGCAAACAATCAGAATCAGTAAAAACTATTATATCGCCTTTAGATTGTTTTGCACCGAGATTTCTAGCTTTAGCAGGACCTTGATGTTTTTGTTTTATTAACTTAACTGGAAAATTAGAAACAATTTTTATGGTATCATCGCTAGATGCGTCATCTACTACTATAACTTCATATTTTTTATTTATGTCTTGAGATAGAATACATTCTAAACACTTTTTTATGGTTTTTTTAGCGTTGTACGCTGGAATAATAACAGAAATTTCGGTCATTAGTATCTAAACACTTTTTTAATTCCCATAATATTTCTTTTTAATTCGCTAGTGTCTGATATTCCTTTTTTGATTCTCCTAACTACGAATTTTGGCCTAAGATAAAATTCTTTCCACATTTTTCCGCAAATATCTTTGAGTTCTTCTTCAGAAAATCTAGGATGTTTAAAGACTACATTTATGTAACCCTGTTCCATTAAATAGTCGTCCCATTTTATTGGAAATTCGATCCAACCCCTTTTCATAATATCATTAAACATCTCAGTACCGGGCAGAGGAGAAAGTATAACAAATTGTGCCATGTCAGGCTCTATTGTCTTTGCCAAATCAATGGTAGCTCTAATAGTTTCTTCTGTATCATTTGGTAAACCAATCATAAAACTAGCAAATGTCTTTATTCCAACTTCTTTTGTTAATTTGAAGAAATTTTTAATCTGTTCTATTTTTGTATCCTTTCTAATATCATCTAGTATTTTTTGACTTCCACTTTCAACACCAACCTTAAAAAGATAGCAGCCTGATTTTTTCATATTTTGCATTGTTTCTTTGTCCAATGTATCGACACGAGCATTACAAATCCACGGTGTTTTAATTTTTCTTTTAACCAATTCTTGGCAAATTTTATTTACCCTGTCTTTCATGACAGTGAACGTATCATCAAAGAACTTAAAAGTTTTCAAATTATAACGATTTATACAATATTCTACTTCATCTACAACTTTCTTTTCATTTCTTAATCGTAATTTCCTCCCATACATGACTTGAGGCCATAAACAAAAAGTGCATCTGAACGGGCAGCCTCTACCAGAGATTATAAAAGTGAATGGCGGAGTCAAAAGAGTGTCCCTATATTTATCTATCGGTAATTGATCTCTATCTGGGTATGGTAAATCATCCAAATTTTCAATTAATTTTCTATTCTTTGTTATCACTATTTTTTTGTTGTCTCTGTAGACAATTCCGTCTATAGCATCTAAATTACTTTTTTCTGAATTTTCTATCAAAGCTGGTAAAGTATAGTCGTATTCTCCTATGGTCAAAAAATCAACCCATGGGGCAATTTTCATTGTATTTTCTGGCATAGCAGAAACATGTGGTCCAACAAGAACTATTTTAATATCTGGACGGTTTTCTTTGATTTTTTTAGCAATATTCATGTCATTGAGTATAGAAGGCGTTGAAGTATCCATTATAACGAAATCTGGTTTCTGTTTATCAATCATCTTGTAAAAATCTTCTATTGCAGTATTAGAAGCTATAGCATCTAATAATTTAACATCATGATTTTTTTCAAGTATCGCTGCAGCATATGCTAAGTAAACTGGCGGGTGTATACCACCAGAAGTCTTTGCACTCCATCTAACTTGTCTATTGAAATTCTTGAAAAAAGGTGGGTTTGTAATAAAAATCTTCATTTTTGTCCCCTTCAGTATATTACATCAATACTTTTTTATAGGTTTAACAGCTTTGATAAAAACTAATCTTCCTTCAAATCCATCAAAAATAATATCTAAATTGTAAAATAAAGATAAAAATTGAGCTAAAGTTCTACTAAATAAAAATATTATTTCTGATCCTATTCCATACTTAAAGATTGGTTTTTTTGTAGTTGTTTCTCTAACTTCCATTCCTCTTACTTCACCTATCAAACCAACAAAATCATGAATAATTTTGCCAAAAACTTGACTTTTGTATTTTTTTTCTATTATTTTAAAACCACTACTAGAAAAGATTTTTCGCAGTTCTTCTATAGAAAATCCTGATACGATATGATCTGGGGGCTCTAAATCTATATTTAAAAAGTCAGATAATTTTGGTATAGAGTTGTGCTTTTTAGAAGGTGTCCATGCATACACATCGCCATTTTCTTTCAAAATATGAAAAATTTCATCAGATATTTTTTTTGGTTGTTTAACATGTTCCAATACATGATTACAAACTATTATATCGAAAGTGCCTTTTTTGAATGGTGCTTTGTTAACATCTGCTAAGATTAAATTTAATGTTTTTTTATTTTCTTTTAGTATATCTTTCACAAATCTTATCGAATTCCTATTCAAATCAATTCCAAAACCATTAAATCCTTTAAATTTTTCGAAGGATTCGATAAGAAAATAACACATACCAGAACCAATATCTAATACCTTTTTTTTATCACCATTGAACTTTTTTTTAATCAATTTTTGTATTTCTCTTATATTAGCAATAGCCGAGGGATGATAAATTGGTATGTAATTTAATGGATATTTCAATTAAGATCACTCTCAATTTTTGAAAGGTAATTTGAAACTATATGGAGAATCTTACTTTTTTGTTTGAGTAATTTTTTAGTTTTAAAAAATTTTACTTCATTTAAAGCATTCTCTAAATCATTTATATCATAAACAGGTATTATCCTTTTTTGTTTTTCTAATTCTTTTACAATCTGTAATTGATGATCATTTGTGTGTTCATTAAATTTCTTAAGTCTTGGGACTGCCAAGACGATTTTTCCTAATTCTAATGGTGTTATTATAGAACCGATACCACCATGTGATATTACAATGGAGGATTTTTTACAAAGTTCTACTATGCTATCATAGTCTGTAAACTTAAACCACTCACAGTTTTTTGGGGTATAATCAGTATAACCCGTTTGAACTATGACTTTTTCTTTTATTTTTCCCAAATCTACTAAATCGTCTACGGCCTTTATTAATCTTTTAAATCCTCTTTCATGTGTTCCGACGGTTACAAAAATCAAAATATCGAGCCTCCGTAAATAGCGTTATTATAATATTTTAACAAAGGTTTCCATTGAACTATGAATAAATCAGAAATTCTATACAAAAGTCGACCTGTAAAAGATGGAGAATTGACTCTTGAGAAAGACTCAATGTAAATGATCTTTTTACCAAAAATCTTGGCGTAAAAACATATGAAAAATGTGACACCTGAACCTGTAGAAATTACAACATCCGGGCTTTCTTTAAGAAAAATTATTAAACTTTGTAGCATGCATAATAATATTTTTAACAAATTTCTTTCTGGCATGGCTACAAAATGAACTTTTTCTTTTTTTATTAATGATTCGGTAGTTGTTTTTTTAAAAGTTAAGAAAAAGTGCTCGTATTTTTTGTAAACATTTTCCAGCTGGAAAATCTGAAGTAATTGACCACCGGCACTTGAAGTCAAGCAAATTTTCATATATGAGATATAAACAGAAAAAATATAAAGACATTATAAAAGGTCTTCTTCCGATAACATCTTTCTTATTTCATCCCTTGACATAAGATTTACGTCTTTTGAGGTATATTTCTTCAATTTTGTGGGTTTGGTGCCCTTATATTCATATATTTTATCTGCTGTATCTATTTGGGGTAGTATAATAAACATATCCTCTGTTTCTAGGGCGTGTTCGGCTTCTTCTTCTGTCATTAGACTTTCATACATCCTTTCTCCTGGTCTGATTCCGGTATTTTCAATTTTTATATTTTTCAAAGATTCCTCTATCATAACCTCTGCTAAATCGCCTATTCTCAGAGATGGCATCTTAAATATGAAAATTTCACCACCTTTAGCCATATTGGAAGCTTCAAATATCAAATCAACCGCTTGGTTTATCGACATGACAAATCTTGTCATTTCTGGGTCGGTAATTGTTAAGATTTCATTTTTTTGGATTTGAGTTTTGAATAAAGGTATGACAGAACCCCTAGTGCCTATAACATTTCCAAACCTTACAGAAGAAAAAATAGTTCTTCTATTGCCTTTGTAAAATTCAGCTGCTATAACAAGTCTTTCTGTTAAGAGTTTAGTTGCCCCCATAGTGCCGATTGGATTAACTACTTTATCTGTACTAATATTGATCATTTTTTCAACCTCTTCACCCATCGCAACTTCTATAAGATTTTGAGTTCCTATTACATTTGTTTTAACAGACTCGAAGGGGTTATATTCACAGGAAGGAACATGTTTTAATGCAGCGGCATGAAAAATAATATCTATATCTTCTACAGCCATTTTTAACCTATCTTTGTCCCTTACATCACCGATGAGAAATCTAACATTTCTATGTTTTTTTAACTCATTCTGAAATTCAAACAGTCTTGTTTCATCGATGTCCAGAACCCTTACTACAGCGGGATTTTGCTTTAATAATTGTTTAACTATTTCACTACCAATAGAACCTGCGCCACCTGTGACTAGGATTTTTTTGTTCTCAAACTGCTTTTTGCTAAAAGTTAAATCAAGTTTTGATTTAATATTTTTAGGGGGATTAATAAAAATTTCTTCGTCATTTTTCATATCTGCGAACATGTTTATCGTGTTTCAACTATTATATGTAAATTATTTAAGTTTTATTAGGAGAAGGAAGAAATAGGATATTGGATTAAAAACAATAAATATGCCAATATAATGTTGTTTTTACCAATTTATAAATTATTTAATTATATTACCTTAATATGGAAATGTGTCATATTCATGAGAAGAATAAGAATTGGTAAAAAATTCATAGGTAAAAATGATCCTTGTTTTGTGATAGCAGAGGCTGGAGCTAATCATGACAGCATGGTTGAAAGGGGTAAAGAACTAATTAAAAAGGCCGCAGAAAGTGGTGCAGACGCAATAAAATTTCAAACATATATAGCAGATAGACTTGTAACTAGAACTGCACCAAAATATTGGAAAGATGATAAACCAAAAGAAACACAATATGAAGTTTTCCAGAAACTAGATAAATTAACCGAAGGTGATTGGAAAGAGTTAGTTAGTTATTGCAAAAAATTAGATATGATATTCCTTTCGACCCCATTTGATGAAAAAAGTTCAGATTTTCTCGAGAAGTTAGGTGTTCCAGCCTTTAAAATAGCTTCCGCAGATATTACTCACTTACCCTTGTTAAAACATATTGCAGAAAAGGGATTACCAATGCTAATATCTACTGGAATGGCAAATATGAATGAAATAAAGGATGCAATTAAAACAATAAAAACAACTGGCAACGAAGACATAATACTGTTACATTGTGTAATAAGTTATCCAACGGTAGTTGAAGATGCAAATTTACGTATTATAAGTACACTTCAAAAAACATTTCCAGATATACCCGTGGGGTTTTCTGACCATACACTTGGCATAATTATACCCACAGCAGCAGTTTCGATCGGCGCAAGGGTTATAGAGAAACATTTCACTATAGACAAAAAACTTCTTGACAGTCCTGATCATAGACTTTCAGTAGATCCAGATGAATTAAAGGAAATGACAAAAAACATAAGAATCGTAGAAAAGGCATTGGGTTCTCCTGTAAAAAGATTGATTGAATCAGAAAAAGAAGGTTTAAAGTTTGCTAGAAGAAGTGTAGTTTCGAATGCACCGATATTAAAGGGAGTAAAAATTAGTAGAAGTATGCTTTCTATCAAAAGACCTGGATATGGCATACAACCAAAATACATAGATAAGGTTATTGGAAAGATCGCAAAAAGAGATATAGATGCAGATGAAGTGCTTAAATGGGATGACTTGAAATAAAGGTAATACTATGGATTTTACAGTTGAAGCAAAGAAATTAGCATTGGAGACAGTAAGTTTAGCTAAGAAATCAAAAAAAATATCAGCATTTTGTATAAGTTGTACTAGTAACGTTAGAAAAAATAAATTATTTTTTACACCAATTCGTGTAACACCTTATGTTGTTTGCGCGAATGTAATATTATTTTCAAAAGACGAAGCTAGAAAAATAGTGAGAGTTATTGATGGTTTGGTTGACATCATATTTGTTGATGCTGAAGAAAAAATAAAAAATTTGAGTAATCTCGCTAATTTTGTTCAAAAAGAGGCAAAAGAGAGTAAAGTTTTTTCAATAAAAATAAATGATATTACTGCCGAGTCAGCAGACGCTCTCGTAGCACAATATTTCAAAGATTTAAAAAATAAAAAAGCCGCGATAATCGGTTGTGGAAATATTGGTAGTAAAATTGCTTTAAAGTTAGTAGAAAGGGGGGCAAAAGTTTTTATTACGAGACAGGATGAAAATGAGATAAAATGTATCGCCGATGGGTTGAATTTAATCAAACCAAAAAATATACCTTCAAATTTTGTGGGCATGACAGATAATTATGAAGCTGTAAGAAATGCGGATATAGTGATTGGGTTTACTCCGGGGACACCTGTTATCGATAAAAAAATGGTGGATATGATGAATAGAAATGGTATGATAATCGATGGTGGTATTGGTACCATATTCGAAGGTACTATAGAACATGCGAAAAAAAAAGGAATTAGAGTCATAAGATTGGATATACGTGCTGGTTTTAGCGGTGCTATAACAACTGTGATCGAAACAGAAAATTTCATAAAAAATGTTATCGGTCATAAAAAAATAGATGGTATTGATGTAGTGGCTGGTGGGTTTATTGGTAAAGGGGGAAACATAATAGTAGATAATATATCTAATCCGACCAAAGTGATTGGAGTGGCCAATGGCGAAGGCGGTGTTCTAGGTCCTATATTTTCTAAAGAACATATTAAAAATTTGGAAAAAATTCGAAAAAGAATAGAGAAATGAGAGTTTATGTCAGGTATTTCTAATAAAAAAATTGTTTTTAGGGTCGATGGTGGCAGTAAAAAAGTTGAAAATAGTATAACAAAGAGAGGTATGGGTCATGTAACACGTTGTTTAGCTATTGCAAATGAATTGAAAAAAAACAGAAATTTGGAGATTCTTTTTATAACCCACGGCAATAGTGAAGGATTAAATAGGATTTTAGATGCTGGTTTCTTAGTTAAAGAAATACCAATTGGTATCAAACCAGAAAAAGAGTCAAATTTTATTATCAATTTTTTGAAAGAATTCAAACCACACTTAGTGATAGTAGATTCGCTGGATACCAACTCAAATTTTATGAAAAAAATAAAAGAACTCGGAGCTATTTTGTTAAGTATTGACGATTTGGGAAATGGGAGAATTTATTCTGATATATTAATTTACAATTTAGTAAAACCACCCAAAAGTTACAGATTAAAACAAAAACATTATTCTGGCCCTTCGTATGTTCCTTTGAATAATAAAATAAAAGAAAAATTCGAGAAAAAAATAAGAAAAATAGGTAAAAACATACTTGTATCTTTTGGGGCAAGTGACCCTGGCGGTTTCACATTAAGGACAATAAAAACATTAGATAAGACAAATGAAGATTATAATGTAACAGTTATAGTGGGTGCAGCTTTTAATCAAAATGAAAAATTAAAAAAATTGTTAAAGAACGTAAAGAAAAAATATAATTTGAAATTTAACGTTAGTCAACAAGAATTCGTTAAAATGCTCCAAAAATCTGATATGGCAATAACATCAGGTGGGTTGACGGTTTACGAATTAGCGGCAACAGGCACACCAGGAATTGTGCTTTGTCAGAATGAACATGAAAATAGTAATATATTTGAAATATATGGGTTTGTTATAAAGCTTGGTCTTGGTAAATTAGTACCAGAAAATAAAATCCTCTCAGCCATAGAAAGTTTATCGAAGGATAAAAAATTGAGACGTGAAATGTCAAAAAAAGGCAGAAATTTAGTTGACGGAAAGGGTGTAGAGAGAATTGGCCATATAATTATTAGAGAATTAAACAATCATTTGGGATGATATATGAAAATTGTTTGTGTTGTTGCCGCTAGAATGGTATCAACAAGACTTTCTGGAAAATCGATGATGAACATTCTTGGAAAACCAATGTTAGAGCATGAAATAAGAAGAATTCAACAATCCAAACTAGTCGATGAAATAGTTATTGCAACAACGACCAAAAAAGAAGATGACGTAATAGTTGAATTAGGGGATAAATTAGGTATTAGTGTTTATAGAGGTAGCTCAGAGGATGTTCTGGATAGAACTTTGAAAGCAGCAAAGGCCGTCGATGGGAATATAATAGTGCAAATTAATGGAGATTGTCCCCTGATAGACCCAGAAGTATGTGATATGGTAATAAAAACTTATCTTGATAAAAGACCCGATTACGCTTGCAACAGTAGGTTGAAAGCAACTTTTCCTACGGGGTTTGACACAGAAGTTTTTTCAGTAAAAGTTTTAGAAGAAGTTGATAAATTGACTAATAACAAATTCGATAGAGAACATGTAACTTTGTATATCTATGAACACCCAGAAAAATTCAAACTTCTGAATGTTACTGCTCCGCCTGAGTTGAACAGACCGGATTTACGTTTAACTGTAGATACTATTGAAGATTTAGAATTAGTAAGAGAAATCTATAAAGAGTTATATAAAAAAAATACTTACTTTTCCGGTAAGGATATAATAGAGTTGTTCAACAAAAAACCAGAATTGAAGAAAATCAATAGTCATATAAAACAAAAACCTGCAAGATTAGAAGTAATGGGGGAATAGGAAATGTATAAAATCGGAATAATAGGATTGGGTAGAATGGCATCTCTTTTTGAAGAAGACGTTTTAATGAAAAGGCCATGTACTCACGCTGGCGCTTATGCTCATATCAAAAAAACAAAAATTATAGCAGGATGTGACATAAGGAAAGATAGATTGAATAAATTTTCAAAAATGTGGGGCGTCAAATCTCTTTACGAAGACTATAAAAAAATGTTAAAAAATGAAGATCTAGACATAGTTAGTTTATGTACTCATGCACAGGATCGGTATGAAATGACTATTGATGTTGCAGAAAGTGGTGTCAAAGCCATATTTTGTGAAAAACCATTTTCTACAAACTTAAAAAATGCCGAAAAAATTATAAAAGTCTGTAACAAGAATGATGTAATCCTCTACGTAGACCACACAAGAAGATGGGATTTAGGTTGGAAAACAGTAAAAAAAATTATCGAAGCTGATGAAATAGGTGACATAAAGGTTTTGAATGGATTTTCGACAGCAGGTCTTTTGAATGGAGGAACGCATCTATTCGACATATTGAGATTTTATAATGGGGATGTTGATTGGATAGATGCTAAATTAAAAAGAGATGAAAGTACCGACCCGAATGGTTCTGGTTTTATAAAATTTAAAAATAGTTCTTTTGGCTTTATTGACGTTGATTTTAGAGATTATGTGTTATTTGGCCTCGATATAGTTGGTTCCAAAGGAATGATTAAATGTGGTGGTATGATAAGAGGGGATAAAAATTTTGAATTATGGGGTTCTATGCCGAGTCCAACTCAGACTGGTTTATTGGAATTAAAACAGAAAGAATTTCCCGTAGTTAATGGTGAGATGCCACTAGTTAATGCTATAAACGATATAATAGAATCTATAGAAAATGGTAAGCCGCCTTTATGTTCTGGAGAAGATGGGAGGGCGGCGTTGGAAATTGCTTTAGCCTTCCATGAGTCCGATAGGTTAAATAAAAAAATAAAACTACCATTAAGAAATAAAAAGTTGACAGTAATACCTAGAGAAACATCTTTCACAAAAGATGGGAAATTGAGGTGCTAAAAATGGGTTCAAAATTGGCTTTATTTGGCGGACCTAAAGTGAGAGAAAACTCTTTTCCAAAACACCCAGTCATAGGAAAAGAAGAGAAAGAAGCGGTTATGAAGGTTTTAGATAAAGGAAATTTATCGACTTTTATTGCTTCCCCAGGTGAATATTTTCTGGGTGGTGAAAAAATTAAGGAGTTCGAAGAAAACTTTAAGAGTTATATAGGTTCCAAATATGCTATCAGTTTAAATTCTGCAACTGCTGGTTTACATGCTGCTATAGCAGCTGCATGCGTAGGACCTGGCGATGAAGTGATTGTGCCACCTTATACTTTTACTTCAACTGCTACTTGTGCTTTGATGAATAGTGCCGTACCGGTTTTCGTCGACATAAATCCTGATACCTTCTGTATAGATCCAGAAAAAATAAAAGATGCCATTACCCCGCATACAAAAGCAATAATACCAGTTCATTTGTTTGGTTTACCCGCTGATATGGATCCTATCATGGAAATCGCAGAAGATAATAATTTGATTGTGATAGAAGATGCAGCACAAGCACCTGGTGCAAAATATAAAGGAGAATTTGCTGGAACTGTAGGAGATTTTGGGGTTTTTTCATTCACAGAATCTAAGACTATAACTACTGGGGAGGGTGGTATGGTTATTACAGATAACGAAGAATTCGCTGAGAGAGTTAGAATGGTAAGAAATCATGGTGAGGTTATAACAGATAGCCCACATAGAGATTATATTTCAAATCTAATAGGCTGGAATTATAGAATGACTGAAATTTCTGCTGCGTTAGGGATAATACAACTTAAAAAATTAGACATATTGAATAAGAGGAGAGTAGAATTAGCCAATTATTTAATTAAAAAAATGTCGAAATTTGATGGATTTACGCCACAGCTAGTGAAATCGGGTTTAACTAATGTTTATTATGTCGTGGCTTTTAAGTATGATGAAAAAAAAATTGGGATACCAAGAGATTTATTTGTAAAGGCCTTGAATGCTGAGGGCATTCCATTCAGTCCTGGTTATGCGCCACCGCTATATTGGACGCCAATATATCAAGAAAAGAGGGGATATGGAAGAACAAGTTGGCCCTTTGAATGGATGGGATATAAAAGTAATGTAAATTATAAAAAAGGTATATGCCCTGTAACAGAACGTTTGTATGAAAAAGAAATGTTGATAATTGGTGTTTGCAGATATCCGGCAACCAAGGAAGATATGAACAATATAGTTGAAGGTGTAGAAAAAGTATTGAAAAATGTCGATGATTTAAAAAATATAAAATGAGATGTGATTTTATTATTTAATTTTTTTTTCTATGATATTCTCAATTAAATTCCTAATTCTCTTTGATGACCTGCCATCAACTCTGTAATCAAAATGGGAAATAAAAATTTTTCTATTTTTTTCTAATTCTTTTTTCAATTTATTATCTTCGAAGATTCTATTTATTGTAGGCAATAATTCTTCTTGTTTACGAACTTCTAATGCCGCGCCATACTCAACAAATGGATACATTTCTGGTTTATCCCATAAATTTAATATTATCACGGGTTTGTTAAATATCATAGCTTCTAAAGCGGTTATAGAAGATATAGTCATCATAAGCTCGCAAGAATTTAACAATTCAAATGTGTCAACATCTTTGGTAACTAACACATTTTTAGCTTTTGTTTGATTAACTAAATTTTGATAAAAAATTTTATTTACTTCTCTAGGATGTAATTTTATAACAAGTTGCTTATCCGGCAATTTTTTTATTGAATCTAATGCGGCATTTACAACTTGCTGATTTTCTTCTCTAGATAATGGTTGTGTTGTCAGCACAAAAATGCCTTTCTTAGGATCTAAATTTAATTTGCGACAAAATTTTTTTCTATCGAAATTTTTAACTATTGATGGTATCAAATCATATTTAGGTTGGCCTGTAACAATCAATTTTTTTGGATCTGTTCCCAATTTAATATAAACTCTCTTATCATATTCTCCAGGAATAAAAGCTCTAAATGAATTTATTGCTTCATATCCAGGATGTGTAGACGTTGTAAAATGCTGAATATAAACATTTGGTATGTTTTTTAAATTTGCTACTGATACCACCGTTTTCCCAAAAGATCCTATTATATTAGTCACTATTACTATATTCGGCTTTTCTTTTTTTATTACACATTTTGTTAATTCAATAAATTTAATTATTTGTGGAAAAAATTCACGGGTTTCGAATAAACTTTGGAACAAATCTTCTACAAGATTCCACAAATAAATGTCATTATATTTGAAGCTTTTTAAAAATTTAGGATTTTTTTTGAGTTTCATCCATTTTTGCATCAAATCATCAATAGCATTTTTAGCTCTTTTACTAGCATCACTTGTCATATAACCTTCAAAAGTTTTGAATGGTATCTTATTTTTTTTCAGAACCTTGTTAACTTGGAAATTGGTAATAATACCGCCAAATTTTATAACTGTTATTTTATTTTTTTTATTTTTTTGTAATTCTCTTATAACAGGTACCATAGCAAAAATTTGATTTCTAGTAGAAACAAAAAATAATATATTATTTTTTTGTTTGACGTCATGATTCTTAGAAAATATGTTTTTTATTTGAAAAGAATATTTTCGTTCAATGGCTCTAATTTGATAAAATTGATTTATTAATATTTGTTTCAGAATAATTGATGAAAAAATCTTTTTTTGAATTGGATTTAAACTTAAGATAGGGATCTTTTCAGAATTAGAAACTGCAATTATAGATTTTTCAATTAAATTATTTTTTCCAGGTATTATTATTTTATTCGGATTTTCATTTGTTATTATGGTTTTAATTATTTCAATATTTTTTACAACATTCAACAGATAAGTTAAAATTTCCCATTTAGACATTTCCCAAAGTGATATGTTTTCATAAGTAAGGATATCATTAAGTTTTAAACCATTTAATTTGATATTGGACCACTCGTTAGTTAAATCCTTAGCTATTTTGTTTGTTAAGATGTATATTCTCTGGCTTACATAATCCTCAATTGATTTACAACGGATTTTATTTTTTTCTAATTCATTTTTTGCTTCATTAGTTAAAGCTATAAAAATTATATTATTTTTTTTGAATTTTTTTAAAGAAATGAAGGTTTTTTTTATATCATTTCTTTTAGATATAAATACAATCACTTTTTCCATAGGTTAACACCAAGAATTTAATCTCTTTACTCACTTTATTCTTCTACTTAAATTTTTAAAAAGTTAATGCCCTATTTATTAGATGAGTTTAAAATAAATTACGTGAAAAAAAATGAAAGTTTTATTAATAAATCCTTTAATTCGAGCTCGTGATATACCTAGAAATTTCCCACTGGGTCTAGGTTATATCGCAGCAGTACTTTTAAAGGAAGGGCATAAAGTAGATGTATTGGATATAAATGCAGATAGATTAGAAAAAAATGAGGTTATGGAAAGAATTGATAATTATGACATTTTTGGTATAGGGGGCCTTGTTACAACATATAATTATGTTAGTTGGTTAATTTCTGAAATAAAAAAAAAGCAAGAAGGAAAAATTTTAGTTGGTGGAGGCTTATCGGTTATAAACGAATTAATGTTCAAAGCAGGAGCTGATATAATAGTAGATAAAGAAGGCGAACTAACGATTGTTGATTTATTGAATAATTTAGATAATTTAAATTTTGTTAAAGGAATATACTATAAAGACAAAAATGGTAAAATTATAAAAAATGAAGAGAGGGATTTAATTCAAAACTTAGATGAAATCCCATTTCCAGCTTGGCACTTATTTCCCATTGAAACATATATAAAAGCACCAGTTCTAGGTGCTGGCTCATTAAGAAAAATGAATATTTTGTTTGGAAGAGGTTGCCCATTTAGATGTACTTTTTGCTGGCATAATTTCGGTATGAGTACTAGGTTGAGAAGTGTGGATAATGTTATAAAAGAGATGAAAATTCTAATGAAAGATTATAATATTCAATACTTTGCATTTACAGATGAATTATTTACCGTTAACAAAAGTAAAGTGTTGGAATTCTGTGATAAAGTAAAAGAATTAAAAATTAAATGGGCTTGTGCTAGCAGAGTTAATACTATATCTGAAGATATGGTAAGGGCAATGAAAGAAGCCGGATGCAATCATATAGCTTTCGGGATAGAGAGTGGAAGTCAACGTATATTGAATAATATGAATAAAGGCACTACAGTTGAACAAGGCATTAAAGCTATAAGAATTACTCAAAGGGCTGGAATTAGAGCACATACATCATTTATTGTCGGTACACCAGGTGAGACACAAGAAAGTATTTGGGAGACAGTTGAATTTTGTAAAAAAGCAAAACCAAAACTTAGGGTAGAACTTTTTTTTATGACACCTTACCCTGGAAGTGATTTGTGGGATTATGCAATAAAAAATCAAAAAATAAAAGACGAAGAAGATTTTATAAAAAAGCTGGGTGATGCTAAAGATTTTACAATAAATTTAACTGATATGAGTGATGAAAAATTGATTGAATTAAAAAATATGGCTGAGAAAAAATGTCAACCAAACTTTATCTATTGGGGTTTAGATTATTATAAACATTTTGGGTTAAAAAATGTTTTAAAAAATGGAACTAAAAGGTTGTTCAAAAAATCGAAAAAATAGAAATAAAAGTAAAATATGATTTTTTAACATCGAAAGGTTTTGATAAGAGAAGCTATTCTAGTTATTTGTTCTTCTTTTAATTCGGGGAACATAGGTAGTGTCAATATTTGATTGACATGCTTTTCAACTACAGGTAAACTACCCTTTTTATAATTGAGTGATTTATAGGCTTTTTGTAAATGAATTGGAGTTGGATAGTGAATATCTGTCAGTACTCCTCTAGATTTTAACCATTGTCTTAATTCATCTCTTTTTTTAGATCTAATTACATATAAATGATAAACATGATTTGCATATTCTTTTTCTATTGGTGTAATAACATCAGAATTTTCCAATAATTCGTTATATAAATTTGCATTTTTTCTTCTTAGATTGTTCCATTCATCTAATTTCTTTAATTTTACTCTTAGTATTGCTGCCTGAATTTCATCTAATCTGCTATTGAAACCGAGGGTTGAATGATTGTATCTTTTCTCCTGCCCATATTCTCTTAACAATAAAATTTTTTCATAAGTTTGTTTATTATTTGTTAAAACTATTCCCCCATCCCCATAACAACCTAAATTTTTTGTAGGATAAAAACTAAAGGTTGCAACATTGCCAAAACTACCAACCCTTTTCCCTTTATACAAAGCGCCGTGAGATTGAGATGCATCTTCGATTAAAAGTAAATTATGTTTTTCCGCAATTTCCAAGAGTGGATCCAAATCAGTTGAATGTCCATATAAATGTACTGGTATTATTGCTTTGGTTTTGTCTGTAATTTTTTCCTCAACTTTTTTTGTATCAATATTAAAAGTCTCAGGGTCTATATCGACAAAAATTGGTTTTGCACCCGTATATGTTATGGAAAAAGAAGTTGCAATGGCCGAAAGAGAAGTAGTTATAACTTCATCTCCATGACCAATATTAAATGAACATAAGGACAAATGCAAAGCATCTGTTCCGCTTCCTACACCAATAGCAAATTTCATATTGCAATATCTTGCAAATTCTTTTTCAAATTCTTGAACATTTTCTCCAAGAATGAACCGTCCACTTTCTAATACAGAATTAATTGCATCATTTATTTCATTTTTTATAGAATGATACTGTTGCTTTAAATTAAGTACTGGTATTTCCTCTGACATATTATTCACCAATAATTTTTTTTATTTGATCTATAAAACTCAATTGTTTTTTTTAATCCTTCTTCTAATGGTGTTTTAGGTTCCCATCCTACTAAATTTTTAATTTTATTAAAGTTAGCAACATAATCTCCAATTTCAATTTTTTTTCTTTCTGTTGGATATGGAATTTGTTCATAACTGCCACTTCTAGCTATTTTAATTATTAGCTTTGTTAGGTCTAGGATACTTATAGGTTTACCAGAACCAAGATTGAATATTTCTCCATTGGTTTTTTTATTAATTGCAACCATAAGTAAAGCTTGTACAACATCATCGATAAAATTTAAATCTCTAATTTGTGAACCATCGAAAACTTTAATTTTTTTACCGTCCATGACTAATCTGATAAACCAATTTACAAAACCTAGTTTTCCATGCATCATTAAATGTCGAGGTCCATAAGTATTAGTTAATCTCAAGGAAGTTACTTTCAATCCATAAACATTATGAAATAAAAAATGATACATTTCACCGGTCATTTTAGAAATTCCATTAGCATCTACTGGATTTATTGGATGTTTTTCGTCCACTGGTGTATAAATTATTCTGCCATATTGCCCTCTAGTTCCTGTATAAATTATTTTAATATTGGGGTTATTCTTTTTGCATGCTTCAAGTAAAATTAAATTTCCACGACAATTTATATCAAAATCCGTGAATGGGTCTTTCATACTGCCTTCATGACTTGTGTAGGCAGCTAAATTGAATAAAAAATCTTTGTCCTTAACAGCTTGTGTTATTTTTTTTTCGTCTCTTATGTCAGCTTTTGTAAATTTTATTTTCTCATTAATTTCATCAAGGTTATGTAAGTTTCCACCTTGCTCGAGTATTAAGGAATCAAAAATTTCAACTCTAGCACCTAAATCAACTAACTTGATAGCAAGATTACTCCCTATAAAACCTGCACCACCTGTAATCAAGACTTTTGAATTGTTAAAAATATCGCCCATATTTTCCATAAAAATCACTCATACTCTTGCCATATCATAAATTTTATCCATAATTTACCAAAACTCGTTAAAACTTTAAATATTCTTTTGAAGTTAAAAAACTCAGATGTTCCAAAGATGCGTGGATAATGGTGAACGGGTACCTCTTTAAACTTAAAACCTGCATGTTGTAATTTTTTTATCATCTCAAGACAAATTACCCCACTGTTAGATTCTAATTTAATTTTATTAAAAACATGTCTTCTAAAAAGTCTAAAATCACAATCAACATCTCTTATTTTTAAATGAAATAAAATTTGAGCACCCCAGTTATAAAGGTCCCCAGCTATTATTCTGTAAAAAGCATCCGACCTTTTAATTTTATAACCATTTACAATATCGACATTTTTAATTAATGGTAATAATTTTGTTAACTCGGAGACGTCGTATTGACCATCCCCATCTGTATAGAAAACCAAATCTTTTTTTGCGTTGTAGAATCCCGTTCTTAAAACATAGCCATAACCCATGTTTTTTTTATGATGAATGATCCTAACATTATCGTATTTTTTAGCTAACTCATCGATAACTTTAGCACTATTATCACTGCTACCATCATTTATCAGGATTACTTCAAAGTCATCTGTTACGGATTTTAATGTTGGTATTATTTTTGATACAAGTTGTGGAATAGTCCTTTCATCATTGTAAACTGGGAAAAAAACTGAGATACTGAAATTATTATCTTCTGTCATATTATCATTTACCAATAATAACCACATTTATCTTCAATTTCTTTTACCTTTCCCTCATATCTGTTTTGTAAATCAAAGGGGAATAATTTACATCCCTTGGGCATAAATTTAGTTCCGTATAGTTTACAGGTGTTTTCTTTCTCTTGAAAAAATGGACATTTAAAACCAAAAACTGTCACTCTACAACAAACACCGCATCTATTACATTCCCCTTTTCTTATGGATATTTTCTCAGGTAAACGATGTTTTTTAAATAAGAGATAAAACCTCGTCCTTAACCGTATTCTAAGTTCAGTTAAAAATGAGAGTGTATAATATTCGGGCATAAAAAGCACTTAGATATCATAGCATTAAAATTATTAATAATAATTAATTTTTAATAAGTGGTTTCCACCACCATTCATTCTCTATATACCACTGGATTGTTGTTTTTAATGCTTCTTCAAAGGTATGAGTTGACCTCCAACCGAGTTTTCTTATTTTTGCACAATCAAGAGAATATCGTCTGTCATGTCCCAATCTATCCTTGACATAATTTATCAGTGACTCTGGCTTACCAAGTTCTTTTAATATGCTTCTTGTTATTTCTATGTTTGTTTTTTCAACACCTGAGGCTATGTTATAAATCTCTCCTACTTCACCTTCTTGCATAACTAAATCTATAGCTTCACAATTGTCCAAAACAAATAGCCAATCTCTCACGTTCATTCCATCCCCATATAAAGGTAGCGACTTATTTTCTAAAGCATTTGTAATAAATAAAGGAATGACCTTTTCTGGATACTGATATAATCCAAAATTATTCGAACTTCTTGTTATCAAGACTGGTAAATTAAAAGTTCTATGATATGCTATAACTAATAAATCTGCACCAGCTTTGCTAGCAGAGTATGGACTACTTGGAGTAAGGTTGTCTGACTCTTTGAATGATCCTCCACTAATACTACCATATACTTCATCTGTCGATATTTGAATGAATTTTTTAATTCCGAATTTTTTTGCTGCGTCTAATAATGTATAAGACCCAAAAACATCAGTTTGAACGAACGAACCGGCTTCTATTATGCTTTTATCGACATGCGTTTCTGCAGCAAAATTGATTATAATTTCACAGTCTTTTACTATCTTGTCTACTATTTTTTTATCACATATGTCACCTTTTACAAAGATGTAGTTCTTGTTGTTTTCAATGTCTTTTAGATTGTTTAGGTTACCTGCATACGTTAGTTTATCGAGGTTTATAATTTTACAGTCTGGATATTTTTCGAGCAAATATCTTATGAAATTACTTCCTATGAAGCCTGCGCCACCCGTTACTAGAATTCTTGTATTTTTCATAAAACCAACTATTTTATATATTATTTTTATAATGAAAGTTAAGTATAAAGTATTTAAAATGGTGTTTTGGTGCGTGGATTAATATTAGCAGGTGGTTTAGGTAAACGTTTGAGACCTTTAACTCATACGGGACCTAAGCAACTCATACCTATTGCAAATAAGCCTGTTCTACATTATTGTATAGAAGATTTAGTGAATGCTGGTATAAAAGATATCGGCGTTATAGTCGGCTATACAGAAGATCGTATAAATACAATAAAAGAATCTGTTGGTGATGGCTCAAAATGGGGAGCAAAAGTTACTTATTTAGAACAAGATGCTCCTCGTGGTTTGGCACATGCAGTGTGGATAGCAAAAGATTTTTTAAAAAATGATGATTTTGTTGTTTATCTTGGGGATAATATTTTGAAAGGTGGGATAAAACATTTTGTCGAAGAATTTAAAAAAAGCGATGCGGAAGCTAGTATTTTATTGTGCAAAGTTGATAAACCAGAAAAATTTGGAATCGCTACTTTGGATAATAAAGGTGATATAATAGAAGTAGAAGAAAAACCCCAAAAACCTAAGACAAATTATGCAATTGTTGGCGTCTACTTATTCAAATCAATTATTTTTGAACATATAAAAAATCTAAAACCATCAGCAAGGAATGAATTAGAACTTACACATGTTATACAAGCATTGATAGAATCAAAACATAAAATTATATCTCATTTTGTTAATGGCTGGTGGGACGATGCAGGAACTACTGATGATATTCTTCATGCAAATTATATTATGTTGAATGATATTCAATCATCTGAAATTAAAGGAAAAGTTGAAGAGAAAGCAAAAATTATAGGAAATATAAAATTAGGGGAAGGTAGTATTGTAAGAAGTGGTAGTTTAATTAAAGGACCTGTAATAATAGGAAAAAACTGTGATATTGGAGAAAATGTTTATATAGGTCCTTACACTTCTATAGGGGACAATACAAAAATAATAAACGGAGAAATTGAATCATCGATAATTATTGGAGATTCAGTTATAGATTGCAAAGGAAAAATAGTTGATAGTTTGGTGGGAAAACAGTCGAATATTATTTCATCAAATAAACTACCTAAAGGATATAAAATAATTACTGGGGAGAATTCTGAAATTAGTTTGTGATTTTAATTTTTTGGAGAACCGATAAACGCCATTTCTTTATAAAAACCTGATTTAAACATTTCTGTTTTTTCGATTCTAAAATACCTTGAAACTAATTCATGTAATTTTTTAGTAGTTCTAAAATTCGTTCCTTTATCCATTCTTATAAAAAATTTCCAATTAAATTCCTTTGGAGCTTCCACAATTAAAATTTTATTTTTTGTTACTCTACATGCTTCTTGTAAAATTTTTTTTACTTTGTCGTCAGACAAATGATGAATACAATCAATAATTAAAGCTTTATCGAAAGATTTATCATCAAACGTTTTAAGATTAGTTGCATCAGCAACGAAAAAATTTTTCTTATATTTTCTTTTGGCAAAATCTATAAAATTTGAATTTATATCTACTCCAGTGTATTCACCCGAAATTAATGTACTAAAAGTTCCAACACCGCAAGCAATGTCAATAATTTTTTCTTTAGAAGTTATGTTTAATTTTCTTATGATTCTCTTACGCCCTACAAATCCGTTATGAAAAAAAGGTCTGATTAAGGAAAAAATCTGGGGTTTTAAGATAAATTCAGTTATAGACATGAAAATTATATAAAATATGAAAAATTAAAAAGTAATGTAATAAATAGTAATTTATGTTGTTTAAATCAAAAACTGAAATTTATCTCGTTTTGCTCTTAATAACGCTAAGCTTTCTAATAAGAGTTATTATAGCACCGTTATATATAATGTTTCCTTACATCCCGCATGATTTTAGTGCATATATTGGCAGCGGCAAGTGCATGGCGGAAGGCAAATACCTTATGTGGAATTGTACTGATTGGGCCAAACGTACTACGAGTATGTCTTTGTATGGCCCGTTGTTTTCAACACTTTATATGGCCTGGTATTTGATTTTTGGGATAGATTTCCTATCATTCAAAGTATTGAGTATAATATTTGATGTGGCAACTGTTGTATTAGTATATCTTATCGGAAAGAAATTCCTTGATAAAAAGATGTCATTTTATTTGGCATTGGTCTATAGCTTTTCATTCTTGCCGCTATACACTTCAGGTGTTCTAGGAAATAACACTCCAATATTTATGTCATTCTTTTTATTATCAATATATTGCCTGATAGAGAAAAAATTTGTCTTGTCATCATTCTTTAATGTAGTTTCGATTTTTTTCAAGATAATACCAGCATTGGCTCTTCCAGTAATCATTTATTATCTCTTAAGAAAATATGGAAAAAAGAAAACGATGACATATGTTTTTAGTTTGATTTTATTTTTTATACTGTTGATTGTTCCTTTTGTTATGATTGCAGGATTAGAAAATGCTATGTACAGTTTTACTGCATTAATAAAATCTGATTACACCAGCAGTGGAACAATGAGCATTTATGTTGTCTTTAAATATATCTTTAATATAGATATAGATTTCTTGTCAAAATATTTCTTGGTTGCTGGTTATTTAGTTACATTTTATTTGATTATAAAACACCCCTTGAAGAATCTTGAGATAGAACTCCAAAGAAATATTTTATTAGTTTTTATTTGCATTGTTTTATTTGGTATATGGATTGCATCTTATTATATAGGTTTTTTATTTCCGTTTATTTTTCTTTTATTTGGCAATCATATTAAAAATTTTAAACAAATGAAAAAACAGTGGCTATTTGGAGTTTCTTTGACAATCATAAGTTTGATTCTATTTTCAATGATATATAGATGGATGTTTGTCAATTATACCTGGTTGGACAGAGCACTTTTATTAGTAGCTGTTTTCCTAGCACCTATTGGAACGTTTTACTCGTTAAATTGGCTTAAGAAAAGTTATAGGAATGTTTGGGTTTTGTTAGTTCTTGCTATAATAATGTTCGAAGAACTAGAAGCAGCACCACTTGTGATATTGCCTATAGAAAAAATAGCTAATAAATTAATTGACACGTCTAAGATGAAAGTTGTTATGGAATTGTACGGAGACCATATAGATAGCAAATCTAAATTTCTAGCATTTGGCATATTTTATGGATTACCATCATTAATGATTTGGATTGGGTTAATTTATTATTATTACATTCTTTTGAAGGATAGATTAGCGAGAAATGTTATTTGGTAGAATTAACTTTGAGTGAGAACTGGTTAGGGTGACAGCTTAGATACTAAAATATTTGATGTATCAATTAGTTGTTATGGGAAAAGTTGTTTTAATTCAGCCCAAGGTTGGCGAATGGGATGAGATAAGATCTGCTCCACAGATACCGCTAGCCTTGTTATTTGCGTCATCTCTGGTTGAAAAGGACTATGAAGTAAAAATTATAGACCAGCGATTAGATAAAAATTGGGAAAATTCTCTTAGAAAAGAATTAAATTCTTCTCCTTTATGTGTAGGCACGACAGCAATGACTGGCAAACAAATTAAATTTGCTTTAGATGCATTAAAAATTGTGAAAATTGAAAGTAAAATACCGACAGTTCTTGGCGGGGTTCATGCTAGTTTATTACCAGAACAAACCTTGGCGAACCCAAATATAGATATAGTTGTTCAGGGGGAAGGGGAAATAACATTTTATGAATTAGTAAAATTTTTAGATAAAGAAAAGCCATTAAAACAAGTGAAAGGGATTTGGTATAAAAATAAACAATGTATAAAAAATAATGGCATGAGAGAATTTTCTGATTTAAATAAACTTCCAGACCTGCCATATCATTTAATTGAAGTAAAAGACTATCTTCCGAAATTCAAAGGAAAAAAATCAATAAATATGTACCTTTCTAGGGGGTGTGTCTTTAAATGTGCTTTTTGTTACAATGCTGTTTATAACAGATCAAAATGGCGATGTGTGAGCGATAAAATTTCTTTAGAGAGAATAAAGAGAGTTATAGACGATTTTGGTGTAGAAAAAATTGATTTTCTTGATGATGAATTTTTCATAGATTGGCATAGAGCAAAAAATATAATTGAAGGTATAGTAAGAGAAAGATTCGATATAATATGTGAATTTTTTGGAATTAGAGTTGATCAAATTTCTAGAATGGATCAAGAATATCTTAAAACTTTAGAAAAGGCAGGGTGTAGAAAATTACATCTTGGTGTTGAAAGTGGATCAGAAAGGATAATAAATATGGTCAAAAAAAATATAACTCCAAGACAAGTCATAAGTTTAAATAGGAAACTAAAAAACTATAATTTTATACCGCAGTATAATTTCATGGCGGGATTCCCAACAGAAACTATAAAAGAAATAAAAATGACCATTGATTTGATATTAAGATTACTTAAAGAGAACCCAAATGCAATCACTTCTCCTATATGCACTTATACTCCATATCCAGGGACAGAACTGTTTGATTTTGCAATGAAAGATGGATTTAAAATTCCAGAAAAATTAGAGGAATGGGCAGATTTTGATTATGGCAACATACCTTGGATAAATGAAAAGAGAAGAAAGTTTTTAGAATCTCTATATATAGTATCTTTATTTTTATCAGGAGATAGATATATGATAAATTCATTACCAGTAAAACTCTTTGCAAAATTATATAAACCATTTGCTGAATATAGAGTTAGAAATATGAATTTTGGATTGATGATAGAAAAAACATTTAAAAAAATATTTGAAGATATTTATTAAAATTTGTTTTTATTTTTATGATGTTTAAACTACAGATTTTTATATAAAAATTTAAGCCATAGTTTCAAACTTGGTTTGAAATATGAAAATCCAATTTTAGGTAGTCTAAAAATAATAAAACGTATAGAATTAAATGAACCAAATTTTGACTCATTCTCATTATCTCTTCCACGCCAACTGACTGGCACCTCAGAAATTTTAAATTTCTGTATATGCGCTTTTAATACAATTTCTGATGTTATTTCAAAACCTTTAGATTCTGGTCCAACTTTAAGCAAAACTTCTTTCTTATAAGCTTTAAAAGCGTTGGATATATCTTGCACATTCAAAAAAAATAGAGATGCGAATAATTTATTGTAAAGCCTATTACATATTAATTTTATAAAAGGGTAATTGGTAACAACACTTCCTTTTAAAAACCTTGAGCCACAAACAACATCATAACCCTCTAAAATTTTATTAACAAGTTTAGGAATATCATTTGGATCATCAGATAAATCCCCCATAAGTGGTATTACGACATCACCCTTACAATTATTAAATCCAAATCGTAATGCAGAACCCATTCCGCCTGGTCCCATTAACTTAGATTTTTTATGAAGGGGTTTTATATTTTTATAAGTCTTTGACAAACTTTCTATTATTTCTCCAGTTTTATCAGAGCTATTATCATCTACGACCAAAATTTCAAAATTATACATGCTTTTATTTAAAACATCATACGTTTTTTTTATAGTTTTTTCTATTATTTCTTCTTCATTATGTGCAGGTATTATAATAGAAATCTTCATTTTTATCAAAAATAAATTTTTATTAAATAATATTAAGTTAATGTTAATAATTTATCTTTTCTCATCAATTTTGGTTTTATTATATACTTTAGTGTTAGGAATAGGTCTAACAAAGCTATTAAGAAAAGAATTCCTTTATTTTCCTCTAATATTTTCAATTTTTCTAGGTGGTTTAAGCTTTATTTTATGGGTCTTAAAGGTTCAATTATGGCTTATTTATTTAATTCCATTTTTTATATTTTTATGGCCCTTTTATCAAAAAGTTAGAAAATTAAACAAAAATGAGAAAGTGTTAATAACAATATTTATACTACAGTTTTTGTTCTATGTGATTTTACAATTATTCATATATATTTATCCACTAGGAAGAGATTGGGTAAATTATTATAAATTCAGTTTAAGCATATCTGAAAATAGTTTTCAATTAAAATCTGTTAAACCTATGTTTTTCTGTTTATTCGAGGGGGCATTTTTGACATTGTTTGGTAAAAATTTTTATATTGCTCAAATAGTTTCTTCTCTTGCTGGGGCTTTAATTGTTTTCCCATTTTATCTTATTAGCAATAAATTTCTTAAAAGCAAATTTGTTTACATTTCGCTGTTGTTTTTAATTTTCAACCCATTCACAATAGAAGGTAGTTTATATAATTGGTCGAAGATGCAGGTAACAATGTTTGTTCTATACTTCACCTATTTCTTTCTTAAAAATAAACACACAGGCTCGTATACTTCGTCCATATCAGCGTTTTTATCGCATGGTTTATCCATATGTTTCGTGTTACCAGCTTATGCTATACAAAGCATTAAAGGAAAGAAACAATGGTTGAAATTGTTTATTCTGTTTTTATTTTCAGTCATAACGATAATTTTAATAAAAAATTATGCTGGATATAATGATTCTCTTATTTTTTATCCGCTTGCAGTAAATGGTTGGGAAAATGTAATGGGAAAAAGTTTAGGGGAAGTTTGGCCAGAATTTATTTCAAAACCAATTTATTACCATTTTTTTGTCAGAATTGTAAATTTCTTAAATACTGTTTTTCCGGTTATCTTAGTAGTAAAATTATTTAATTATTTTGTGAAGTTACCAATACTTGAATTGCATAAAGTGATAAATTTCGAAAGCCTACCAATAATATATCATTATTTTCATTCCTTGCCTGGAGCTTTGACAATGGGTGTTTATATGTTTTTCGTAATCTCTATAATTAAAAATATTAAAATTAGATTGAAAGAAGGCCCCAATCCAAATTGGGAGTTTATCTTATTATTCATCATTTTACCGATATTAATAGCGGTGAGTTTTTTTGGTTGGATACAGGCAGGCATTGTGAGAGTTGCGCTTCAACCATTAATACCTATAGCAACGATTTTTGCAGTTAATGAAATGACTAAATACAATAAAAAAATTGTTTATATTGTCTTCATAATAATGATATTTGAATTAATACTGTTCTTTGTTTTATATAATGATTTCATTAAATTTTCGGTAGAAAATCTAAAAAGTTTAGGTGATTATGATACTTTGAGTATAGAAACAATAAACAAATTAGTTTTTAATCGTGGTTAGAAATCTAATATGATATCAAACGATACTGAAATAGAAATAAAGGTTAAAATAGAAAATGCTAAGCCATTAGTTTCATTTTTAGAAAGAAATGCAAAATTTAAAAAAGAGGGAAAACAATTTGATGAATATTTTACACCTATTCACAGAAACTTCGTATCTATTCGTCCTGTAAAGGAATGGTTGAGACTAAGAAATGAAAATGGAAAATACTCTATAAATTATAAAAATTGGAATTGTAACAAGGATGGAAAATCCTATAGTTGTGATGAATTTGAAACCCATGTAGAGAATTTAGATGCAATTAAAAAATTATTTACAGCACTCGATATCAAACCATTGGTTAAAGTTGATAAAATAAGGAAAACCTGGGATTATAAAGATTATGAGATATCTATTGATATTGTAATCGGGTTGGGGGTTTTTGTAGAAATTGAATTTAAAGGTGGAAGTAGTAATCACAAAAAAGTTACTGATGATATGATAGAATTTCTCAAAAAATTGGGTGTTGGAAAGATTCAGAGAGATTATCGAGGCTATCCATTCTCGATTTTGTTTTCAAATGAAGTGGAATATCAGAATGAATAGTAAAAATTGTTTTAAAATTCAGACTAAATCTTTTTTATAAAAATAGCATTCTATAAATTCTCTAGAATTAGGCGACCATTTTATTTCTCCAATATTCTTATAACCATTAATTTCATAAAATTCGAAAACACCGTTTTTGTGGTAAGGATGTTTTTTACTCAATGGGACACAGGCTTCTGTACAACCTTCCTCTTTAGCAATTTTTTCAGCAGCAAGAAGAAGTTTAGAATCCGATGCTTTATCTTTATAATTAGTTGCAGTTGTGAACACAATGTTATACATCCACTTGCCTTTCATCGATTTGATAAGTTTCATATCGCAGAAATTTTCTGGTATGTCATCTTTTTTCATAATTTCAAAAACTATAAAGCCAGTTATCCTTCCTTTATCTTCTATTACTAAAACCCCTCTTGGAAAAGATGACATTTTTTTAAAAAGATGCTCTTTAGAAGCTCCGAATTTACCATAAGCTCCTTTATCTATTTCCACCATTCTATCCAAATCATTCTTTGTTGCGCGCCTGATCATGCATTCAATTCTCTGCTTCTTATGTAATTTAAAATCATTGTGTCTAAAGAAGGTGTGAAAATTCTATGATTCCATCTAAACCTTGCAATTGGATTATATGCTCTCATAAAAATATTTCTCATGCCATATTGAACGAACATTCTAGTAACAAAACGTGATATCAGACTTATAGTTTCGATTTCTTTTACATCTCCTTTAAACCATGGCATATGTGATGTATAGTAATTGAATGTAGACCAACCTTCCAGATCTTTAGGCGGTTCAAATCCACTTTTTATGGCTAAGTCAAACATTTCAGTCCCAGGAAATGGTTGAAAACATTTTACTAACGCAATTATAGCTTTTTTATTGTCTAAAATAATTCTATCTATGACATTCATTGTTTCTTTAATTTCATCTATAGTTTCTGTTGGGAATCCTAATATGAATGAAATTTCTGGAATAATATCAAATTTAGCTAATCTTTTATTTGCTTCTACAATTTGTTGAGGAGTAACATCTTTGTTAATGAGTTTCAAGACTCGTTCAGAACCAGCTTCAGCACCAATATACAATTTTCTTAAACCACCATCAATTAGTTTGTTCAAAAACTCATCACTCATATTCATAAAACAATCAAACCTACAATCAGCAGACCAATTTATTTTTATATTTTCTTTTTTGAGTAAGTCCATCAATTTTTCAATTCTTTTCAAATTTGTGAAAAAGTTATCATCGAGAAAAAAAACGGCATTAAAATTTATTTTTTCCATTAGTGTTTTAAATTCAGCTGCAATTCTTTCAACATCCCAATATCTCCATGTACGTTTATTGTAAAAATTATTATAGCAAAATTTACAGTTGAAAGGACATCCTCTACTAGTATACATCTGAATAGTATCGCCCATGCTAGTTTTCTGAAGATATTTTTTAAGATCTAATAATTGGTAGGGTAATGGTGGGAGTTTATTTACATCAATGAATGGCCTATCTTTGTTATGTTTTATTTTACCTTTATTTTTGAATGATATGCCATCAACTGAGTCTAGTTTTTCATTATTTTCGAGTTTTTGCGCTAATTCCACAACAGTTGCCTCCCCTTCACCTCTGATTATTATGTCAACTCTTTTATCTTGTAATGTTTGTTCTGGCAATAATGTTGAATGAACACCGCCCCAGACAATTGGTATATTTTCGTTCTCATTCCTGATTATTTCTGCAGCATTTAAAGCGCGACCGATCTGTGGGCCTGTCATTGTGGATATACCAAAAAATGTGGGTGATTTATGAGCATGTTTTTTCAATTTTGCTATGAATTCTTTTTTTTCAAGCACCCTCTCGTCGATTATTTCCACAGAAAACCCTGCATCAATTAATGTACTTGCTGGAAATAAAATAGGGAATGGCAATGCAGGCGAAAAATCTATACCTGGTTTTGGATATATTAAAACAATATCCTTTGACATAAATATCAACTTTTTATTTGTTAACTAACTTATTGTGGAAATATAAATATGAAAAAATATTGGTAGGGGTGAAAAATGAAAACGAGCCGAAAATTACTAGTATTTGTGTTATTTTTTTGCGTATATCTTAGATTTATATCCGGGTTTTCTTTAGATAACAATCTATTGCCGGGTGGTGTGGACACTGTAGCTCATTTATACAGAGTTTGGCATGTAATTAATTTTGGTATTCATAAATGGGATTATTATTGGTTGGGCGGGACACCATTTCTTGAATTCTATCCACCATTTTTACCGTGGTTGGGAGGTGTTTTAGGTAAATTATTTGGTTTTCTTATATCTTATAAGTTGATGAATGATATATTCTTCGCATTAACACCTTTAGTATTTTTTTATTTTATTAATGAATTCAAATTGCCTGATGAAAAAGTGATAATAGCTGTTATATTTTTTTCTTTGATGCCTGTTTATGCATATTTTCAAGCAGACGGTCGTTGGAGCTCTGTAATAAATCTATTTTTCTGCCTTATTTATTGGACATTTCTAAAAAAAACAATAGATGGCAATAAAAAATACATAATATTAAGTAGCATAGTACTTAGTATCTGTATTTTATCTCAGTTGACAACTACCGTGTTTTTAGTCCCTATAACAATTTTTTGGGCTGTTATTTATAGGAAAAAATTTGATGCAATATATAATTTATTAGCAATATTTTCACTAGCATTTGTTCTTACAAGTTTTTGGTCAGTCCAGTTTCTTAGTGATACTTGGGATTTGAGCACAAAAACTGGATATAGTTATACTGGTATTTTGAAACAATCTAAAATTTCAAATATACCACAAGATTTGGTAATAAGAGTAATGACATCGATAGAATTATATTCTAAGGATAACATACCAATAATTTTGTTTATTAGTTTGACTTTTGTTTTCAGTTTTTTATCACTATTTAAAATAAAAAATGAAACCACGCGAGAATTCATTGCAATAACTGTCTTCATATCGTTAATGGTACTTTTTGTAAGATTTAAAAGATCATTTATTTTTTTACCAATACCTATGAGTGTGATAGTTGCTGAGGGTATTTATTTATTTAAAGGGAAAACCAGAATAATTTTATTTTCAGTGTTTTTCGTATTGTTATTAATTAGTTTCTTCTCTATAAGAGTGCAATTGTACCCATTTCCAGAATATCCAAAAATTCCAAAGGATGGGAGAGTATTATTCTTACCTCCTAGCGAAGAATTTCCAAATCTCTATAAATATTCAATATTATTAGCACCTATTAACGGAAATGAACATATATTGGAATGGGGATGGGTGCCACAAGAATCGAATTATATTGTAGTTTATAGCACTGAAAAAAATTATTATAGCGACTCTTTGGCAAATCCAGAAAGAATATCAAAAGATGATTATTATAATTTGTTAAAAAATGGTTATGTCAATTACATAGTTGTTAGAAAAAGTAATGAAAATATAACAAATTATTTCGAAAGTAGCAAATTTGCCAATCCAATAAATGAAACGAAAACAAATATCGTTTTTGAACTATATCCGAAATCAACTTACATTGAAATAAATAATGTATCAGTAAACGCTGTAGTTGATAAGAAAACTGACGAAATAATAATACAGACAAATTGTTTTCCTGGAGAGTTAACAATAAAAGAAACATATGATGATTTCTGGAAAGGGACTATAAATGGCAAAGCTCTAAATTTAAAGCAAAATAGCTATAGTTTTATGAAAGCATACATTGATGAAACCGGTTCATGCGAAATAAAATTGAAATTCGAAATTCCAATATATTATTCAATAATTAATATGATATCTATTTTCGGTTGGATAATTTCAATCATTTTCCTAATCCTCTCTTATTCCAATTTCCGGTCATATATAACAAAACACCCCAAATAAATCCCAACCCATAAAATACATGTTCGGTAAAAAAGCCTACAGGCATAACTAATAGTAATTTTATATCCTTTTCCCTTTTCCAAACAGAAAAAGTGCTGTATAAGTTAAAAATAAGATACATCACTAATGATAGAAAGAATGGATATTTTAATACTGAGAAAACATTTAGTGATATCAGCCCAAGTACAAGACCTGTTACAAACAAAGTTGGTATTATATAAAATAATTTAAAAGAATCAGGATATCGATAAGACATACTACCTCTTCCAGTAGCATAAAAAAATATTCTTTTAGCAAAAGGCACAAAAAGTGGTCTTATTGTATGCCAAACTAACACATCTGGTGTATAAAGTAATTCGTATCCTTTTTTTTGTATTCTGTAGCATAACTCGTTTTCTTCGCATGGAACTTGATTGCTATCAAACCCCTCAATTTCTAATAAAACATCTTTTCTTACAAACATATTAGAAAGAACGAGATCAGTTTCTGTAGCCTTTTTGGCTCTTTTAATAGAATTTGACCAGCGGGCACTCATAGCCGATGTCCCAAAATTAGAAGAAAATATGAAGCCACTGGATTTGATTAAAAAAGATGCATTTTTTGGCGTAAGACTTGGACCACCGATAGCAGCTACCTTTGGATTTTTGAAATATTTTATAGCGTTCCTTAGGAATCTGGGATGCGCCTCACAATCATCATCTAAAAATGCAATTATAGAACCCTTAGCTTTTTTTATTGCAATATTTCTTGCTTCAGCTGGATTTGCTTTTCCGCCATTTATGATTTTTATTTTGTATCCTCCTTTTAATTTTTTGATTTTACTTGGTTCCACCGTAACGACTATTATTTCCATTTTTTGTTTAGGATAGTTTTGCCTGTACAATGAACCTAAACATTTGTAAAAAATTGGACCAAAACGTAAACTTGGTATTACTATTGAGATAAAAGGCAATTCATTCATAAAATAAACCATTGAATAATATCGCTATAATTATTAAGAATTTTAATACTTACTTCTTATTAAATTTTTTGCAAAATGAGTTTATTACATACGATTGAAACTGAGAACCGGAATTTAATATTCTGTTTAGTTCACGCTTATCCTTTAAAATCATCCTGAACATCTTTAAGAAAAACCTAGGTCTATAAAAAAATTTAACATGAAAATCGTCAGCTGCTTTGAGTATTTGTTTAGCTGGTAAATCAGGCATATTTATTATGCAATCTTGAAAACCTTTGTCATCTGCCAAATTGCCATTAACCAAAAGATTTTTTTCTTGGAAATATTGATAAATTTCTGTCCCTGGATATGGTGTCACAACAGATGCTTGAACACTATCTAAATCTAAATCGATAGCAAATTTTAATGTTTTTTTTATCGTTTCTTTTGTTTCGCCCGGCAATCCTATAACAAAACAGCCATGAACCATTATACCTAATTTTTTACAATTTTTAGTGAACTCTATCATTTGCTTTTCTGTAACCCCTTTATGAATATTATTAAGGATTTGCTGGTCAGCACTTTCATAACCAACTACAAGTAATCTGCATCCAGCTTTTTTCATCTTTTTTAACGTTTCATACCTGACATCTGCTCTTGCGTTGCATGACCATGTCATGTTCATGCTGTTAATGCGATCGCATATTTCATCGACTCTATCAGGATAAGCGGTGAAAGTGCCATCGTCAAACATTATCTCTTCGACTTCAGGTAATTCTTCTTTTATATATCTGACCTCACCAGCCACGTGTTTTGGCGATCTAACTCTATATTCTCTACTGAAGAAAGTTTGAGGCCACAAACAAAAAGTACATCTAAACATACAACCCCTGCCAGTCATTATACTAACATATGGATACAGCAATTCAGGTTCACGATATAATTTGATTTTGAGATCTCTTTTGTATATCTTACTGACATATGGGAATTGATCCAAATCTTTTATCAATGGTCTATCCGGATTATGAAAAATTTTTCCATCCTTACACCATGTTAATCCCAATATTTCATCGAATTTCTTTCCTTCAGAAATTTCTTTTATGGTAAAATCATATTCTTTCCTGGCAACGCCATCCACAACATTAGATGTTTTCATTATTTCTTCTGCTGTTACACTTACATGCGGACCAACAAAAATTATTTTGCAATCTTGTTGATTTTTTAAATATTCAGCTACTTTCATGTTCATCTTAATCGTAGCTGAACTGGTGTTGATAACTATTAAATCATAATTTCTAGCCATTCCCCCCATTTTTTCCAAATTTATATCTTCAACTGGACAGTCAAGAACTCTACTTTCATTTATTATGCTGGCAGCAGAACATAACCAAACGGGAAACCACATTGCCCTAGTTCTACGTCTAGCTTGATATCTGGCCCCTGCGCAATCAAATCTATGAAAAGATGGAGGATTTAAAAGTAGTGTTTTCATTTATTGGCACCCTTTCAAGTTAAATAAAATGGGCTTAGAGATTTAAATTAATTAAATCTTTAAAAATTTATGGATGAAAATATATTAAATTAAGGTGTTTTAATGGAATGGAATGATAAAAGAGTCCTAATAACAGGTTTAACAGGCTTTATTGGTTCTGCATTAGCAGAAAGATTGATTGAAAGGGGGGCTAAAATCTTTAGTTTAATCAGATTGTCTTCTGAAGAATTTTTGTATAAATACCCAAAGGATGCGACTGTTATAAAAGGAGACCTTAGGTACGAAGATGATGTACGTGAAATTCTAAAAATTTCTGAACCAGAAATAATTTTTCATCTTGCTGCATTTACACATGTCGGAGACTCTTTTCAGCATAGAAAAGAATGCTGGGATATAAACTTTGGTGGTACTGTAAAATTGATTGAAGAAGCAAACAAATATAAAATTGAAAAATTTTTATTTGCAGGTACGTCGGAAGAATATGGAAATCAAGATGAATTTCCAATAAGTGAGGATGCGCCATTAAGACCTGAAAGCCCGTACGCATGCGCTAAGGTCGCATCTGATTTATATTGTCAAATGATGTGGAAAGCGTATAATTTTCCTGCGATTGTAGTTAGACCTTTCAATACTTTCGGTAGAAAAAATGACAGAAGATTTATTACAGAAAAAATAATTCATGGTTTCTTGACCGGGGAAGAATTGCTTTTAGGGGATCCTAAACCTACTAGAGATCTAAACTATATAGATAACACTATAGATGGGTATATTACGATTTCAGAATCTAAAAAAACTATTGGGGAAATTATAAACCTGGGCTCTGGAATTGAAACTTCGGTAAAAGATTTAGTTGACATGGTAAGCAAATTATGTAATAAAAAAACAGAAGTGAAATGGAATAGTTTTCCTCCAAGACCAAATGAAACTTGGAGATTACGCTGTGATAATTCTAAAGCTAAAAAATTAGTTGGGTGGGAACCGAAAATTTCCCTTGAGAATGGGTTAAAATTAGTAATAAATCATTGGGAAAAAGATCTGACATAAATTATTTTTTTAAAGAAAAGGAATTTCTAAGTTTTAATTTTAAAAGTTCTATAAAAAATTTATACATTTCTTTTTTGGTTAGTTTTGATTTGCCATATTCTCTATCTACAAATACTATCGGGATTTCTGCGATTTTGAAACCATCTAATTTTGATAAATATAAGATTTCTTGTATGAATGCATAACCACCTGATTTAATTTTATTGAGACCAATTGAATTTAACACATATTTTCTATAGCATCTATAATTAGAAGTTATATCATTCACATTTACCCCAAGTAAAAAACTAGATAACATATTTGCACTCTTGCTAGTAATTTTTCTGTAAGGATTCCAATTCTTAATCGAACCACCTTGTACATACCTTGATCCTATGACTATGTCATAACCTTCTTTTATTTTTTTAACAAATCTGGTTAAATCTTTTGGATTATGGGAAAAATCTCCATCCATAGTTATGATAACATCACCATTAGCATAACCAAAACCTTCTATAACTGCATTGCCTAGACCATCGGATTTCTGTGAAAAGAATTCGGCATCAATTATATTTGGTTTCTTATCACTTTTATCAATGATAATAATTTCATGTTTATAATCTATCAAATTTCTGTGCACTTCTTTTATGAGCTCATTTATTAGTGGTTCATTTTTAATTGGAATTATCACAGAAATTTTCATAATTAGTTACCCACCTCAAATTAAAATAACATTTTATTTTCCTGTACCCACTCAAAAAGTTTTTTAATACCATCAAGAGCAGAGACGGAAGGCCGCCATCCAAATTCTTGAGCTTTCCTTATATCTGAGATATAAACTTTCTGATCGCCTGGTCTCCAATTATTAAAAATAAATTTTGAATTTAAGTTAAGTTTTTTAAAAAAAGATAATAGTTCCATGAGAGAGATTGTGTTGTTAACACCTCCACCTATGTTGTATGCTTTTCCTTTTGTTTTCTTTATATCATTACAGGCCAGTTCGAATGCATTGATTAAGTCATTCACAAACAAAATATCTCTAACCTGCTTACCATCTCCGTATATTATTAATGGTTTATTTAAGAAGGTTGATATTACAAAATGAGCGACCCAACCTTGATCCTCATTTCCAAATTGTCTTGGCCCATATATGCAACTCATTCTGAAAGTTACTGTTTTTAAACCAAAAATTTTATAAAAATCTCTCATGTAAAGATCACCCACATATTTTGAACAGCCATAGGGTGTATGTTCATTCGCATCTGTGGGAAAATCTTCATTTATTCCAATTTTAAATTTTGAATCTTGAAATTCATATCGTGTATTTTTTTCAATTATAGGAATTTCATTAACGTTATTACCATAAACTTTGTTAGTTGAAGTGTAAATTATATTTGGGTTTGTATTGCATAATCTTGCTGCTTCTAATAAATTAAATGTTCCCAGTGCATTGATATCAAAATCTTCTTTTGGTTTATTTATTGAAGTTGTAACAGCAACTTGAGCCGCTAAATGAAATATAATTTCCTTATCTTTACATACATTTTTTACAGAATCAAAATTTCTAACATCTCCCTTTATAAATTTTATATTTTTATGTGATTTTTTTAACCAATCTAAGTTTTTTTCAACGTTCATTCTAGAAAGATTATCAAAGACTGTTACTTCATATCCATTACTTAGATAATAATTAGCGAGGTTGCTTCCTATGAAACCCGCGCCACCAGTTATTAGAATATTCATCTAATTTCACTTTTAACCCATTCTATTTCTTTTTTCAGACCCTCTTCTAAAGTAACCGTTGGTTCCCATCCAAGAACAGATTTAGCTTTTTCATATGACCCAACGAATCTTTGTATATCTCCTTTTCTAGCTGGTAAAAATTCTGTTTTTGATTTTTTACCTGTAAGTTCAATTATCTTACTTGATAATTCAAGCAAAGAAACACCACGAGAAGTGGGTAATAAAAATGTCCCGTCAATCGCTTTTTTATTATTCATAGCAAGTGAGTAGGCTTTTGCTGTATCACCGACATAAGTATAGTCCCTTATTTGTTTTCCTGTTCCGTATATTGGCAATGGTTTACCTTCAAGTGCGAGTTTTACCCAAAAAGCAATGAAGTTATACCATCCGCCTTTCCAATATGGTTGTCTTGGACCAAAAACATTCGAAGGTCTTAAAATAACAAATTTCATTCCATAAAGCCCTGAATAAATTTTGCACAATTGCTCACCGTAAATTTTATGGACATTGTAAAAAGTGCTTGGGTTATAAGGAAATGTTTCGTCAGCAATTTTTGGAGAGTCTATTTCGCCATGAACACTTCTACTGCTAGTATAAATTATCAACGCATTGTCATTAGATTTTCTGCATGCCTCAAATAATTTAAAAGTTCCGAGACAATTTGACTTAAAATCTTCATGTGGATAATCTACAGATAAGAACGTAGATACTTGGGCCGCACAGTGTATAATTACATCAAATCCTTTTACATCTTCTTCGGTTATATCATCTGTTGATTTTTGGATTAAGAATATGCCAGGAATATTTTCCTTTCTACCGGCACTTAAGTTATCTAAAGCGACAATTTCATTTCCTTCTCTCAATGTATCTACAACATGACTTCCAATGAAGCCTGCACCACCAGTTACTAATATTCTTTTTTTATTATCCTTCATAAAATCACCACAATTTTTTCTTCTTTAGTCTCTCCATTACTATAGGGCCAAATTTAGGATCTCTTAAAGCAAATTCGACAAAAGTTGCAACATAATCTTCTATGGTCCCAAGATCATAATGAGCGATATCTAAGGGTTTAGCAAATATTGATAACCCCATTTCAAGTAAAATTTTCATAGAATCTGTAATTTGATATTCATTGTTTGCTCCGCGTGGCTTAATCAACGTTTTATTGATTGCATCAAATATTTCTGGTTCAAAAACATAACAACCTGCAATTGCCCAATTGCTTGGTGCTTTTTCTTTTTTTGGTTTTTCAATAAGATCTAAAATTTTGTAACAACCTTCAATTTTTTCTTTTTCAGAAAATTTTACAATCCCCCATCTCTCAACATTTTCTACTTTCATTATTCCGACTGTTGAGGCTAGTTTTTCATTTTTTTGTTTGATTTTTATGTGAGAATTTATCATATCCTTTAGATATGTGGGTGGTGTAATAATCGTATCCCCAAAAACTACAATAAATGGTTCATTACCAACTAGAGATTTTGCTCTACCTATAGCATCTGCTATTCCTATTGCTTCACGTTGAGTCGTAAACATAAAATTAAGACCATTGAGTTTCATTGAATCTTCATCTAATTCAGATTCAGGTGTTGAAAAGTAATCCATTAATGCATGTTTTTTATAACCAGTAACTATAATGACGTCTTCGATACCTGCTAATTTGAGTGAATTTATTATATGATGGATTGCTGGTTTATCTACAATTGGTAGAGTTTCTTTTGGCATAGCTAATGTCAATGGCCTCAATCTTTGACCCACACCTGCAGCTGGAATAACGGCTTTTCTTATCACTCTCTAACCCCTTTATCTTTTTTTATTTGTTCGTTCACTTTATCTGCAGCTTTCATAAATTTAGGGTCATGACCTATAGATTCAGCAAATGCAATGAATGCTTTAACATCTTTTGGGAAACATTTACCGCCATAAGCTAAGCCATGAATAGTTCCATATTTTCCAACTCTTTTATCCATACTTACAATTTCTGCAACAAGGTTAGAATCGACGCCAAGTTTATTACATACATAAAAAATTTCATTCCAATATGACACCCTACTTGCTAAACAACAATTTGAAGCGTATTTTATTAATTCTGCGGTCTTTAAATCTGTCCTAAAAATCGGTATCTTTAATTTTTCATACAAATTTTCAAGCATATCGCCAGATTTTTTATCAAAACTTCCTATTACTATTCTATCTTCAGTAAAAAAATCCCTAACTTGTGAAGGATCATTTGTCCATGATTTGTGTATTTCAGTTAAAAATTCTGGATTCATGCACAAACCAAAATCAGGACCACATTTTTTCCCCGATAATTTTTCAATTATAGGTTTAATTATATTCTCTGTGGTTTTAGGTACTACAGTACTTTTTATTATAAAAAGATGGTAATCTTTCTTACTTTTTAAGGATTTGGCCATTTCTTCGGTAGCAGATTTCATTATACCTAAATCAATTTTATTGTTAACGGTTGGTGTTGGAACAGAAATGAAAGAAACGTCAGAGTTGCTTATAACATAATCCATATTTGTTGTCGCATCAAACCCTTCTTTTTTAAGTTGTTCAATTCTTTCTTTACTAATATCATAAAAAATTACATCATAACCTATCTTATTAAACCCTTTACCCACTATTGCTCCAACGACACCGCTACCGATAATACTTATTTTTACCAAAAAATTCACCCTTTTATATAATTCTGTAAAATAGACGCTTAAATATATTACGATAGTAATAAATAGTAATACAATTGTATTACTTATTATGAAAAAAAGGTATTCATTGAGTTTGGACCCGGATTTAGTAAAAAAAGTCGATTCCTATATAGATGGTATATTAATCAGATCAAGATCTGATGCTATAGAAAAAATATTGAAAGAATATGTGTTATTAAAAAAAACAGCTGTAATACTAGCAGGAGGCAAACCAGATAAATTATTCATTAAAGAACTGGATGAATATAGACCTTTAGTTAAAATTGGCAAAAGAAGACTGATTGAAGATATAATTTTGAAATGTAGAGAAGCAGGGTTCAGAAATATTATAATTGTTGGATTTTCCTCCTTAATATCAAAAATTTATGAACTTTTAGGTGATGGAAAAAAATATGATATAAACATTACTTATGTTGAGGAAAATAAAGAACTAAGTTCTGCAAAAACTTTAGAACTAGCAAAAAAATACGTGGGCGATGATATTCTTTTTTTGCCATGCGACCATTACTTCGATTTTGATTTAAAAAAACTATACGAATTTCATTTGAGACAGAATGGCATTGTAACACTAGGGATACATGCAAGAACCAGTTTTGATTGGAACACCAGTATTGTTGTTATGGATGGATATAAAATTATTGATTACGAAGAACGTCCAAAAATACCTAAAACCCATTTAATTTCGATTTTTATTGGTTTCATGAAAAAAGATATTTTTGATTTCATACCACCTGGTGATGTTTACTGGAGTTTGCAGGAACATTTATTTCCAAGGCTTGCCAAAGAAAATAAATTAGTTGGTTATCCGATATCAGGAAATTGGGTCAATGTTCATACAAAAAAGGATGTTGAAAAAATAAATCAACTTATAAAAGAACAAGATTAATTTATTTATTTATTAAAAGTTCATAACATCTGATTATGCGAGAAAAAATGAGGTTTAAAAAAATGAGTGTTATACTAATAGTATTGAGTTGTGCTGCATTGGGTGTAGTAGGTCAACTATTAATGAAAAAAGGGATGAACAATATTGGCACAGTTAACATAAAAGATGTATTCTCGTTAAAAGTTTTCCCGATCCTTTTTGAAAAATATGTCTTCGTCGGATTTCTTATTTATGTTGTTGCTTCTTTATTATGGCTAGTTGCTCTATCGCAAGAAGAATTAAATTTTATCTACCCACTTATTGCTTCAGGTTACATAATAACGGCCATTTTAAGTAAATTTTTATTTAATGAAAGTTTATCTGTGTTCAGATTCTTAGGAATATTACTTATATGCGGTGGAGTTTACTTGATTGTAATCAAGATTTAATTTATAACCAATACACATATTTTATGATGAAAAATTACATCTCTAACATTTCTGTCGCTGTAGTCGCAGGTGGTATAGGAGAGAGATTGAGACCTTTTACTATCGACAAACCAAAGGCAATGTTAGAAGTGGGTTTAGAAAGAAAACCCATGCTAGAATTCACAATTGCGCCCTGGATAAATTTAGGGGTGAAAAATTACATATTCTGCACTGGTTACAAAAAAGAAGTCATAAAGAACTATTTTAAAGATGGGAGTAAATTTGGCATAAATATAGAATATTCAGATGAAGAAACAAAATTAGAAACTGGTGGGGCAATAAAAAATGCTATAGATCAAGAAAAAATAAGAAAGGATGAGCCAATCATAATTTTTTATTGCGATGATTTGGTGAGATTGAATGCTATGAATTTCATAAAATCACATTTAATTGGAGTTGAAAATGGATTTAAAGCAACATTAACTGCAACAAATAAATTCAGAACGAATTACGGGATATTAGAAATTGATAAAAAAAATAAGAAAGTGAGGGGGGTCATAAAATTTGAAGAAAAACCCCTCATAGGAAAAAATACGAATGTAGGCATTTATTTTCTTGAACCAGAAGTTTTGAATCTAATTGATAAAAATAAACTTCCTTTCAAATTTGAGAGATTGATATTGCCAGAATTGGTAAAAAAGAATTGGTTAAATGCTTATGAGATCTCATGGGAAGATTGGATACCGGTTAACACTGAAAAAGATTATGAAGAAGTACTGAAAATTAAATTATCTGAATTTTACTCTAAAATCTTACAAAAATGAGTAAGGAGAAAAATACCTCTATCAAAATTAATATGATTGTAACTTGTCTTTCTGAGAAACGACCTAAATTCATAATTATATGAGTTATTGAGTAAATTTTCTTTCCATATGGTGAGTCCAATTTTCCATCTTTTCTTAGTTTACCTAAACAAGAGGCTTTGAATCCAGATATAAGTTTTAATAAAAATTCTATCATGAAAGGAGTTAGTGCTATTATGCCTGCCCTCTCCATATTGCCTACTATAACCCCTGATGCAACAACTGCACCTAAACAATATGTTAAACTATCACCAGAAAGTATTTTTGCAGGGTAAAAATTGAATTTTAAGAATCCTATTAAGGCCCCGGCGCATGAAAGAAATATTGCAGCAGAAACAATTTTATCATTTAAAATGGCATATAAACCAAGAAACAAACAATAAACTATACCCATCCCAGCTTCTGAACCATTAAAACCCCCCAACAAGTTAACCGCATTTGCTGCTCCAACTACACCTATTGGAATTAATAACAGAGGGTATAAAATTCCAAAATTAACAGGCCCTATAAGAGGTATTGTCATTGAAGTCACACCTGCACTTACCACCATTAGGGGTATAGCAGCTGGTGCTGTGAATATTGGTTTTTGCCACTTTCTTAGACCTTTTCTTATTTTTCTTTTTCCTTCAACAACTTCATTTCTATTCAAATCATCAAAGAAACCAATAAGTGTTATTAGAAGGGTTGTCAAAACTGCAGGGAAAAGATAAATTGATTGATTAGTGGCACCAAATATGAAAGTTTGGATTGCGATGAAAAACATTAAACCAAACATCATAGAAACAGAAACTGGCACACCACCACTATTAGCAAGTTTTGGTTTTTCTTTTTTATGCAAATCCAATGCTATTATGTTATTTCTATTAAAAAATGGTATTAAATTTTTTGTTAAAAAAAATGAACATGCTACTGAAAACAAAAATGTTCCTATTATAACCAACATAAATATCAATTAAACCTATTTTTTATTGAAATATTAGTGATTATCATCAATAGTATGTTGAATATTTAAATTTTCAGACCTTAACAATAAGAACATGCCTGGTAGAATAATCAATAATAGTAGGTTAATTTCTTTCATAGGATTAATTGTTTTAGCGTTGATAATAGTTTTATACCCATATATTGTAAAATCAAATGGTGTAATAGTCACCTCTATTGATGAAAAATCAGCATGTAAAGATATTATTACTGTTGGTTCAAAAATTACGGAAATTGCAGACCATGTTATTAATAATGCGAATGATTTTAAGCAGGCAACAACAGGTTTAACGGGCACTATAACTCTTACTGTAGATAATAATCCAAGAAGTTGTAAAATACCTGAAAATAGAACTCTGGATTTAATCGTTACAAACATAAAAAAGACTGGTTTTAAAGTTGGAGTTGATCTCGGGGGAGGAATGTCGTATGTTTTTAAGACAGAGGACAATTCCGTCTCACAAATATTAGATACTTTAAAAAAAAGAGCTGGAGTATATGGCTTATCTAACACAAAAATAGATGCTTCTAGTAATAATTTAATAAATATTATTTCTGGCACGGAAGAAGAAGATTTTATAAAAATAATAACAGAAAGAGGCATTTTAGAAGGAAAAATAAAACAAACAGTTGGTCTTAAAGGGGATAAAGGAAAGTTTACCCTTGGTAACAAAACATATGATGTATCGATTAAGAATAATAAAACCATTTCAATAGACAAAATTGATTATTCGATTGGGGGTGAATTCTTCTTAGATGGTTTGAGCATAAAAATACAAAGTATTTCTGGTAATTCAACTATTTTTACGATAAAAATTTTTGATGAAAGGGACCTAAATTTAGCTGAAGATATAGTATCAAGAAGCACAAGAGGTACTACAGAAAGAATTGTAAAGCAAGATAACTATTATATTTTTGCTGTAAATACACTCCTGTCCAAAAAAGCTAGTGAAGATTTTTTAACGGCCACAAAAGGCCAAGAAAGCATCATCAACCCTACAACGGGAGAAAGTTTTCTAAAGAATCCATTAATAATTTCTATAGATGATGAAACGGTTACAGAAATTCCAATTACTAGCTCTGAAGCTGGGAAAGAGAAAACAGAACTTATAATTTGGGGGTATCGTTCTAATATGGAAACAGCAAGAGGAGAAATGTTAAAATTGTTATCTACAATAAATTCCAAACGTTTGCCAGTTGAATTGACTCTAATAGAAACAAAAAATGTTTCTACATCTGATAATTTTCTTATAAAAATGGTGCTATATGTTTTTGTGGCATTATCAGCTTTATCAGTTGTTATATCGTTTATTCAATATCACAAAGGGGGGATAATGGTATTTCCGTTAATACTTATAACAGCAAGTGAAATTGTATTAATTCTTGGAGTTATGAGTTTGGAGTGGTTTGTTGTTTTACTATTTTTATTTTGTTTTGGTCTTGCGGCATCAAATAGTGAAATCCGTGGTTGGATTGGATGGATAACTATCATCTTATTTTTAACAGTATCAGTTGGTATAGCTATGAGTAAGTGGATAATTGACAAATATTCTCTTTATGGTTTGATTATTTTTACTGTGTTTAGTTTTGGTCAATCACTATACATGAGTTTTAATTTAGTAAAGAAAGGTGAATTCACACAAAATGAATACAAAGATTTAATTTATAAATTTTGGTTTGTGATGGGTATAAGTAGTTTAATATTAACCCCATTATTCTTCATTGATATATTCAAAGGTTTTGTGATGACTTTTATTATAGGCATAATGATTTCAACGACGCTAACGAAACCATTGTATAGTATTATTTTAGAGAAAATAGTTAAGTAAATTTAAATCAAGATGAATTTGTTTTAGACTTTCTTCAATTCCATTATCGCCTTTACTATATCACCATCAGATTTTTGTAAAGCATCTCTCGCCTTCTGTTCGTCTTTTATTCCAGACTGGTTAATCACCATCTTCACGTCTTCATCAGAGAAAGACTGTTCCTTCACGTTACCTGATATTTGAAAAACAATTTGATCTTTCATCGTTGTTTTTATGACTTCCGGCTCATCGATTGTTATATCTCCGGATTCCGTTTTTATAATAACTTGTTTTGCTGGAATGTTATCCATCTTCATTCCTATTTTTTTTAACATGTCTTGCATTTTTTTAGGGTCGAGTCCTGGGAGCATAATCTTAATTTGAAGAAGATAGATATAAATGTGTATTATTATTGTTATGTAACTATGTTTAAAATTGAACCAATTATTCTATTATCCTTAGTTTGTTCAATTGCGGGGCTTGTTTTAATTTACGTATCTTCACTATATATCGAACCAACAAAATTGAGAATAAGTGATATAAATTCAGAATTGGTTGGAAGGTTTGTTGCAACAAGCGGTAAGATAACAACCAAAAGATCAAGCGATGCAGGTCATATTTTTTTAACTGTATCTGATAACAAATCTAGCATCCAAGTGCCTTTGTTTGCAAGTTTTATGAATACGTTGAAAGAAAATGAAATGCCAGAAAATAACTTAAGGATTGGTATTGAAGTCTATGTTTCTGGTTTAGTGGAAGAATATCAGGGGCAATTACAAATCATTCCGAGAAAAATTACTGATTTTAAAATTTTAAGTGATTAATGTGATTGCATATTTGGCTTTAGTTTTTCTTGGTATTGGAATAGGTGTATTTGCCGGCCTAACACCGGGTCTTTACGTGAACACTACAATACCTATAATCATGTCATTATCTTTTTTATTTCAATCCCCATATCAGATTGTTGCTCTAATAATTTCTATCGCAATAACGGAAATATTCATTAACTATATTCCATCAGTTTTTCTCGGAGCACCTGAAGCAGATACATCATTATCTGTTCTGCCAGGCCATAGATTATTGTTAGAAGGACGCGGGCATGAAGCCATAAAATTGACTATTATTGGTGGCTTAAGTTGTTTAATAATTTCATTAATTATAATTTCTATACTTGCATCATATTTTCAACTTTTATACACAATAACAAGACCATACATCCAATATTTGCTAATTTTAGTGATTTTATTCATGATTCTTTCTGAAAAAAAATTAAAGAAGATAGTGTATTCATCTTTTATAATTGTAATAACTGGTTTAATGGGATTAATTGTACTAAATTCCCCGATAGCTAATCAGCAAAATATACTATTTCCCACTTTAACTGGCTTTTTTGGGATGAGCATTCTAATAATAAGTCTTTCTGAAAAATCAAAGATACCTCAACAACAAAACGATTCGAAATTGTCAATTTCTATAAAGGAAATGATTAAGGCCATGCTTCTAGGCTCTTTGGCTGGTATTATAGTCGGCTTTTTACCTGCAGTTGGTGTATCACAAGCGGCAACAATGGTTCAATATATGGGCGGGATAGGCGATTCTAGGGGGTTTCTTATAACAGTTTCTGGTATAAATGCTGCAAACAATGTTTTTTCGATTATATCTTTATATTTGATCGGTAAAACAAGGGGTGGGACTGGTGTTGTAATTGGACAAATATTGGGCGATTTAACATTGTTTGATACCACATTTTTAATAGGCATAATTTTATTTACGGCTGGTATTGCATCTTTAATAAGCTTGTATTTAAGTAAAAAAATACCGAGATATTTAGAAAAAGTAAATTACAGAACACTTTCTTTTTTGATAATTTCTCTTTTAGTTTTTATGGTTTTTTTATTAACCGGCGGACCTGGTTTATTAATATTGTTTACTTCAACATCGATTGGAATACTCTGTGCACGTATAGGAATAAGAAGATCGCATTGTATGGGGTTTCTTTTGATACCAACTTTAATTTTCTTTATGGGATTAACTCCGGTATTTTTAAGTTTAATCGGTATCTGAATTTACATGAATTTCATTTTATTATGTATGAAATTCATGTGACCCCTTCATTTCTATTGGAAAATGTGTATATTGCCATCCTTATTTTGTGAACTTCACGACCCCTTCATTTCTATTGGAAATATAAGTAACGTGACAGAAATGGACTTTTTTACTTATTTAATTGCTATTATTATCTTTTTCTTAAGAAAGCGATTGAATAAGTGGAGCATATGTTCTTGATCTTTTATCTCCCCTGAAAAAGACTATTTCCCCATTACAAAAATTACATTTTCCGGTTAGTGGAATGTGCTTAAATGATTTGTCACATTTTGTGCATATAAACCCGTCAATTTCAGCCAGACAATCCACGAATAATTTCTCCTCTTTGCTATTTAACTTAACAGAATCAAAAAGGCCCATTTGTTTCCCTTCCCCCATTAAATCTGATCTATTAACGCCCAGTGCTTCAAAAACTCTTTCCAATGGTGGCAAAAGTTGGCTTTCAATATAGTATTTTGGGTCTGGTTTTAGATTGTGCTTTTCTGCATATGTTGGATCTTCTGTCCTTTTCGATATCATTTCAGAGCCTTTAATTATAACAAAACCAACCCTATCTCCAACGCCTGGGGCAGAAGCCGGGTCTCTTTCCCGCATTTTTTTAACTAATTCTACATGCGGTTGAATTCCTTTATAACTCTTCAAAGTCTTCGAAACACCTTTTGTTATAACTAGTTTCTCTAAATCCATTTCACCTGCTTTTATTTTTTCTACTTTGTCCCTTACTGTTTTGATTGCTTTTTTAATGTCTTGCTCTTTTAATATAGTGGATATGACTTCCTGCAATGTTTCTGAAACCAGATCGCACCAGTCTCTTCTAACGGTCTCTATTCCCTTTGTAACTATAGAGCCCTGAGAATCATCATTTGATTCAAAATTCCAGCATGCGTATCTTTTTTTAGAAAGTATTAGAAGTGTCTTAAAAACGCTCTCTATTTTCATATCAAGGATGTGGTGAATTTCTTCATTTATTAAATTAGCAAGATCTTTCCCAATTTTGAATGCTTCTTTAACATCTTCCGTCTTTAAACCAACCATAACTGAGTCTGTATCCGCATAGATGACTTTATAATTACTTTTAGTTTCAACGATTTCTTTTGTTTTTTGAATTATATCTCTTCCTGTACCTGTAATCGCATTGGCTATATCGACAACGTAAAGTTTTGCACGTATATAGCCTAGATGACCATAAAAAGCATTTGCAACTGTTTTAAATGCATATTGCTTGGCATAAAGATATCTTTTTCTTTCTGGGTCCTTCTCCTTCTCCATTTCCCTTTTTATTTTTGCCCTGGTTTCTAGCAAATATTTGACTATTTGAGGTACTATACCTTCCCTGATTTTCGGTTTTACAAATTTCGAACCATTTGGGGTTTCTAGATATTCTTTTTCTATATCTCCGCTGAGAATAAGGGTTGTGGGGCATATATTGAATGATCTAATTATACTTGGGTACATGCTAAGAAAATCCAAGTAAACAACGCATTTATCGTGAAATCCTATATCAGGAGAAAGAACGAATGCCCCTTTAAGTCCCTCTGTTCTTCTCTTTAAATTTCTTCTGGAAATTTCTTCTAGGGCTGGTTTGCATGGCATTACAAAATTTTTTTTGTTGAATTCGCGTAATAGTAAATTTTCAATTCTCATCGACTCCCCACCATCTATAGCGTCTTGAAGAAGCACACCAGATACTTTTGACAACTCAAAAAACTTGTCAAGCATACGTTCTTTAAGCAGAATTTTCATAGGTAATTCAGCGTCTTTTCTGCTATAGTCTAATAGTTTTTTCAGATGAGCGCCATTATCATTCCAATGACTTTTCATTTCGCTATGGACAATATCAATTTTATCTTCACCAAGGACTAGTCTTGAAACATCGCCCAAACCATACCTTTTCAAACCCTTAAATAAACCAAATTTTATCGTTGCCTCTTTGATCAAATCATGTACATCAGCAATAATTCTACCTGTTATATTAGTTCTGGATCTGTTTGCAAATTTTCTAGAATTAATTGGTTTCTGTTTGCAACGTCCAATTGTCCTTGGCAAGTTATTTTTTCTCAACCTAGCTTCAATATAAGGTAAGTCGAAGTTGTTTATATTGTAGCCCAAAATTATATCCGGGTCATAATCATCGATTATTTTTAAAAACTTCTCCAACATCTCTTTTTCATTAGAAAAACTCAGTATATCACTGCCAAAAGAATTAATTTTTTTTGCTGCTAAAACTAGTGTTTTCTTACCATTATATTCGGGATAAAAATTAAGGCTTATTAATATAATAGGGTCTTTTTCTGCATCTGGCATCCCACCCTCACTGGAAATTATTTCTATGTCCAGACTGAGATGTTTAAATTTTATATTTTCTTCTTTATTTATTTCCTCTAATCTTTCTGCTTTAATTTTTCTTTCTGTTTTAACTATCGTTGTATTGACCCAATCCCCGTAAGCAGAATACCATCTCATACCGAAAATATTATTGTCTATCGCAAACCTGTATTTGAATAAAATGTCTGCTTCAAAAATTTCCTTTATAGTTTGTTCATTCTTTAAGCTATCCCTTATTAATGGCGTTTTTGATGGATCGTTCAAAGTAATTTTTAATAATTTGGTTGGTTCTTTATGATAGCCAATTGGTAGGTATTTTTCATCTTCTTCAATTTTAAGAACCAATTCCTTGAATTTTTGTTTTAAAATACTTTTTACATCTTCCTTGTGGCCTTCTCTTGGGAGAATATAAAAATAAGGTAAGAATTTTTCATAAAAAACTGTTATAGTTTTATTATCTTCGGTTCTGCCAAATAGTCTTACTATTGCTTTATTTTCATTTAATATGTAATCTATATCGAGAACTTGAAAATTTATTTTCATGAGAGAGAATTATCAGTTAAAGTTTTTATTTACTTAGTGTCTCTTTTATATAGTTCAAAATAAAAGTGAGGGTTACAAAACCTCTTCTTCAACATCCCTTGTTTTTAGATTGATTAAATAAATTTTGTGAGGGCTGACATTAGAGATTATTGTAGTGCCCTTGTAGTTTTTATATTCATCTTTGCCGGAAGAAGATAATATAATGTCTGGTACGTCCTCTAAAACAAAACTGTCATTTTTTATACAATTTATTTTGGGCGTAATATTTCTTCGTTTGAGGGAGAATAATATGGGGTCTGTGGCTTCTTTTTCAATTTTTCCAAACCATGAGTCGGTTATAGTTAGTATCTTTATTTTATCTAACTGAAAAAGTTTGGGGGGGGAATTTTTCAAAATAAAAGTGAGAGTTACATTATCTGGGTAGTCGGTAGTAACCTTTTCATCACAAAATATAAATACAAAAAATTGTTTTCCCAAAGGCGATAGGATTTCAAGCAATTTTTGGCTTATTACATCTCCTTTTGGAACAGAAAGAAACACAAGCATCAGTTCCTCAGATGTTTTATTAATCTCTTTAGCAACCGGAAGATCGGGATAAATTATATCCACTATATAAATTTTGTTTTCATTTTTTTTACAAAATATTCCAATTATATCATCTATTTCTAGGCAATTTAATTTTTGTTTTATTTCTTTATCAAAAAAAAGTGAGACTTCACCAGTTGAATCTTCGACAATTATTTGATCGTCCAAAATTTCCTTTACTATTGCTATTATGGAAAAAGATTGCGTCTTGGGTGTGATTTTATTTACAGAAATTAACTTCTCGGTCGGCATATGTTCAAGTATAATTTTTTTTGTTTTATTGTAAGTGGATAAAAAATGTGTGACGACATCATCGACAGTAACTTTATTCGAACTTGGTTTGAATTCTTTGAGTAACTTGATATCATATATTTGTTTGGGTTTTTCTTCTAGGAGTTTTTTTATGTGTTGCTCAGTTACTATAAAGGGTCTTGGTTTAAATTTATTAAGATCTTTAACTATTTTTTCTGGTGATGAGACAACTAAAGGAAGTGCAGAGTTGGATAGTTGATAACCATGCTTAAGAAATAATTTAATAATATCTTCTTTTTCCATCAAATCACTAAGGCCCCCCTAGGGCGCCTTTTATTTTACTTCTTACTTTTTCTGAAACGTTTAGTTTTATTTCTCTTGTGCGGCCATATCTTCCGAGGGAAATGACTTTGGCATTGATTATTCCCAGCATATCTAGTTCAGACAATAAATCATAGACCCTTCGTTGGGTTAGGGGGTGTAGGGCAAACTCTCTACATCTTTTTTCATAAATACCAAAAACATCACCAGTCTGTATATCATCCGCGCCGCTTTCTTCTAGAGAAATTAACGAAAGAAGTATAACCTTTGTTTGCTTTGGTAAAGATTTGACTGTTTCTATTATTCTATCATAATCTATTTTTTCTAATGCCAAATCAACATGTTTTTCCGTTATTGCGGAACCCCCCTCTCGCTCTGCCACCTCCCCCGACACACGCAACAAATCAAGGGCGCGCCTAGCATCCCCATGTTCTTGTGCTGCTAAAGCGGCACATTTCGGCATGACTTCTTCAGATAATACATTTGGTAAGAAACCAATTTCTGCTCTTTGTTTTAGGATGTCTTTTAATTCTTCTGCATTATAGGGGGGAAAAAGAATTTCTTCCTCGCCCAACGAACTTTTGACTCTGGGGTCAAGTATATCTATAAAATTCAAATCGTTTGTTATGCCTATCAAAGATACTTTTGCATTTTTTAAATCTTGGTTGATACGTGTAAAATTGTAAAGGAAATCATCACCCATTTTTTCGAATAGAGCATCAATTTCATCTAAAACAATCACAACAACCCATTTTTTCGAATCCAATAAATTAAAGAAAATTTGGTATATGCGTTCTGTTGGAAGACCCGTAACAGGAACTTCTTGCCCCAGGGCACGTGCAAGTTCTGCTAACATTCTATACTCGGTGTCTGCAGTTTTTTTCATTTTACAGTTTATATAAATAACTTTTACTGGTATTTTTCCCTGGTTGGATGCTTTTTCGAGCTCCGATCCAACGTGCTTAGAAACGAGTGTTTTACCGGTGCCCGTCATACCATAAGCAAATATGTTTGATGGTTTGTTGCCGGTTAGCGCGGGCGCCAATATTGAAGCCAACAAATTCATTTGATTGGTTCTATGCGTTATCGTATCTGGTGAGAAGCTTGAAGACAGTGCGTTCCTGTCTTTAAAGATTTGAACTTGTTTTTTAACAAATTCTTGAAAGATTGTTTGTACAGAATGCGCCATGTGTAATATTTTTTTCCTTGGGAAATAAAGCCTTTTCTATTGGAAAAAATATAAAGACCCCCACCCCATTATTTCCAATGAAAACCATATTAAATATATATTTTATATAACAGTGTTATATTAATTATATTTTTATTTAAAACCAAAAACCTTTTTCTAAAGGAAACAAACGGGTCTCACTCCAACATATTTAGAATTCTGCCTTCCACGGTCCCATTTTTTATATTAATTAATCCAAAATATCCTTCCGGAAATTTTCCGGAATTTATCAAAAATGTATTGTTTATTTTGTCAACACACCTTGCTTCGTGTATATGTGCCGAAATGGCAACTAATGGCGTGTTAAGTTCTATGAAAGACCTTACCGTGTTAGAACCAACATGAATACCGCTTTGTATCAGATCCAATCTTGTTCCTTCCGGTGGCGCATGTGTCACCTGAATTTTATATTTGGCGGATGTAACATCTTTCCAGGCGCCTGTTAAACCCAATCTCAATTCTTCCTCTGAGGGTTCTATGCTTGTTTCAAATGGCGTTTTTGCGCCACCATAACCATAAAAACCAAATTCCATTATTGTTTTTCCCCTGCCATGTATTGAAACATTTTCTTTTTCAAGTACACCAATCACGCCCTTTACATCGACATTTCCTGGCACAGCCAAAATTGGAACTTTAACAGTTTTAAGTTCGGTTATAATTAATTTTGCTATTTCTTCTTGCGAAAACCCCTTTGGGATATTTACATCAGTAAAATCCCCGGGGCAAACAATAACATCCGGGGTCAGCTCTTTCATTTTATCTAAGAAAGACAACAAATTTTCAACATCCCCATGTATGTCCGATATAACGATGATTCTCAATTCAAAATACACCCCCAAACTATCTATGGATAGATATTAACAAATATTATAAATACATTAGCATAAATTGAAATATGGTGGGGGAATGGTTATAGGTATACAAGTTAAAAAAATTATGACTAGGCCTGTCATTAAAATTGAATATAACAAAAATGTTCAAGCTGCATCAAAAATCATGGCAAAGCACCGTGTTGGTTCTATAATAATCGTCAAAAAAAATAGACCTATAGGAATAATTACTGAGACCGATTTGAATAAAAAAATTGTGGCCCGGGCATTAAACCCTAAAAAATTAAAAGTAAAAGATATAATGTCTTCCCCATTGGTTTTTATTTCACCATCAGACGATATAATGGCCGCTGTAGAAAAAATGAAAAAGCACCGGATTAAACGAATGCCTGTAGTTGAGCACGGAGAAATTGTTGGAATAATAACAGACACTGATATTGCCAGGGCCTCGCCAGAATTATTGGATGTACTTAATCACAGACTAGAAATGAGGTATTACCAACCCGCAATAAAAGAAACTTCTACCTCTGGGCTGTGTGAGATTTGTGGCGAATACTCTGAAAACCTTATTTTAGAGGACGATCAGTGGGTTTGTGAAAATTGTAAAGAACAATAATGTTTAAATAACTTACCCCCACATAGTTAATTGTTGAATTTTATGTTCATTCCTCACAGCCCTGAGAAATTGTTAGATATACTGAGAGACGCGGCTGTAATAGTAGAGGGAAAGAGAGACCAAAAAGCACTAAAAGAATTTGAGATCGATAACATTTTTACGATTTCTGGTGAAAGCATAGAGGAGTTTACTGAGAAGCTAGACAGCGATTACAACTATGTAGTTTTAACAGATTTTGATGAAGAGGGAGAAATGAAAAATAAAAAAATTTGTAAAATTTTGGAAAAATTTAAATTAAAATTCAACCCAAAGCTAAGATGTTTAGTTAAAGATTTTTTTGGCATAACTAAAATCGAAGAGCTTATAAAATTTTCAAAATTAAAGGAGGATGTTTATCATGGCGAAATTAGCGCAATCAACTATAAAATATTTAATCGAAGCAGATTTTACCGCAAATGGTGTAGTAGAAAAACCAGATGTGATTGGAGCAATATTTGGTCAGACTGAAGGCTTACTGGGTCAAGATCTAGATTTAAGAGAGCTCCAACAGACCGGCCGAATAGGAAGAATTGAAGTTAATCTAAAAGACGAGGGTGGTAAAACTGCTGGTAAAATTTATATCCCCTCAAGTCTGGATGGTTCTGAAACGGCATTAATTGCTGCCGCAATAGAAACAATAGAAAGGATTGGGCCGTGCGATTCTTCAATAAAAATAAGAGCAGTAAAAGACATAAGGTCAGTTAAACGAGAATATGTTGTCGACAGAGCGAAAGAAATACTGACTAAACTAATGGATGAAGAACTACCCAGAGCTACGGAGCTTTCAGAAGAAATAAAGGAATCTGTCAGAACCTCAGAAATAATAGAATACAGGGGCTTACCATGTGGATTAGATGCACCAACATCAGGAGAAATAATTATAGTAGAGGGTCGTGCAGACGTTATAAATTTACTTAAAAATGGTATTAAAAATGCCATTGCAATAGGTGGAACAAGTGCCCCACCGCAAATAGCAGAAATAACAAAAGGAAAAGCAACAACAGTTTTTTTGGATGGCGACAGAGGGGGGGATTTAATTCTCAGAGAGCTCACCAGTCTTATAAAAATAGATTATGTAGCAAGGGCACCAGAAGGAAAAGAAGTAGAGGAACTGACAAAAAAAGAAATATTCAAATCTTTACGTAATAAAACCCCCGCCGATCAAACTCAGGTTCAAGTTCAAACAAAAAAGTATTTGGACAAAAAAATAAAAAAGAAGTTGAGCAATGTCTTGGATAAGATGTTGGGCACGAGAGCAGCATATATTTTTGATGAAAACATGAAACTTTTAGATAAAATTCCCCTTAACCAATTTGATGAAAAAAATAAACGATTGCATGAAGCTAAAATTGTTGCATTAGATGGTATAATAGACAGCAATATTGCGCACGTTGCGGAATCCCAAAAAATAAAAAATTTAGTGGCTGCTAAATCTGATAAAACATATAAGACAAAGATTGTAACAATATATACAAAAAAAGAACTAGAAGAGTAACTACATTAATTGATGCTTGTAAATTGTCTCATACACAGGTCCATGCTTTGTTAAAACACTTTTAACCAGTGCCACACTATTAATTTCAAACGAGCCGATTTCGACATTTAGATTTTTCTCAATAAATTTTTTCATAGATACTTTATTATATATTTTTTTTACACGGCATAACGTTATCTTTTGTTTTTCGTAATAATCTCCACCGATTTGTTTGGCAACTTTTTTAATTAAATTTGCAAGATTGTTATTTTCATCCCCAATACCAATTCCCATCACACGTATGTAATTTTCATTTGGAATTATCTTCAATCCTTTAATTTTTACATTGAATTTTTCCACACCCTTTAAAGCAGCTATTATTCCATTTTTGATTTTCTCAATTTCTTTCAAATCTTTATAACCCAAAAAGGTTATTGTAATGTGAAGATTTTCTGTTTCAACAAATTTTGCGCCCATCGGCAACTCCTTAATTTCATTCTGAAATTTTATAATTTTCTCTTTTACTTCATCTGGTGCCCACACGCAAACAAAAAGACGCAACATAAATTCTATATCACATTCATAAACTTAAATCTAACAATTCGATCTTCTTAAAATAGTAACATAAACTTCACGAGTTTTCACATAAACTATTTATTTTAAAGTGAAGAATTTATGAAGTATACGTGATTAAATGCAATTTGATTATGAATATTATAAAAAATTCAATTGGTCAACAAACCCTTTCACATTATCTATCACCCCAGAATTAATGGTTGGTTATTCAGAACAAACTAATACCATTTTGTCGCATATACATAATTTACATAAATTCGCATTGATTATTGGCCCGACCGGATCAGGAAAGACTACAATGTTAATGTGGTTGCGTGCTCAACTAATGGCATACAAGAAATTTTTTCCATTTTACATCCCCAAACCACCCAAATTATCCGACGATCTACTGTTACTGTTCAAGTCAACTATAGGATATAATTTTTTAGATAAAATAAAAAACAGAAACTTAACAATGTACAACATTTCACAATTTATTCAGAGAAAAACTAGAGACAAACAACTAGTTTTGTTAATAGATGAAATTCATGAATCATCGTTCGACACACTAGAATGGATAAGAACTATTACAGACTCGATACCAAACTTATCAATAATACTCGCTGGGTTACCTATTTTTGAAGCTAATTTGGAAACAAAATTACCAACATTTTGGATGAGAATTAATACAAAAGTTTATTTAAATACACTTTCGAGAGCAGAAACAGAATCGCTTATTTTGAAAAGAATAAATAATGCTGAAGGCAAAGATATTGTACCATTCACTCCCGACTCGATCGATAAAATTTTTGAAATAACTGGTGGGTTCCCGAGGGAGATAATTAAAGTTTGTGACATCCTTGTTAAAACAGCTGCAGAAAAAAATGTAACAAATATAACAAAAAGTTATGTTGAAGAAAAATTAGAAACACCAAAACTTTCTGAATCGGTTCAAATCAAATCTTCTATAACCAGTACACAGAAACAAATTCTTGAAGTTTTGAGTAAAAACCCAAACTTAACACCTTCTGCAATTATTGACAAGATGGATGTGAGCGAATATAAAAATAGAAATAATGCCATACGTTCTATCAATAACATTCTCAAAAGGCTTTTAAACGATGATTTGGTAGAAAGGAAAAAACTCAAAAATACTTACTTTTATTCTTTATCTAGAAAAGCCAAAACGGTTTTTACCGAGGCCTAATTAATAGTTAAAAATAAATTACTTAAATGACTAATAATTAAGAGAGGTGTAATTGATGGTTGAAACGAGAGTGAGAGCAAAAGATATAGTTAAAAAAACTGTTATTAGCGAAGAAACGGGAAGAAGATTTGGGATCGTCGGAAATGTCGATTTCATTACAGAAAGCGGTGAACTATTGAATTTAATAATTGAAAGTGCTACAGTTCACATGAAAGAGTTAAACTTAAAGAGTGACGACAAAGGAAGATATTTAATACCGTTCAGTGCTGTGAAATCCATTGGGGATTTCGTAATAGTAAGTGAAAATGAATTAGTATAATCTTTTGAGGGTTAAGTTTATTTTTTACTTAACTTAAGTAATTTCTTTACTTAACTATTTAAGTAAAATTTAAGTAAATATTATTGATAGTATGAGTCTAGGATCTTTTCTAAAATCTATATTTGCCGATGAAAAAACAAATGGTAAAGACGACTTTACAGAACCCATTTCTATTCTAAAAACCGAGACACCAACTAAAATTTTTGAAACTAGAATAAAACCAGTTAAGGTACCAAGCATAATTGATGTAGGGGAAAGACTCGGTTTAATTCACCGAGATATAGCTGAGATAAAAAATGAAATGGTATCAAAAATGTGGTTCGAATCGGAATATGAAGATAAAGGGGATGAAATCACTAATAAATTAGAAAATATCAGTTCCCATATTAATTCTTTAGAACAAAAAATAGCAGAACTTAATGACTTAACTAAACTATTAAGTAATAATTTAAGTAATAATATTGTAACTCAAAAACAAGAAAATATACAGCTAGAAACCAAAATACCTGAAAAAATCCTTGGCCTAATAGAAAAAGAAAGAAAAATAAGATACAAAGACATTATGAATAGTTTAGGTGTCTCTGATCCCACATTATGTAAGTATCTTTCTTCTTTATTAAAATCGAATAAAATTAAGAGAATTAAGGAAGGAAAAGCAGTTTTTTACACAATTTGTTAGGCATCCAAAGATTTTATTATATCTTCTTTCGAAATTGATCCAATTCTCTTAATTTCTAATTTTTCATTTACCATATCTATGCAAGTAGACGGCATAATTTGAGGTAAATCGCCGGCATCAATAATCATATCAACTCTGCCCTTAAACGTCTCTATCAATTTTTTACTTTCGTAAATTGCTGGTTGGCCAGATTTATTCGCACTAGTTGCGGTTATAGGTAAGTTAAGTTTCTTTACTAAATTTGAAGCAACTTTATTGCTAGATACCCTAAACGCAATTTCATTTTTACTTAATATATCAGGAATTCCTTCTTTTTTCTTTGTTATAATATTCAATGGGCCTGGCATAAACTTTTTTATCAAAATCCCAATTTTCCCAGTCACTTCTCCATATTTTTTAGCCATATTAATATCAGATAAAATCACTCCGATCGGCTTTTTTTCATCTCGATTCTTAATTTTATATATTTTTTTAATAGCATTTCCATTCGTCGCATCAGCCCCAATGCCATAACAAGTTTCAGTAGGATAAACAACTAAACCGCCATTTTTCAATATTTTTGCTGCCTCTTCTATTGTTTTCTCACATGGCGAATTGCTATCAACTTTCACTATTTTAGTTTTCATCTTACTTCACAACCAAGTCACATTAACTTCATCAGTTCTCCAATCCTTTATGAAAAAAGAATCTTTTAATTTTGTTTCAAGATGACCGTCTTTATAAATTAATAGCCCTGTCCATGCGATCATAGTTCCGTTATCTCCAGCATAAGCCTGCGGTACATTATAGCAGGTTGCTTCACGTTCTTCACACATAGTTTTCATCATCTCATACAATCTCTGCGACGCTGCTACACCACCAACTAGCAACACTTCAGATTTATCTATATGGGCCAATGCCCTTTCAGTCACTTCAGTTAACATAGAAAAAACTGTTTCTTGGAAGCTATAGCATACATCTTTCATGTTTTTACCATTTTCATATTTTTTTATACATTCGGTTACTATTCCTGTGAAGGATAAATCCATACCCTTTATAACATAAGGCAAATCTATCCATTTTCCACCTTTTGCTAATTTTTCTACATTGGGCCCGCCAGGCATTTCTAGGCCTAAATTTCTTGCCAATACATCAAATGCGTTACCTATTGGAATATCCTCAGTTTCCCCAAATATTCTATATTTTCCGCTTACATGGGCTATTATTTGAGTGTTACCACCTGAGCAATAAACAACTACAGGATCTTCACATTTTGTCATTATTTTACCTATTTCTATATGTGCTATGCAGTGATTGACGCCAATTAACGGCTTTTTATATCTAAGGCTGATACATCTCGCTAAACTGGCACCAATCTGTAGGCAATTTGGCAATCCTGGTCCTTGAGAGAAAGATACTAAATCTATATCCCCAAACCTCAATTTTGAATTTTTTAAGGCCATTTTAAGTATATTTACGGCATTTTCTATATGATATTGTGCGGCTTCTCTAGGGTGTATACCGCTTCCTAATGGAGGAACATATATGGATTTTTCATCAAACAATACTTTGCCATTTTCATCGATTAAACCAATACCAAAGGTATGTGCAGTCGATTCTATACCTAAAGATATCACTCACTTCACCTTACCTGTTATTTTCAAATATTTTAAAATCCCTTCTAAATTTGCATCTAAATCTTTTATTTTAACTAATTTTACCTTTAAACCATAATCATTTAAATTTCTTACTTCTATAGCTGGAAAAAGATATTTATCTATAATATTAGATACAGTTTGAGGATGAATATTCGTTTTCCTGCTTATTTCTCTTATATGCAACCAATCCCTAGTTTCTTTTAATGTTAAAATGATTTTTCCCATCTTTTCAATTGTATGTTTTTGCATGATGTACTCACGTTTTGTATTATACTTGACAGCTGTCAAATTTATACTTTTTTAGAATAAAAATCTATCTTTTATTCTCAACTCAATTCAATCAAATCATAATATTTTTCCAACCAGTTAATTCGCCCTACATTAAAATTTCTAGTTTTTCCTTCCAGAATTTTCATAATATTATTAACAGATTCTTCTATAGTCGCTTTAGAAGTATCTATTTCATAAACTTTTTTATTAATCATGACTGCTTCAGAGGTTATAACCCCAAGTATTTCAACTTCTAAATTTTCCTGAACTTTCAATCTGTTGTTAGGATATCTTCTCTCTAGTCTTTCTTTTAGTATTTCAGGATTACACCTCAAAACAATGACTAAATCCAAAGAAAACAAATGAGAAGTGTGACCTTCTAAAATGAAATCTTCTTTTATTTTTTTAACTTCTTTTTTTAATTTATCTAAATCAAGAATTCTGGATTCCATTTTTCTATCATAACCAACAAAAGCATCTAATTCTTCTGCGAACTCATTTATCGGAATTAATCTACATTTAAGTTTTTTCGATAGAAGTTTTGATATTTTTGTCTTACCCGTGCATGGTGTTCCAGATATCGCAATTTTCATAACTTTCACTTAATTTAATATAATATTTCTTTTTTAACAACTTTTAAGTATAAAATGATAAATTACTGTAATTGTAAGGATAATAGGGTGATGATATGGTAGAATTCCAAGTATGGGCTGAAAAATATCGACCAAGATCACTAAAAGACATAATAAATCAGAAGCATGTTATCGAAAGATTAAAGGCATTCGTTAAAGAAAAAAATATTCCAAATTGTTTATTTGCAGGTAGCGCTGGTGTAGGAAAAACTGCTTCTGGTATAGCTTTAACATGCGATCTTTATGGGGATGTGTGGAGACAAAACACTCTTGAATTAAATGCATCCGATGAAAGGGGAATAAACATAGTCCGTGGAAAAATAAAAGATTTTGCTAGAATGAAATCTATCGGCAATGTCACATTTAAAGTCATTATTCTTGATGAAGCCGATGCATTGACACCTGAGGCTCAACAAGCTCTAAGGAGAACCATGGAAAATTTCACACGAACTGCACGTTTTATCCTAATTTGTAATTACTCTTCCAAAATAATTGATCCAATTCAAAGCAGATGCGCTGTTTTCAGATTCAAATCATTATCTGAAAAGGACATAGTCGAATACATCGACAGGATTGTAAAAAATGAGAAATTAAAAATCGATGAAAGTGGAATAAAAGCTTTGGTGGAATTGTCTGAAGGGGATTTAAGGAAAGTTGCAAATTTACTACAATCTTCTTCAGTGATTGATAAAAAAATAAATGCTGACCTAATTTATGAAGTTGCTTCGCAAGCAAAGCCAAAAGATATCAGAGAAATGTTGGACGATGCATTAAAGGGAAACTTCACGAATGCAAGAAAAAAACTTCACGAAATGATTTTTAAACAAGGACTGGCCGGTGAAGATATTATAAAAGAGATTCACAGACAAATTTATGATTTGGATGTTTCTGAAGAAAATAAAATTAAACTTGTTGATAGAACCGGTGAATATGATTTTAGAATCAGTGAAGGAGGATCCCCTATAATCCAACTTGAAGCATTACTTGCGCAATTCCCTCTTTTCAGTAAAAAATGATTGAATTAAGTGTTAATTATGCCTTGGACAGAAAAGTATAATCCTAATAAAATAACAGAATTTGTCGGCCAAAAAAAAGCAATAGACCAATTTCTAACATGGTACAGAGCATGGGCACCTGGAAAAAAAGCTGCCATGTTTTATGGTCAAGCAGGGGTTGGAAAAACTTGTTTAGCTTTAGCATTTGGTAGAGAAAAAAATCTTGAAATCATGGAACTTAATGCATCTGATTATAGATCAGCTTCGCAAATACATGACATTATAGGTCAATCTATGAAACAAAAATCTCTTTTTAAAAAAAGTAAATTATTTTTAATAGACGAAATCGATGGCCTTGCTGGGATGGAAGATAGGGGTGGTGTCAGTGAAATAATAAAAATCATAAAAGAATCCCATTACCCAATAGTATTAACAACAAATGATCCTTATAGTCCAAAATTACGTTCCTTACGTCCATATACTTTCATGGTACAATTCACGAAGGTATACTTTTGGGATGTTATAAAAAGGCTTGAATATATTTGTCAAAAAGAAGGTTTGAAATGCGACAAAGAAGTTTTAAGACAAATAGCAAAACGTTCAGAAGGAGACCTAAGGTCTGCAATAAATGATTTAGAAACATTGTCAAGAGAAAAAAAAGAAATAAAAATAGATGATTTAGAGGTTCTCGGTTCCAGAGAAAGAGATATTAGCATATTCGATGTACTAAAAATTATTTTTAAAACGAAAACAGCTTTATCTGCAAAATTATCAGTTCAAAGCACTAATAAAGACCCTGATGAAATATTTTGGTGGATAGAAGAAAACATTTCCAATGAATACGAGAGGCCAGAAGAAATTGCTAAATCATATGATATGTTATCTAGAGCTGATTTGTTTAGAAACAGAATAAATATCAGACAAGAATGGAAGTATAAAAAGTATATGATAGATTTGATGACAGCTGGTGTTGCTGTTTCTAAAAATGAAATGTACAGGAAATTCTCTAGATATAGATATCCAGGTAAAATTGCATTTTTAGGCAGTACTAAACTAGAGAGAAAAGAAGAAAAGGAAAAATTATTAGAACTTTCTAAGAATCTACACTGCTCAACAAAAAAAATAAGAGAAGAATTTCTACCTTTTTTCAAGGCCTTAAGACGATAAAGCTAGACTTTAAAGTCATTTTTTCGGACACAAGCACCATAGTGACATTAACTTCATTTAAACCGACAACATAATTAAAAACAAAATTATAACCTTTGTCACTGGCCATTCTTTCCACAAAATTTTTATAAGTCCCTAAATTTTGGCTTAATTCAGTTGGAGCACTAATTTCTACTGTTTTTATTGCTTTGTCTTTCGCATTATCAAGAAAGAATCCTTCACTTCCTACTGCCGATCGCGATGTGTCGACAAATGCATATTGGTTAATGTATCTACTAAGTGTATAGAATACACCAACGATTACAACAGTCGTGAGAATAAAAAATTGTGCTTTTTTACTTGATAAATTGTGCATGCGAAACTCCATTAATTTGAATTATATTTTCCTTTGAAATAAATTTTTTCTCTAGGGCCAATTCAACTATATCCTTTCCCATTAAATTGCAAATATTGGCCTTTCCCATTAAATCTATAGCTTTTTTTTCATCAATTTTTTCTCCTTTATAGAAGCTTTCTTTTATTTCGACTTTAAATTTACTACCAATCTTCTTTCCTAATAAATTCTCATCACAAATAGCAACTACTAATTGCCCATTTTCCGTAAAAGTTTTACACCAAAACATTCAAACACAATTCAAAGAAAATTTAAGTTTTAAATTTCCTGTCTAAGTCCCTAATCAAAGAATCACAGTCTTGCTTGACCTTTTCTAAACTTATTTTTATTCTTTCCTTTTCCCTTTCCATTTCTTCTAGATCTTCATATGACTGTATTGCCTCTTTGAATGCTGCCAAGTCAACGGTTGTATAAGGTTTTTCGTTCATTTTTTTAGATACTTTCTCGCAAAGTTCTGCCAACCAATTGTTCATTCCAACTTTTACATCTTTTTTAATTAATTTGTCCTTGTCAAGATTTTTCTTCATCAATCTTACTATTGGAGCAACAGGCAGTGGTAAACTTTCAATCACTTCGACATCTTTTTTTTCTGTATTTTCGGTCAAAAAATCACCTCTAAATTATGAAATAATTAGCATTTTAATGTTTTTAAATTATTAGACATGCCTTATGGCATATCTTGCGCCACAAGCTTCACATTTTAAGAAAATTATCCTATCGCCTTTTTCGAAATGCGTATCGGGCCTATTACATTCTTTGCAATAAAGAAATTCCTTAATATAGGCTTCTATCTTTTTTTCAATCAAATCTCTCATTACAACTCCCTGAAGGATCAGTCTTGTGCCATCAAAATAGCCAGGTTTTGCTAGTTCACGAAATAAAAATTTAGAGAGATGTTTTGGGTCCCTTCTAACGGTTTCGGTTATTTCTGTAAAATTAGTTATGAATGTTCTAGTACCCTGAACTGTTATCTGAGGTTTTGGGATTTCTAGTCTACTTTCTTTACTTTCTTTTCTTGATATTTTTTCTTCGGCCTCTTTTAACATTTCTTCATAACTTTTCATATTATACCCTCTTCAGTACTCCTGGTTTAGGCTCATAAAAAACACCATCTGATAACAATTCATTTATAACTCCTTCAAAAATATTTTCTTTTAATTTTGTGCCTTCTAATAATTTTTTAAATTCAACACCATCTCCTACATCTAATTTATCCATGATTTTCAACACCAATGATTTATAATTTTCATTATCATCTTTTCCAGTATCCATTATTTCTAATACCCCTTCAATAATATCGCTGTCAATTCCTCTTTCTTTCTCAGCATACTTTTTCATTTCTTCCAAATCGCTAAAATTGTTTTTAATTTTCTTAATTTCTTCAATCATCTTTTTTTGTTCTAAAATTTGTTTTAATACCTCAATTCTATGAAGTATTTCATAATTTGGATTCGGCATTTTCTTTACCATATCAGGTATTATGTAAATTTCGTTCGAATATTCCCTAACTTTACCTATGACTAATACCAATTCTCCCAATTCAATTTTATCAAAAATATTCACATCTTCTTTGAACGCTTTGATTCTTATAGATTCAGAATCATCATCTATAGTGATGCTCGAATAATTTCCTTCCTCACTCATGAATTTGTCTGTTACTACACCAACTAAACCCACTCTCGATATTTTTTGACCTATATTTGTCAAAACATAACTGGGCTCTAAACCTTCTTTTTTCACAAATTTACCATTAACTATATCAGAAGCTCTTGTCTTGATAGTAGTCTGCCTTAAGGTTGTCATACTCCTTATATGACATAATAAGAACTAAAATATAACTATTAAGTTTTCTGCACAAAATCTGGTCTAGGCTCAAAAATCAATCCTTCTCTTTTCATTCTTTTCAAAATATCATCGGCATCTTCTACGCCTTCATCTTTTGCTCTTTTAATAATTTCTTCCGTCGGTATAACTTTTCCAACAGCAGTTGTCAATTCATCTATTATATCAAGGACTATTCTTATCTTGCTTCTTTGAGTGCTCGTCATAGTGCCTTCTGCTCGATCTATATCTATTGCGCCTGTTTCATAATCAAAACCAAACTGTCTCAGTGTAGTACTCATCAATTTTATAGCTCTTTCTGCATCTTCAATAGTTACCTCATTACTTAACCTAATTTTTGCTGACGATTCCGCTAATCTTATCAATGATTCATACTGTCTCAATGTTATAGAAACGGCCGATTCACCACCTGACATTGCCCTCATTTTCAAATAAAATTCTTTTAATCTTTCTCCTGTTTCTTTTGTCAAAACAGGATGAACATAGTTCCTAGCATAAGATACGTATTTTATGAGTAGATCATAATCTATCATCGGTTTTACTTCTACTTCTTTGAAATGTCTCATTTTCAATATATGATCTGCCATTTGAGCATCAAATTCCGGGTTTGGAATATCTCTTAATGCAAACTTTACATCAAACCTACTCAAAAGAACATCATCAAGATCTATCTGTTCTCTTATCGGTATGTAGGGATCGAACCTACCTAATTTAGGATTTCCACCTGCAAGTATAGCAGTCTGTGCCGGTAATGTTGCAACTATAGATGCCTTTGCTATAGATACAGTTTCTACTGACATTGCCTCTTGAAGAGCAACTCTATCTTGTGGGGATACTTTTGAAAATTCATCTATAGCACAAATACTTTTATTACACATTACAACTGCTCCGGCTTCTAGAACCCAACCACCCAAAAATTGTTCATCTCTAACTACAGTAGCAGTTAACCCAGGCCCAGTCACACCGGTTCCACTAACATATCTACCTCTAGGAATTAGTTTAGCAGTTAGTTGCATCAATTGGCTTTTCCCAGCAGCTGGGTCACCAATTAGCAAAATATGAATATTACCTCGTATTTTTGTTCCATCTTCCAAAGCCTTTGGTTCACCGCCAAACAATTGAAAAATGATAGCCATTTTAACATCTTCCAAATCAAACATAGAAGGTGCAAGTGAACCAATCAGTTTTTCAAAAATATGTGGGTCTTTTGCCAATTTTTTTATTTTCTTCTCAATTTCTTGATTCATTTCTAATTCTTCCCATTCCACTTCCACAGCTTCAATGTTATTGGCATCGAGCAATATATCCATCTGTCTCGTTTTTTTACCCTTTTCAGTTCTTCTTGGAATTTCTTTTAACACACCTATAACCTTTATTCTATTTCCTGGGTCAGTTTTATTTCTCATCTTAAGTGAAGTCAAATCTTCTTTTAGATAAATCATTATTTCCGATGGTTTTTCGCCTGTAGTTATTTCGAATGGTTCTTCTATTGCAATCCACCTGGCATCATAAAGTTTTTGATCTACTTGCATGAAACCTCTTTTACAACCACAACCACCGCATCGAGTTGGTACTTTTATTGTCTTATCTTCCCCAATTTGTATTATATTTATTTTCTTTCCACAATCAGGACATTCAAAAACTATTTCAGAGACTTCAGGTCTTACTTCAGAAGCTCTTTTAACGATTCCATCTACACAAAGAAGTTTTCCTATATGCTTCGATCTAATATTTCTAATTCTTATGCAATTACTGACAGGAATATTTTTGAATCTTAAATGAATTTTTTCTTTTTTTGGTAAATCAATTTCTTCTGTAGATTTTTCAAACAATTCAATAAACTCTTCCGGATTTTCAAGAATTTGATCAGCAATTTCCGGATTAAATTTATCTATTAAAGAAAAATCAATTTCAATTGCTTTTTTACCTTCTGTTACAGCTAATGCCAAATCCTTATAGTAATTATCTCTAAGGAATTCCGAAAACTCTTCTATGATATCATCTTTTTCCATAAATCTTATTTAGTAAGAGCATCTATACATTTTAATTTTTTCGTAATAGCCCCAACAGCTGATTCTATATCCTCAACTTTTCTAACACCAGTACATACAACTTTTCCAGAACTGAATAGTAAAAATACAACCTTCGGGGTTTTCATTCTGTAAACTAACCCAGGAAATTGTTCAGGCGCATATTCAGAATTTTCCAATTCAAAAGCTATCTTATCTAAATTTAATTTATATTCTAATTTTGCAGAGGCAACAATGTTCTCAATCTGAATGGAATATTTTTTTGGCTCACCAATCTTTGCGGTCTTAATCATATCTACAACTTTTTTCACAACTCTTCTAACATCAGAAATACTTCTAGCACCGGTACACACAATTCTACCGGATGAAAATATTAGTGCTGCAGCTTTTGGATCTTTTAAACGATAAACTAATCCAGGAAATTGCTCAGGTTCATATTCAATTCCTTCCAAATGTTCCACAATTTTTTCTAATGGTATCCGAATACCCAATGACGCAGAAGCAACAATATTTTCGATTTTTATATTAAATTTACCCATTATTCTTTCCCCCAGATTGAGTGATATTATTATTTTTTATTAAATATTTAAGAAGGATTATTTAAGTGTATTCACTTATATTAAGTAAAAATTCGTTCAACTTCCAAATTGGTACAACTACTATATTATCATATATTTTGAGGTCTTCTTCAAGCCATGTAACTATTAATGGAACCAGTTTTATTTTTTTAATTTCTATCCCAAAAAATTTTTTCTCATTAGGATTATTTTTTAGAAAATTTATGAATTCGACAGTACGCTTTTTTTGTTTTGAGATTGCATACTTCAATCCAGAATTTTTATATCTGCCACCTTTCCATTTTTTACAATCTATACCAAGAATAATATTTTGTTTTATGCCAATAACATCTATTTCATAATTTTTTCTGATCTTGAATCTAAAAGAATTGTAAACATTAAAATCATGAGTTCTCAATATTTCTCCAACTATTTCTTCAAACTCTTTCCAATTCATTTCTTCAATAATTTTTTCTATAAGTTCTCCCTGAGAAACTCTATCTTTTATTTGTTCTAAGTTTATCATAATTTATAATTGGAAACAAATTAATTAAGTGATTCGATGGAAACAGACCAAGCTGTTAAGGAAGCTATTCTTTATGAAAAAATATCTGGCAAAAAGGTAGTATGTAAGATTTGTAGGAGACGTTGTGTTATACCATCTAACAGTGTTGGTTTTTGTAAAACAAGAAAAAACATTAGAGGTAAACTTTATACGTTAGAGTATGGTCTCGCATCTTCTGTTGGTATAGATCCGATAGAGAAAAAACCATTTTTTCACTTTTGGCCCGGAAGTAAAACTTTAACAATGGGCAGTTGGTCTTGCACTTTTTTATGTCCTTGGTGCCAGAATTATAGCATAAGTAAAGTTGAACCTAAATCAAAACTCTCTACATTATTCACGCCAAAACAATTCATTCAGTTAGCTCTAAAAAATAGATGTAATGGAACTTCTATGAGCTATAGCGAACCAACTACTTTTTTGGAATTTTCTATCGATGTTTTTAAATTAGCTAAAAAAAGAAAACTATACAACACATTCGTAACCAACGGCTATTTTTCTTCAGAATCTTTAGCAATTCTAATAAAAAATGGTTGCGATGCTTTCAACATAGACATCAAAGGAGATAGGGAAGCTGTAAAAAAATATTGTGGAGCAGATGTCGATTTTGTTTGGCAAAATATAGTCGATGCTAAAAAAAAGAAAGCATGGGTAGAGATTACTACATTAGTTATACCAAAAGTTAACGACGATGATAAAAGTTTGAATAACATAGCGAAAAGAATTCATGATGAAGTTGGTGATGAAACACCATGGCATATATCAGGATATTATCCCTGCTATAAATTCACAGCACCACCCACACCTGTAAAAACTCTTGAAAAAGCATGGCAAATTGGAAAAAACAATGGGCTGAATTTCATTTATGTTGGAAACATCCCTGGATATAAAGAAAATACATATTGCCCTGATTGCGGAGAATTGTTGATCGAAAGATATGGGTTCAGTATTTTAAATTCTAATTTAACGAAAAATAATACTTGCCCAAAATGTAATAGAAAAATACCGATAATAGGTATCGTAAGAAAATCATCTGAAGGTGGTTTTTATTAAAGTTTTAGGAATCGATGAAGCAGGTAGGGGGGCTGTATTAGGTCCTCTTGTTGTCTGTGGTTTATTTGTAGATGAAAAACGTGAAAATAAGTTGAAAAAACTTGGAGTAAAAGATTCGAAGCAGCTCACTCCAAAAAAAAGAGAATATTTGGCACCAAAAATAGAGAGAATTGCTGATAGTGTTGTTGTAATGAAAGTTCAGCCTTGTAAAATAGATTCTAACAGAAAGATGGGGATCAACTTGAATAAAATAGAAGCATTGAAAATGGCCGAAATAATAAATTTAGTAGAGCCTGATAAAGCTATAATTGATACTCCTTCTTACAACACAAATAGTTTTAGGGATTTTCTTTTTTCAAAGTTGGAAAAAAAAGATGTTGAACTAGTTTGCGAAAATTATGCAGACGAAACATATCCAGTAGTTTCTGCTGCATCGATAATAGCAAAGGTCAGCAGAGATGAAGATATAGAAGAATTAAAAAAGAAAGTTGGTTATGATTTTGGTGTTGGCTATCCACATGATGCTAGAACTATAGAATTTATAAAAAAACTTGTTGTAGAAAACAAAGGAAAATTGCCAAATTATATAAGACATACATGGGATACTGTAGAAACTATAGTTGCTGAACACAAGCAAACAAGGCTTTTATCATTTCTTGAAAAACTTGTTAAAAAATAATTATTTTTTAAACCAACTTTCTAACCGAAGTTGAGTACCTCCTTTCTTTCTTCCAATTATTTTATCTATGGCGTTTGAAATTCTTTCTTCAGAAAAATCATGTTCTTTTACCATCAATTCCATTATTTTATCTTTGTCGGGTTCCTTCCACTCTACTGTATATTTTTTAAATACAGGTGCATTTAAGAAAAAATCATAGATTTTATAGGCGTCAACATCAGAATTGTATTCAACATTTTTTAGAACATTATCTAGCGTTTTATGTTCTTTTATAATTTTTAATGCGGTCTTTGGCCCCACTCCTTTAACACCGCCAGGATTATAATCAGTACCGATAAGTATACCCAAAATCACTAATTGTTCTTGTGTTATTTCCAGACTTGATAATACTTGGTCTAAATAAATTACTTCCGGTTTAATTTCTATGTATACTTCCTGTCTGGGCAATTTTCTTTTTCCTGTTATCGATAAGTTTCTAACTAATTTTGGTGATGAAAACAACAATGCATCATAATCTTGAGAAGCAGCATAATCAACATCACCATGTCTGCACATGAAAGCGCACTGAGATTCACCCTCTGAAGCGGCATCTGTCCAAGGAACTCCCATCGCATCAAGCAATTTTTTACTTTCATTCATCATTTCATCGGTTAACTTTAGTGCTCCTTGTGCATAAACCATTATATCTTCTTTTCTACCTTCTTTTACTGCCAAATCCCATTTTTTCTTAGCTTCCTCTCTTACAGTTTTTCTTTCTTCAATAGTTTTTTTCTTGAATTCAGGAGGTTCGCCATCATAAACAAATACAGGTTTGATATCAAATTCCATCAATTTTAATGTTCTATAAAACAATCCAGAAAGATGAGAAGTAATTCTACCTTGACTATCTCTCAACGGTTCTCCTGTATCTTTTTGTCTTATTATAGAAAGAAATTGAAAGAGTGTATTATGGGCATCTATAGCTATTTTTTTTCCGGTTAAATTTTCTATTTCAATCTCGGTTTTCGGGATTATTCTAGATATCTGAACTCCCATATAATCAGTAAATATGTTCTTAGAAAAATAAAAGAATAAGTGCCTTACTCGCTCTTCTCAGCTTTAGATTTCTTTTTCTCTTTTTTCTCTTCGCTTTTAAGTTCTTTCTCAATTCTCCACTCGTCTAATTCTAGCCAAATGATGAAAAGCCCCATTACAATTAAGAATGGTGGTATTATTCCTTGCAATACTATATACAAAGATCTCATCAAGTTTATGTCGCCATATATCGATGCGCCTGGATTCATAAATTCATATGCATACAGGCCGAGTGGTACTACCAGCAATATGATTCCAATTATCAGCTTAACTAGCGGATGCATTATTTCACCACCTAATTTTTATATTAACCAAAATATTTATTTAAATTTAGCGTAGTATGTGTTTAAGTACATATCGGTGAAACATTTGTCAAAAGTGTTATCGATACGTGGGAACATCATGAAAGGGGTCTGATGCTGATATGAAAAAATTAATTAAAGAAAACTTAATCAAATGGAGAAGGGAATCCGTAATAAAAAAATTGGATAAACCTACAAGATTAGCTAAAGCTAGATCTGTTGGTTATAAAGCAAAGAAAGGGTTTGTTGTAGTTAGAGCAAAAGTAGGCAGAGGTGGTAGAAGAAGGGCTTTGTATGGTAGAAGAGGAAGAAAACCATCTAAATCAGGTCTTGTAAAATTTACATTGAGTAAACCCCTAAGTTGGGTTGCGGAAATGAGATCCGTTAAAAAATATCCAAATCTGGAAGTTCTTGGAAGTTATTATGTGGGAATGGACGGCCGTTACAAATGGTTTGAAGTAATAATGGTTGACCCAGAAAGGCCAGAAATAAAGAAAGATAAAAATATTAGTTGGATAACAAAAAGACAACATAGGGGAAGGGTTTTCAGAGGATTGCCATAAGATTAAAATAGTAATAATAATTTTGAATTCTAATTTTTATTGTGAGTTAAATGAATTTTTATGACTTTCACATACACTCTTCTTTTTCTGAAGGAGAGAGCACCGTAGAAGAAATTGCACAGAGAGCAAAATTTTTAGGATTCAAAGGGATATGTTTTGTACAATACTTTAAAGATAAATCACAAATTTTTCATTTAAAAGAAAAAATTTCAAAGATTTCCAAGGAAACAAATTTAGAAATTTTTATTGGTCTGGAAGCAAAAAATTCTGAGGAATTGAACAGACTAATTACTATGAGAAGGGATTATGACATTTTGCTGGTTCAAGGCTCCGATATAGACTTGAATAGAAAAGCAGTTCAAACAAAAGAAGTAGACATTTTAACACACCCAGAATTTAATAGAAAAGATTCTGGATTTAATCACATAATGGCAAAATTGGCTTCTGCTAATAATGTTGCTATTGAAATAAATTTTCGGGAAATTTTATTATCCTCGAAAAGCACAAGGTCACAAATTCTACATAACATAAGTCAAAACATAGAATTATGTAAAAAGTTTAAAGTGCCTATTATAATTTGTTCTGGTGCTATTTCTCATTGGCAATTAAGAGATCCTAAGATTCTTTTATCAATTGGTTGCTTACTAGGTCTAGACTTGAACGAAGCAAAAAAAGCTTTATCAGAAACCCCTGAAGGAATTATAAAAATGATAAAAGAAAGACGCAGTAGTAAATGGATTAGGCCAGGCGTTAAAGTGATTGAATGAAACAAAAAAAAATGAAAAATCTATTGCCGGTATTAAGAGAAAAATATAGGTACGTTAAATTTCAAATAATTTCGGAAGAAGGAGAAGAATTTTCTTACACAGACTTAGAATCTGCGATTTGGAATACATTACTAGATTTCTTGGGTGAACGAGGTGTTTCTAAAACTTCATTCTGGCTCCTAAAAGATTGTTGGTATCAAGAAAAACAGATAGGTATTTTAAGGTGTAATCACAAATCTGTTCAAGTTGTCATCGCTAGTTTAGGTTTAATTGACCGTTTAGGGGACAATCGGGTAACTTTTAAAATATTAAAAATCTCAGGAACTATAAAAAGTATAAAAGGTAAATTTATGAGGTGATGATATGCCCGCTATATTACCAGAGTATATGGGTTATGACCGTACGATAGCTGTCTTTTCACCAGATGGACGATTATTTCAAGTAGAATACGCGAAAGAAGCTGTAAAAAAAGGTACTACATCTCTCGGGTTAGTATTCAAAGATGGTGTAATATTGGCAACAGTCAAACAAGTAATGAAGTTAGTAGTTTCAAACACAATCGAAAAATTATTTGAAATTGATGATCACATAGGAACAGTTGCTGCTGGCTTATTGGCAGATGCAAGAACTTTAGTAAATCAACTTATGGTGAAGGCACAGGTAAATAGAATAACTTATGAAGAGCCTATAGATATATGGTCTTTAGCTAAAGTTTTAGGAGACAGAATGCAGTTTTCTACACTTTATGCTGGTTTGAGACCGTATGGTGTATCTTTCCTAGTTGGCGGTGTCGACAATGTAGGACCGCATCTTATAGAAGCAGATCCTTCAGGAATGCTTTATGAATGGAAGGCTTATGCTATAGGTAGGGGTGCTGCAGTAGCCAATAAAATGTTCAACGATAAATTCAAAGATAGTTTAGATGAAAAAGCCGCATTAAAGCTAGTCATAGATGTGATAAAGAAATGTGAGAAAGTAAGCGATGTAGCGAAATCCTTGGAAATTGCAATAATAAGAGCTAAGGATAAAAAATTTCAGAGACTTACAGAAGATCAAATCAGAAAACTTTTGTGAACTAATTATGGTTGATATAGATAAAGCGGTCGTCTGTAAACTAAAAAAAAGTGGCAAATGGTTCGAAGTTTTGGTCGACCCAAATAAAGCTCTAGAAATGAAAAAAGGAAAACAATTTGGTCTAGACGATGTTTTAGCATATCCTGGTATATATTATGATGTTAGAAAAGGCGATGCGATTCCAAGCAATGAGCTACAAACCAATTTTGGAACTGTTGATATATACCAAATAGCTCAAAAAATTATTAAGGAGGGTGAACTGCAATTCACAACCGAGCAAAGAAGAAAATTCATAGAAGATAAAACTAATGAAATTGCAGATATTATAGCAAGGCGTGCTATAAACCCACAAACCAACACACCGCATCCACCTCAAAGAATATTGAATGCAATGAAAACTGCAAAAATTCAGGTCGATCCGCTTATAGATGCAGAAATGCAAGTTAATAAAATAGTTGAAAGTATAAAACCTTTACTACCTATAAAGTTCCAAAAGTTAATTGTAAGGATTGAGATACCCCCTCAAATAATAGGAAAGGTATATTCAGAACTTAAAAGAATGACTGGAAAATTTGCAGAAAATTGGCTGAATGACGGATCATTACAAGCGACTATCGAGATGCCAGCAGGTGCTCAAGATGAATTTTTTAAAAAAATAGGTGATTTAACAAAAGGAAACTTTAAATCTGAAATAATAAAAAGAGTTGATTTATGATGGATAAAATAAGAGATATAGTTATTTCAGGCGAAATCATAGGAGACTCAAAGATAGAGAGAGCCGGTTATGGAACTTTTGAAGAAGATGGAAAAATCATTTCAAAATTTGTTGGAATATTGAATAAAGGTAATTTTTTGAGTGTAGTACCTCTTTCAGGTGTTTATATTCCTAGGGCAGATGACAAAGTTATTGGTTTTGTAACTGATGTAGAAAAATTTGGATGGATTGTTGATATCAATTCTCCTTGGCAAGGATTCCTTTCAGTTGCTGAAGGTGTTGATGAATTCGTAGATATTAAAAAAACCAACATAAGTAGATTTTTCGATGTAGGGGATATGATCTATGCTAAAATTGCCGATACGAAAAGAGGAGATGTTCAACTAACTATGAGAGACGAAATTGCAAGAAAATTAAAAGGTGGGATAACGATTAAAATAACTCCTAGTAAAGTGCCCAGACTCATAGGAAAAGAGGGAAGTATGATTAACATCATAAAAGAAAAGACAGGTACAATAATAAGAGTTGGTCAAAATGGTGTTGTTTGGATTTCTGGAGAAAATGTTGACAAAGCAATCAAGGCTATTAAAACTATAGAAGAGAAATCGCACATCATTGGGTTGACTGATGAGATAACAAAATTATTGAGTGATTAATATGGGAATGAAAACCGATGAGAAATTTATTATTAAGGGAAAAAGATTGGACGGTAGAAAACCAGATGAATTGAGAAAAATAGAAATGAAAGTAGGAGTTATACCAAATGCTAATGGTTCTGCTCAAGTAAGTTTTGGTCATACTACTGCTATAGCTGCTGTTTATGGGCCGAGAGAACTTTTTCCAAAACATTTACAAAACCCTGAAACTGCCGTATTACGATGCAGATATAATATGGCACCATTTTCAGTTGATGAGAGAGCATCTCCTGGTACTTCAAGAAGATCTGTAGAAATATCAAAAGTTACTAGACTTTCTTTAGAACCAGCATTATTCTTAAGAGATTATCCTGAGACAGGTGTTGATGTTTACATAGAGGTAATAGAAGCAGATGGTTCGACAAGAGTGACTGGAATAAATGCCGCTTCCTTGGCTTTAGCTGATGCGGGTGTTCCTATGAAAGATTTAGTAGTTGCTATATCAGGTGGTAAAATTAATGACACTCTTATATTAGATCTATGTGGTAAAGAGGATAATTATTCTGATGCAGACATGCCAGTTGCATTCATGCCAAGAAAAAAACAAATAACACTTTTACAGATGGATGGTGAATTAACACCAAAGGAAATAAAAGAAATCATCAAAAATGTTTTGAAAGCTGGCCAAATAGTCTATGAAAAACAGAAAAAAGTGTTAAAGGGGAAATATGAAGAAGTGAGTTAAATGAGATATGAATATATTTTAAAATTATTAGAAAAAAATGAAAGATTAGACGGAAGAAAATTAGATGAATTTAGAAAAATTGAAATTGAAACCAATTTTATAAAAAGAGCTGAAGGTTCGGCTAGAGTTAGAATTGGAAAAACAGATGTCATAGTTGGAATCAAAACAGAAATTTCTAAACCTTTCCCTGACATGCCTAACATGGGTGTTTTAAAAACAGGGGCTGAATTTTCACCAATCGCATCACCTGATTTTGAATCAGGCCCTCCTGGAGAAGATGCAACTGAATTGGCTAGAGTTGTCGACCGAGGAATAAGGGAATCAGAATCCATAGATTTAGAAAAATTATGTTTAAAAGAAGGAGAAAAAGCCTGGGAAATTTTTGTCGATATACACATGATCAACCATGATGGTAATTTAATAGATGCTTCTGCACTTGCTGCGCTCGCGGCTTTACTGAAAACTCAAATCCCAAAGATAAAAGATGAAAAAATTATCAGAGAAGATTATGAGAAGAAATTACCAATGTTACATAAACCAATCACGGTTACAGTCAGCAAAGTTCTAGGTAAATTTTTAATCGACCCTACAAAAGAAGAAGAGGAAGTCTTGGAATCTAAATTGACTGTAGCCGTCATGGAAAACAACAATATTTGCGCCATGCAAAAAAGTGGGAATAGTTTATCTAGCGAGGATTTAGAAAAAATGATTGACTTAGCTATTACAAAAACAAAAGAACTTAGAAAATTGTTGTGATTTCATGGGAAGAAAGATACTTAGCAGAAAGTTAAGACAAATAAAGGCTGGAAAGGTCAGACTTGCTCCAAGATGGGTTGATATAAAAAAATTCGGCCTAAAAAGAGCAAGCAATAGAAGGGTTTCTATAACTAGAAGAAGTTGGAAGAGAAAAAAACTGAGAATCTAATTTTTAAAATATAATAGTTAAAATGCAAAATAATTAGTGATAAGATGTACTCTAAAGAAGTGCAAAAATTACTAGATAAACTTAAAACAGAGGTTGGGGATAGAATTCAGATAATCAAAGATAAAAAAACATTTGAAGGAATATTAATGCCTAGAATAGAGATGGGCGATCTAAATTCTATTGTTCTAAAACTAGACAATGGTTACAACATAGGCATAAAATTTGAGAAAGGAGTGAAAATAAATAAAATAAAAAAAGAGTGGTCAGTTACAAAGAAAAAAATAGAACCATCGAAAAAATTAATTTTTGATAAAAAATTGCCAAATATTTCTATTATCGGCACTGGTGGAACTATTGCTAGTAAAATTGATTATAGGTCTGGGGGTGTTTATGCTTCATTTTCTCCAGACGACATAGTGATGCAAATACCTGAACTGAAAGAAATAGCCAACATGCAGACTAATGAGATAATGAATATAATGAGCGAAGATATGACACCGGAAAAATGGATAGATATAGCAAAAGCTGTGGCAAAAGAAATCAATTCTGGGATTAAAGGGGTTTTAATTACGCATGGTACTGATACACTTCATTATACCTCTGCTGCTCTGAGTTTTATGTTAAGAGATTTGCCAGTGCCTGTTGCTTTAGTCGGCGCACAAAGATCTAGTGATAGAGGTTCTTCTGATACTGTTATGAATATTGCCTGTGCTGCTAATTTTGTTGCGAATTCCAATGTTGCAGAAATCTGTACAGTTATGCATGGCACGATGAATGATGATTATTGTTTAGCGGTAAGAGGGACGAAGTCAAGAAAAATGCATACCAGTAGAAGAGATGCTTTCAGGCCGATAAATGAATTACCAATAGCAAAAATATTTTGGAAAGATAGACATATCGAAATAACAAATGATGATTACAGGAGAAGAAACGATAAGAAAGTTTTAGTTGACGATAAGATTGAAAGCAAAGTTGCATTAGTAAAAATATATCCTGGTATAGATCCAGAAATATTCGATTACTATTTGAAGAAAAAATATAGAGGTTTTGTGATTGAAGGTACAGGTCTAGGACATGTAAGCACTTTTGGAGAAAAGTCACTATTATCTAGCATAGAAAAAATAATAGAATTAGACATACCGGTTGTAATGACTTCTCAATGTATTTATGGTAGAGTTCATCCATTTGTTTATCATCCACTCAGAGTATTGTCGAGTAAAGGAGTAATATACGCAGAAGACATGTTGTCAGAAACAGCTTATGTTAAATTGATGTGGGTGCTCGGCCATGCAAAGAAACTAGACGAAATAAAAAAAATGATGTTAACAAATTATGCAGGTGAAATCACGAATAGAGTAATTTCAAATTCATTTTTGATTTAAAGGTGAATATTTTGGATTATAAAGAGCTCAACTTGAAATGTGGTTTAGAAATTCATCGTCAACTTGACACTAAGCACAAATTATTTTGTGGCTGCCCTACAACAATGTTGGAAAAAGATCAATTTTCTATGATTAAAAGAAAACAACATCCTGTCGCGAGTGAACTTGGTGAAGTTGATATTTCTGCTCAATATGAATTTCTCAGAGATAGAGAATTCAATTATCAGATTTTTAAAAATGAAGATTGTTTAGTTGAGTGTGACGAAGAACCGATACGTCCTCTTAATAAAGAAGCATTAGAAATTGTAATTAAAATTGCATTATTGTTTAATTGCACTATACCCGAAGAAATTCAAGTTATGAGAAAGACTGTTATTGATGGTAGTAATACATCAGCATTTCAGAGAACGATGATAGTGGGTTTGAATGGTTTCTTAGAATACATGGGTAGAAAGATAGATATAATGCACGTTAGTTTGGAAGAAGATGCTGCAGGAATTGTCGAAGAGGAAGATGGTAAAATTACTTATAAATTAAATAGATTAGGCGTACCTTTAATTGAAATAGGTACAGGATTATTAACTGATTTTTCACCTAAGGAAGTACAAGATATAGCTTATATGCTCGGTATGATTTGTAGATCTACAGGAAAAGTGAAGAGAGGAATTGGCACTGTAAGGCAGGATTTAAACATAAGCATAAAAAATGGTGAAAGAGTTGAAATCAAAGGCCTTCAAGAGTTGAATTTAATGTCTAAAATTATTGAATTAGAAGTCCAACGGCAATTGTCGTTACCAAAAGTTATTAAAGAAACAAGATCTTTGAATCCAGACGGAACAACTAGATTTACCAGACCTTTACCAGGTGCTGCAAGAATGTATCCAGAAACAGATACACCACCGGTTTCTATCGATGAAAAGATGATGAATAGAATAAAGAAAGATTTACCAGAACTTTGGACAAAAAAATATGCGCGATTCAAAGAAAAATTAGGGCTATCAGACGAACTAGTAAAAGAAATGCTAGATTCAGAATATCTTGATTTGTTTGAAAGATTGATTAAAAAATACAAAGTCAGCCCTTCTGTTGTTGCAAATTTATTCACGAATACTTTGAAAGATCTGAAGAAAAGAGAGAACGTTCTCGTAGAAAATTTATCTGATAATGATTTTGAGGAACTGGTTGATTTATTGAGCAAAGGAAAAATAGTGAAAGAATCAATACCTGAAATAATAAAATGCAAATTAAACCGTCCTGATAGTAAAATCTCTGATTCTATAAAAAAATTGGGCCTTGAAGCTATTGATGTATCTGAATTGAAAAAAATAGTGAAAGAAATTATTGAAAAGAATAAAGGAGCGCCAGAAGGTAAAATAATTGGAATTGTTATGAGTAAAGTTCGTGGCAGAGTCAAGAGTGATATTGTTGTAAAAATCGTTAAAGAACAATTAAAGTAATTTATTTCTTTTCTTCTTCAATCTCAAATCTTTTTTCCATTTCCTTTGCTTTTTTAATAGACCATTTTGCTGTAAGATAGATGAAGAGAATTACAAAAATTGCTACAATAATTGTTGCACCGATGGCAATGATTTCCTGAGCCAACATAACTATAATTTTTGATTAATTTTAAGTTGCAATTGTTTTAGTTTATCCTTTTGTAAATTATATTTCATCAATTGAGCAGCTAAAAGTTTTTTACGTCTTAAAGCAATAATCTCCAATCGTTTATAGTGCTCTATTAGATTTTGTCTGCCCCTGCCATATCTATCTCTAACTTGCTTTTCCGTCATGTAATTAATAGCTTGTTCTAAAGATCTTGCTCTTTCTGCTTCTAATTTCACTTTGGATAGTTCTCCTCTGGTTTTGATAATTAATTTATCTAAATAGTGAATTTTATTCCCTAATGATCTCAAATCTCTTGTATATTTTAGGGAATCCTTCAATTCATGACCGGCAGCTACTTCAATATCTTTATACACTTTCCTTGTATCTCCATATGAAACGCCCAGTCTTCTAGATGTAAACAGTGTCGTTAATGCAAAGAATAATATGAAGAAGGCAATTACACCAAAAACACCGCCTGCCTGGAACAAATAAAAAGTTAATGTAGTTAATGCAGTGCTGTACAAGAGTGCAATAGCGAAAATAAAGGATAGAAGAATGTTTACCCTATTCACACTAAATATTCTTAGATTTGTTAAAATTCCCCATATTATCGTGAAAGTACCCAAGAAAGGGATGAATACAAAATATAATAGATTTGGAAATGTCGTAAATTCTTGAGGTATATTAAGATATTCATACCATGGAATAATACTTTGAGCAGAAACCAAAACTGGTATGAATAAAAGCGGTAATAAAGCCGAAATGAATTTTTTCATACTTATTATTTATGAAAGACTTCTTAAAAACGTTTACTATTTAGTAGAAAATTTTATGTTTCTTTTATTCTTTTCAATACTTTTTTTGAATATTTTCTATCGTGTTTAAAACCTTCAATTTGCGCATCACAGGAAGCTATCATTTTTCTTAATTCTGAAGCCTGCATTTTTAATCTCATCATTGCTGATTGTGCGGCTGCTAAACCTACATTTCTATACCGTCCACGCTGGTGTAAAGCATTATAATATTGAATTCTATTTTCATTCAGCCTACTCCTATATACATCTTTCAATTTTTTCTGTTCAGAAATTGCTCTATCAAAAGAGCCATAAAACCCTCTCCATCCGTATATCATACCTCTTGAGTACAGAATTGTGCCAACAAAGAATAATATAAAGAAAGCAATGACACCAAAAACACCACCTATATTGAACAAGTAGAAGGTTATAGTAGTCAAAATAGTACTGTATAAAAGTGCTAGAGCAAATAGAAAAGACAATATAATATTCACTTTGTTTAATCTAAAAATATTCAGATTTGTTAAAATTCCCCATATTATAGTAAAAGTACCTAAGAATGGTATAAAAACAAAATATAATACATTTGGGAATTTAGCAAATTCTGTCGGAACATTAAGATATGTATACCAATTATCAAATAAACTTTGTGCAGAAACTAAAACTGGTATAAACAAAACAACAAAAATAGTCAAAACAATTTTTTTCATAGTTTAATTATAAATTTAATTGAATAAAAGTTTTTCAGAATTGCATTTAGTGTAATAAGAATTAGTCTATGTTTGTTGCATTCTCTTAAATACTGCTTTTGAGTATTTGCTTGCTCTCTTATAGTGATCAATTGCCGCTTCTGCTCCTGCCTTCTCTTTTTTTGCCTCTACTATTTCTTTGCCAACTCTTCGTATGAATGCATCTCTTTCTGCTGCCCCCATTGCCGCATATCTCCCTGTGGCTGCGCCACCTCCACCACCAGCAGCAGTAAATTCAGTTGTAAGTGCAGTTATTTTATTATCCAATTCCCCCTTTAATTTTTCTTGCGCCAAAAGTGACTGGGCATACGAACCATACTGACCTCTCCAACCAAACATTAAACCCCTAGAGTACAAGTAAGTACCAACAAAGAAAAGAATCATAAACATAACTACAGAGTAAACTCCCATGACGTTAAACAATAATGTAACTATTATGACAAATATACCCAAAGGAACCATAGAGAATGCAATTAAAAATCCTAGAACAGCATTTATAGATCCTTTAAATATTCTGATCCTGTCAAGAAAACCAAATATTATCATCCATACACCAGTAAGAGGTATGAAACAATACCATATGAAAGTATCTGTTCTCAACCAACCTTCAGGGAATCCTATTGCTATTCCAAGCGGACATGCTGGTCCAAGATTACATTTTTCCTCTGGATTTGCAGAACCAACAGAGAACCCCTTAAAAACACCAGAAACCCCAAGCATTACAATAATAAAAAGTACAGGTGCTAGAATCAAAACAGCGACTGTTTTTCCATCAACCATAATATCATATTGATTTTTGATTTTTTAAAACTATTCTATTTTCTTGTTTTTTGCCAGAGCGTTTTAAATCGTTTTCTAAGAGCTTCTTTTGATTTTAATTGATTTTTTTGACTTTCTACCTCTTTTCTTAACGCAGTAACTTCATTTAAATGCAGGATAGCACTTTCAGTACTGGTATTTTTTTCTTTTTTAAGGTCTTCTGTAGCTTTTTGATATGCTTTCTCTGTTTCATGCAATTTGTCTTTTGTTGATTTCATATCTGTATCAAAATTTTTAATCTGTTGGTTATAAGCCGTATATTCTCCACTCATACCACCTACTCTATTTCTAACTTCAAAGAACACTCCAACTAAAAACAGAATAGCCAGTCCTACAGTAGCGTAAATTCCCATCAATTGATATAATGCCACTACCATAACTACAAAAAGTCCCAATGGTATGGTTGAGAAAGCAATAACAAATGATAAACCAGCTGTTATAGCTCCATTAAAGATTTTTATTTTGTCCATGAAGCCATAAATTGTTAGCCAAACACCCATGATTGGTATTATTCCATACCATATGAATGTATCTGGAGCTAACCAACCTTGCGGAAATCCTATCGCTTGTCCGAATGCGCAAACCCCTTCTGGAAATTGGCATTGGCCAGCTGTATATTTTTGGATATTTATTGCAACAGAACCAATGTAAAAACCCAATGTGGGGGCTATCATTACAATTAAAAGAATGATCGATATAGTTGTACTACTTACCATAAAATGTATATTGGATTTTGCCAATATAAATTTGAACCCAATGAATAAAAACAATTTCAACTGATAAAATAAAAAATATTCATGGATTATTCACAACTAATTTATCAAATAAGCAGAACGTTAGGAGTTTCACCAGATTTTCTACAACTCCCGGGAATAATAACCAATTTAATAATCCCAATGCTCTTTTTTCCCTATTTGCTCAAAAGCCTTATTTTTGATAGAATTTTACGCGGCTTGTTTCCAAATTGGATTATGTGGGGCCTCGCTGTTGTAATTTCTTTTTCATGTATATTTTTTATAACGTTTTTAGCGTATCCCATAGCAATTGGTTCAATTCTTTATTTTCCTTATAAATACATATCCGGGCATATTACGGGGTTAAAAGGAAAAATTCTAGGAATTATCCTTGGTATAATCGGCGTGATTATCTATCTTTCTATTCCAGCCATAATAAGTGCCGTAGAATACCAGTTTAGGATAATATCATTTTAAAAATCTTTCATTTCTTGGAAAAGCCTAATAAAAGGGCAGGTAGATATCTTATAATAGATAACATGAAAAAAGAACAAACTGTGAACATACTTTACACTATATTGGGTGCTATAGTTGGCTATTTTTCGACATATTTGAATAATTTCGGTCTGTTGCTTATACTAGTGTTTGGTATATATCTTGCATCAGTATTTCCGGTATCTAAAAAGGTAACAGTCGACAAATTGGGAAAATGGCTGCTTTCCAACACCTTTTTAACCTACATACTCGTTTGGTTAATTGTTTATATTTTATTGAGCAACACAATGTAGTGAAATAATGAACACAAGCATAACAAAAATCACAATGCAAGGGTTTAAGTCATTCAGGAGAAGGGTCTCTGTACCATTTTTGCCTGGTTTTAACGTATTTTGCGGGCCAAATGGTGTTGGAAAAAGTAACATTCTAGATGCTATAAGTTTTGTCATGGGCGGTGCGTCTACAAAATCATTACGAGCTGGCAGGTTGAATGAATTGATTTATCAGGGCAATGGAAAATCTAACGCTCCACCTGCTGATATAGCTTCTGTTACTCTTTGGTTAGATAACAATCAGAAAATATTCCCGTTTGAAACTCCTGAAGTTGCAATAAAAAGAAAGATAAACAAAAAAGGAGTGAGCATTTTCAAAATTAATGGCAGGACTACAACCAGAGAAAAAATCCTAGAGTTATTATCTGCAGCACAACTAAATCCAGAAGGATATAACATCATCATGCAAGGTGATGTGAGTCAAATCATCGATATGACACCTCAAGAAAGAAGGGGTATAATAGATGAAATATCTGGAATAGCCCAATTTAATGAGAAAAAAGAAAAAGCACAAAAAAATCTTGAAATAGTTGGAGAGAAACTCAGAGAAGTAGAAATCATATTAACTGAAAGATTGGAAAGATTACAAGAATTGGAAACCGACAGAAATGTCGCATTAAAATTTAAAGATTTGAAGAAAAAATTGGAAACACTAGAGGCATCTTTGATTTACAAAAGACTTCAGATGGAACAAGTAAAATTTTCCACTTCTGAAGAAAACATAAAAGAAACTGAAGATGAAATAAAAAAATTGGAAGACAGCATAAAATTCCTGGAAAAAGAAGATTCATTGAAAAGAAAAAAGAAAGAAGGATTAATAGAAACCATTTTTATTCGGTCTAAAGAGCCTTCTATAATAGAAGAAATAGAAAGTGTAAAAAGCAAAGTTCTAAGAAATAGAGATAAAATAGAATCTGACAAGAGGGAAATAGATAGAATTAATGGAATGATATCAAGATTACAAACATTACAAGAAAGAAGACCAAGTCTTTTTAAGCACGGTGTAAAAACAATTTTAGAACTTAAAAGAAGTGGTATTCATGGTACTATTAGCAGTGTAGTAAGGATTCCAAAAGAATATGAAACTGCTGTGGAAGTTGCTGCTGGTTATAGATTACAAAACATAGTCGTAGATGATACAAAAATTGCGACTGAATGCATAGATTTCTTGAAAAGAGAAAAAATTGGTAGGGCAACTTTCTTGCCTTTAAACAGAATAAGGCCACGCGGACTCGATAAAGAACAAAAAAATTTATTGAAAAAACCTGGTGTAGTTGGTTTACTTGCTGATTTAGTTAAATTCGATCCGAAATACTCTTCTGCTATAAATTATGTTTTTGGAGATACAATTCTAGTTGAAAACTTAGGCGTTGCCAGACAAATTGGCATAGGTAGAGTGAGAATGGTTACATTAGACGGTGACCTTGCAGAAAGATCAGGTGCAATGATAGGAGGTTATTATGCAAAAAGAGTAGAATTTTCTGGAGGAGTAGGTGGCGATATAGATCAATATGAAAAAAGCAAAAAAGATCTGGGAGAAGAAATCGTATTCCTTAACATAGAAATAGAGCAATTAGAAAAAAAACTATCAGAATTAGAAAAGAGCAAAGAAACTCAATCAAAAGGCGTTCTCGATTTTGAAAAAGAAAGATTAAAAATAGACGAAGATTTAGGAAGAATTGTTCAGCAAAAAACAGAAATGGTAGAAAGAAGGAATGAATTGATAGATCAGATAAATAGATCGAAGATTAACAATGCAAGAAAAGAAGCAGAATTGAACAACTTAAAGTCAGAAATGGAAAAATACAAGGATGTAGAAGTCATCGATGAGAAATCAACAACATTAGAATTTCAAATTCAGCAATCAAAACTAACTTTGAATTCTCTAGGTCTGGTTAACATGAAAGCTATAGAAGAATATGATGCGTTCAAAGGAGAATTTGATGAATTGAAACACAAATATGATAAAATAAGGGATGAAAGACAAGCAATAACAGAAATGATTGAGAAAATAGAAGGAAGGAGAAAAGAAGTATTTTATGAGTGTTTGAGATCTATTGATAAAAACTTAAGAGAGATATTCAAGGATATAGCTAATGGTGAGGCTTCACTTGAACTAGAAAATCCATTAGACATTGAAAGTGGTTTGTTAATACAAGCAAACCCAGCTGGTAAAAATATTCTTAACATTGATGCGATGTCAGGTGGTGAAAAATCTTTAACTGCTTTGGCATTTCTATTCTCTGTTCAAAAATACAAACCTGCCCCATTTTACATAATGGATGAAGTTGATGCCTCATTGGATAAAGTAAATACTAAAAGGATAGTTGACATGATAAAGAAATTATCTGGGAGAGAACAATTTGTCGTGATTACTCATAATGACTATACTATTAAACAAGGTGACCGTGTATATGGAATATCTATGGAAGAAGGAGAATCTAAAATACTTGGGCTAGAACTCCCCAAGCAAACCAATTGATACTTATGCAAGAACAAAACTTATTGGAGATGATAATAAAAGAAGAATCATGGGAAAATTTAATTTATAATATTGTTTCTTATGAAAACTTGGATCCATGGGATGTTGACATAATTAAATTAACTACTTCTTTTTTGGAACATGTCGATAAAATTAAATCATTAGATTTTCGAATACCTGCAAAAGTTGTATTGGTTGCTGCGATTTTATTAAAAATGAAATCAGATCTTCTTTCTCCAATCAAAAATGAGGAAATGAATTATTTACCAGATGGCATAACTGTGGCAGAATTCGAACAAATTAATGAAGAATTATCAAAAATGACTTTAACACCACCAATTGAAAGACATTTCAAAAGAAAAGTTACATTAGATGAGTTAATCGATGCTTTAAATAAAGCAATGAAAGTCAAAGAAAAGAAAGAAACGATAAGAAGAAAATTGGGAAAAAGAATTAGAGAGGAAATTGCCACGGACGAAGTGGATATAGAAGTTAGAATAAATGAACTGATGTTTGAAATCGATTCATTAATTTCTAAATTCAAGTCTGAAAAAGTTGAATTTTCGAAAATAGTTGAAGAATGGAACAGAGATGAAATTGTAAAACATTTTATGCCATTATTACACTTGTCAATGAGAGGTAAGGTTTCAACGGAACAAGAAGATTTTTTCAAGGAAATATTTATTAGCAAAAGAAATGAATAATGTATGCGACTCGAAGAAATTCTTCAAAAATTAAAATCATTTTCTAAGCCAGAAAATATAGCTGGCATGGCTCGATTTGGAATAAACCCAAAAAATACTTATGGAGTTTCTATTCCAGATGTTAGAGAAATTGCGAAAGAAATATACAAAGATCATAAACTTGCTCAAGAATTATGGGATACCGGTATTCATGAGGCCAAAATATTGGCAAGTATGATTGATGTCCCAGAGATGGTTACTGAAAAGCAAATGAATTCATGGGTTAAAGATTTTGATTCTTGGGATGTATGCGATCAAGTTTGTATGAATTTATTTGATAAGACAAAATTTGTTGAAAAGAAAGTGATAGAATGGAGTTCGAATGAAAGTGAATTTATAAAAAGAGCAGGGTTTACACTAATGGCAACATCTGCAGTACATGCGAAAGACAAATGGGATGGTTTTTTTCTGGAATTCTTACCTATAATAAAAAGAGAATCTACCGATGAAAGGAATTATGTTAAAAAGGCTGTAAATTGGGCGTTGAGACAAATCGGAAAACGTAATATAAAATTAAACAAGGCATCTATTATAACTTCAAAAGAAATTCAAAAAATAGATTCGAAAAGTGCAAAATGGATTGCTTCAGACGCATTACGTGAGTTAAATAGTGATGCAGTTCAGAAAAGATTAAGACGATAAAGTTTATAGACCATTAAGAGTAATTCCTATAATATCGGGTATTAAAATGCAGAATAAAAAATCTCCATGGGTCTCCATATTCACTTCGGGTGCATGCAAAGGATGTGCACTGGAATGTTTTAATTTAATTTCGCCAAAATACGATATTGAGAGATTTGGATGTCTTCTTAAATCAAACCCAAAACAGGCAGATATATTATTGGTCACGGGAGTTACTACAAAGATTGAAAAACACAGATTGAAAAAAGTTTATTCTCAAATGGTTCTCAGCAAAAAAATAATAGCAATTGGTTCTTGCGCTATAAGTGGTGGGATTTTTCAAGGTGCATATAATGTTGATACAGATAATGATATTAGAATTGATTATTATGTGCCAGGGTGTCCACCAAAACCAGAAGCTATAATTCATGCAATTTTAAAGGCGATTGAATGAAAATAGAAATAGTGAGTTTGAATAATTTTAGAAATCAAATGGAGAAATTAAAAGATGCAAGGCTTATTACAATTTCAGCTATAGATTCAGGGGAAAATTTTCAACTTTATTATCATTTTGATTTAAATGGAATAAAAACTTTCAAAATTACAATTTCTGATAAAACCCCTATAATTAAAAGTATAACAGATATTTTCCCATCTGCTGAATTTTATGAGAGAGAAATACATGATTTCTTCGGAATTGAATTTGAAGGTAATCCACATCTTCATGAGAAAATGTTTTTACCTAGTGATTGGGACAAACTACCGCCCCATAAAAAAATAAATAGTGAAATTAATGCATGATTTAAAGTTACCAATAAGTCCGGAACATCCTGCTGTAGACGAACCGTCATCCTTGATAGTTTCTGTTGAGAATAATCGAGTAATAAATGCTAATTTGAAATTGGGTTATGCCCATATTGGAATAGAAAAATTAATTGAAGGAAAAAGTTTGGAACAAGGACTTCATATAGTTGATCATATATGTGGCATATGTTCTGTTGCACATCCTAGCTGTTATGTGAGAGCCATAGAAAAAATGATAAATTACGAACCAACAAGAAGAGTACAATATATACGAACTTTAACTGGCGAACTAGCAAGAATGCAATCACATATTTTTTGGGCAGGATTTATGTTGCATGAGATCGGACTAGAAACAATGCTTTCATATTTTTTGCGTGAAAGAGAATATGTTCTGGAAATGCTAGAAAGATTAACTGGAAATAGGATACATTTTGCCATACACAAGATTAGAACTGTAAGAAACGATATCGATGAAGGCGATATTCAATTCATCAAAAAAAATATTGTCAAGTTGGAGAAAAAAATTTTCGATTATACAAAAATTGTTGAAACTGATAGAAATATAAAAACTAGGTTAATCAATGTTGGAGTAATTTCCAAATCGATGGCAAAAAAATATTCCCTCATAGGTCCTGTAGCAAGAGCCTCTGGAATATCAATCGACGTCAGAAAAGATGATCCATATGAATCATATGAAGAACTAGATTTCAATGTTATCACTGAAACGACTGGTGACGCTCATGCAAGGATGCTAGTAAGAATGAGAGAAATATTAGAATCAATAGAAATAGTTAAACAAATCATAAAAAATATTCCTAAAGAGCCACTACCAACTCTACCAGTACTTTTTATCGAGGAAGGTATGGAGGCTACTTCTGTAGAAGCTCCGAGAGGCGAAAATTTTCATCTAATAAAAATAAAAAACAAAAAAATTGACAGAGCCAGAATTAGACCACCTACATTAAATTTCATGAGTGTATTCAACAAATTGGTAGAAGGATGTTTTGTTGATGACATTCCTATTATACTAACATCGTTGGACCCTTGCTATTCATGTCTGGAAAGAATAGTAGTTATTAAAGATAAAAAAATTGAGGTGCTAAACGAAGATGGTTTTAGAAGAAAGTATCTATAAATTATTATTCATCATCTTGATTATTCCCATAAGCTTGTTATTCGAAGGTATTAGGAGAAAATTAACAGCAAGGATGCAGAATCGAATTGGTCCAAATGTATTCCAACCATTCCATGACGTAATAAAATTGTTTCAAAAAAATAAAACTAAATCTGATAACAAAATACTTTTAATAATTCTTTCTTTTTATTTATTAACAAATTTCGCTCTTTTTTTCTTCTTGCCATCCTTAGGTTTTAATTTTGTGTTTTTTGTTTGTACTTTTATTATTAGCATTGTTCTTTACATATTATCGGGAATTATATCAAACCCATTTTATAGAAATTTTGGTGCGGTGAGAGATATAGATTTTATGTTATTTTCTGGTATAATTTTTTCTATCACTTTGTTTACATATCTTTCATTCGACTTGTTTTTATCCGATTCTTTTTTGTTATTTAAATTACCTTTGGCCAGTTTTTGTTTATTCATCATCGCATTATTAGAAACTAAGACAAAACCTTTTGTTGCCACTGTCGAACGAACAGAAGTTACGACTGATGCAGAAACAACATTAAATGGAAAGAATTTAGCATTAATGAAAATTTCGAAAAGTTTGAGGATGACATTTTTTACATTTTTAATCACTTCACTTTTCTTTGGAGTTTATGGTTTTTTACCTTTCTTTATTATAAGTTTATTCATACTTTTTACATTTGTTTTTATCCAAACAATAACATCTTCTTACAGGTTTGAGCAGATAAGAAATTTCCTAATAATTATTTTATTTTTATCAATTGTAGAACTTATTAGAATTAATTTCATAAAGTGGTGATATGCCAATAAGCAGCGAAGTCATAAAAAATTTGTTCAAAAAGCCAATTACAATTAATTATCCAAAAGAAAAAGTTAATCTCTCTCAAAACTTTAGAGGCATGTTATATGTAGAAAAAGAAAAATGCATTTCTTGCGGATTGTGTAAAATGGTTTGCCCCACTAATGCTGTGACTTTAGCTCTAAAAATAAAAGAAATAAAGGGGGATGGCATTATATACAAAAAAACCGTTCACGATATAAAATCGATTGATATGGGAAAATGCGTTTCATGTGGGCTTTGTGTTGATATATGCCCAGTTAAAATAATACAGTTTACTAATCAATTTGATGGCGTAACTAATTCTCGAAAAAAATTAGTTAAATAATTCCAATTATCTTTTTGATTTTTTTTAGTATGGTTGGAAATTTTTGTTTTAATTCAGGACTTATATCCTCATCAACATCTAATTTTTTGGGTTTAACCCCAATCAAAAATATATTTGAGTTTGGAAAATATTTTTTGAACATAGTAACTGAAAAATTATGAGTTGATATGTTATAATTTAAAATATCTTCTAATTTGAACAATTTAACATCGCCAACTTCTCCTTCAAATTTTGCTACATCAACAAAGAATATTGTGTCAGGATTAATTTTTTTCAATGGCTCGATAAAATTTTCCGGGTTTGCACTTCCTTTTAGAAAATATAAATCTTTGTTTTTGTTGGATTTCTTAATTTCATCCAGAACTAAATTTCCAATATCATCATCTGATCTAAGTGGATTGCCGACACTTATTACAACTTTTTTCATACTAACATCATTCAAACAAGTTATAATAAATAATACTTTCCGTCAAAATTTAAAAGGAATTAATGTGAATATTTTTTTATTAAATATTTTGAATTGATTTCAGTTATTCCTAATTCTTTTGAAATCTTATCCACATTTTTGTCAAACTTTCCTATAAGTTTTCTTAATTCATCTTCTATTTCTTTTACAACCAGAATAGTTTCAACTACTTTATCCGGATTAACACCTATTGAATCAAGATGCATGACTAAGAATTTTATGAAATCTTTTCCCAGATCACTTGGTGCTTGTCCACATATTCCGACAGAACGCACAGGATTCATGGAATGTGCGCCTTCGCATAACATTTCAATCGCTTTTTTTACAGCTGGATTAGATTCGTCAAATTCCCATGCAAGTGTTTCACAATCCCTATCAATACCAAGTACAAGTTGAGTTAAATCATTACTTCCTATGCTAAAACCATCGCAATACTTAGCAAATTTCTCTGTAGTAAAACAGATACTTGGGACTTCGGCCATAAAAATAATTTTTGGTATTTTTAATTTTGTTCCTTCAAAGAATTTTTTAATTTCAGTTGTAACTTTTTCAGCTTCGTCACTAGTCCTTACAAATGGCACCATTGGTATAGAATTAGTTAAATTTAATTTATGAACATTAGTTAAAGCTTTTAATTCAAGATCGTATGCTTTTTCAAAAACATCACTTATGTATCTCGATGCTCCCCTGAAACCCAACATAGGATTATTTTCTGTAAATTCCAATTCAACTTTATTATTTTCAATTTTGTTAGATCCACAAATTGGGCATTTATCTTGTTTTGAAAGTGATAGGCTTTTACCACAACTGCAATTAATCTCATAGTGCATTGCCCCTGGTAAAGAACTGTATTCATTTGTCTTGAAATCACTGAATCTAACTATTATATCTCTTGGGTAAAATGCTGATGCAATTATAGAAATTCCAGTTTTAAGTCGTTCAACATACTCTTCCGATAAAGATTTTACGCCTGGATATTTTTGTTTTATATCATTACTCCATCTATTATAACCAAATTTATCCGCTTTCAGAGCAAAAACTGGATGCATGTCAGCACCTGCTACTACGAATTCTATCCTAACCAATGAACTCCCTTTAGAAGGTAATTGACTTATTTTTAGAGCTTCATCTGGTGAACCTATATTAACAAGAACTTTTGTAACAGTTTCAGGAATTTTTTTCAATTCAACTTCCTGTATTTCGAAAGGCAGTATTTCTTTGTAAATTCTAGCTTCTCCAGAAGAACAATCAAGTGTAATTTTATCACCATCTTTTAGTTTGAGTGCATTTGAAATACTTACAGCACATGGTATGCCCCTTTCTCTGGAAACAATTGCAGCATGCGAAGTTCTACTGCCTCTTTCACAAATTATTCCAGAAACTTTTTCTAAACTCATAACAACTTCCCAATCAGGGGTGGTCATAGAAGTTACGAGTATTGGTTTAATTCCTTTTTTGTTAAGAACTTCAACTTCTTCCTTTGCTTCAATATGATCTTTTGCCCTAACAACAATACCAGATGCAATTTTTGTACCGACAGCAATCCCTGTGTAAATTGGCTTTATTTTTGGTTCATCTTTAAGTTTATACATCGTTAGGCTTGTTCTTGTTGCATGTACTGTTTCTGGTCTAGCTTGAGTAATATAAGCTTTACCACCTTCAACTGCAAATTCAACATCCATTGGTTTACCATATGCTTTTTCTATTTTAGTGACTAGTTCTGCGACTTGTTTTGCTTCATCAAGAGTTATAACCCGTGGGTCACCAGCTTCAACCTCAATTTCTACATTTTCTCCTTTTTCGAAATCGAAAGTTAGCATTTCTTTTTGTGCTTTCAAAGGAGCTATAATTCCAAGAACTCTTGGTTGTGGTTCTTTGATAAAAGCTGTCCATGAAGCATTTTCTTTACCTTGAACAATCGTTTCACCTAACCCATATACAGCTTGAATAACACCAATGTTTCTATTACCTGTATCAGGATCTATGGAAAAAGCAACACCTGCCTTTTCAGAATCTACCATAACTTGAATTACAACAGATATTATACCCTTTTTTATAAGTTCGACTTCGGAAATATCTAGAAGTCTTTTCTTTCTCAAATCGTTTCTATAATCTACAACTCTCCAACCATATGCTGATGCGATACATTTCAAAACATATTTTATTGCAATTACATCGAGAGGAACATTTAGATAAGTTTCAAATTGACCTGCAAAAGCAGCAGTTGGCAAGTCTTCGGTTACCCCCGAACTCCTAACAGCAACTCTATGCCTTTTTACGTTTTTTTTCATCAGATTAATTTTTTCGATGAGAACATCCGAAAGATTTTTAGGCACTTCCATATTTTCAATTTTATTCCTTATATCAGCTGAAATTTTTTCTGCAGTTTTTTCATCAGATTCCGAAAGTTTTTCATCCAATTCTTCGACTAATTCAATGAGTTCTTCTTCATTTAACAATAATCTAGAAAATTCAGTCGTGATCATAATAGCATAAGGTACATTTTCTTTACCAACTATTTTTACTAATTTACCTAAGTTAGAACCTTTACCACCTGTCATTCTTCCATCGGATGCTGATGGATGGTTTATGTCAACTACTAAATCCATTGTATCACCTTCGAAAAGTTTTGAGCAATTAAAATAAAATATAAAATATTATAGCAGCATCCTTAAATTTGTTTTGTATTTTTCATTGAGATTAGAAATACCGTTTTATCTTCTTTTTATTTTGAAATTAAAATCACTATTCTAAAAATTCGACTTCATCAACGATTCCATCAGAATCTATATCAATACCTTGAACAACTTTTGCTATTACATTTGGTTTAAAAGTGTTTCCATTCATTATTTTTTTCAAATGTTTTATAAAAGATAATACAGCAGCTCTAGTCCCTCTGAATCCTTTACCTGAAAAGATCAATATTTCTTTATCTTTTGAGAATGGATTTGCTATTCTGGCTATGAAACCTATTTGTGTTTCTCTGTAAACGGTTTTAGACAAGCTGGAAACAATGTTCCATTCTAAAAATTCATCTGAATAATCAAAATATATAGGAAGTTTTTTATTAATTTTATCCGCGACAATATTTGTTTTAGGGCCACCAATTAAAATTATATTTTTCTCTAAATCTTCTTGTCTTACTTGCGTATCTAACTTATAATAAGGAGTTTTTACATCATTAATAAACTGACCTAGAAACATTCCTAGATCTATCGCGCAATAACCATCGGAAGCAGGAGCCTTATATTTTCCATGTGGGTCGGGGCTACCAACAACAATAATTGAATTAAATTTTCCATCTTGAATGAACGGTTTAAGAAATTTTAATTCTGCAGCTCTAGTCTTTATATCATTTATATGTTCACCGTCATAGAGTTTGAACGATATGACAGAAGAAACAGGTGAATATATTTTTGCCATCGCCCCCCCTCTTTCTTCTACACTATCTATTTTTATTAAACCTATTTTCTCAAATTTTCTAATATAGTAATAAACCTTTTGTTCATGCACTTTGAGTTTTCTTGCTACATCCATTGCACATAATGGTTGCTCTCCAAGAGTTTTTATAATTTTTAGAGCAAGATCGTTACTTAAAACTGAGAATAAACTAGGATCTTTTGCGAGCAATGTTTCATAAGCTTCTTGTCCTCTTTTCGTTTCTTCAACTAAAAATTTCATAGTATTTTAATTAAAATGTTAATATTATAAACTTTATTATAATGGCTATAATTTTACATCTGTTTAGGTGTGTCTATACCCAACAATCTCAAACAATTTTTTAGAACAATTTTTGTTGCCTCAATCAGGGTCGATCTATAATTTTTTAATTCTTCTGTGTTGGCTTTTATTACAGGGCAAGAATGATAAAATTTTGTGAATACATCAGACAAATCGCGAGCATAATTGCAGATATAATGCGGTCGCATATTTTCTACAGATTGAGCTATTGTTTCTGGAAACTGCATTAACCTTTTTACTAGAAGTTTTTCTTCGCTACATAAATCTTTAATATAAAAACTATCTTTCCATTTTCCTACTCTCTCAAGAATTTTATTTGCTCTAACATACGCGTATTGAATATAAGGTCCTGTGTCTCCTTCGAGACTTAGCATCCTATCCCAATCAAAAGTAATAGTTTTATGTGGTTCTACTTTTAGAATACTATATTTAAAAGCACCAATAGCAATTTTTTCAGCAATATCCAATTTTTTTTCTTTTGGTATTTTTGGATTCTTTTTTTCAACTTCTTTCAGGACTTTTTGTGTCAATTGATTTATAACCTCATCGATCATTACAGCTCTTCCTTCTCTGGAAGACATCTTACCTTCTGGCATATGAACAAGGTCATAAGAAAAATGTTTACAATTTTTGACCCAGGGAAAATCAAGCAACTCTAAAATTTTGAACAATTGTTTAAAATACAAATCTTGTGCAGAGGCTACAACCCATATGGATCGATCAAGCTTATATTTTTCAAACTTATATGGCGTCATTCCTAAGTCACTAGTTGCATAAAGTCCCGTGCCATCCGATCTAAGTATAATAAAATTCGATAAGTCATATTTTTCTAAATCAGCAACTATAGCGCTTTCTTCACTCTTAAAAGCTATTCCTTTTTCAATAGCAATTTTAATTAATTTTTTTCCGGCTGCTCTATGTTCACTTTCGAAAAAATAAACATCAAATCTAACACCAAGTTTCTTATAAGTTTCTTCAAATCCTTGTATACACCATTTCACGATTTTGTTCCAAACTTTCATAGTATTTTCATCATGATCTATTTCAAATTTTCGTAAAATCTCTCTCGCCCTTTCTTCTAAATCAAGATTATTTTTTGCTTCTTCATGGAATTTTACATAATATTTCCATAACCACATATCAGGTTTTGAATCGGGTGCTTTATTTTCTCCCCACATTGAATAAGCAGTTACTAATTTAGCAACTTGTAAACCGGTATCATTCATGTAATTAGCTCGTATAACTTTGAAATTAGTAAAATCTAGTATATTCGCAAAAACATCACCTAAAAATGTAGACCTAGAATGACCTATATGCATAGGATGAACTGGGTTTGGTTGTGAATATTCAACCATTGCTCTCTTTTCTTTCCCAATATTACTTTTCCCAAAATTATCCTTTTCTTTAATAATTTTTTTTAAAATTAATTTTGATATGGCAGAATAATCAAAAAAGAAATTTATGTAGCCTGCCTTTGCATCTATTTTGCTTATGATAGAACCTTTTGGAATTTTAATTTTTGAAGTTAATTCATTAGCTATTTGTTGTGGCGATTTTTTCATTTCTTTAGAAAGTGTAAAACAAATGTTCGAAGCCAAATCACCAAATTCTGATTGAGGTGGAATTTCTAAAGTTTTTTCTAGGTTTTTTTCTTTTACTATCTTTTCCAGAATTTTTATGGCTTCTTTTTCAAACATTTTTTCACATACTTGATATTTTATTTAATCATATTAATTAAGAACTTATTAGATAGGAAATTTAATGAACATTATATCATAAAGAATTTAAAAATTAAAATTTAATCAGAAGAGGTATTCCAATGAAAAAAATCAGAAATTTAACGCCAGTCAAAGATATTGAAATTAGGGGAAAAATTTCAGTAGATGGTTTAGTTAATCAAATGTTTAAATCTGGCGGATTTAGCGCCAAAGATATTGCTGTTTCAGTTAACATCATAGAGGATATGATAAAAGATAAAAAATGTTTAAAATTTCTTTCATTCCCTGCTTGTATAATCTCTACTGGTACTAGAGGAATAATAAAAGAAATGATAAAAAGAAAATTATTTGATGTCGTCATAACAACCTGTGGCACTTTGGATCATGATTTGGCAAGAATTTGGAAAAATTATTATCATGGCAGTTTTTTAATGGATGATGTTGAGTTGCATAAAATGGAGATAAATAGATTAGGAAATGTAATTATTCCAAATGACTCGTATGGTTCGATAATTGAAAAAAAAATGTCTAAGTTTTTGAAAGAAATTTATTCTGAAAAAAAAGAAATGTCAGCTTATGAATTCATATGGGAAATTGGCAAGAGAATAAAGGATAAAAATTCCATCTTATACTGGTGTTATAAGAACAAAATACCTATGATAGTGCCGGGTATAACAGATGGTGCAGTTGGTTATCAAATTTGGCAGTTTTCTCAAGATCATGATATCAAAATTAACATCTTAAAGGATGAACAATTAATGAGCGACTTAGTATGGAATGCAAAAAAATCTGGCGCATTAATTATTGGTGGAGGCATATCAAAACATCATACCATTTGGTGGAACCAATTCAAAAATGGATTGGATTATGTTGTTTATATAACAACTGCTGTTGAATGGGATGGAAGTTTATCTGGGGCCAGGCCTAGAGAGGCTATTTCTTGGGGTAAGGTTAAGGAAAAGGCAAAAATGGTTACAGTTCAAGAAGATGCGACTATAGCATTACCAATAATTTTTGCTTCATTATTAGAAAGATTATAAGTTCTTAATGAAATTATTAAATTCTCTTTCAGCTCGAATACTATATAATCTAGCTAAAAAATATGAAAAGTAAATTAAAACATCCCAAATTCTACTATTTTTCTTTCTCATTCCAATATCCAAAGCAAAATTTTCGAGTGGTTTCATCAATCTGCTATTAGCAAGAAGCATATATGTCATGTCAACCTTCCAACCATCTTTTATTTCATCCTTTATGTAATCATGAGATGCTAAAACTCTAGCTAAACTCAATTCTTTCATTTCTTTTAAAGTCAAATGTCTACAATTTTTAAAACTTATTTTACCATTTTTAATAGCCTTCAATATTTTATGTTCTTCAGGTTCAGAGTCTACAACAGTTATACACAAAGGTATCATCCAGGGCATATGTGCATCTGCCCCAATGACTTTTGGTCTTTTCAATTTAGATGCTGCAAAATCAGCAAACATATCTTCAAATCCAAATATATTCAATGGATTGAAAACTTCAATAATACCATCAATTTCCTTAATTTTTGTTCCCACCCCTTTAAATCTAATATCAAATGGATGCGGAATGTAGATATCACCACCAAGATTTTTTATCAAATCACAAGCTTCATTCAATGTCATAAATTTTTTTATTTTCTTTTCTATGTCTAAATCTACACCAAGTCCAATAATGTGACCATTGTTTGTATCTATCTCCACACCTCTTATCAAAACAATATTATTTTTTTTAGCATAATCTTCTATCTTCGGAAATGCGCTGGTAACATTATGATCTGTTATTGCTATAGCATCTATACCATTCTTCTTTGCGACATCGATTGCTTCCTTCGGTTTAGTTAGAGACTCGACATTAACTCTGGTCCCTGTAGATTCTGTCGTGTGCAAATGCAACTGTACTTTCAATACCATGAGAATCAATTTCCCTATAGTTTTTTATCTTTATCTTCCAGGTACATTTTTGCTGCTAGAATATGTGAACATGGTTTGAGATGTAAAGAATAGAATTGGCAATCGCATGAAAATTCTTTCTTTTTTTTGTCAAATATTACAAAATGTTCTTTTATATGAGTGGTTTTCACAGCAAAATGAATTCTTCTATCAGTTTCTATTTGTTTTTCTACCATATTCTGCTTATACAACCAATAACCTTTACGTTCTGTTCTCTTTGAAATAACAGTCATTGCTTTTAATTTATAAAAAGAAAGATTTAATTTTAGTTATGAAACTTACTATAGCTCTAATAATTGTAAATGCTGTCATTTTTTTCATTTCTGTAATGCTTGGCATGCAATATGGTGTAAACGGTTTAGAATATGCTGCACAGAATTTTGGGTTTCAACCGAAAACATTCTTAGAAGGAAGATTTTACACGGTGTTTACATCACTATTCTTACATGCTGATATCATGCATCTTGGTTTTAATATGATTGCATTATTTCTACTTGGCACATCTTTAGAGAGTAAAGTTGAAAAGAAAAAATATCTAGCTGCTTATTTTGTTGGTGGTATGATAGGAAACCTTATTATGCTAGTGCCATTTCTTTATTCACCAGAAACTATAGGTATTGGTGCTTCTGGAGCTATATCAGCTCTTGCTGGTTTAGGAACATTCCTATGCCCAGGTAAACTTGTTATTTTTCCTTCAGTTATACCTTTGCCGTTCGTAGTTGCAGGAGCTTTATATTTTTTATCCACGGCACTAAACTTGTTTATACCATCTCAAATAGGTTACCCCGTTCATATGGTTAGTATGCTTGCAGGAGCTTTATTTGGTTTAGTCTGGGCAGAAAACCGAAAAAGAAGTATATTAATATTTGTGGTCACACTCATTCTGATAGTATTGTTACCCTATGTATTGGCAGCGATATTTTTGTGATCTGAATGGAAATTATTGAAAGATTGAAGAGAAATGGGGCCAAAAGAATTTTTATTCAATATCCAGAAGGCCTAAAACTAAAAGTGCAAGAAATAAGTAGACAACTTGAAAAAGAAGGATTTGAAACAATTATTTGTTGTGAGCCCTGCTTTGGTGCTTGTGATATCCGAGATGCAGAAGCTCAAAGATTCGACTGTGATACAATTTTACATATAGGTCATTCTGATGCAGGTGTTAAATCTACAGTACCCATAGAATATTGGGATTATTTCCTTGTTGCAGATCCGCTGCCTACTCTAAAAAAATACATCGACAAACTGGAAAAATTCGATAAAATAGGTTTAGTTACAAGTATACAATTTGTTAAACCAATGAAGGATGTTGAAGAATATTTGAAAAAAATTGGCAAGGAAGTTTACGTTCACAAATCATTAAAATATCAAGGTCAGATACTAGGCTGCAACTTAGATGCTGCAGAAAAAATAGAAAATAAAGTTGATTGTTTCCTTTATGTTGGCGCGGGAAAATTTCATCCTTTAGGTGTTGCTTTGAATGTTAAAAAACCAGTTTTCAGTTTGGACTTAGAGAAAAATATAATCTATAGTTTAAATGACGAGAAAAAGAAATATTTGAAGAAAAAAGCGTGGTATGAATCTAAACTTAAAGATGCAAAAAAGATTGGAATTCTAGTGTGTTGGAAACACGGTCAAAATAAAATAAATGAGGCAAGAAAATTAAAAAAGAATTTAGAGAAAGAAGGCAAGGAAGTTTATATTTTTGCTTTTGATGAAATAACAGATGAAAAATTAGAAGGATTAAAATTTGATTGTCTAATTAATTTAGCCTGTCCTAGATTAGATAGAGAAATCCAATTGTAAAATATGGTTCGAATGTTGAATAAAAAACAACTCGAAATTATATTGTCAAAACTGAAAGACAATCCAGAACCAAAACCCGATTTAGAGCAATATACAATACCATCATCTTTAGCTGCAGAAATTCTAAATCTAGCATATTTGCATGGTGATATCGACAAAAAAATTGTTTTAGATTTGGGTTGTGGTAGTGGAAGGTTAGCTATAGGAGCAATTTTAATGGGTGCTCAAATGGTAATCGGTGTTGATATAGATAAGAAAACGTTAAAAATTGCTAATGAAAATGTTAAGCTAGCAGAGGCATTAACTGGTGAAAATATTAAAGATAGAATAAAACTCATAAACAAAGATGTATCTGAATATGAGGGTATAGCTGATACAGTTATTCAAAACCCCCCCTTTGGTATTCAAAAATTGCATTCAGACAGGATATTTCTTAAAAAAGCCATAGATTCTGGTAAAAGAATATATTCACTTCACAGATCATACTCAAAAACCAGAATTTTCATAAAGAGATTTGTTGAAGAAAATAAGGGCAAAACCGAAAAGATTATAAAATTTAAATTCAGACTACCTTATATTTTTAAGTTCCACGAGAAGCCTTTTATAAGCTATGATGTGGATTTATTTATAATTTCAAAGGTGTTGTAATGGAATTGATAACTAAAAAACAAGAAAAAAATTTGTTAGAATTAGAAGTTAAGGGCGAAAGTGTAGGCTTTGTTAATTTGGTTAAAGAAGAATTATGGAATGATAAGAGTGTAGAAGAAGCTGCTTCTATAAAAGAACACCCTTACATGTCAGAACCAAAATTATATGTTAAAATGGAAGGTTCTTCAAACCCGGTAGTTGCTATTGACAGAGCAAATAAAAGAATAGCAACTCAACTAGATGAACTAAAAGGAGAGTTTGAAAGGGCTTTGAAAGATTAAAGTTATTTAAGATATCCCGACTAATTACTTATCATGTACGAGCCTTATGGAGAAGATGGGAAGTTAAAAATAAATCTTGGCAATTGGAAAGAAAAAATAAGAGAAAAGTTAAGCAATTTAAAAGGTAGCAAATGGCTTCTAATAATAATTGCTGTCATAGCACTTGGTAGTATCGGTGGTTATACAGGATGGACTGTTTATACTGCAAAAATTACTGAAGCAAGCAATCAAGTTATGATATTGCAAAAGCAAATGGATGCATGTAATAATAATTTGACGTCTTGCTTTTCTGAAATTGATTCAGTTAAGGGCGAATTATCATCTTCAATTTCAGGTAAAGAGATGTGCGATAATGATTTAAAGAATACATTATCAAGCCTTGATTCTTGCAATCAAGAAAAAGAAAAATCAATGACCGATATTTTAACAAAGACCGGTGACTTAAACACTTGTTTGAGTGATTTGGACATGAAAACAAAAGAATACAACGATTTGAAAAGTAATAACGAAGATTTAGAATGCTCATTTGCAAAGAAAGTTTGTGGCGCAGTGGGAATGACATATTATTTTGTAAAAGGAAATAGCGATATTATATGTTGCATCAAACAAGATACTAGTTACTGTGGTGAAACACCATCTAGCGCGGATTTGATAAACAAGATAAATTGTTAAGAAAATACTAAAATCATCTTCCTAGAGCGCTTCTTATAGGAGCTAAAATAATTAGTATAAAACCTAGTATCATTGCACCTATTCCGATATAGTGAATCAATGTGTTAAAATTGCATAAAAAATCAATATGAAAACAAAGTTTATCCCCATATTTCCATACAGCAGCACCAGTGCCCATTAATGATGAAGCTGCTAAAAGTCTGTTTAGCATATGATTATTATTTGTTTAGCAAAGTATTATTTCTTTAAACAGGCTTTGATAAGTCCATCGAACATCGGGGACGGTTTCATTGGTCTAGATTTGAATTCAGGATGACCCTGAGTCCCGACAAAGAATGGATGCCCAGGAACTTCCATAAACTCCATAAGTATTCCGTCAGGTGAACGACCAGAGAAAATTAAACCATTCTTCTCTAAAATTTCAACACATGTTGGATTTACTTCATATCTGTGTCTATGCCTTTCAAAAATTTCATCCTTCTTGTACAATTTATGTATCAAACTCCCTTTCTTAAGTATGGCTGGATATGCACCCAATCTCATCGAAGCCCCATACCTAGATTCTCTTATACATTTAACTTGTTCCGGTATGAAATCTATAACTGGATGCGGTGTTTTACTGTCATTCTCAGTTGTATTGGCTCCTTTCAAATTGCATAAGTTTCTTGCAAATTCAACTACTGCTAATTGCATACCATAACAAAGGCCTAGATACGGAATTTTATTTTCACGTGCATATTTTATTGCTGCAATTTTACCTTCAACACCAGAAGCACCAAACCCACCAGGAACTATAATACCATCTATTTTTTTTAACAAAGAAACTTTCTTTGGGTCTTTTTCAAAAATCTTGCTGTCTATCCATTCTATCTGCGGCTTAACATTATTATGCCAAGCGGCATGTTTTATCGCTTCTATTACAGAAATATAAGAATCAGGTAGTTTATACTTTCCAATATCAAAATATTTTCCTACTATACCAATCTTAACAGTTTTTTTTAATTTTTTTGTTTTTTCTATAAAAATTTTCCATTCGCTCAAATCCGTTCCTTTTGGTTTCATATTAATTTTTTTTAAAATTTTATTTCCCAAATTTTGTTTTTCAAATACTAATGGCAACTCGTATACATTTTCCAAATCTGGGTTAGAAATTATATCATCTTTCTTAACGTTGCAGAAAAGAGCTATCTTATCTTTTCTTACTTCGTCTACAGGATAATCAGATCTGCAAATTACGAAATCTGGTTGTATACCTATTGTCCTTAATTCTTTTACTGAATGTTGCATTGGTTTGGACTTCATTTCACCTAAATGTTTGAGCACAGGTAAATATCCGACATGAATGAAAATAATACTTTCTCCTTCTAATTTCATCTCCCTAGCCGCTTCAAGAAATAAAACATTCTGATAGTCACCTACAGTACCACCTATCTCAACCATTACAAAATCTGCTTTTGTTTTTTTTGCCACATTCTTAATTCTTTTCTTTATCTCATCTGGTATATGCGGTATAACTTCTACAGTCTTTCCTAAATATTCTCCGCGTCTTTCCTTTTCAATAACGGCCTGATAAACTTGGCCAGTGGTTATATTATGCTCCTTTGAAATGTTTGTATCTAAAAATCTTTCATAGTGACCCAAATCTTGGTCTATTTCCCCACCATCATCAGTAACCCACACTTCTCCGTGCTCTGTGGGTCTTAATGTCCCTGCATCTAAATTTATATACGGGTCTATTTTGATTGCAGTCACTGTAAAACCTTTGGATTGAAGAACCTTGCCTATAGAAGATGTGGTTATTCCTTTTCCTAAACCAGAAATAACCCCTCCTGTTACAAAAATATAATGAGTTTGCATAATATCACATGTAATCAAGAAAATTAAAGTTTTACTATTTTGTAGAAATTATGTTTTAAACATCTTCTAAAGTTGATAAATCACCTTCAGGTAATCCCAGTTCTCTTGCCTTTAATACTCTTCTTAATATTTTTCCACTTTTTGTCTTTGGCAATGATTCTACAAAATCAATATCTCTCGGGTATGCATGACCAGCGAGTCTTTTCTTTACAAATTGTTTTAATTCTTCTTCTAGTTCGACAGATGGTTTGTATTCTTTATCAAGAACGACAAAAGCCTTGATAACTTCCCCTCTCAATTTATCTGGAATACCAATAACACCTGCTTCTATAACAGCAGGGTGTTCGATTAATGCACTTTCAACTTCAAATGGTCCAACTCTTTCCCCTGCTGTTTTGATAACATCATCCGCTCTTCCAATAAACCAGATGTACCCATCTTTATCCATGTACGCTCTATCACCAGTAAAATACCAATCATGTTTGAAGTAAGACTTAAATTTTTCATTATTATTCCAAATAATTCTCATCATAGAAGGCCATCCAGGTTTTATGACTAAATTGCCTTCTTTATTTGCTGGTAGAATTTTGCCTTCATCATCCGCGATAGCTGCCTCTACACCTGGTATAGGCTTTCCCATCGATCCAGGTTTTATCGGCATACAAGGATAGTTAGCAATTAAAACACTACCAGATTCAGTTTGCCAATAATTATCATGAAATGGAAGACCTATTACTTTCATCCCCCATTTCACCGCTTCAGGGTTTAATGGTTCGCCAACACTACATAAATATCTCAAACTACTTAGGTCATATTTTTTTGGTAAATCATCTCCAGCAGCCATTAGCATTCTAATTGCTGTTGGTGAAGTGTACCATACTGTTACTTGATGTTCTTGTAATACAGAATACCAAGTTTCTGGATTAAATCTTCCTTCATGTACGACTTCAGATGTGCCATTGGACCATGTACCTAAAATACCATAAGCTATGCCAGTAATCCAACCTGGATCTGCAGTACACCAGAATATATCATTTTCTTGCAAATCTAAAACCCATTTTGCTGTCATATGTTGCTGTAAGATAGAATAGTGAGCATGTACTATACCTTTAGGTTTACCAGTTGTTCCAGAAGTATATAACATGAAAGAATAATCTTCAGGTCCTGTTTTTTCAATTTCAAATTTTCTAGATGCTTTTCGCATTTCGTCATTATAACTGATTTCTTCTTTATTGACATCATCACCAACGACTATTATATGTTTTAATGAAGGGAGTTCGTATTTTATTTCATAAACTCTTTTTTTCAGTTGAGAATCCGTGATTAATACTTTCGCATCACTATCTTGCAATCTATCTTTTATTCCGCCCGGACCAAATGCTGCAAACATAGTGCCAGCTATAGCACCTACTTTCAGTGTGCCTAAGAAGCTGATATACAATGGAGGGATTCTCGGTAATAGAATAAAAACTCTATCACCTTTTTTTACATTCAATTCTTTTAAAACATTGGCAAATTTGTTCGATAAATTCGATAATTCTAGATAAGTGAATTTTTTATTTTGATCAGGGCCTTCCCAGTACATTGCTACCTTATTTCTTCTCCATGTTTTGGCATGTCTATCAACGGCATTGTAAGCAGCATTTAATTTTCCTTTTTCAAACCATTCTATTTCATTATGAAAATTTTCCCATTTGAAATTTTTACGGATTTTATCGTAATCAAAATTTGGTTTAGATTTCAGACTTTTTTTTGAAACATCTATAATTTCTTCTGCCATTTGATCGCCAAATTTTAAAGAATATAAATTATAAAATTCACAACGATATATTTTTTTCTATTTCATGCTATACTTTACCAATGCAGCCATGGTTCTAACAGCTCTTTCTGGGGTTGAATAAACAGGAACTCCATTCTGCACTAATTTATCGCTTAATTCTCTGGTGTATTTTCCCCCAGCTGAACAAACCAATAACGGCTTCTTATATTTTTTTTGAAGTTCGACTATGTAATCTACAACTTCTTTTCCAAGAGTAGGTACTTGGAATAATGTTATGGAAATAACACCATCATACTCATCACTTTTCAAACAACTTTCAATAACAACTTTGTAACGGTTGGCATCAGCATCACCTGTTAAATCTATTGGATTGTGTGTTGTAGCATAAGGTGGTAATACTTTTGTCATTTCTTTTTTAATTTTTTCAGATGGTTCTGGTAATTGCATATTTTGTCTTTCTGCTTCATCCGTTGCAAGAACACCAAAACCACCACCATCAGTCACTATAGCAATTCTGTTTCCTTTTGGTAATGGTTGTGTAGAGAATCCGCGTGCGAAATCAAATAATTCTTCCCAAGAATGAGCTTCTATCACTCCAGTTTGTTTGAATGCAGCAGAGTAAATTTTTTCAGAACCACCTATAGATCCCGTATGAGAAAAAACAGCCTTCAATCCTTTATCAGTTTTCCCACCTTTCAAAACAATTATAGGTTTTTTACCAGTAACTTTTTTGGCTATATCAAAAAATTTTTTTCCTGAAGCCTCGATCCCTTCTAGGTAAAAAGTAATCACTCTAGTTTTTTCATCATCACCTAAATATTCTAAAAGGTCACAATCATCTATATCCATTGCATTGCCATAAGAAATGAATTTACTTATACCAACATTCTCTTCTGTTAACCAGTCTAGAATCGTCGAGCCTATTGCCCCCGATTGTGAAATGAATGCAATGTTACCTTCTTTTGGTCTGCCACATCTTTCTCTTGATAAAAATAATGTATCGACACGAAAATATGCATCATATATACCTATACAATTTGGTCCGATGATTCTCGTATAGTTCCCTTCAATTATTCTTTTGCATTTGTTTTCCAAAATTTTACCTTCTTCGCCAATCTCTGAAAATCCAGCTGAAATTAATATTATAGCTTCAATTTTTTTCTTAACACATTCCTTTAAAACATCAGGTACGGTTTGTGCAGGTGTTACTATGACAACTAAATCTAAATCATCTGAAATTTCCAAAACAGATTTGTAAACTTTCAACCCAAGAATAGGGGTTGTATCCGGATTGACCGGATAAATTTTTCTTTGAAAACCAGAACCAACGAAATTTGCAAGAACAGCATAACCTATCTTACCAGGAGTATGGGATGCACCTATTATAGCGACAGATTTTGGGTTGAAAAAATAATCTAATTGTTTCATGAAAAATTATTTGTTTTTATCAGAATTAAAACTTGTGACTATTAAGAAAAGTTATTTAAGAATGCTAAACACTATTAACTATTTGCAAAGGGCCTCTGGTCGGAAGGCTACCGGTCTTCTGTTACCGCAAATCCGGTTTATGGCGGGATCATAGTCTGAGGGCGGTACGATTTTGCGCTCAGGCCTGGATTTCAGACTGAGAAGCCTCGTCTCATAGGACCGTATGTATGTTGAACGGATGAGGTCCGGAAGGAAGCAGTCATAAGGCATGCATTCGATGCTTGTGGGCTCGCGGGGTGGAGAAAGAAATCTGGATTAACCTGTTCATGAAATCATTACCCACCGATGGCATGCCCTTTGCATATTTATAACATATTTTTATGACTTGATCCAATAGTAAATTAAATTAATTATTCTATCCAAGTAATTATCATGAAGATTTTTACAGAGAATGAACTCAGAAATTTACTCATAGCAATTTTAATTCTTTCAGCAATATTTGCATATCCAAAATTAGATGTATTCTTTCTATCCTTGATTATAGTATTTTTTTCATACGTTCTTCGTCTAATAGCGCATAAATATGTTGCGAAAAAATTCGGGTGTATGGCAACTTTTAGGATATGGCTTCCAGGTATTATTATTGGTTTGATGAGTATGTTTTTCAAGGATCTATTCTGGGGTATTGTTTTTGTTGTGCCGGGATTTGTAGATATAATGCCCTACAGTTTCGGTAGGTGGGGGTTCAAAGTAGCCAGACTAGGAAAGAAAGAATTAGGTTTAATATCTTTAGCGGGAATAGGTGTCAACATACTTTTAGCTATTATTTTCAAAAATTTTCCAGGTGATGTATTTAAAACTATAAGTCTTTACAACGGTCTATTAGCTCTTTTCAGTCTAATACCATATCCACCTATAGATGGAAGTAAATTGTTTTTATGGGAAATGTGGATTTGGTTATTCTTTTTATTTATCACAATTTTAACAGTGTTTGTTTTTTGAGAATGTTTATAATAAAGTAATTCCAAAAATTTGTTGAGTAAAATGTCAATCGCAAGTATATTCATATCGATAATCACGAATAGTCACCATTTTGTAAGCAGATGGGGTTACTTAGGTATTTTTTTAGTATCTCTAGTTGGTTCAGCTTCGATTGTACCAATTCCATTCCAGATAGTTATATTCTCTTTTGGTGCAGTATTGAATCCTTTAGCTGTTGGTATCATCGCTGCAGTTGGTTCATCTATCGGCACTCTTACAGGTTATTTTTTGGGATTAGGTGGCAAGGAAATTTTAGAAGACAAGTACAGTAAACAATTGAATGAACTTAAGAAAAAATTGAAGAAATATGGAATTTTTCTTTGGTTGATAATAATTTATGCAACACCAATACCTAATGTACCATTTGCTCTTCTATCTGGAGTGGTTAGATATGACTTTAAGAAATTTTTTCTTGCTGTACTGATAGGTTACTTGATATTAAATCTGTCTCTTGCATTTGCAGGATTTTATTCCATGAAATGGATAACTAATTATCTGTCTGCTTGGGATTAAGACAATTCCAAATCAATACAATATTTATTCATCCTTGGAGCGTAAGGGAGTACTTTGTTTATTTTATATTTAATTTTTTTATTGGTTTTTTTCTTAAGATTGTCTACTAATTCTTCTGCTTTTTTGTCAACCGCATTCTCTTTTTCAATTAAATAAAGATGGATAACACCTTTTCGATTTTTCAAACAATTAACCGCTATGTCTAGGAAATTTACTGCTTCATGCGGTAATGGCATTATAACTCTATCGCATTTGTTAAACCATTCTTTACATTTTTCTTTCACATCCCCGAGAACAGGAATAATTTTATGAGATATTTTATTCATTCTCAAATTTTCTTTCATGTATTCATATGCTATCGGGTTCATTTCAATTGCTATTATCTTTTCAACTTCAAGTTGTTTTTTTGCTATTACTACACCGAAAGCCCCTATACCAGCGAACATTAGCATTATTGTCCCATTTGGTTTTACTAAAGAAGCTATCCTCATTCTTTCTGTTCCTTCTCTCCCAGAAAAATATGCTTTAGTCGGGTCAACTTTTAGAAGACAGCCATATTCAATATGCACCACTTCTGTATTCTTATCGCCAACTAATAACTTGTAGTCCCTAGTTCTAAAAATATCTTTCCTCTCAGAAACTTTTTTTAAAACTGCCTTTACATTTTTGTGTCGTTTCATTATTTCATCGGCAATTTCTTTTTCATTTTTTTTCAAATCTACTGGAATTTCTATAATTGCTACTGCCTTTTCTTTTGAACCTATTATGTCATAGCTAGATGGCATCTTTATTTTCATAATATCACTAATTTTATTAGGGGCATAAAGATGTTAACTCTTGTTGGTTTGGGTTTATGGAATGAAGAAGATTTAAGTTTAAAGGGCATTGCAAGAGCTAAGAAAGCTGATATAGTTTATATAGAATTTTACACTTCACATTGGCACGGCAATCTCAAAAATTTAGAGAAAACAATAAAGAAAAAAATCAAAATTTTAAAGAGAGAAGACTTAGAAGAAAAATCAAACAAGATTTTAGAAGAAGCAAAGAAAAAGAAAATAGTTATTTTTGTTCCAGGGGATCCTTTAGTTGCAACCACCCATATCTCATTCATCCTCGATGCTATTAAAAATGAAGTAGAAGTTGAGGTTATCCACAATGCTTCTATCTATTCTGCTATTGCTGAAACAGGTTTACACATCTATAAATTTGGTGCAAGTGCAACTATACCATTTCCAGAGAAAACAAATGAAGTTTTGCCACTGTCAACTTACGAAACTCTAAGAGAAAACAATAAGTTAAGTTTGCATACTTTACTATTCCTGGATGTTGCTTCAAACGAAAAATACATGACACCTAATCAGGCGATTAAAACTATGTTGAAACTAGAAGAAGTGATGAAACAGAATGTTTTTACCAATAATACCAAAATAATAGTTTTTGGAAGAGCAGGTAGTGATGAACCCTCAATATCGTATGGTAAAATCAAGGGTTTGTTGGGAAGGGAATTTGGAGAACCACCATTTGTAATAATCGTTCCTGGAAAATTGCATTTTTCCGAAAAGGAATTTCTAGAATATTATAAGGTTTAGATAATGAGAGACAGGATACCGAAAAAAGAGATAGATAAGTGGCTTTCTAAAATAAAAAGAGAATTGAAAAACGTTAAACCGAAAAACAAAAAAGGGAAAGAGTATTTGGAGAACATAAATGCATATGTAAATGACTGCGAACATTTTCTAAAAAAGAAAGACTTATTTCTAAGTTGGGAATGTTGCTTATGGGCCTGGGCATATTTTACTATCAGTAAGGATCTTAGACTTCTTGTAAAGCAAAAATGTAAATAATATATTATGGGAAATCAAATTTTATTTGATACTAATGATACCTATTGAAATTATATTGGGGGTTTCTGCTCTGATTTTAGCAGTTGCAGGGATTGCGCAGATAAGATTTACAGGACCAAAAGGAAATGCACAGAAGGTAGATGTTAACTTTGCCAGAGATAAAGCACTTAAACTTTCACAGGCTTTGTATGCAGTGGGAAGATCTGATGATCAGGCATATTTTGCTAAAGGTTTACCGGCTGTGCTAAATGAATTTGGCAGATATCAAAAAGTTTTAGGAGATGCAGCTAAATATGCAAGATATAAAGCAGGCGCAATTCAAAAACGGCTTGGTCAGATATACCAAAAATATATACAAAATTTCAAACGAGAATATGCAAGACCTATAATGGAAGAAGCGTCATCTTGGGACACTGCAAGTAAAGAAATTGGTATGGTTTTAGGCGAGGCGTCTCAAATGTCAATCGCTGCTGAAGCATACGGAAAGGGAGTAATACCAGTGGGTCAAGCACAGGCTCTTTCTAAACAAATTTTGAGTCATTATGGACAAGAATATAGAATAAATTCACAGTTAAACGATCTTAGAAGTAGAATGTCACTGAAATAAATCATAAGCTCAAATGGACTTGGTAATTCTTCACATCTATATATGAGTATAATATTATTGCTAAGCTCAGTAAAATCCAGGCGAAAAACTCATTCTTAAACTGTATCCAATAGAAAAGTATGCATAAAACCATTATATCGAATAACTTGAAAATCATGAAACTGTCAATATTATCCCTCAATAAACTCCTTAAAATAGGATTATTTTCTATTCTATAGCCTTTTTTTAGGAAAGTGTTGACAGTGAAGTAAATATCGATAAAATTAAGTGCTATTAAGGCATATACTGGGATTAAAATGTCCATATTTAAGTATTGGTAAAAGGAATTTATACTTATATTTTTTTTCAATATAGCAGATAGAGGCAAAAATTAACTATATAATTTATAATAGAAATGTTTAAATACTAGTTATATGTATTACCTGTTAGTGATAAAATATGAAATTTGAACAAGCAAGTGAATTATTGAAGAAAGTGGGTGAACAAATAGAACCACAAGCAAAAGCTATAGGTGCTTTTGGGGGTCTAAATAAGGATTTATTTAGTGAAGAAAGGGGCAAAGAAGGAGCAGCAGTAGCTGCTACAGACATATATGGCAAAATTGGTAACGTGAACCCAAAGTATTCCATGGAACTAGCAACCCAGTTAGTTGCATTAAAAGAGAAACTAATTAAATTGTATGAACAAGCTTCGAAATTCACACCAAAGAAAGTTAGAGAAGCCTTTTATGCAGTTATAGCTAAAACTGTTGCTGAACCAATTGCAAAGGCTATCAAGACCTACAATTTGAGAGTTCAGACACCTGCCTTTAAAGAAGAAGCAGCAAGAGTTGTAAAAGGCTACCAAAACGTAATGTACGGCATATAAAACAATAACTAGGCCCACTACTTTCTTTTATTTTTATAGATATTACTACAAAAATTTCCAAAAATATTAAAAATAAAAAAGATCAACTATTCCATTATTCCTAATTTTATGCCTTTTCCTGGTTCATCAGAACCTACTAGCCAGAATAGTATTGCTATTGTTATTATTATCAGTACTATCAATGCTATATCTTCTGCACTAAGTCCAAATCCACCAAGTCCCCCAGTTGCACCACCAAAGAATTGTTCAATTATGCCAGCAAATCCAGCGCTAGATAAGAACAATCCTATCGCAAATAGGAATGCTACCACTACTATTATTGGTATGAATTTCTTTCCTAGTTTCTCCCAGCCTTCTTGCGTCGACACAAAAGGTCCTAATAGCAATCCAACGACCATTATGAATACTAACAGTACAACTAGTCCAACTGATGCTTGTGCAAAGAATGCTGCAAAGAACATACTGATTGTTCCTGAAAACGGCGAGAATATTGCTACGTAAGCGGCTATTATTAGTGCTACTATTGCATTTATCTTATTTGCTCTTCCCTCTTTACCGAATACTTGGGTCTTCGCTAGTAACGCATAAAATATTGCAAATACCAGCAAAAATGGCAGATAAATTGCAAATAGCCCTCCTGCTGTTAATGCTTCTAATATAACCATCTTTTAAACCTCCAAATTTTAATCCTTTTTTTCCTCAGTTTTCATGGGTGGAGCTTCTTTTCCACCACCGTATGTAATAAATATTACCGGGACGACTAATAAAACTATCACACCTACGGCCAAAATTACGTCTCCTGAGGTGTTTTTAAACACTTGTGGCCCGAATAGCACATTCCACAATCCACTCGTTCCAAGTATTATTAAACCTAATACGATGCCAACGACCACGATAGCACCAGCTTTATTACCCTTGAAAAGATTGTCTGCAAGATGTTTTGGCAAGTCTGGAGGAAGGAACATGCCAACAACCAATAAAGCTACCATAAAAACAAGTGTTACTACTAGTCCCTGTGTAAAGAAGGCAGCAAGCTGAGTCTCTATGTCAACACCAGTTATGATAGGATAACCCCATACCATTAATGAAGCTATTAAAGCAACAACAGCATTTACAGCTGCATTTTCATCCCCTTTACCAAAAACCTGTGATTTTCTTAATAAACCATAGAATACAGCTGAGGAAAGCATATAAGGAAACAAAAATTTGAATGCACCTATATCTCTCAATTTTTCTATCAAAGGTGTAAATATATCCGCCATACTATCACTCTTTTTTAGCTTGGCTCTTTTGAACCACGGTTAGTACTAATATACCTATAACTAAGGCAACTAATATTATTGTCATAATCATAACATCGCCTTGTATTCCAGTTGGAAACGGCCCTATAAACATTACTTTAAATAAACCGCTTGTGAAAAAAAGAATAATAAATAATCCCAAAAACATCCAAACAATTGATTTGTTTTTTATCGTTTCTGTTAAAACATCGCCAAGTTTAGGATAGAACATGCTTGCAGCAACCAGACTAAAAACAAATACAATCATTATAACGAATCCTTGCGTAATAAAAGCAGATAAAGGTGCTCCAATATCTGCATTAGCAGCGGTAATTAGAAACCCCCATATGAAGAATGAGAGCGATATGGACAATACAGCATTTATTGCTGTGTCAAAAATTCCAGACTTTTTTAATAATCCCCAGAATACAGCTGCAGTGATGACCCAAGGCAAGAAAAATCCAAAAGCTCCTAGATCCATTAATCTCTGGGCTATAATCTGAAACGGATTTACCATAATCCCAATAGAATAATTTGTAAAATTGCAATAAATATTTGCTTATTGACTTTCTCTTTTTAATCTTTGGACGAGGTCTATTAGAGCCCTTACACTTTCTATCAGAGCTGGTAAAGCATCCTTAAAGGCTTTTTCTAAACTAGACATTCTTGCGCTAATTTCTAATAATGTATCCTTGAAAGAATCAATCTTACTAATCATCATCTCTTCTGTTTGCGTCCTTCCTTTGGACATTACAGATAATTGATGGTGTAAACTTGATAATCCTCTTTCCAAATCAGTCTGTTTCAAATTTAAATCATGGAATCTCTGATCTACTTCATTCATTCTCTCTTGAACTATGGATTCTATGAGTTCTTCTGTTCCATATCCTTCTTGTTGTTGTGCGGGGTATTGGGGTGGATATTCTTCTGGATACTGCAATGATCTTTCGGGCATCTGTGGTACTTGATTCATTGGTGTTTGTTGCTGCATTTGCATATCATTCATTGTGGGCAATGTTGAAGTCGATTCAGGTTCACCTGTTACGCCTATTCTTAAGGCCTGAGTTAATGCTCTATCTATCTCCTCTGCACTAAATCCTTCTCTTCTTAAAACATCTATCATCTCTGGTTCAGAGAATCCTTTCCCACTCAATTCTTTTACTCTATTGACGGGAACAAACCCTTTACCTAATACAGGCCCTGCTTCTTCTCTTCCACCGCCGAATTTCAAGAATTTTATCATTTAAAACACACCAATAATGATTTTGTTTTTCCAATTTAAATTTATCTCAGCTAAGATTTTTCGCTAATTCTATCATCTATCATATTTCTTACTTCATCTTTTGTAACAAACTTGGATTTAATAGGATTGTACAAATCTAATAAACTTTCCAATTCTTTTACCTCATTTTTCTTAGCAGTTTTATCTACATCCTTGTTAATTCTTATAATCTCATCGTGCATATCTGCTAAAGTTTTATTTATTTCTTTCAAATCAATAGAAATTCGTTCAAATTCTCTCTTTAGATTATTCACTTCTTCTATCATTTTTTCTTCTGCAGAACCCATACGTAATTCTAAACCCTCTATTCTCTGCTCAACAGTCCTTACCCTCCTCGTATTATTATCTATTCTGCCGATTACTTCATTTGTTAAAGCGTCCGAACTTCTAGTGTCTTTTTCAAACATTACTCTATCAATACTAATTTTGTTGTCTTCTGTAATAAAGTTTAATCAAAAATCAATTTTAACTAGAAAGACTCAAATATTTTTAGGTGTGGTCATTTGGTTTGCGATTATGAGATAAAAGATAATGCAATAATTGTAAATTGTTCAGGCTGTGTTTTTGGATCGAATGTAGAAGACTTTGATGTATGCTTTGCTAAGACAATAGACAAGATAATTGAATCGGGCGGAATAGAAAAGGTGATATTATCAGGCACTAGGGAATACGAGTATGATTATCAGCAAACAAAAATTATTGCAGAAATAGCTCAAGCTTATGACACACTCGTGAATAAAAAAAATATTTTAAATTATTCTTCGTTGGGAAAGGAAAATTGTGAAAGATGTCTTCCGAAACGTTCTGGGGAACTACAGTTTTTATTGACTCAAATGCTTAGGAAAGATCCGATAGGAGCATATGTTAAAACCAACAGGATGATTAGGTACAATCTAATGAAGGCACAGAAAGAAAGTTTGGCATGTAAACGATGCTACTTGTTTTTTGTGAAAAACGCTTTGTTGCCAATAAAGGAAGAACTAGAGAAAACCACGCTCATTCAAATGGTGAAAGACAGACTTCAGGGATTTAGATTAAACGATAGATCTCTTTACAGAGAAATTTTCACGCCTTTAGTAAGACCAAAATTCATGTTAACAAGATTTGTGCCTATACCACCGAAGAATGGGAGGTTTGTAGAAAGATACAAAATAAATGGAACAACAGTTGAAATATTCAAAGTTCCAGGAACTGCAAGAAATTACTATTTTTTAATCCCGCCAGAGTTCAGATTATCTGATGAAAAATATTCTATACTGGATATTGCAAGAACACAAATAACTGAACGTAAACCTACAGAGGCAGAATTGACACAGCCTGAGAGGGCACGAGAGATGTACGTCAACATTAGTAAAAATACAGTTAAAAAATTAGCGATTAATTTTGGACTTACATTAAGTGGAGATGAATTAAATGAAATGGCAGAAATACTCACAAGACATACCTTTGGTTTTGGCATATTGGAAGTCCTATTAACAGATGAAAAAGTACAGGATATTTACATAAATTCTCCAGTTGGGTCAATGCCTATTTACATTGGTCATGACGACTTCGAAGAATGTGAAACAAATATTTTACCAACAAAGGATGAGGCAGAAGGTTGGTCAACAAGATTTAGATTATTATCCGGACGACCATTTGATGAGGCTAATCCTGTGTTAGATACAGAGTTGTTCGTTCCTGGTGGTCGTGCCAGAGTTTGTGCCATAACTAAAACATTAGCGCCAGAAGGAATAGGATATGCATTGAGAAGACATAGAGAAAGACCATGGACTTACCCACTCTTTTTGAATGCTAAATTTTTTGACCCTCTATTTGCTGGTTTAATGGGATTTTTTGTAGATGGCTCTAGATCCCTTTTAATAGGTGGTGGTCGTGGTAGTGGGAAAACTTCTCTTCTCGCTGCGACGCTTTTAGAAATAATGAAAAAATTTAGAATAGTTACAGTCGAAGATACTTTAGAAATTCCAGTAAATCAACTTAGAGATTTAGGTTATAACATAGAGAGATTAAAGTCACGTTCTGTTATAACAAAAGTTGAAATGGAATTAGCAGCAGATGAAGCTTTGAGAACTGCTATACGTTTAGGTGATGCTTGTTTGATAGTAGGCGAAGTAAGAAGTACGGAAGCTGCTGCTTTGTATGAAGCTATGAGAATAGGTGCATTGACAAACGTTGTTGCAGGAACTATTCACGGTGAATCTGCATACGGTATTTTTGACAGAGTAGTAAATGACTTAAAAGTCCCTACTACTAGTTTCAAAGCCACTGACATAATTGTTGTTTGCGGTAGGTTGAGAAGTGCAGATGGTTTACACACATTCAGAAGAGTATTGGAAGTAACAGAAGTGAGAAAAAAATGGGAAAAAGATCCTGTCGAAGAAAATGGCTTCGTTAACTTGATGGAATATTCGGCAAAAGAGGATAAGTTAAAACCAACTAGCACTCTTATTAACGGGGAATCTTTCATCATTAATGAAATAGCTAAACGAATAAGAGAATGGCACGGTAACTGGGATGCAATATGGAGCAATATTGAGTTGAGAGGAAGAATAAAACAAGCCATGGTCGATTATGCAATAAAATTAAAAAGAATGGATATATTGGAAGCGGAATGGGTCTCTACAAGCAATGAAATGTTTCATATATTTTCTGATAATGTTAATAAAGAATTAGGGAGTTTAGATTCAGAAGAAATTTTTAAAAGATGGGACGAGTGGTTTAGAAGTAGGTTGGGATAATGGTACATACAAAAGTTGTTATAATAGTTGCTCTTGCTGTTATAGCAATTTTCTTTTCTACGATATTGTTAGGTAAAGGTTTAATTAATGTTAGGGTTCCTGACTCTGCTTATGGTGAAAAACTAAGATTTTTAAGAGCTCTTACATGCTCATACGCAATGTGTGCAAGAGATGGCTGTGACTCAGTGATAATTGACATTGGTTTCTTAGATAATACTAATAAAGTGAGTTGTTATTCAGTTTGCAATGACTGGGAAAAAAAAGGATTTACAGGACGTAAATGCGGCCCTGGCTTTAAGTTAGAATATATATTCGAAGATAATGTTTTATATAGTGCTGATTATATAGTGAATCATTCTCCCTGGACTGATGATGGACTAGAATCAGATGCCAGTCGATATCAACAGTTTTATTGGTATCATAAAATTTTAGATGGTAATTGTTTTGATGCTGGAAAAAGCTTTTATTCATGTAAATATGATCACGGTGTTTTAGGGGAATACCCCGAAGGTAAATGCGAAGGTGTTATAGATAAGGCAAATAATCCTTGTCAACGTATTGGCGGGGGTGGTTCCTGGACAGACAAGATAAATACAGGACATCTCTGGGTGGGTTCAGATATAAACGATAATAATATCGCTAAATGCAATGACTTTACAACAGCTGGATATGGGGGATTATATGCAAATTGTACTTTCTATAAAGGGAAAGCAATCTACATCTGGACAGAAATTGATGTCATAAGTAATTGGCCGTTTGGTTCAGATTTCTGCCCCGAACTTTTACTTTGTAGCTCGTAAAAACCAATCTATAATTTAATAGAAAATAAATTACTATTAGAGTTAAATGGACCAACCCATAAATCAAATCAAAGAAAAGAAACACTGGTTCGAAGTTTTGTGTAATAAATTAGGTAAACATTTTTTTAAAATTCCACTCAATGAAAAGACAATAAAAGATGTTTCAGAGAAACTTTATTTTTGTAGTTTAGAAGTCAGTCCAAATTCTATTTATGCCACTAGTATAATTTTAGCTTTAGCTGGTACAATCATAGCAGGTATTTTATTCTATCTCAATTTTTCCATATATGGCCTAATCGCACTAGGTGTCGGTATCATATTAGCAGTTTACATTATTTACTATCCTTCTATCTATACAAAATATTACAGGATAAAGGCATCTTCTGAATTGGTATTGTCAATTCTTTACATGATAGTTTCTTTGAGATTGACACCAAATTTAGAAAATGCAATAAAATTTACAGCTAACAATTTAACTGGTCCTGTTGGCAAAGATTTGAAAAAAATGTTATGGAGACTTGAAGTAGGTCGATATTTAAATGCTAATGACTTGCTGGAGGATTATGCAAAAAAATGGAAACAGGAAAACTTGGAATTCTATCAAGCAATTGACATGATAAAAACTTCGATGATGGAAAGGGGTGAGAAAAGAGAAAAAATGCTCGACGAATCTATCAATGTAGTTTTGAGAGGTAATATGGAAAGGATGAAAACTTATTCTTCTCAATTAAAAAACCCTTTGATGGTAATAACCATGCTCGGCGTTACTCTACCCATTTTAACTGTAATAATGTTTCCTATTATGACAATATTTTTGACAGACGCGATTAAACCATCAATGCTAGTTGTATTCTACAATATCATATTACCTTTGGTAGTGTATTGGATTATGAATGATATTTTGAGTTCTATGCCCTTGCAGTTTGGTGTGATAGATATATCTCTACATCCAGATGCACACCCGATAGGTCAGTATATAATCAAAATGAAGAATAAAAGAATTAAAATTCCTTTATTACCGTTAGCAGTTTTAATTGGAGTAATAATTACATTCACAGGAATTACCATAAGCATGGCAAAAACGGAAGAAGCAGTAACATTAAGTAAATTGCTCGGTGGTCTAACAATATTATGGGGCATAGCAGCCACTATAATAATATATTCTTTCTTTTCATACTACGACAATTTGGAAGTAAGGGATGAGATTAGAGAAACCGAAGTAGAATTCGCTGATGCAATGTTTGAATTGGGCCATGTACTATCAACTGGCCAACCTATGGAAACATCTTTAGAGAAATTAAGTACGAGCATGGGTGAGTTAAAAATAGGTAAAATGTTTAAGCTGGTTTTGCTTAACATAAGAAAATTTGGATTTACTGTAAGAAAGGCATTCTTTGACCCAAATGTTGGTGTGGTAAAATACTACCCATCTCACATGATAAGAAATATATTAAGAATACTTGTCGATTCAATAGAAAAAGGAATTAGTGGTGCATCTAAAACAATGATGGCAATATCACAGTATTTGAAAGGAGTCCATTCAGTAGAGCAGTATATGAAAGAGGAGTTAGATGAAACAACTAGCGATATGAAGTTTATGATAAACATGCTTGCGCCAATATCATGTGGTGTAGTAGTTGGTTTAGCCACGATAATGGTCATGGTACTATTTCAGATAGTAAAAATAATGACATCTGTAACTGGAATGTCCAGTAGCATGCCATCTTTATCCACGCCTGGCATGATTGAATCGATAGTTGATGTAAAGAAAATTGTCCCTGCAGAAATATTTTTAGTTATAGTCGGCGGCTATATGTTAGAAGTAATAGTTCTATTGTCCATGTTTTTATCTACGCTCGAACATGGTGGTGATCCTGTAGATAAGTACAATCTGATATCTTCCGGTACTATAATAGGCATGACGATATTTTCTTTTAGTATCCTGTTAATCTATTTTATATTCAATTCCATAATTAAAATTGTGTGGCCTCTATGAAACACCTACCAGAATGGTTGTTGAACTTGATTTTTTTTATAGCTTGCCTAGTGATTTTTGCTTTAATTTTTATGTGGAACATACCACAAAAAACTGCAGCCAAACTATCATATGTAATTAAAGTAGTATGGACTGTGATTCCATGAGAAAAGCAGTTACAGGCGGAATGCTATGGACTATAATAATTATAGTAATCGGGATTCTAGGCATAGCTTTACTTTGGCTATTTTTAAATAAGGCTGGGACATCTATAACAGAGCAATTTGATAATTTGGTTGAAGGGTTCAAGGGTGCAATATGCAGAATGATTGGGGGAATAGCAGGTTGGGCATTCGGTTGTTGATATGGTTGAAATAAAATTGATAGCAGAAGTTGTACTTGTTGTTATAGCAGGAGCATTAATAATATGGTATGTTGTTAACAATTACCAATCAATAGAGGTCGCTTTTAACTCATGGTTTGATCAGTTGAAAGCTTTAATCAATGTACCGGCTTAGAGTATGGTAGCAAAGGAAAAAATGTTGATATTCATAGCAACAGTCATAGTTATCTTTATTATTGTTGCTCTAGTTTTTCCCACATTTAGTGATATGCTACCATTAGAGAATCCATTTCTTCAAGGTAAAGATGCTTTTGTCAGATATTATGCATGCAGTTTAGCTATTTGCACTCAAGGATGTACTTGGCTGTCTTCTAATGATATTTGTTTGAAAAGAAACATTTGGGGAAACTGCACGATGACTTGTAAGACAGAAATTTGCGATAAACAACCTTTTGGCAATTGTGGAAATAAAGGCATGTGTTGTAATGATACTTATAGTATATATTTGTCTTTGAAAGGAAATGCGAAATTTTGGAGTAAAGTTATTGATGCAAGAGAAGCCCGGCTGGGACTTATTGCAAGAACAGAAATCGATACTATCATGAACAATTTCAATAAAAATGAAAAACAAACACCCATTTTTCCCGAAGGCTTTAGCATTATGTCTACAAACTGTCCATGGGCTCAACAAGACAATTTTCTAAGTGCCTCCCTGGGTAAAACCTTTGGGATGTTCTATAAAATGGGAAATGACGATCCGTCTCAAATAAGGGATTGGTCTCAAACAGGTGCTATATATATGTTGCCTGACCAGGCTGATCCCCAGTTTACTTGTATGGATTATAATTCAAGATCTGGTTATTCCGAATGTACTTTTAAGGGATATTTGCAGATATATTCTTATGATCCGAACAAAGATAACTGTGCGGATGTTGTCGTAATGAATGGTCAAGAACCATATACAGGCGATTTTGCATTTTATGCGGCCAACAATGGAAAGGTAAAAATAGCTATAGATCATACAGATGCAATTCCTTTATATATTTTGAATGGTTTGGGTATGGGTATGTCCGAAACCTTTACCATAAAACTTCAAACACCACTTCCAGCAGGAATTACATGTGATTTTAACGGACAGGATCAAACTCAAATAAATGTACAAGATACAAAAGTTGATAGCGTACCACTCTCATGCACCCCAATAGTATTACCACCTCCTGGGGGATTTGAAGTCTGGGTCAAAGCTTGGGATGGAACTAAAACACACGGACTCAAATTAACAATAGACGTAGGTGATTTTGATTTAAAGCTAATTTCTCAAAGTCCCCTGATAATAAATGCTGGAAATACAGGTTCATTCATATTTAATTTGGCGAACAATCTTGGTAAACAGGCGACATTTCAATTGACAAGGATACAACGATTGACAGGGACACAATCTATTGATAATAATGTTGGATGCACATTAAGTGATGGAAGTGTTACTGTTGACGATGGTTCTTCTAAACTAATAACTTTGACTTGTACACCAAATTCGAATGCAGCAATAAATTATGACATTGATGTTACAGCAGCATTTGATACTGTAGAAAGAACAGCAACAGCCAAAGTGCAAGTTCCAAGTTGTAGAGTAACCAACTTGGCATTGAAATTCCTTGACTCTGCGGGCATGGGAACAACAACGGTTGAATCTGGTGATGCAGTGAAATTAAAAGCAGATGGCTTTTCGGGTTGTCAAAATATGAATGTAAGATTTATGCTAAGCGTAGGTTCAAAAATATTATATCAAAACACTGTAGGCGCCTCAGGTGATTTTTTTTATTCAAATTTCTTTACGGCAAACAGTCCTGATAAATGGGAAATGTATGTTCAAATGGATGAAAACAACGATGGAATATATGAAAAAGAGAGTCCTAGAAAGAATTTAACTATTAATGCCAAAGGTCCACCCGGTTATAATACTATACCCGACCAAAACAGTGCATGTGCATATGCAATTGGTGAAGAAACTTGTTATGTGCTCGGGTCAACTAATATTTGTGATCAATGTGATAACCTATTTCATCCAGTTAAAGATTGTACGAATTGCTTAGATCCTCAATCCTGTTTTAATACTAAGAGCTATTATGCATCAGCATCAAATGTTTGTTGTATAAAAAATTCAGATACATTTAGTCCAGGTCTTACAGATGCACCATGTTTATCACCTGATACGAATACGCATAACGATCAAACTCCATATATTCAATGGAAAGAAGTTGAAAATCCAAGAAATGTATTAGTCAAAGAGCCTGACAGAGAGTACGCCTATACAGCTAAATTTAATTATCTTAATTGTGGTGGGGATGCAAATTGTAGAGATAGTAATGGCTTTATAGATGCTGTATGTGATGAGTTTGATTCAATTCATCCTGGCAAGGAATGTAAAATTAATGGCATGGCAGATGTAAATTGGTATTCAAGTTGGATGTTGATACGGATTTCAGACGATTCTAATTCTAGGCCAGTTTATGGAGTGAATATAAAAGTTGGAGTTAACTCCAACGGAGAAGACATCTTAGATGCTTCTTGGAGCTTATATGTTCATACTAAAGGTGGTGGTGGCAGAGCCTGGACTTATATAGGTTCACCTTGGATAATATCTACCTGGTCTCAGTCTTATTGTCAAAGTCATCCTACAGAGTGTTTAGGGTATCATTTCAATGAATATAATTTTAAACCAACATCTGGATTGGCTTGGAAAAATATAGACGCATTGCTAATTGCATTTGGATATGGTTATGCGATGACACCACCTACATGGTCCTATACAAGAGAAGGGTATATAGATTATGTTGGTCTTCTAACGAATGATGTAAAAAACATTTCATATTGTACAGATGGACCGGGCGGAGCAACTTCTCCTTCAACCTATAGAACTGTTGATAATGGAAAGACATGCTATTGGGGAGTAGATTGCGATACAGCTACTGGAAATGGATGGACTGCACCAAATGATTATAGTTATATAGGTCCATTTAAAGATATATCTCTCTGCGACTGTGAAACTGATGCCGATAATTGTGGAGATGGTGTATGTGGCCCAGTTAATATAAATGGACAAAGTATTCGTTTTGACAATGTAAAATGCGTCTATGGCGGCTGGATGGGTAAACTTGTAAAAATTTAGTTTTAAAAGGAATTGATAATGCTTTCGAAAAAAGTTATACTCGAAGTTCTTTGTTTAGTGGCTTTATTCATACTTGTTCTTATCTCATTCGTACCGAAAGTATTTGATTTTAAGAATTTAATTGATCCAACGTTACTAGTGATGGTTAAATCCATAGAGTGTCATTTGTTAGAAAAAGATATCTGTTTTTTAAGATACCCAGAAGAAGGAAAATCAGACACAATAATAACAGGTGTTATCATGACACCTATGGTTTTTAATGGTAAAGATGCTTATTTACTCGCTAGTCGCCCACCTCCAGCTGTCCCTTCTACCATTACAGTTGGTAATTGTAAAATAAGTCATGAACAATGCAGGTTTCAATTTAAGGTTGTAGACGCATGTGATGGTGCCGATTTTTGCACATTATATGTATTTATTGACTCAATAAACCAGAATGGTAAGTACGATAATGGTGAAATAAAAAGTAAAGATTTAGATTTGACAAAAATATCTTAGAAATGAATGAGAAAACAAGAAATTCTTATACGTAATAGAAAAGATATTTATTTAAGGAAACGAAAATATTTACCATGAAAACTAAAGGAGTAGCGGTTTCGACAATAATTATGATAATGCTAGGAGTAGTGGTATTGTTATTCGTCGGCTACTGGTTAGTAAGAGTATTTACAGGAGCAGGTTTAAGTTCGCAAGAATGCAAGTCTGAATATATAAATTGGTGTAATTCTTGTGCTGCAAGAGGATGGACTGGGACTGCAACATGGAGCACAGCTATGGTAGACTGCTTAGGTAAATACGCTCAAATAATTGGTCTTACTACACCACTTGGGGCTAACGGGGATTGTGCAGCTAATAAAAATAACTGCATTGCTGTAGGAGTCGGCGGCGCATAATTCAGTAATCACTTAGAAAACTTTTATATCCTGTTTTTTTAATACTATTTACTATGAAAGGAATAGCTGTAGAGACTGTAATTAAATTGATGTTAGTATTTTTAGTTTTACTCGTCATTATGTATTGGTTAATTCGAATACCTAGCGTATTGTCCCCCGAACAATGTAGATCTCTATTAATAGATTGGTGTAAAAATTGTGTTTTTAAGGGATGGAAAGGAGCATTGCCTTGGAGCGATGATTTGTTAGCTTGTGTTGACAAATATGTTAATATTTTAGGTATTAATCCCTTCAATGTAGTTGGCAATTGCGCAAGTTCGGAAACACGAACTGAATGTGCTAAATTTGGAATAACATAATTCAGTAATCACTTAGAAAACTTTTATATCCTGTTTTTTTAATACTATTTACTATGAAAGGTTTGGCCACTCAAACTATAGGTTTGATCATGTTAACTGTTATAGTTATTGGAGTATTGTTTTTTTTGTTTTATAAATCCTCAAAACCCGTTGGGATTCAGGAATGTTCAGCAAGATGGTTTGATTGGTGCATGAGATGCCAAAACGGCGGTTGGAGTTCCAATATGAAAACACCAGATTTTGTTTCCAATTGTAGTCAAACATTACAGAAATATCATAATTTACCAAATATTGGTGTTTTTTTGACTGACGATGTCGATTGTGCTAATACTAACACTAAGGCAGATTGTAAAGTCCTGGTGGAGATTGATTAAAAAATGATAAACAAGAAAGGATTAGCTGAACGAACGATTGGATTGATTTTAATAGGATTAATCGTGCTTGCAATTATGACATATTGGGTCTACAAAACTTCTAGACAAGAGCCAATGGGCTTTCAGGAATGTAATGCTTTATGGGTTCAGTGGTGCTTAAAGTGTAAAAGCATGAGTGCAAATCCTTGTAGTAATTGGGATGTGATAAATACACCAAATGATGTGAGAAATTGCACAGATATAGTAGGAAAAGGTTTAGGTGTCAACCTAAATCTCGATGATAATTGTCAAACTTCACGTCCAGATTGTCTAACATACTTCGATGCTACTGGAACTTTATCTTGTTCTTAGATTTTAACAAAACTTTTCAATAACCAATCCAAATTATTCTTATGAGTAAAGGTATAGCAACAGAAACTATAATAAAAATAATGCTCGGTCTTATAGTTGTCGCCATTATTTTATATTTGATTTATAAGTTTGTCCTCAAATCCCCAATAGCTCCAGAGGAATGTAAAGCAAGATTGACATCATGGTGTACTAGCTGCAAAATATCGAATTTTCTTGCTGTCCTAGACATGAGCAGTGATTTGCAAGATTGCGTAGTTAAGTACACCCTTTCATCTGTACACCATACTTGTAAAGATGTTAATGTTCCCACCGAATGTAAACCATATCTCCCAGTGGCACAATAATTTTTTAATTCTGTAAAACTTTTCAATAACCAATCCAAATTATTCTTATGAGTAAAGGTATAGCAACAGAAACTATAATAAAAATAATGCTCGGTCTTATTGCTATAGTGATAATCGTATACTTGTTATACCGCTATGTCCTCAAATCACCCATATCCGAAACAGCGTGCAAAACAAGATTTGCATCATGGTGTGCTAATTGCCAGATAGTAGGATTTTCTGGTGGCCCAGAACCAGATATAGAACTAAAACAATGCGCACAAAAATATGGATTACCAAACATAAATGCGTTTTCGGATTGTAATAGCCAATCTGGAATTGATGATTGTAAAGGATTTTTGCCCGTGACATCTTAGATAGTTATAATTTCTAAAAAATCAAATTATAAATGGTTGTTATGAATAAGGGTGCTATAGATTTAGTTCAATTAATTTTAATGATTGCAATCAGTGCAATAACAATTGCATTTTTAATCCAAATGGTTTGGGGTGGTATTGATAATGCTTGTAGAAAAGCACAAGTGCAAGAACTACAAAGAATATGGGATGAACTTTTTTCATGGGAAAAATTTAAAGGTCTTTCATCACCAGGTGGCTATAATTTTCTATATCCCCAATTTGAAGTAAAACAATGTGTGGATTACATCAAATTTAATAAAAGTGAACTAGTTTCTGGCACTAATGCTACAATAATTAAATGGAAAGGATCTTCTAAAATCGAAGAAAAGTATGCCGGTCCAAGTGGAACAGTCTGGAACAACACTAATGGTGGTGAGGCAATCATGAAAACAGGCAAATATGATGTAAAGATTTCTTATAGACTTGTTGAATTCAACAGAGTGGGATAACAATAATATTCATAATAAACAAATAATAATTGAATGTTATCAAAAAAAGCAGCTTGGTGGATTTCTAAGAAATTTATAACCATGGTTGTATTGGTAGCTGCAGTAATATTAATCATAATCGTTATTTTACCTAAATTTTGGAATGGACCGATTTGTGCTGATGGACAGGCAGCTGAAATTGCAGAAGTTGGTTCTAAGGTAAATGGAGTAATGATGCAGCCAGGATATCAAGTAGTGTATTTTAAAATGGAATCTTGTGCAAGAAGTATCGAATATAAGGAAAATGGAGACCAAAGAAATGTTACGATTAAGTATGTAACCACAGGAGATGTTGAAGTATCATATGCTGTGAATGCTAAATGGGAATTAGAAAATCCTATTTGTAGTAATGGCGGTAGCGGTATATTAACAGAATCAGGACAAACTTATACTTTCTATGTGTATGCTGGAAATCCTCCTGAAGTAAAATGTGTGGGGGTTGTATAGATGAGTGATACACCTTTTGACATACTGATGGTTGTAATAGCTACAATACTCGCAATGATGGCAGTAGTTTTCACAGTTTGGGCTGCAGAAGAACAGATGTATCAATTCGGCATTAGACCCTCTGAATCTACCGCATCAGATATGGCAGGGTTAATAACAATTGCTAAAGGATTAACTACAGAAACAGTATTGACATATAGTAACATTACAGAAGGTATTACATACAATATAACCGCTAATAATAAATTGGTTTGTGTGTCAGCCCGAGCACGCTATACTATTACTGATTGTTCTTCCTATGCCTATGAACCTATTTGGGGTGGCACAAGAATAACAGATGCCACAGGATTTAGTTTAGTGATACAAAAGTTAACAGAAGTTTTTGCGAGGTTACAGCAATGACACGAATAATATTGAGTCTGATTCTAATCATGATTTTTGGGTTTGCGTTCTTGACAGGGATGGGTTTAGGTGTAATGGATAAATATCTAGATTTAAGGGTTACTTCATACACGGTAGATTCTAGTAGGCATGCTATTAATCTCATGCATTTACTTCTAACGAATAGTCCATTGTTAGTGCAAAGTCCTAATGAAATCCAAAAATTGGTTCTTAGTAGTCAGAGAATAAGTGAATATCAAGACCTTAATTCAGGTTGGTTTGCGAATCAAGAAAATCTAAATGGCAAGAGAATGTCTTTGTCAGAATGTTGCGAACTATTGGAATATGATTATAATTTTTCCACTTCTGTGAGAATATGTGATGGTAGTAACTGTGCATGGAGTAAGACAGCAGACTTCGGTAATTTGGTATTCGATATGGAATCTACGTGCTATATGGATTATCAAAGAATGAAAGGATATTCTGAGATGCCCATTGTTGTATGGTCTAAGGGGAATTATGGTAACTACTATACACCAGCCATTGCCAATTTAACTTTGATGAAAACACCTTTGTCTGAACTTGCTTTTTGGATTTCTCAATCTTCGCTTAGGTTGAGTGAAAGATATGATTCAAGTTTAATAAAAGAAATAAGATTCGGTCCTGAAATAGAAAAAATAAAAATATATGAAATTAAGCCAGATACTACACCACCAAGCGGCATAATTTGTATGTTTAAAAGGAACGTTAACCATGAGGAGGTTTGTAAAAAATTCTATTACAGCACTACACCAGGAATGAGCATCTCTACACCTGCTGGCTCTTGGGATTTATCAACAATTAGTCAAATTAATCCGTTTGAAAAAACTCTTCCAAATGGTTGTAATAAAATAACTGTGGATGCAGACATTAGTCGTGTACCACAAATAATGTTAATATTTTCAGTGTGATGATATGATATCAAAAAATAAAGTTGGTAGAAAAGGTCAACTTGAGATAATAGGTCCTTTTATAGGTGCAGTATTTATAATTGCTGCCATTTTGATATTCCTGTATGCTTTCAAGTATCACATATCACAAATGATGGTAGATTATTTCTTATGGGGCAAGGAATTTAACATACCTATGGCATTGTTCACAACTGACATCAAGGGGGAGAGTTCAGCTACAACATTAAGTAAAATTGTTTATCACGTAGGAAATTATCAAGATTTGAAGGACGAATTGAATAACATCGTCGATCAATGGTTCATGCCTTATAGTGAATATTATCAATATACACTTCAGATGGGGGATTTTTATATGACAAAGACTGTGAATAACTGTGGTTGCGTCTCAATAGTAAGCTATGAAGGGGGTTATAGAAGTGTGTATTTATCATGTGACGATTGCAGTGATGTAAAAATTATTAAAAGAGAAAATGTTGGTACATATCCTGTACCATTAGCTTTCAATGGAACGACAAGGGTAGTTCCAATGTTCTTTTCAACCTTAGTCTACACGAAACTGACGTGATGTATATGAAAAAAGGAATAGCAATGATAATACCATTGATAATAGTCTTAGGTTTACTTCTATTAGGAGAATTCTTTGTTGTAGGGGTTTATGCAAGAAAAGAATATACTGTATCCAGATTCTTTTCAGAAGTGAAATATATTTCAGAATCTGACAAGATTGAAACGTATGTTAGATCTTTCCAAGATGCTGTCGCTCTTTCATTAATTCAAAGTTGTTATGATTCAAGTTTCAGGACTAATAAATGGCAAGTATATGTTGCTCCAAGTTCATACCAAAATACGATTGAAAGTGAAATTAATATAAGAAATTCTATTGGAAATGATGCAATAAATAATGTGAAAAACTATCTCAATGAATACATTAATTTTGTGCAATTTCCAGATAATGGTGCTGAAGAATTAGTATTATCAGATACAGCTAACATAAAAAATCCTGCCATGAATTGGGATGATACTACTGCTACTATAAAGTTCGATAAAATAACATTCGGGACAAATGATAATTCCTATAAGCGTGAATTCAGCCCAATGGCGAGCATCAACACGAAGATGAGTAAAATACAAAACACACACGCAAGTAATTTCATAAATAATTATGTCAATACAGCTATTAGTTCTATCTCACCTGCAGAAAGTAACTGCAATATTAATGGAATCAACAGTGCTGTGGATGGTCAATTAAATACTATAAAAAACCAGTTCAACAATGATAACAAAGATAATGGAATAGAGGTTTCTGGATTTAAGCGAAGTTCAACTATTACCGTCAAAAAAATACTGGAATCTGATGGGACGTTCACCTGTTGTAGATTCAACGTTGAATTGGCAATAAATATTACAGATGTAAGAGATACAGTTCCAATAAAATATGTTGTCTATAATGGTGTTGGTGTGTCGGAAGAAAGTTTAGGTTTCAGGTTCTTTATCGAAACCGGTAATGCTAACATATGTGTAGCATGTGCCCATCCGCCATGTCCTTTATAAAAATTTAAAAAAGTTCTATATAGTTGTCGTAGTTATCGGCGCTGTAGTTTCTACTTTGCATGACCTAGGATAAACAAACTTCTGCTTGAAATCATAATAAGATGCATATACACGAATTTGATCCGTTATATCATCTGTAGGTGGAACATTCAATGTTGCTTTACAAACAATTTCTCTTCCTTCATCAAAATTAACATCAAAATTTTCGAGTTCAAATCTATAACAATTACCAGTTTTCCCTGGGGGGCAAGCTTCAGATTTTAATTGACCAGTTCCACCACTTTCTGATAGACCATAAGCGTTTCCTAGATCATCCATACAGGTATCAGGATCACCTGTAGCAAGATTAAAGAATTGAGAACCAGCTTCGAATGTTTGTACTAAATGTAATTGGTATAACGTTGCAACACTGTCTTGAACTTTCGGATTGGTGATTTTAATAATAATATAAAATGGTTGGCTAGAGAAATAACTATAGTCTATTGCATACGGCTCTGTATAAACATATATATTAAGTGGCCCTGGCTCAGCAGTGACTTCGGGATCAAAGTAATGTAAAAATTTAATCCAGTCGCCTTCATCTGAAGGAGCTATACCATAATTGCTGTATCCACCGCCATATTGTCTACTGGATATATTTATCTTGAATGTTACTATGCCATTAGGACATTCTGGTAATTTATTTGTTCCTGATTTATATCCCCACATAAATGTAACTGGTAATTCTTCCTTAGGTTTTAGTACATATGGATTTGTATCAGATAATTGTGTAAAAACATGATCTGCTGGGAATGTTTCATTCTCAGCCCAAGCTTCAATTTTAGTGACATTGATTTCATAAATTTTATCGTTCACATTCTTTAGCATAACGTCATATGAATATCTATCACCACTAACTGGTTTTTGATTTCCTATAGTGCCAGTAGTAGTTTTTCTACCTTCACTCAATTGTAAAGTTTGATATTCCCCTATTTTGTTTACGTTTTGATCTTCTGTTGCAGGTGGTTCCCAACAATTTGGATCGCTTGTTTTCATAAAACACATAAGATTAGTCCATCCAGTTGCAAGATTTTTTCCGATATCTTTTATATCATTTGCTGCCGCCTGTGCTACAGGTATTACAGGATTTAAACTGCCAGTGACATACATACCAGCTGCACTAACTAAAAGCCAAAGGGGTATGAATACACTCTGATGTTTTGGTTTTGTAAACATAGCTAGAGTTATCATTGCGATAGAAGTACCACCTACGACTAGGAATGAATTAGCAAGTTCAGGGAAAAATTGTACGAATGGTAAATAACCGCCAACCATACCTAAAATAGAAGCTCCAATTAATCCGATTTTTCCTTTGGTTATTTTTCCTGGCTTTTCTTCCCCTTCATTTCCCTTATTTTCTGATTTTTCACTGCTAGCTGCTGCTTGTTTAGCTTCCCCTTTGCTCCCTTCAGTTGATTGCTTAGATTTGAATTTTGATATTAAATTTCCGAGAATCGATGATTTCTTCTTTTCTGGTTCTCTTCCCCCGGCTCCTAGAAATGTCCCTGAAGTATCAACCATATCCTTAAGCAAGTCCTTTTTTTTTCCATATTTTTGTTCTAATTGACCGAAGGTTTTAGCAACTCCATCTTTTGCAACATTACCTATTTTTTTTAATGGATTTTTTGCCATATCTTCCACACTTGTACTTATATTATCTTTTAGGATTTTCTCCTTTAGAACTTTTTCAGCATCAGGAGGTAAATTAGCTTTTTCAATTTTTTTAAACATTTTTCCAGATCTTCCAAGCGCCCACAGTGGAGGGCCTTTTGCTGTCCTAGAGGCTGGTGGGTTCATAATAGAAGTTTTTGGTATTTTTGCTGATTCTGTAACAGTTCCATAACATCTACCACATAATCCTGATTTAGCCATTAGACTATTTGCATCAATACCTTCCCATGTACGGCCACATTTTTTGCATTTTACTGTTACCAATTCTGGCATACTTATATCATATAATAATTTATTTTCCCGCTTTTTAATCTAAACTTTTAAAAGATGTTAGAAAATTCAGTCTCAACAATTATGATCCAGTCTCCATTATCATATAGTTATAAACGATTATTGCTTGAAATTGAATTAAAAAACTTGAACAATCTTAAAATTGAATAGAAAAATTATCCCAGTGCCTTCTCAACTCTTATTATCTTTACTACCTTTTTCTCGTAAGTATAGCTATACTCAGTTCTTATCGTCGCTCTTACCATTGGATCTGATGTAATGGTTTCAGCTTTTAAAGTGGCAACTAATGGATTTTTCATTGGAACAATTATGTTATCTTTTGGTACATCATTCGAATCAAAACTATCACTTGGTGCCGGGCCACTGATAGATAAATGTGTTAAGTATAAATGAAAATTATTCTTATCTATAACTGTCTGATGTTGTGAGAACAGAGATAAAACATCTTTTACATCAACAATTAGTGGAAATTCATTTCCACTCCTAACCCATTTATCACTTTTAAGGTCAGCGTGTATAGGTCCTTTGGTTTGTGTAGTTTCGACAGATGTTTCTGTAGGTGTCTGTTCAGTTTCTCTCAATACCGGAATATAAAGTATAGACGTGCCATTGTAATCATATTTTAATGTTATTTCTGGTTTTAGATCTCTACCTTGTGAGGATATCTCTTCTTCAGTCGGCATTTTTAATGAAAAATATACTTCAACAAAATCTTTGCTTGCAACATTTTGTATATAACAACCATTGAAATAGGAGGAAGAAGGATCACTCCAATCGCAAGTACAAATATAAGGATAACAATGAATTTCATCGGTTTTTATCCCATAAGGATTTGTAATTTTAATATATACATTCTTTATATCATCTTGAACTTGACTAGTCAAATATATGACCATTCTAACAGTCTGACCAGGTAATATTTTTTGTCCACCTTGCTGTGCTTCAACTTGCTCCTTAACTTCATATTCGAACTTTAAGGCATCATCTTGAAATTCCTCAACTGGAGGTTTCTTTTCCTCACAACCAGATAAAAATATTATTAAAACAAGTAAAATTACTAAAATCCACTTGAAATTCATAATAGAATTATTGTAAAACTTGAATAAAATATTTGATACCCCATAAAGTAAAAACATTTAAAAGTAACCACCGATAAAAAGTAATAGTGAACTCAGTTATAACACTGATTCAATTAATTCATGCTCAAAATACGAGAGGTGTAAAAAATGGTTGCAAAGAAAGCAGAAGAAAAAACTGAAGTAACTGAAAAAAAAGAAAAGAGAGCTGCCGACAATGTTGTATTCGTAGGACAAAAACCAACCATGTCTTATGTCCTAGCTGTGATAACACAGTTCACGGATGGTTTGAAAGAAGTCCACTTGAAAGCAAGAGGAAGAGCTATATCTAGAGCAGTTGATGTGGCAGAAATTGTAAAAAACAGATTCCTAGGCGATATTAAAATTAATAACATCGATATAGGAACTGAAGAAAGAGAAGTAGAAGAAGGAAACAAGATAAATGTTTCCACAATTGACATTGTTTTATTGAAGTAAAATTCTCTTTCTTTCTTTTATTTTTTCCATGTTTTTATTATTCTAAGTCCATATTATATAGCGTGACTAAGGATCTCCTAGCAGAAAATGAAAAAATGGTAAATTATTTGATTAATATGGGTGTTCTGAAAACACCAAAAATAATAGAGGCATTTAGAAAAATACCAAGGCACCTTTTTGTACCGAATGATTATATAGAACATGCGTATGATGATATGCCATTGCCAACTTATGCCGGACAAACTATCTCTCAACCTTATACAATTGCTTTCATGACAGAACAATTAGAACCAAAATCAGGAGAAAAAATATTAGAAATAGGTTCTGGTTCTGGCTATCAGGCAGCTTTACTTGGCTATTGTGTTGCTCCCAGAGGAAAAGTCATAACAGTAGAGCTAGAAGAAGAATTAGTAGAATTTGCTAATAAAAATCTAAACAAGGCCAAGATAAAGAATGTTAAAGTAATTCAAGGTGATGGTAAACTTGGTTATTCAAAAGAAGCCCCATACAATAAGGCTATTATTACTGCAGCTTGCCCAGAAATTCCACAAAAAGTTATAGAGCAATTAAAAGTGGGCGGTAGATTAGTTGCACCAGTTAATAGCGGTTTTGCCCAAAAAATGATGGTTATAGACAAAATCTCTGATAAAGAATTCAAAGAAAGAAACTTAGGATCATTTGTATTTGTTCCTTTGCGTTAATGGGGTCGCCGAGATTTGAACTCGGACTTATGGGTTTCTTCTATCATCTTGAAATCAAATCTCCATTTCTTATGAGACTGGAGCCCATCGTTCTACCAGGTTATACTACGACCCCTCTAAAATCTTTATTAGTGTAATACCTAAATACTTTTAAGCTTTAACTTTCTTATTCACATAGTAAAAAGTGATTAAAAATGAACGATTTGATATTGCCTAAGCATATAGGAGTGATATTAGACGGTAACAGACGTTGGGCTTCAAAGCACCGAATGATGAAGTGGCAGGGCCATAAATACGGTGCAGAGATATTCGATAAATTCATGGAATGGTGCTTAGAAATAGGAGTTCCTCAAGTTTCTGCTTATGTTTTATCCACAGAAAATCTAGATAGGTCAGAAAAAGAGGTAAAGGAGCTATTAAAAGTATTAAAACGCCAGTTAGACAAGTTTGAGACTGAAAAAGCTAGTTTATTCGACAAATATGAGGTTCAAATAAGGTTCTGTGGTGATATGTCAAGATTGCCAAAAGATCTTGTCAGTGTAATGAAAAGAATCATGAAAAGAACTGGAAAATACAACAAGAAGCTTTTTAACATATTGATTGCATATGGTGGAAGGTTCGAACTTACCCATGCCTTCAAAAAACTGGTGGAAGGTGCCATGAAATCTGGTAGAATAGTGATTACACAAAAAAAGATAGAAGAAAATTTACTTGTTTCTGGAGATGTCGATTTGCTAATTAGAACTGGTGGAACACACAGATTATCAAACTTTTTACCTTGGCAGAGTACTTATGCAGAAATATATGTCACTGAAACACTCTGGCCAGATTTTAGCAAGAGAGAATTAATGAAAGCAATAAGATGGTTTTCTGAATCACAAAGAAACTTCGGAAAATGATTATCTATTTTAAACTGTGTCCTAACACTTATTTCATAAACTAGTGAGCAGTATGTATGATGTAATTATAGTCGGTGCAGGTCCTATTGGTTGTAAATTAGGCGAATTACTCGGGAAGGAAAATATTAATACACTTATTTTAGAAGAGCATTCAGAAATTGGTAAGCCAGCGCATTGCACAGGTTTAGTTAGTCATAGGATACCAAAATTAAGTGGAGCTTCTTCTGATGTAGTTGTTAACAAAGTAAAAAAAGCAAGATTCTATAGTTTTGATAAAAATTTCATAGAATTGAAATCAAGAAAAAATGTTTATGTTATAGATCGAGTTAAGTTTGATGAAGAACTTTCTGAATTAGCAAGAGATTATGCTGAAATTAAAACTTCTACTAGGTTTGAGAGTTTCAAAAGAAAGAAAGGTTATACTGAGGTTAAAACAAAAAAAGAAATTCTTAAATCCAAAATTTTAATTGGTGCTGATGGTCCAAATTCTACAGTTGCTTTTGCTGCAGGAATAAAACTTCCTGAAAATGTTTTAACAGGTTTGCAAGTTAGAGTAAAATCTAAATATGTGAATGATGCAGTTGAGCTGTGGTTCAGCAAAGAAATATCCCCAGACTTTTTTGGATGGATCGTTCCTGAAAACAAAGAGTGGGCAAGAGTTGGAATAGCAACTTCTGGCAATGTTGTAAAATATTTTAACAATTTCCTCAATCATAGATTTGGTAAAAAAATTGAAACAAAAGACAAAACTGCAGGTAGAATTAGATTTGGTTTAATAGAAGATTCTGTTGCAAGTAATGTCTTATTAGTGGGAGATGCTGCTGCTCAGATAAAGCCTTTTTCAGGTGGTGGCTTAGTATACGGATTGATTGCAACAGGAGTAGCTGCTGAAGCATGTATAAAGGCATTTGAAAAAGAAAAATACAATTTCAATTTTTTAAAAGAAAATTATGACGAGATGTGGAAACGGAAATTATCGTGGCCTATTAAAAAGGGGATGTTTTACAATAGAACGATTCATTCATTTTCTGATAATCAACTTAGTTTATTATTTTCATTCCTGAATAAAACTAGAATGAAAAAATTATTAGAGTTTACAGACATGGATTTACTTTAAACTTTTAAACAGTAAAATAAAAATGTGATAATATGGAAGATGCAATGAAAATTCTAAGTGATATTAAACCTTTGATAGACAAAGAAATCGAGAAGCATATTCCAAAAAAAGGAGAACCACAAGTACTCTTTGACGGTTGTTGGAAATATTTTGAATATGGTGGAAAAAGATTTAGACCAGCTCTGATAGCATTGAGTTGCGAAGCATTGAACGGAAATGTAAAGGATACTATAATTGCAGGGGCAGCATTAGAAATTGCACACACATTCTTTTTAGTTCATGATGATATTGAAGATTATTCTGAAGTAAGAAGAGGTAAACCAACACTTCATATAACTTATGGAATTCCTCATGCTGTAAATATGGGTGATTATCTTTTCTTCAAAGTTTATGAAGCACTACTCTCCGGCAAGGATGTTTGGGAAAATGAAAAAATTCTTAGAATACTAGGTTTAATGACAGAAATGTTTAGAATAACTGGAGAAGGACAAGCGATGGAAATTGATCAACGTGATAAAGATTTATCTGAAGCAACAATGAAATGGTACGAAACTATGTCTTTGAATAAAACTGGATATTATTCTGGCGGCTCACCTTGTGCTATCGGTGCTGTCATAGCTAATGGGAATGAAAAACAAATTGATATCCTGAAAAAATTTGGTTTTGCTGTTGGTGTAGCGTTTCAAATACAAGATGATATACTCAATGTTACCATGTCCGAAGAAGAAGAAAAAATGGCTCCTGAAACTTCTGGCGGGGGATACGGAAAAGATTTTGCAGGTGACATAAAAGAAGGAAAAAGAACTCTACTGATAGTTCATGCTTTTGAACATGCGAATAAAAAAGAAAAAGAAAGAATGAAAGAACTAGTTGGAAAAAAAGACGTAACACTCGAAGAAAAAAAAGAAGTTATAGAAATAATGAAAAAATATGGATCTATAGAATTTGCAAGAAATTATGCTAGGAAAAAAATGGAAGATGCAGTAAAAAATCTGAAAAATAATATTCCTGAAACTGAGGGGAGGAAAAAACTAGAATCTATAGCAGAATTTTTGATCGAAAGGAAATTTTAATTATATTTTTCCTGTTTTCCAAAAATTATCTGATAACTTTTTAATGAGTTCATTAATTTTTTTCATGTCAATTAATTTTCTTAATGAAATAATTGTTTCTAAATCTCTTTTACGTTTTTCTTCTGTTCTATTTTCCCATGTCAATTGACCAAGTTTCGTAATAAACAATCCTTCTTTAGATAAGAATCTTATTTTATGACCATAAACTTCTATTTTAGCGATATCAGAAAAAAGTAATTTTGAAGCAGATTGTGAATATACTATATCGAATGTGGTTCCATTTTTCTCTAATTTATCCCAAATTGGATAAGTGTTATCATGTGATAATTTTTCCCATCCCTTCTTTTGGAAATCAGAGGATATTCTTTTTTTTGTTTCTAGTCTATCTGTGAAAATATCTATATCAGTCGAACATTTTCTTCCTAGATGAGCAAATTGAGCAAATCCTGCCCAAACTATATAATCTTCTCTTGGCTCGAGATATTGTAAGATTTCTTTAATATCTTTGTTCATAAGAAATAGTATTTGTAAGATATCATTAATATTTCTTAATTATAGTTCCTAAACCACTTTCTCCTATTAAAGTTTTTTTTAATAAACCTGGTTCTCTTGCATTGATTATTTCTGATTCGATTCCTAATTTTGCTAATTCTAACATCATTTTTACTTTGTGTAGCATCCCCCCTGTAACGTCTATACCAAAAGATCCTTTCAAAGAAGATTCTATGTCTTTTATGTTTTTCGGTGTTATTTCTTTTATCAGTTCTGCATATGAATTGATATCTGGATTGTCGCTAAAAACTCCATTAACTCTTGCACACAAAATTATTCTTGAGATTTTATATTTTTTATCAACTTTAGTAAGGTTTCGTGCTATATAATCAAAAATTCTTTCAGTCGATATTATACAACAACCTTTTTTTGAATCTAAACCAACATCACCATAAGGTACAGGAACCATATCGCAGTCCAGTAATTTTTTAACAGGTTCTAAAAACATTTTTTTTATACTTCCATCCTCACAAATGCTACAGCTAGACAATTGAATCGACATTGCATTTTCTCCTGTACCCATTAGTTCTCTAACAATAATTCTATTCAACCTAGAAGCAGCATCTTGGACTTTAGCTATACCTTCATAACTTCTTTTATCAATAACTCCTTCATTTGTTCGAAATTCTGTTGCAGCGGTATGAGGATAGGAACCACCACCATGTCCTACTATCAATTTAAAACTTTTTTCTTGTCTTGATTCATGTATTTCTTTAGCTAACCTCTTTATTGTTTTGATATCTTCTGTGAATGGTTTGTTCTTGTCAGTTATGACAGAACCACCTAATTTAACTAAAATCAATTCATTCATTCCATCGCCAATTAATGATTTGAATTAGATAAACTTAAATTATTTTTATCGTATTATTTTCTATCTCAATGATATCTCCAGTTTTAATTTTAGAAATATCAATATTATCCACGCAAGGTATTTCCGAAATTATCGCACCAACAGCAACGATTGTTTCGCATTCTTTGTTTATCATTCCTACAGGAGCAGTGTTATTTTTTTTCATTCTGTAAAGTGTGTACGATCCAACAGTCGAACCTTTGCCATTTGGAAATACAAGAATTTTTCCTTTGAGATTTTTACTTTCCAACTCATGCCCTTTCTCGATCAAAACCCCAGAGTCAGGATCAACTCCACCGTAAAAAGATACAGGTTGTGAAGTAACAAGAGCCTCGCCTTTAATTTTTCCTTTGAAAATTATTCTTCCTTTCATTTCCATTTACCACTCACCGCAGCGTCAATACATTCTTCTAAACTTCCTAATTTCGTTTTCATTTCATTACTGCCTCTAGAATAGAAACAACCTTTTGCAGATGTTGTAGCAACAGATTTGAACCTTCCTTTCAAAGGTGCAACTGCCAAGCAAGTATCACAAGCAAATTTCCCACCTGCATCTTCAATCACTTTTGAATAACCTCTGTTGTCAGATAATTGTTTTATAGATCTTGATGTTGCAACCCAGAATTCAACTTTAGGATTAATTTTCTTTCCATCTAAAATTTTTGCAATATCAGCAATCTCTTTTATCGAGCAGTGTGGACAACCTAAGCAAACAAAATCTATCGATTCAACTTCATCATTAATATTTTTGTAAGCATCTTTCATATCATCATTTGTTATCGTTATTTTTTCTTTCGGCATTTTCTGAATTTCAGAACCTGGCGTAATTCCTTTCATGTAAAATAATGGTTTTGATCCATAAGTTACGACTGAAGCACAGAAAGATTTTAATTCATCTAAATTCGCACTTTTTATTCCAGTTATGAATGGTATTTTGTTAGTTGCTTTTTCCCCGATACAGTATCCGAGTGCCCCCCAATCAGAGATTTTTTTAAGATCTGTTTTAACATCAACATGAATATCAGGAATTCTATTTTTTTCTAAATGCAATCCGTACATTGGGGTTTTTCCGACGAATGCTGCTGCTAAAGCTGATGGTCCGCCTTCCCTGTTTGTCATTGCTCCTAAAACTGAGTTTGCAAAAGTAACGGCTGAAGATTCCGACCATGCAATATGCTCCCTATACAATGGAACATTTCCAATTAAATATGGTGTACAAGTACAGGAAATTAAAACACCCATTTTTCTGAAAGCATCTATCACAAGGTTTTGTTTCTTTGCAAAATCTTCTGAAATGCCAAGTTTTTTCCAATCTTCTAGATCCATTCCAGCAGGATTTAATGTAGTCACAACTTTAACTCTTCCATCCTTTGCTAGTTCATCTAAAAATTCTAAACCAGCATCTCCTAAATTATGATAAGAAACTCCTGCAATCTGAACTGAACTTACATCAATCAATTTTTCTGCTCCAAAAATATCACCAAGTGCAACAAGTATTTCCATAGATTTTTTCACAGCGCGTCCTTGTTCACCATCTAACATTTTCTTTTCTTCTTTTGTGAGACGCATTCAATCAACTCATATATTTTTTTAATAATTTTTCGGCATTATTTACAAGTATTCTAATATCCTTTTTAGTTGCATCGTGTATATGTATACCGCAAACACACAACACAGGCACATTTTTCTTTAAACAAATTTTCTCAGCAAACACCCTTGCAATATTTTCCTCTTTATGGCCACGAATATTAATTACTTGTGAAGTACACGAAAATCCTTTTCCAATTCTACTCCTTCTAGGTTCAGACAATACAATACTACCAATATGCGAGAATTCTCCACCACCAACTGTGATTACTATGCCTCTATCTAATTTTTCATCTTTCAACCAGACTTTATATTTTTCTTTACCAACAGAAATCATTTCTTTTCGCCGACTATGAATGCTTTTTCAAATTTTTCTCTATTAGCACCAAATGGGATAGTTGCATCGATACCAACTTTACATGTGAGTCTTCTATCTGTCCCTGGTAATGTTTCCTGTCCTACTGTTGATGGATCAATACTGCTGCCTTCTTCTTTTTTTGTTACAGTCTGCTTGTCTGCTTGAAATCTTGTTGATATCCCCCATTCTACTTCTTCTGTATTGAATACATCTATATCCTCGTCTACAATCACACAATGCTTAAGTGATTTATGACCACGAAATGCAGCTTCTGCTGCTTTGATTCCATCATCAGCTTTTTGTTTTTTTATCGACACAAAACAATGCAACCAAGAACATCCACCAGTCGAAATGTTAACAGCTCTTACTGGACAAACTTTTGAAACTTCATTGTATATAGTCGGTTCCCTGGGCATACCCATCAACAACCTGTGTTCATCCCCACCAGGCAGAAGTGCATGATAGATAGGATTTTTCTTGTGCCAAATTTCATCTATTTCTAAAACAGGTTGTTTTCTTATGACATCATAAGTTCCACTTATATCAACAAATGGACCTTCATCAACCATTTCTTTTGTTATCCTTCCTTCAATTATAATTTCTGAGTGCGCTGGAACAAGTAAATCATTTGTTTTACATTTAGTAACTTCAAGTGGTCTTAGAGCACTCATTATTTTCAGTTCATCTATGTCACCAGCTGATACAGCACCGGGTATCAATACAGATGGGTCATGTCCGATGAAAATTGAAATATGCATATCGCCCGAATATTTATTATAAAATTTGAATGTATCCCTATCGCATAATCTTATTGCCATTTTATTTTCATCAATCTTCATCATCCTATGGAAACTAGCATTCAATCTTTTACTATCAGGATCTCGAGAAATTACAATTCCTGAGCTTATGTATTCTCCACCATCTCTTTCACAAAATTTCATCAGTGGAATTTCATCTAAGTCCTTCCCTTTAATCTCATAACAAGGAGCATTGTTAATTATTTTATAATCCCTTGGATTTTTGGCTGCATCAGCTATTTTAAAAGATAATTTTTCTCTGTTCGTACCAAGCCATGATGCCATTATATTTCTACTACTGCAAACCCCACTCACGATTTGATATTTGTATCCTTTGATTTTTTTAAAAAGTGTAAGAGATTGATTTTTTTTAATCATCAATGGTATATTATCCTTGTCAGTTTCTTTTTCGATAATTTTTGGTTTTTGAGTTTCCAAAAATTCATGTAAACTCATTTTTTCCACCTCGTGAAAAGGTCATTTTCGATGTCCAATAAATCTAAAATTTTTCCAACAAAGAAATTCGTTATATCATCAATATTTTTTGGCTTGAAATAATAAGCAGCAGTTAAAGGCATTATTATCCCGCCAGCTAAAATTATTTTTTTCATGTTCTCTACATGAATAAGGTTATATGGAGTTTCTCTAACACAAATTATAACTTTTCTTTTCATCCTCAAACAATTATCAGCTGTTCTAGTTATCAGAGTGTTTGAATAACCGTTTGCAATCGCTGACAAAGTTTTCATCGAGCATGGACATACTACAAAAGCATCTATTTTTTGTGAACTGCTTGCTGTAGGTGCAAATAAGTCATTCTCATCATAATCGGGTTTTATCTCTTTGCCAATCTCTTCTTTAATGACTCTTTTACCCATTTCTGAAATTAAAGTTACAGTTTCTATTTTCTTTTTTTTCAATTCTTCAATTAATCTTAATCCAACGATTGAACCAGAAGCTCCAGTAATCACAACTACTATTTTCATTACATTATCCTCTCTTTAAACTTCCATGAGTTTCAGATAATTCTTTTGCAGCTTCAATCGCATGAAGGTTTATATCAGATGCTAAACATGCAGCAGCAATAACTTCAGCAAAGGCTAGTTTAGTTTTTCCTACATTATCCCCCTCTCCGTACAATCCCAAGAGTTTTAATGCTTCTTGCTGAGTTTCCCTTTTTGTTCCACCACCATATGTTCCAATTTCTAAAGCAGGAAGGAAACATGAGACATATAGATTTCCATCAACGACTGCTGCATCAGTTATAGCTTGAGTACCTTCTGTAATTTGAGCAGGATCTTGACCATGTGCTATAAACATTGCAGCCAAAACATTTCCTATATGTGCATTGAAGCCATGTGAACCCGCTAATATTGAACCCTGAAGACATTTTGCTTTGTTCAATTCTACAATCGTTTCCGGATCAGTTCTAAATTCTTCTAGAACAATTTTTCTTGGAATGGTAGCATCTGCAATTATAGAAACACCTCTTCCTTCTAAAATATCAATATATGCCGCTTTTTTATCAGTGCACATATTTCCAGATTCGCTGATGAATTTAACATCTAAGTTCAATTCTTTTTTAACCTTCGAAATAATGGCATCTGCTGCTGACTTGGATGCAATAGTAATCATGTTCATTCCCATTGCTGCTCCAGACCCGCACTTAAATCTTAAATGAACATATCTGCCGGCTGTATAAGGTTTTACTTCTTTTAGAGTTACAAACCTATTGGATTTTGCAAATTGTTTGGATAGAAAATTGAATGCCTCTTTTGTTTGAATCCATTTGATTAATTTGAAAGAATCTTTAGCTGACTTTGTCCTGACAAGAACATCTCTCGCCATACCTTCTTTTATGATAACTGTATTTACTCCACCAGCCATGTTAAAGATTTTTATTCCTCTTGCCATACCACCAACTAATCTTCCTTCAGTTGTAGCTAGCAAAATTGGAAAACTACCTTTTGCATAATCCCCATTGACTTTTAAATCGCCAGCAATACCTAAAGGTATTTGAGTTGCTCCAATGGGATTCTCAATATTTCTGTTAGTCGCATCGTTAAAATCTATTATTGTGGTTCCGATATTTGCTAATTCAACCTTGTATTTTTTTTCAAGAAACATTCTTCTAATTTTTGTGGCTTCATTACTATCATTATTCGTATATTTTTCAATCTCACGCAATTTTATTTTTCCATTCATCAATTTTTCTATTAATTCTTCATTTTTTTTGTCCATGAAATCAATCCTTTTATCAGTTATCATTTATATAAATACGTTTTTAGGAAAGAATAAAAGTTTTTAAATACTACCTTTCAACCCCTATTTTTGTTCTTAACACTTTAAACCCTTCTCTTTCCATTGCTTTTGCAACATTTTCTTGCAATAACCTACTTGGTGTTAAAGCAACCATGCATCCTCCCCCACCACCTCCAGTAAGTTTCGCACCATAAGCACCTTGATCTAAAGCAATTTCAACCAAATGATTTAATTCCTTGCTGGAAACCTCTATTGCTTGAAGAAGTCGATGATTTTCATTCATTAATTCCCCAATCTTTTTTAAATCAAACTTTTCCAAAGTTTTTTTTGCATAATAAACCAATCCTTCTGCTTGTTTGAAAAGTTTATTATATTTTTCTGGATACTTAGATTTTCTTTTAGCAACACCAGCTACCATAGCTTCTGTATTTGCAACAATGCCAGTATTCCCCATAACGATTTCGATTGGTTTCTTTATTTTCAATCTTTCTATATTATTAGGGCCGCCAGTCATATTTTTCTTAAACCATAATAGACCTCCATAAGTCGCAGCAGTATTATCTATCCCAGAAGGTGTTCCTGCATACGCTCTTTCAGCTTCATATGCAATTTCATTTATTTTTTCATCAGATAGTTTCATTTTAAATTCTTCAGAAATCGCTCTTGCTATAGCAACACTACTCGCTGCAGATGCGCCAATTCCACTAAATGTGGGAAGGTTGCCACCAAGCCATATTTCTAAAGGAGTTCTTTCTATATCAAGACCCATCATTTTAAGCATTCTTTCTATAGATTCTTTTTGTTGGGTCTTTTTACTTTCAGTATAACCTTCAGTACCTTTTCTTTCATCTTTTACATTAATGCCATTTCCAACAATTTTTTTCACTTTTGCATTTGTCGTTAAATTAATGGCTGAAACTATTCCAGGAACGCCATGAACGACAAAATGTTCATTAAACAAGATTACCTTTCCGAAACCAGAGCCTTTACCCATCTAACTCCCTCAGATTAAAGATAATTAAAAGGATTTAAATTAATTATTCTAAAACTAAAATTCTATCAAGTGATATTATGTACGACGAAGAAGATTTCATCGGGAGTAAAGAAAAAGTTATACTAGTTGACAAGAATGATAAAGAAATTGGAATGGGGGAAAAATTAAAAATACATCAAGAAGGGAAATTGCATAGAGCATTCTCAATATTTGTTTTTAATTCTAAAGGTGAGTTGCTTCTTCAACAAAGAGCAAAATCAAAATATCATTCCGGCGGCTTATGGACAAATACTTGTTGCAGCCATCCAAGACCTGGAGAACCCATAGAAAAAGCGATTCATAGAAGATTAAAAGAAGAAATGGGGTTCGACTGTGATCTTAAAGAAATATTCAGTTTTACTTATAAATCAAAACTTGATAATGATATTTTTGAACACGAACTTGATCATGTGTTCGTGGGAAAATTTAATGGTAAACCTATGCCAAATCCTACAGAAGTTGATAAATGGAAATGGGTTGGATTAGAAGAATTAAAAAAAGATATACAAAAAAATCCTGACAATTATAGTTATTGGTTAAAAGCATCTATCGATAAAATCATGTCCTATTCTTAAAAACTAAGATTTTATTCTTTTGAATACTACTGTAAAAGTTACTATGAGAATAATCAATATAACAAGAAATACAATTTTACCTGAAGCTAAAACAAAATTACCAGTCTGATACCCTGTTGGATTAGGAATGATCGATAAAATAAATAAACTAGAAGAAATTATTACTAAAGTTGTTAAAAGTCTGTCACGAGTTTCCTTCGCTTCTGTTTCCGGTGGCATTTTGGGTATATTATGATCTTCTTCGAACATCCTTCTATCGTCAGTATTTACAAATTCATTCGATTTTAATTCTCCAATTGGTATATCTGTAGACTCTTGCATAAATTGTCTATAATCATTATTTTCTAGAATTTCTGGCATTTCTGATTCTTGTATTTTATATAAGTCTGATTTCTTTTTTGTAAAATGTTCAAAAAATCCCATAAATAATATTATTGGTTTTTAAATAAAAGTAAGCCTCAGGAGTTATTTAATCAATTAGGCTATTTTTTAAGGATTATTAGGATAGATAGATTTTTGTTCTGAAAAAGAAATATTAAATTATGAAAATTCTGTTCAAATTGTTTTTATTCATTTGTTTGATGTCATTAATCTTTTTTATAAGCAATACTTTAGCTTTACCCAATCCTGCCGCAATTTACTGTAAAGAATTGGGTTATGATTATAAAATAGTAAAAACATCAGAAGGAGAAAGTGGTTTTTGTATATTTCCAGATAAGGAATGCAAAGAGTGGGAATTTTACGCCGGTGAATGCGGGCAAGAATATTCTTATTGTGCTAAAAATGGTTATGGTATAAAAACAAAAAATGATGGTAAAAACCCTTACTCGCCTTATTATTCTGTTTGTGTAGATAAACTTTCCAAACAGGAAATTGGTTCTGCTAACAATTTAATGTATTTTGAAAAAAGCTTTGCAAAATATACAATATCAGAAAAAGTTAGTTCAGTGACAGAAAATGTAAATATCGAATCTACTACTTGCTCGATGAATGAAATTTGGGCAAAAAATTGGTGTTCAATCACATGCCTGCCCCATAACTATAATTTTCTATACTGTGTATGTGATCCTGGTTTCAATACATGCAACCCCAATAAATATTATTGTAGTAATAATCCTGACAATGGCAACTGGCCAGCTTATTATTGTCTTCCCGGGTTTGACTGGAGAGATGCAACATATAATGGGATCAGAGGAAACTGGACAACTTCAGTAAAAAATCAAGGCAACTGTGGTAGTTGTTGGGCATTCGCTACAATCGGTGCGGTAGAAGCAAAATTCGATATTATAAAAAATAATCCTAATTTTGATAAAGATCTTTCAGAACAGGACTTGGTATCGTGCGGTGTTCCAAAAGGTTTTTATTTAGGCACTGATAATGGTGGATGTAATGGTGCTAAACCATCAGACGCTTTAAACTATATTATGAATACAGGTGTAGTTGATGAACATTGTTTTCCTTATAGTGCTACTGATGAATCTTGTTCAGATAAATGTCCAACACCAAGTGAAATTTACAAAATAAGTGGTTATGGACCTGTTCCACAAAATAATAATGATATAAAAATTCATCTTTTAAGTAAAGGTCCACTTGTGACACAAATTTATATGGATGGTTATTTTGATAATAATGGAATTTATAGATGCGATTTTCCTCCACCTGAAGAACAAAACCATGCTATATTAACTGTTGGGTTTAATGATAGCGGTGTATATTGGATAGCAAAAAACAGTTGGGGAAAATATTGGCCGACTATTTCTTCTGGATTTAATGACAACGGGTTTTTCAAGGTTGGCTACGGAGAATGTAATATTGAAGTTAAATATTTTGTCGATACACCAATTATACAGACAACAACAATTAAACCTCAACCTACAACCAGTATTAGAAGGCCGCTTAGAGGGAATCCATGTTCTCGATGGGCTTGTCCACTAGGAACATTAGAAGGATTAAACAATCCATTCGTAATTGTAACAGCTATACTTATAATACTGATAATTGTAACAGCTATATTCGGAAGTTTAAAGATGATTAGCAAAAATAGAAGATAGTCATTCTGTTCAAATACTATTTTTCTATATTAATTGTTTTCTATTTGATAGAAATGAGCCTCGGGAGGGATTTGAACCCCCGACGTGCTGATATCCTTCCTTTATCGGATACAAGTCAACCGCTCTACCGGGCTGAGCCACCGAGGCATGTTACTTAACCATATGTATTATGTTAATTTATAAAATGTTTTTATGTTTTATATTTAAGAGATATGTTTTTTCTACTCCAGTACAGTTAATAATATAAGCTTATCTCAAAAATGGTTAAATCTTTTACAGTTTATGATATTATTTGATAATTATGAAGACAAAAATATTTCCATCGTTGTTGTTAGCCTTTGTTTTAATTTTTAGCATTGCTTTCGCGCAAGATTATAGTGTTTCGGTTGCAGTAAGTCCGAAAAATTTAACTGTTGCACCTTGTAAAGGTGTTAGTTTTGATATTACTATTACAAATGCAGGTAATAAGGAAGATACATATCAAATTTTGTTAGATGGAATAAATTCTGATTGGTATTCTCTAAGTCAAGATTCCATAACTTTAGGAGCAGGTAAATCTGATAAAGTTTATCTATTCGTTACTCCTGATTGTCTTGCGAAGGCAGGAAACTATAAGGTTAACGTAACTGCATCTGGTTTGTCAACAGATTCAGATATATTTACGATGGAAATAATCCCAGATCATATAATAAATTTAGTTGTGCCGAATGAAACAACTACTTGTTTAAAAGAAGAAAATACTTTTAGTATTAAAATAAACAATGCTGGTAAATTTTCTGAAGACGTAGAACTTTCAGTCTCGGGTGATGCATCAGATCTAGTAACATTGAGCGAAGAAACTTTTACAATAGATAAAGGTGAAACACAGAATGTTACAGTAACAGTAAACCCCACAGATATAGAAGCAGGCGGATATAATTTAGAAATAACAGCAAAATCAACTACAAGTTATGCTGGTGCGACTGACTTTACTCTAATAAACGTAGTAGACTGTTACAAAGTCGATGTTACGGCACCAGATCAATTAGAAGCTTGCGTTAATGTACCTACAAACTTTAACATAACAGTTCAAAATGTAGGATTAAAGGACGATGTTTATAATGTCAGTATAAGTGATATAAATTATGAAAAAACGACAGAACTTAAACCACAAGAGTCTAAGACATTCGAAGTTGAATATTCAAAAGATGCAGAAGGCACGTATGAACTCGGTTATGTCGTTAGTTCAACTCATACTAGTCAGGAAGGAACAATAAACGCTACTGTATTAAAATGTTATGCAGTTAGTATGTCAACTGAAGAAACTTCATTGAATATAGACGCTGGTAAAGGAAAGTTGATAAAAACTACAGTAACTAATGATGGTACAAAGGCAGATACATTTGAGATTACTTCAGATGTAGATTGGGTTTCAATCAAACCTGCCTCAGTAACTTTAGACTCAGGTGAATCTAAAGATGCATACATTTACTACAGTCCAGAGTTTGGCACAGCAGGAACTTATGAAACAACATTAACTGTCAAATCTGGCAACAGCGAAACTTCACAACAAATAACAGTTGCAGTTGGTGGAGCAACTGTAACCACAGCTGAAACAACAATTCCAGAAGGAAATGAAACAACTATAGAGACAACTCAACCTGAAGAAAATGCCACATCAACGACAACACCACAAATCCCAACTGGTGAATTCTTGAAACAACTTGAGGATTTATTTGCAAACAAACTTGTAAGATCAGTACTCATAGCAATAGTAGTAGTGGCGATAATTTTAATCGTAATCTACTTGGTTGTAATGAGGTAATTTTTTGATAAACCAAATTTTGCTAGTGGCGAGTTTCTTTATTTTATTAGCTGTAGCAGTTGAAGCAAAAGTAAAATCCAAGTTAGGTTTATTTATTGTTATAATCGGGTTAATTGTTGGAATATTAGATTTGATATTTGCTGTATTGCAGATGGTTTAATGAGATTGAACGATTTATTAGCATTTTTATTCACATTGATAGCAGCTTTAATAGTAGCTTCAGGTTTAGTCCTGAGTTTTACTGGGGGTCTTGTCAGTCAACCTACTCCAACATGCAGCGATTACTCACTTCTTTTATTTCCTGATCAAAGTAAAGTTGATGTAGTAGTAGGTGAAGCACAATTAGTAAAGGTAAGAGCAGTGAACGCAGGACAATTTTCTGATAAGTATGAGGTTTCATTGATTGCACCTAACTGGATAATCGCTAAGCCAACCTCTTTCAGCATAAAGGCAGAAGAATCAAAAATAATATTCCTTTACATGAGTCCTGGTCCTGAATCTCAGGGAAATTATAAAATACAGGTTAATGTTAAATCTGCATGCGTCAGTGAAACCACTTCTATCGAAGTCCATGCATTAAAAGTATAAGTTTTTATTATTTTGTTCTCTCTATGTTTAGAATATGGAAACAAACATCCCGAAGAAATTTTTGGATTTGTACTATAAGCAAGGATATAGAGTAGTTGGTAAAAATCTGCATTCAGCAGTGAAAATTTGTAGATGGACAAAAGAAAGTTTAAAGCACGATAAATTTTGCTATAAACAAAAATGGTATGGGATTAAAAGTCATAGATGTTTGCAATGTACCCCTGCTTTATTCTGGTGTACACAGAGATGCTTATTCTGTTGGCGCTCTACTTCAGCAACTGTTGGATTTGACATGAAAAAATTTCCCATAGATGAACCATCTGAAATAATAGACAGGTTCGTAGAATCACAAAGATTGTTGCTAATGGGGTTCAAAGGTAATAAAAAAATTGATAAGAAAAAATGGAAAGAAGCACAGAATCCCACTAACATGGCTATAAGTTTGGCCGGAGAACCAACATTATATCAAAAATTATCAGATTTGATAGAAGAGGCACATAAAAGAAAAATGACAACTTTTTTAGTGACTAATGGAACGAGACCTGATAGGTTGAAAGAAATAACAGAACCCTATCAGCTCTATATTTCTCTTTGCGCACCCGAGGAAAAAACTTATCAGAGATTACAACAACCAATAATCAAAGATGGCTGGGAAAAAATAAATGAAAGTTTGGAATTAATGAAAAGTTTAGATTGCAGAAAAGTGATTAGATTGACACTTGTTAAAGGAATGAATATGCATAGCCCTGAAAAATATGCTAAACTAATTTTAAAGGCAGAACCAGATTTTATAGAGCCCAAAGGATTTATGTGGGTCGGAGAAAGTCAAAATAGACTGCCTATGAAATCTATGCCTTATCATAAAGATGTAGTTGAATTTGCTGAGAAACTTTCTCAGTTTACTGGTTATGAAATAAAGGATGAATTTGAACCAAGCAGTGTTGTTCTACTTTCTAGAAAATAGAAAGCTTCTTATTTTTAATATTATCTCATTTTTTGAATGGTTGATAAAGAAGCGTTAAAAAAAGCTCATATAGATAGCTGGGAAAAACTGAGGAAAGATTTAAACTTAGGTGACCCTTTCTGGTTGGAATTTTTGAAAAAACCAGAAGATTTAGTGAGTTCATTAAAAGTAAAAAATGAACCAATAAAAAATTTTTACAATCCAAAAAATAAAAAATTGGCTTCAATGGTATATTTAGATATAGTCAATAGATCCGTTACCGCTTATTTTTGTGGTACTGTAATTCCAAGAAAGGCATTAAAAAGATATACTGAAAATGAACTTATTATGGGAATTTTTCATGAAAATCTCCATAACGTAATTTGTGAGACTACCCCTGTTTTTCATACTATAGCTTGTTATTGGAGGTATGCTTGTACAGGAGAAAAAAAATATTATGGAGAAATTCTCGTCGCTATTGAAGATAGATTTGCAGGTATTTTGGCGAGAAAATTTGGAAGAGATTTTGGAATAAATTCCGAAGAAGCATCAAAAATAGTCATAAGTTGCATTGATGATTTAAAACAAATACCATACATAAAAGCAATAAAAAAACTCGATCAACGTGAAAAAGAATTTGATGAAATAGGTTTAAAAGAATTTATTGAAAGACCATTAAGTGTTGCAGAAGATGTTGTAATGAAAAATTATGGGGCAAGACTTAACTTCTATGATACGTTTGCACAATACGAAAAAATGATGCAAAACGCTTATAAGAGATGTATGAACGGTGAGTGGATAAAAATAAAATAAAATTATTAAAATTTCAATACTTTCTTCCCACATTGTTGAGGTACTATCTCAATTTTTTTATCTTCAAACTCTTTTTCTAATTCTTTATCTTCAAAAAAATTATCTAAGAAAACAGCCAAAGCAGCGACTTCTGAGTGTGGTTGGTTTGTGACAGCAATATTCCAATCTGAAATATGATAAACTTCTCCAGGAACTCTTTGAGAACCGACTATGATTAGCAAATCTTCTTTTAATTTTTTTATTTCGTTTATTTTTTCTTGAATAGGTAAGCCATACATTGTCAAGTGAATTTTTTTCCCTTCCCAGTTTTTTATTACTTCTCTCCAATCTTTTTGGTATTTGATTTCAAAAGGACCACCCCAATTTTCAACAACTTCTTCTATATTTTTCACAATTTTTTCATCTTTTTCTCCACTCAGTATAATACCTTCACACCCTAAAGCACGTGCTGTTAATGCTACATGTGTTGTTAATCTTTGATCCCTAAACCTTCTATGACCCAATCTTAGAACCCAAACACGCATGTTATCAATGATAACTTTTAAATCTTAAATTAATAGAGTATTATAGGTGATTTTCTGAAAGGAAAGCCAGAATTGACAGTTGAAGAAGAGATATCTAGAACTAGGATACCTAAACAAGGTGAATTACTGGGAATAGTTGAATTAATGCTAGGTTCGGATAAACTACGTGTGCGATGCGATGATAGTAGAGAGAGAATAGTTCGAATACCAGGAAAAATGAGAAAAAAAGTTTGGATAAGAGTCAATGATTTGATATTGATACAACCATGGAAAGTTATGTCTGATAGAAGAGCGGATGTTATATGGAGATATACCCAAACTCAAGCCAGATGGCTACAAAAGAAAGGTTATTTGAAAACTATTTCTGTGAGTTAAAATAGATTTAAATCTACTCGACTCTTTTACTAAATATGACTCTTGCACGAAAAGAAGAATCTAGAAAGGATTTTAAAATATTCCATGGAGTTTTCGATGAACGTAGTATGATGAATCTTTATCAACTTCTTGGCAAGAATGGCATAACAGCTGAATCAATAATAAAAGAGGGCAAGGAATCTGTAATACTATCAGGATTAACTCATGATAAACAGTGGGTTGCAATAAAAGTTTATTGTACGAAAGCATGTAATTTTAAGGCACTATGGAAGTATCTTATGGGCGATCCAAGATTCAAAAAAATAGGAAAAAATATAAGAAAAATCGTAAATGTATGGTGTCAAAGGGAATTCAAGAACCTGAGAACTGCTCGTTGGGCAGGTGTTAATTGTCCAAAACCTTTATTTTTTAGAGAAAATGCTCTGATAATGGAATTTATAGGTGAAAATAATATAGCAGCACCACGACTAACAGATATCACTCCAGAATATCCTAATTCTGTATACAAAGAAGTAATATCAAATCTCGAAAAACTCGTTAAAGCAGGTTTAGTTCATGGCGATTTAAGCGCTTATAACATATTATTCTACGATAAAACATATTTCATTGATTTCAGCCATGGCACAACTTTAGATAACGAAATTGCCCCGGAATTACTTAAGAGAGACATAAAAAATATAAATTATTACTTTTCTAAACTGAACGTAAATTTGATAGATAATGAAGAACTTTATAATAAGCTAATTAAGTTTTTCAAAAAAGAGTGATTTATTTGAAGGATGTTATGGTAATCAACAAAAAAAGGATGGATATACTCAAAAAAGACTCGAATTTAAAGAATGAAATAGAAAAATTCACAAACACTAAGGTTGAATTTAACGATGATATAACCATAGAAGGCGAGAGTTTTGATGTATATCAAGCTAAAAACGTCTTGAAAGCATTTGGTCGCGGTTTTAGTTTAAACGATTCTTTTTACCTTTTAGAGGACATATATTGCCTGGAAATAATAGATTTATCAGAATTTGCAAATTCGAAAAATAGATTAATAACTTTAAAAGCCAGAATTATAGGCACTGAAGGTAAAACCAAGAAATATATAGAAGAATACACGGGAGTTAAAATAAGCGTTTTTGGTAAAACAACCAGTATTTTAGGCAAATGGGAAAATGTTAATAAAGCAAAATATGCAATAATGAAGTTAATCGAAGGTTGTATGCACAAAACTTTGTATAAATGGTTGGAAAAACAAGGTAGAAAAGATGCCTGGTAATCAGACTGCTGCCGATGAAATGGCAAAAAACATGAAAGAGGTTTCTGTATCCGAATTTTTCGAAAGAAATAGGCATCTTCTAGGATATGATAACCCCACAAGAGCTTTGCTTACTGTTATCAAGGAATTGGTCGATAATTCTCTAGATGCTTGTGAAGAAGCAAGGATTTTGCCCAGAATTTGGGTAGAAATTAAATCTACAGGACCGGATAGATTCAGAGTTATGGTTAAGGATAATGGTCCGGGAATGACCGATAAGCAGATACCATTTGCCTTTGGAAAATTACTTTACGGATCTAAGTTCTTTAGATTAAGACAATCACGTGGTCAACAAGGTATAGGTGCTTCTGGTGCGATTCTTTACTCTCAATTGACTACTGGGAAACCGACCAATATAATAGGAAGTACGGGCAATGGCAAAACATCATTATATGAACTCATGATAGACGTAAAAAAGAATGAGCCAGAAGTTATATCACACCAGCTCATAGAAGATGGAAAGGTTTGGCATGGTTTAAAAGTGGAGATGGAGATAGAAGGCAGGTACATAGATAGCAAACAATCTGTTACTGAATACATAAAGCAAGTAGCAATAGGCAATCCTTATGCTGAAATAATATTCGAAGGCCCTCCAGGAAAGATGGAGTTCAAAAGTGGATCTAATGATTTGCCTGTTTTACCCAAAGAAATAATGCCTCACCCACATGGTGTAGAGCTGGGTATTTTGCGAAGAATGATGAAGGCAACAAAAGCTAGAACTGTTGCTTCTTTCTTGTCTAATGATTTTTCTAGGGTTGGTGCTGGTACAGCAAAAGAGATATGTCAACTTGCTGGAATAGATGCAAAAATTAGTCCTGCAAGATTAGAAGTAGAGGATGCAGAGAAGCTGTTCAGAGCTATGCAAAAAGTGAAATTAGTTAGGCCGCCGACAGATTGTTTGTCTCCGTTAGGAAAAGACTTATTGATGAATGGTTTGAAGAAAGAGTTTGATGCAGAGTTTTATGCTGCTATAACAAGGCAGCCAGAGGTTTATAGAGGTAATCCTTTCCAAATAGAAGTGGCTGTAGCTTATGGAGGTCAATTGCCAGTTGATCAGACTATCAAGATTATCAGACTCTCTAACAGAGTTCCTTTGCTTTACATGGAAGGAGATTGTGCGATGACAAAGGCTATAGCAGGGACAGATTGGCGTAGATATGGATTACAACAATCACCAAGAGGATTGCCAGCAGGCCCTATGGTAATTTTAATTCACATGGCATCAGTCTGGGTTCCTTATATTTCTGAGAGTAAACAGGCTATAGCTTCATATCCAGTCATAGTAAAAGAGATAAAGTTGGCCTTACAAGAGATTGGTAGGCAATTGCAACATCATGTCTCTGGCAAGAGAAAGGCGGAAATGCAGCAAAGAAGGAGAGAGATATTTGACAGGTACTTGCCTGAAGTTGCTGGCGCTGTAGGTAGATTGACTGGTAAAAAACCTGAACCTATACTTGAACAATTAAAGAGCATGATTAAAAAAAGTATTGAGGGAGTTGTAGATGGAGGAAATAAAGAAGAAACTGGAAAGTCTGGGTGAAGATGTTCTAAAGGATATAGAAGCAAGAAAAAACCCTGATATAGACATACCAATACGTTCTTTATCAAATGTCGTTTACGATGAAAAAGCCAATATGTTATCATTAGGCGATAAGGTTTCTAAGAGATATTTGTTCAACGTAGCTCATGCCAAGCCCTTCATGCAGACATTATTAGTTGCTTCATTCTGTAAGGATCTGCAAGAAGAAGGAATTCATACGAGCCTGAGAGATTTGTTCTATGCGTTAAAAAGAACATTGCCTAATTCTAACGAGAATACTTTTGATGAGCAATCTGAAAGCGATCCGATAGTAGTGGATATAGAAGTTATGTTAGACTTGCTTAGAGAACAATTGCGATTGAATGCAGATGTCCGTGGAAGAGTGGTTGGTAATGTTGTTATAAAAGACAGAGGAGATACTATTGATTGGTCTAAGCTCGGCAGTGGTGGATGGGCTATACCCAGTAATGTTGAGGAAATTCAAATTAAGAGTGCAGATGCTGAATATATACTTGTCATAGAGAAGAACGCTGCTTTTGAAAGATTGCATGAAGATAGGTTCTGGCAGAATCAGAAATGCATACTCGTAACGACACAAGGACAGGCTGCTAGAGGGCCTAGAAGACTTATTCAAAGATTGTCTACAGATTATAAATTACCAGTTTATGTATTCACTGATGCTGACTCTTATGGATGGTACATTTATTCTGTTATAAAATATGGCAGTATTAGTTTAGCTCATATTTCAGAAAGGCTTGGCTGTCCTACTGCTAAATTTTTGGGTTTGACAATAAGCGACATAGATAAATTTGACTTGAAGAATTTCACGATTAAAGCAAAAGAAGTTGACATAAAAAGAGCAAGAGAGATGTTGAAGTATGACTGGTTCCAGCATAAGGCGTGGCAGAAAGAATTGCAGTTGATGATCGATAGAAGAATCAAAGCAGAACTGGAAGCTCTGTCTGGTAAGGGATTAAAGTTCATAACTGAGCATTATTTACCGGAGAAAATTAAGAAAAAGGAATTCTTGCCTTAGAAATTTAAGAATTAACATTACTCCTTATATATCTCTACAAAACCTATCTTTTTCCCAGCGATTTTATAGCATCTCTAACATTTTCATTGGTTGCGTAAATGAAAAGGAAAGCTAACCCAATTATTATTGCGCCTACAGTTGCTGGAACCATACCAAATAAATCTTTTGCAACGAGATAGACAACTACAATAAGTACCATTGCTATTAAGACTAATCTTGCAATATCAATTAAATCTGTTGTTAGTTTTCTAATCTCTTCGCTCATATTTAACAGTTCTTCTTATTATTTAAAATATTCATCTTTTCTTATTTTTTTTAATTTTTCTTAAAATTCTATATATTTTAACGTAAGTAGCGATATTCACAGTTAGAAGAATAATACCAAAAAACAAGTATTGAATTTTAACACTTGACCAAAAAGTATCAATCATTGTTGCAAGATATAGATAAAAAATTCCAAAGGATATGGATATAATTTTTAGACTGGTTAGTAGAAAATTATTCAACATTTTTAATGAATCCTTAAAGGTTGTTTTTGATATAAACAAAAAAATCAAGTTAATTATTAAAAAAATTATAAAAGAGAAAATTCCACCAAGTATAGTGAAGAAAATACCAATAAACCCTAAACCGGCTGGAAAATAAATTATCATAACAAAAAATAGTAATATAGAAGTAATAACAGACAGAACAATCCAAATACACGAAGCATAGATTGTTTGTTTTAAAATCTCAAAAAATATGCTTATCTTATCCATTTTTTGCCATTCTTCAAATTTCCCTTTACGTCTATAGTTAAATAGAAAAATTAAATAAATGAATAACGGTATGAAAAAAGGAACAACTATATACCATTTATCCGGATTTGTTACTAGAGTAAGTAACAATTCAAGAATTATATCTAATACCATAATATCTAAAATAATTTTTAGATTTTATATAATGAGTAATATTAAAAATTATTTTTAACCCATATTAAAAAAGTTCAAATTAAAAAAATGTTTTTATAATTTCCATTATTATTCCAGGTAAATTAGCTATCGTTTGATAATTGTATATCCAATAAATAATTACTGTGATCGATAATATACCAAGTAAAATTCTTGTTAAAAATTTTATAAAATCAAAGATCCGATCTTTATTTTGAACAATTTTATTTACAATTCCAAAAAGATCGATTTTTTTAAAAAATCCATATAATTTACTTTTAAATCTCAATTTATCTTCATCTGAAAGAAAATTTTTATATTCCACATTATTTTCTATATAATTTTTGAATTCTTTATCAACTATATAGAGATCGGCATAAGTACAATTTTCAAATACTTTTGCATATTCCTCTAATATTATTGAAAGTTTTCCCATCTCTTTAATTTTCAGGACTTTTAGAATTTTTTTGATATGATCTAAATTTTTTACTAGAGTTTTTAAACAGTTTTTTGATCTTAAATCTAAAAAATTTCTTTCTCTATTTTTTAATCTATTTACAGTCCTTCTGATAAGAACAAAAATCCACCAAACTTTTTTGTAGTTGTTTAGGCTAATTGCTTCATTGGGGTTTCTATGCCACTGTATGAAATCTTTAATAAATCTCAATTCTTCCGTGAGAGTTTTATTAATTGGTTTCAAATAAAAATAATAACCAATCGATATTGCCGCTATCAAAGATAGAATTGCGTCAGCAATAACAACATATAACCAAAAGATAACGGCTTCTCTAGCAAAAGGGCTCCCACTAAGAATCAACATTGAAAGTGTCAAAAAAATAAAGATAAAAGAGATTATATCTAGTAACTTTTCAGTTAAACGATAAGCTGTTTTTAGATGTTTAAACGCCTGCGGTATCTCATAGACCATAAATAAAGCTTAAATCACAAAGTTAAAAATAACATCTAAGGCATTAGTTAGATGAATTAGAGGTTATATATAGCACTTTGGTTAAAATTTTAAGATTTAATATAATTAAAAAATTTTACAATCTAAAACCCAATGATAAACTTTTGGTGCATAGGACTTAACTTTAGTTTTTTTCAACAATTCAACTTCAAATCCATTTATTTCAGCTGCAGTTTTAACATCATCAAATAATTTTTTCCATTCATTTTCTTTAGCAGTTCCATGATAATGAATAATTCCATTTTTCTTAACAACTTTCATCGCATCCATTAAATATTCTTTAGAAGAAGGCAGTAATCCCATGAGAACTCTGTCAGCTATTCTACCAAGCTTAGCAACTTCAACCACGCAATCTCCAAATATAGGAACAACTCTATTTCCAATTTTGTTCAATTTTATGTTTTCATTCAAATACCGATAAGCATCAGGATTTATCTCAATCGCATAAACTTTTTTTGGTTGAGAATTTTTTGCAAGAGGTAAAGAAAAATAGCCCATTCCTGCAAACATATCGACTATTACTTCATTTTTTCCAACTAATTTCGTCAATCTATTTCTTTCATTCAAATTTCCTTTTGAAAACATTATTTCATTAACATCTATTTTATAAGAAATTCCATGCTCTTTATGAACAGTTTCTGTATTTTTCTCCCCAGCTATTATTTTAACTTGAGGTCTTCTAGTCTGTCCAATGATAAAGCCAGTTCTCCTGCAAACAGTTTTTGTATCAGGTATATTTTCTAGAATTATTCTACCGATTTTTTTATCATATTCCCATAATTCTTTATTCAAATTAACTATGACAATATTTCCAATCTTTTGATAGCTGGATGGTAACAATTCTTTATTAGATAATTCATTCAAATTTTCTTGCAAGAGTTTTTTAATAGGTTTAAGCACAAATAAAAACTAGAAATTATATTATAAATAGGGGATTAAATGCCAATACCAGGTGTTTGTTCTATATGCGGAAGGTCAAGTTATACGTTGATGGTCTGTACTTATTGTGGTGCAAGAGTTTGTATTAATTGTAGAGATCCTAGAAGCGGTGGATGTAAGGCATGCCAAGGCAGAATTATGAGAAAATAACTCTAATCAAAACTTGAGAGAATTTGGGGCAGAGATGAAATTTGAGAGTAGGGATATGTTTTTTGACCATGTTGGTTTTGTGTTCCAAACGGTGTTACATAAACATTATTCATATCCAAACGGATATTAAATTGGAATGGTGAATTCTTGTTTGTTACCCAAAATCCGGAATTGTTTTCAACTAAACCTCTCAAAAATTTTAAGTCATCCGGGGAATATAGGTAACCCGCTTTTTTCAATTGTTCTAATATGGCATCTAATGCCAGTATACGAATATGTTTCCCCACCTTCTCTGCGGCATTAATAAATGGATTAGTCCAATAAGTACCACCTTTAAAATCAGGATGTTGAACTTTTTCATTTGCTATTTCATTATAAAGAGTTGATAATAATTGATGTGACTCAGCTGTTAATTTTTGATTTGCTTGAATCGCTTCTTCTGCAATTTTAGTCAGCTCAGGCGTCCGTTCTGCCACTTGCTTTTTGTATTGTTCATACTGTTCTCTTACATTTTTTGGCACACAAGAAAATACGAAAACTTTTTTCTCTTTACCATCAGAAGCTACTCTAATTTCTTCTCCCACATAGTACGCCATAAATCATCAATTGAAAATTACCTAAATAAATCTAAATATCTTGCTTCATATTTTAATCAGCAATGAAAAATTAAAATTCTATCAAAGAATCTACAACTTTCTCGACTTGCTCTCTTTCCTTACTTGTCTTTGGTTTGAATATATCGCCAACTCTCTCTCTCAATGCGTCTCTCTTGGCGGTTTCACCGATTTCTGAAAATTCCTTTACTATGCCTTCAATTTTGCATAATTTGCATTCTAGCATTTTTACGTTCTTAGAAACCTCTGTTAAAGCTGCCCACAATTGTGCAATTTTTACGTCGTCAGCCTGCATATATGCAGCTCTATGTTTCTTTGTTTTTTCTATCAAGTCGGCAAGTTCTACTTGTGATTCTTCATTCATTAGTTCTTTCCAATCTCTTTCCTCACCGAAAAGCACTTCATCACCAACAGAAGTTTTTAAATTAAAAGATAAATACTTGACGGTAGTAACAACTTACTTTTTAATAGAAAACTGTTTAAATCTATGTAGAATAATGTTTTATCCAAGGTAGAGAAAATGAAAGAAGGGGACTTTGTAAAGATAGATTATGTGGGTAAAATCGTAGAAAATGGAGAAATTTTTGATTTAACAGATGAAAAACTGGCAAAAGAGAAAGGGGTTTTTAACCCAAACGTAAAATACGGTCCTATCTCAATCATAATTGGTGCTAATTTTGTTTTAAGAGGTTTAGAAAATGCTATACTTGGCATGAAAGAAGGAGAAAAGAAAAAAATAACATTGAAACCAGAAGATGCGTTTGGAGAAAGAAGCCCAAAACTATTGAAAATGATGCCTACATCCGATTTTAAAGACAAAAACATAAATCCCTATCCAGGCATGCCAATAAATTTAGGCGAGGTGCGTGGTCGTATCGCCTCTGTTTCTGGTGGCAGAGTTAAAGTTGATTTCAACCATCCTTTAGCCGGTAAAACTCTCGAATATGATGTTGAAGTAAAAGAATTGATAACAGAAAAAAAAGATAAAGTGAAGGGTATAATTGATTTTTTCATTATCTCAGACGAAAAGGATTTATCAATCCAAATAGGCGAGGAATTAGCAGAAATAAAAATTGAGAATAAAGAAGTACCGAAAAGTGTTAAGAAAATGATCGCAGATAATACAAAAAAATGGGTAGAAGGAATAAAAAAAGTTAAATTTGTAGAAGAATTCTAGAATAAATAATTTTGTACAGATATTTTATACGACCTAAAAAAACTTAAAATTCCGATGGTCTAACAATCAATAAGAATTTAAATTTAACTATCGTTAGAATTTAATAGTTGTAATAACTGATCGATAATAAAAATGGGGGTAAATTTATGGCTGTAAGACAGGCAGTTGGTAAACAAAGAGAAAGAGTAAATCATTCTGTTGATGAAGAATTAAAAAAATTACTTGAAACTAAAAAAGCAAGAATAAGAGTTGTAGGTGCAGGTGGTGCTGGAAACAATACTATTACTAGAATGGCTGAAGTTGGTATTATCGGTGCTGAAACTATAGCCATTAACACAGATGCTCAAGATTTATTGTATTCTGATGCTGATCAAAAAGTTTTAATCGGTAAGGAACTTACAGGTGGTTTGGGTGCCGGTGGAGATCCAAAAATAGGTGCCGAAGCCGCAAAAGAAAGTAGAGAAGATATAAAGAAAGTTCTAGAAGGTAGTGATTTGGTATTCATCACATGCGGTTTGGGTGGTGGAACTGGTACTGGTTCTGCTCCGATAATCGCTGAAATTACTAAAAAATTGGGCGCTTTAACTATCGCTGTTGTAACATTACCATTTTCTATGGAAGGAAATCAAAGAATGAGAAATGCAAAAGAAGGTTTGGATGATTTAAGAAAGATTGTAGATACAATCATAATCGTGCCTAATGATAAATTGTTAGAAATAGTTCCTGATGTTAGCTTAGCAACGGCTTTTAAAGTTGCTGATGAAATTCTTGTTAATTCTGTAAAAGGTATAACAGAACTTATAACCAAGCCTGGTTTAATCAACCTAGACCTTGCTGATGTAAAAACAGTGATGACTAACGGTGGCATGGCAATGATTGGTATGGGTGAATCTGACACTGAAAACAGAGCAATAGAAGCAGTAGAAAAAGCATTAACAAATCCATTACTATCTTTGGATATTGAGGGCGCTGATGGAGCATTGATCAACGTAACTGGCGGACCTGATATAACGATAAGAGAGGCACAGGAAATCGTCGAGGCAGTGTCAAGTAGACTTTCACCAGATGCAAAGATCATCTGGGGGGCTCAAGTTTCTACTGATTTACGCGATGTAATAAGGACACTTATTATAATAACAGGAGTTAAATCAACAGACGAACTTGTATCAGATCATCTATTTAAACCAAAGAAAAAGGCTATGGAAGAGGAACTTGGCATAGAATTTGTTTAAAAAATATAATTCTTTTTAAATTTAACACTGCATTATATTAGGTTAAAGAATATAATTCTAAGTGGTGGGCAAATGAAGATAAACATTAGGGAAACGCTTAGCAAATATAAAAGAGTCATTTTAATAGCCAGAAAACCAGATAAAGAAGAATTGAAGGAAACTTCAAAAATATGTGGCTTAGGGTTTTTAATAATTGGTATAATGGGTTTCATTTTCTATGTGATATCAGTTATTGGCGGTGCTTAATTTTGATATATGCAATAAAAACGATTATAGGGCGAGAAAACGTCGTACTTGAAGCAATGTCGGGCAAAGCCATATCAAGAGGTTTAGATATAAAGGCATTCGTTCATCCTGAAGAAATAAAGGGATATATTTTCATTGAAGGTGAATTGAAGGATATAGATGCATTGGTAAAGGAGATTCCACATGCCAGGGGTGTTATCAGGCAGCCAGTTCCTTTATTAGATGTTATCAAGTTTCTAGAGACTAAAAAGGTTGAAATAGAAATAAAAGATGGCGACATAATCGAAGTAATCGGTGGGCCATTCAAGGGAGAAAAGGGCAAAGTAACAAGGTTTGACAAGATAAAGGGAGAGGTAACGATGGAATTAATAGAAGTTACTGTGCCAATACCTATTACTGTTAATGCTGGATTAGTTAAAATTATTAAAAAGAGTGAGTAAATGGGAATAAAAATTGTAGAAGCTTTAATTGATGGAGGCAAAGCGACTCCTGCACCACCTTTAGGACCATCTTTATCTGTGTTTAAAGTAAACATTGGTAAAATTATACAAGACATTAACGAAAAAACAAAACACTATGAAGGCATGAAAGTTCCAGTTAAAATCATGATTGACGAAGATACAAAAAACTATACAATTGAGATTGGAACACCGCCAACTTCTTCATTAATAAGAAAAGAGTTAGGGTTGGAAAAAATAGGTTCGCAAAAAAAGTTGGAAGAAGCGCCAAAGGAAGAAGCAGCAGCTCCAGCTGAAGAAACCAAGGAAGAAATAGAAAAGCCAAAAACAGAAGAAAAGACTGAAAATCCTGCTGAAAAGGTAAAAGAAGAACCTGCACCAGTAGTGAAAAAAGAAAGAGAAATAGTCGGTAATTTAACGATGGATCAGATTATAAAAATAACTAAAATGAAAAAAGACAGTTTATTGTCTAAAAACAACAAAAAGGCAGTTAAAGAAATAGTTGCTTCTTGCGTTAGCATGCCGCTAACTGTTGAAGGCAAAAACCCGAAAGAAGTCATTAAAGATATAGAAGAAGGAGTATACGACGATAAACTCAATTTCTAGTCAAATACTTAAATTTTTCCTACTATTTAGTAATAAGTTACCATGAGCATATTTAACAAAGTATTCTGGATTATTTGGGGTCTAATAATGATATTTCTAGTTGCAGTTTTTGTTAAAGATAAGATAATCGATATGGGACTTTTATCGTTGCTATTCATATTGAGTGGGATAAATCTCTATGTTCAAGAATCGAGAAAAAAAATGATAAAAAAACTCATAACAATGGTTGATAGAATAGATTTCAAACCTATAGAAGATGGTATAAGAAAAATAGACCGATCTAATGCTGAATGCTATACAAGGCTTTTCAGGATAGAAAATGATATTGAAAATTACAAATTAGACCAAGAAAAAAAATATAGAGATGTTGTAAGAAAAGTATTAAACATAGATAATGAATTCCATACAAAATTCAGAATTTTGGGAGAAACGGTAATTAAAATAAGTAAAAAACTTGAAAATGGCAGTTAACCACAAATCACATCAAATGTTTCTTCTGTGAATGACTGTGGGCAATTTCCTGGCGTTATTCTTACTAACTCTACTTTTGTACCGTTGATACATTCGGTTGTCTTGCTGCAAGGTTGAGTAAAAACTACTTGTTCGCCTGGATTTAAATAACCCAAACCTGGATAACTGCTGTTTGTGATGAAATTTGAGCCCAATTTAACAAAAATTGAAAAATTATATAACTCAAATTGCCCCACGTTTGTAGCTGCAATCTTTACCAGGCCATTAGGATTCGAACAACTAACAGCAGCTATATCAATTCTAGCATTTGTACAATTGATCAGTTTTTCTCCACTCCGTTCAACTGTACCGGTTTGCGATTTTGTCATCGATGTAAGCCAACTTCCTAAAAACGCCGCTACTGTCAATGTTAGTGCTATTAAGATAATAGACGCCATTAATGGTGATAGACCCTTTTCCATATGATCAAATAATACTTTTATTTCTGGTATATAAAACATAACCTTTTTAAATGTTAAACTATAACATAAATTAACCCGTTAACACTGCGTTGGCAGGAGGGTGAACATGACAATTCTAGAAAAAATAAAGGAAATTAAAGAAAAATCTAAAAAAAGGAATTTTCCTCAAAGGTATGATGCTGTTATCAACATAAAAGACGTTGATTTAAAAAAACCTGAAAACAAGATAGATGAATTGTTAGTTCTTCCAAAAGGCACTGGGAAAAAGGTTTCTATAACTTTATTCTCAGATAGCATAGGTAAATCAGAAGATATAACAGTCATAAAAGGTTCCGAAATAGAAAGTTTAGCTAAAAATAAAAAATCAATTAAAAAATTGATACAAGAAACAGATTTTTTCTTTTCCGAACCAAAATTAATGCCAATAGTAGGTAAATTTTTAGGTAAATTTTTAGCTCCTAGAGGTCTGATGCCCAAACCGGTTGCAAGTGATATTAAAAAATTGATAGGCGATTCGAAAAACAGTGTGAGGATACATTTAGATAAACAACCTATAATTCATACTGTTGTCGGCTCAGATAAAATGAATGATAAAGATGTTGAAGAAAATATAAAAATCCTGTTAAATTTTCTAATTAAAAAATTGCCGAAAGGTAAAAGTAATATCAAAAACGTTTATTTGAAATTTACTATGGGGCAACCTATTAAATTAGAGGTTGAATGAGATGGTCAGTGAAAGGAAAAAGCAAGAACTAGCTCAACTTAAAGAAACTGTGGAGAATTATCCAATTATAGGTATAATTGATCTATTTAAAATGCCATCCAAGCAACTTCAATATATTAGAAAGAACTTAAGGAGAGAAGTCTTAATAAAAATGTCAAAAAAAGGTCTTATAAATCTAGCACTGAAAGATATTAAAAACAAAAAAAATATCGAAAAATTAAATGAGTTAAAAATAAATGAACCTGGATTAATCCTCACTCAAATAAATCCGTTTAAACTATCTAGAATTTTGAAGGAAAATAAATCTTTAACGTATGCTAAAGAGAATGACATAGCACCAGATAACATAATAATTCGTGCAGGTGCAACCAATCTTCTGGCAGGTCCCGCAATAGGAGAATTACAGAGATTAAAAATACCTTCTATGATTAAAGAAGGAAAAATACATGTAAGAGAAGATACGACAGTTGTTAAAAAAGGTGAAGTTATTTCTTCACAGCTTGCAGGTTTACTCAAGAAATTGGATATTCAACCAATTCTAATTGGTATAAATCTCTTAGCCGTATGGGAAGATGGAGTAGTATACGGCAAAGAAGTATTAGATGTTGATGAAAAATTGTATGCTAAGAAAATTAGTTATGCTTATGTTTCAGCACTAAATTTAGCTGTTAATGTTGGTTATCCAACAAAAGATTCCATAAAAATATTGATTCAAAAAGCATTTTTAGAAGCAAAGAATTTAGGAGTAAATGCTGGAGTCTTTGATAAAGATATAATAAATGATTTGGTCATGAAGGCCAACATCAAAGCACATGCTTTAAAAGAAAGGTTAAAAATTTAGGAGGTGTTAGTTTTGGAATACGTATATAGTGCTTTGCTGCTACATTCAGCAGGACAAAAAATAAACGAAGAAAATATAAAAAAGGTTTTAGCAGCTAGTGGAGCAAAAGTAGATGAAGCAAAAGTTAAGGCATTAGTAAGTGTTTTAGAAGGAGTAAACATTGATGAAGTTATAAAACAATCAGCAATGCCAGTCGCAGTAGCAGCACCAGCTACAAGTGTTGCTAAAGTAGAAGAGAAGAAAGAAGAGAAAAAACCCGAAGAAGAAGCTAAAAAATCTGAAGAAGCAGCCGCAGGTCTTGCAAGCTTATTCGGTTAGATATAATGAAGGAATTGCTGAGTCTGGCCCAGAAAATAGATGACGTGGCCTTAAGGAAAAAAGTTATAGATTTTTTAAAAGACCTAAGACTATCCAGCAAAGATTTTAAAAAATATCCAAAAGAAAATTTGAAAGATGCAGGAACCGTATTCCTTATTCCTTCATCAAATTTAGGACCTGTAGAAAGAAATGTACTCAAGCACACCGTGGCATTAACTGAATTATGTATAAAAACAGCAGACACTTTTGAAAAAGACTACGGTTTAAAATTAGACCGTGATATTTTAATTGCAGCCTCTATTGTGCACGACCTAATGAAAATTTTTGAGTACAAACGAGATAAAAAAGGAGAGCTGGAACCAACAGGTGTAATGTTAGATCATACAATGCTTGCTGTGGCAGAATTATATCATCGTGATTTTCCCGAACATGTAATACATATCGTTGCTTCACACTTCGGAGAAAATGGTCCTACGCCACCTAGATCATTCGAAGCCTTAGTTTTTCATCATTTAGACACGTTAGTATCTATAGTTGAATATTATAATGAAGGAAGAAAGAAAATGAATCAAGAAATAATTTTTATCACTGAAGAAGATTTGAAAAAAATAGGTGAAAAAGCTGAAAAATTTAAATGAACTTTTAAATGAAGCTGTGCTTATTTTGAAAAAAATAAAACAAAATGATAAGATTTGTATAATTTATCACGATGATTCTGACGGATGTAGTTCTGCTGCTTTATTTTCAGTTTTAATACATGATTTGATAAATGATTATCCTTTATTATTTCCAGTTACGGGATTGGAAAATGTTAATAAAACTTTAATGAGTAGACTTAGGCTAGCTAATCCCGATTTTGTATTTGCTTTTGATATGACAGTCGACCCAGAATGGTTAGAAGATTTTAATGGTTTCATAATAGATCATCATTTCTTTAAAGGAATTTCAGAAAGAGAAAACATCCCTTATCTAAACCCACGTACTTTTGAGAATGATGATGAAAAAGTACCACCAGTTTGTTACATAGTTTATAGAATTTTGGAAATTATGGTTCCTTCTGAGAAAATTTCTTGGATTTCAGCCATAGGTATAACAGAAGATCATCGAGTAGATTTATGTAAAGATGTTTTTGATGAAGTTAAAAATGATTATCCAGAATTATTGAACAACGTTGAAAAAATAGAACAAAAAATTGTTGAATCAACTTTTTTTGGCGAATTAAGTGATATGGTTAGATCTGGAAGAATGGTAAGAGGAAATGAGGGTGCTAAAACGGCTGTTCTTGCCTTAGTTGAATCTAAAGACAGGCCAGATAAATTTGTGAATGGTTTAACGCAACATTCTCTTGCATTGCGCCGATTTTATGAAAAATTAACTTATGAAATGCAAAACTGGTTGAATGATGTGGAGCGTAAAGGTAGATTTTTCGAGAATGAAAAAGTTATATTTTATGAACAAAAAAGAATGGGATTGAAAGGTCTAACTTCATTCTTATCAGATAAAATAAGACAAAAATATCCTGAATGGGTAATATGTGTAATAAATAAGGAATATGAAAAGGGACGAGCAAAGATAAGCATAAGATTAGAACAAAGTAAGAGAAATGAAAACCTAGTTTCTATAATAGAAGAAATAAAGAAAAAAATGCCTTCTATAAGAGGTGGCGGGCATAAATCTGCTATAGGAGTTTTTCTTCATCCGGATGAAGTACCTTATTTTGAAAAGGAATTCTTAAGTTTAGTAAAGTGAGATTTTATTGTTCATCGCAACTCTACTCCCCAATTAAGGACCATATCTACGAAAACAATTTCTACTATAGATTTGTATGAAATGTATGAAATGTAACTCACCAAGAATAATAAAATTCTTAGACGGATTTGGTCAATCAAGAATATTTTGTAAAACTTGCCACGAGAGTATACTTTTTACTGATTTTACTCAAATGAGAGATGTCAAAAAATTGAGTGAGTTTGGTGCAGCTCACTAATTGTTCTATACCAGGAGTAAAAAGTGTAGAGATTTCTCTGATTGAGGATAGAGGAATCATTAAACGTAGAATAAATTTAATAAAAAATGATGCAATATTTGGTTGTTTGAAACCTATTTAATTATTTCATTTTTAATACAAAGAAGCCATGATCTCTTTCAAACGGTTCAAGTGTAACAAAATCAACCACGTTGAAGAACTTTTCTAAAATTTGTCTTTGTTCTTTGTAAACAATCCTAGGATTTTTAGTAACATCTATACTTCTAGCTTTTATCGCAATCATACCAAATCCACCAGGTTCCAGAAACATCTCTGCATTTCTAATTAAAACCTCTGATTGATCTTTAACTGCAATATCTGCATATATCAAGTCAACTTGTTCTACCCATGAATATTTTTCAGGTCTCCTTGCATCTGTCAAAAGAGGAACTATATTTTCTCTAGAAGCCGCTACAGGTAAAGCATCCCTTATAGATCTTTCAGAAATCTCTATTCCATAAATCAATCCTTCTTTTCCAATTATATCAGAAAAATGACTGCCTGTAGTGGAACTAGCAAAGCCAAGATATAATACTTTCATCCCTTGTTTTAGTGGAAAAAAATGCAAATTCTTTTGAAGAGCTGCAGCTGGTTTACTTCTAAAAGTATCCCATTCTCTATATTCTTCGTCCTTAAATTTGATAGTTTTTTCTCCGTATACCTGTTTACCAGGAACAAGATTTTTAGTGTAAATCTTATTGCTGAATTCGAATATATTCTCGAAATTTTTATATTGTCTTTCTTTCGTCATCTAACCGCCATTATATTTTTGATTTTATCATCTAGATTTTTTTTCAGTTCGCTTGATACACCCCCCTCCCCATAGTAATCCATTTTTGCAGCGATACTTAGTTTAGATGCCAAAATTCTAGCAATTTTTCCTTTCTTTTCATTCGGTGCATTCTGAACCATATTATGCATAAACAATAGGCCATATTTTGGAGATCGGCCTCTGCCATGCAAAAATCTAAATAGAGCCTTTTCAGCGCCTAATAATTGAATAGTTGAAGAGGGTTTTTTTGATAATTTATCTAAACCACCTGATAATGAAATTAATCTTGCTGCTATTGTAGCTCCTGCTAAATCTCTTAGGTTTGGAGCAACTTCTTTCAATACTTCATCTAAATATTTTTCCATTTTTTCTTTGGTCTTGTACAAATTTCTTATATCAGATGCATACTCTTTCAATATTGCTTCGTCTTTTTCAGAAAGTTCTATTCCCATACTATTTTTCTTTAATTCTACCAATTCTTTTTCCTCTATATTACTCCTAAGGCCTGATTCAGATACTATCTTTGCAAACTTTTCATGATTTTCTATGATTTTATCCATCTCAGGAAAATGTAAACTATACCATTCCCTCAGTCTAGCAATGGATATGTTAAGTGATTTATCTAATTCATCAATAGCGTCTATAGCCTGCATAACTATTCTATCCTTTTTAACTGTAGCCTTGGTGCGAATTCTTGTAAATTCTATACCTATTTTTGTTAAGAAATCATTCAACTCTATGTCAGAAAATCCATATTTTTTCTCTATTTGTCTGAATTGTCGTCTGAAATTTTTTTCACCGAGGTTATTTTGTTCAAATTTACATCCCTCAAGAACTTTTGATGAAATCAATTCAGAATATCCTCTCTTTTTTAATTTATCTATTAGTTCCTTTTCTTCATTAGTTGAACCGACAAATAACATTTTTTCTGCAATTTTAGCAGGTTCCTTACGATAAAGTATGGATTCTATTATGTTTCCACTCTCATCTAGGCCAAAAACACCTAGAAATGATTGAACTACGAATGCTTTCATGCATTATACCTTGTTTTCTAAAGTTTATAAATTGAATTCTAACAAAAAACAGTTAAATATTTTTTAATGCAATTCATAAAATTATATAATGCAAAATACATGTTCTAAATGTGGAAGGCCGATAAAGAAGGTAGGCAGATTGATAAGAGTGACATGGCTAGGCTTTAGGGCTCCTTTATGTAAACAATGCAGAGAAGATTTGAAAAAAACTAAGAAAGGCAGATTTACCCGTTTACTTGAATGGAGAAAAAAAGGTTAATTCTTAGAACTCAATAATAAATTATGAGTAAATTTAAGAAAATTAAATCTTGGATTACAAAATTTCCAAAATTGCAATATGCATATCGTATGTATAACAGAAAAAAGAATCTGAAAAAGTAAATAACTGTTAATAAATAAAATTACTATATTCTTTTATGGAATTTCTTAATTTGATGTTGTTTATCTTGGGAATAATCGGTATATCCTTATTAATCCTGAGCATTTTTTTTGCTGTTTTTGTTAAGGTCGAAGAATTAAGCGATCTTTTGTTTAAATTTAACATATTAGTGTTCTTGACTGGTTTATCATACTTATTCTTTATTTTAATTGTGATAAAATTGGTAAAAGGTAAGTTAAAATGAAAATAGATACAGTTGAAGTTATATGCATAACAATAATTCTTATTTCCTTAACAACCATGTTTTACCTAAGTTACAACTTCATTAGATTCATGGAAAAAACGGATATTTTTGAGATATTAAAGATGGCAAAAGAATTGATAAATATGGTAGCTTTTTTTTCACTTTTCACTGCAATTATAACTTTTACAGGGGATGTGCTCGTTAGATACAGGAAGAATAAAAAAGAGTCTTCATCCCCCAGGTTATTTCAGGAATTTTAGAATAATAAAGAGTGCCTGGACCCCAATTTCTGGGGTCGCCTGAAAATCTTCTAGTGGCATGCACTCTAATTTTTAAATTATCATATTGTTATTAAAGGAATTTTGATTCAGGAAAAACTAAAATAAAAAATAAATTTTAAAAAATTGATTTAATTCTAACGAAAAATATTTAAAGAAAATACAAGATGTTGTAGTCTGTTACCATTTTTATTGGTTTGCCCATACAACTTGGCATTGACCATTGACACAACCACAGTGTCCTTGCCCACAGTCCATTGTATTCGGTCTACATTCCATTGTACACAATTCATTGCAAACTCTCTGGTATTTCTGTACACAACTAGTTGGGTGACAACAAGTGGCTGATATGCAATCAGCATCTGTTTCACATTGTTTTTCTACAATTGGTGTGCATTCATTATTCTCCAGTTTACAACCTGACACCCCAAATTCTCCTAAACAATTGATACCACATAGTTTTCCCGTTTTTTCTTCTGGTGATTGCCCCTTTTCATAACATTTACAGTCACATAAACTTAGAGTGCATTCCCTTGGTTTTTGTGTGGGTATCATGAGTAAAACCGAAAGAATACCAACAAGGGCTATTAAAACAATAATTCCCATAATTTTTTCAGTCTTCATATTCTAAATAGAGCCATGTTAAACATTTAAATATTATCAAATACTAATTAACAAAATTCTTAAAGTTTAAATTAATAAAAGAATAGTGAGGTGATATCTTGGTAATTTGGCCTTTTATCATCTTGTTTGTAGTAGTAATAGCCTTAGGAATATGCGTTTATTACATAAACAAGATAATAGTCCTATCCAACAGGATTGATAATGCTTGGTCGCAGATAGATGTTCAACTTAAAAAAAGAGCAGATCTAATACCAAACTTAGTCGAGACTGTAAGGGGATATATGAAACACGAGAAAAGCGCAATAGAAATGGTAACAAAAGCGAGAGAAAACATGATGAAAGCTACTGATATAAAAACCAGAGCAAAAGCTGAAGGTGAAATGACAAGAGCATTGAAAACAATTTTTGCAATCGCAGAAAACTATCCGAACTTGAAGGCAAGCGAGAATTTTAAATTGCTTCAAGAACAACTAGACGGTATAGAAAGTAAAGTAGCATATTCAAGACAATTCTATAATGACTCGGTTTTGAGTTTCAATAATGCAGTAACAACCATACCCGGCAGCACTTTCGCTGGAATGGTAGGCAAAACACAAAAAAGAGAATTCTTCGAAATAGAAGAAAAAGAAAGAAAACCAGTTAAAGTGGAATTTTAGATGGAAAAAATAAGCTTCTATGATCAAATAGACAAGAACAAAAGAAACTCTGCTTTACTCGGTATTATCGTTTTTTCTTTTTTAGTAATTTTAGTTTATATAATTAGTCAGATTCTTGCACCTGAATTGTCCTTGGTATTTCTTATATTCGCTGGAATATTCATGCTGATTTATACCTACGGAACTTACAGTTATGGTGATAAAATTGTACTAGCTGCTACTAAAGCTATACCTGTAGAAGAAGATGATAAAAGGTTTGTTCATCTTGTAGATGTTGTTGAAGGTTTGAGTATAGCAGCTGGAATACCAAAACCCAAGATTTATGTGATTGATAGCAATGAAATAAATGCATTTGCTACCGGTAAAGATACTAAACATGCATCAATAGCGGTAACGACTGGACTATTAGAAAATTTAAAAAGAGATGAAATTGAAGGTGTAATTGGTCATGAACTTTCACATGTTAGAAATTATGATATCAGATTCGCAACATTTGTTGCTGTTTTAGTTGGATTAGTGGCCATATTGAGTAATTTACTCCTAAGAAGTTTTTGGTATGGAAGTGGAAGAAGGGATAGAGAAAGAAATAATCTTGGTTTATTAATTTTGATTGGTTTTATATTAGCGATATTTGCACCTATAGTTGCCAGATTGGTTCAATTTGCAGTATCAAGAAAGAGAGAATATTTAGCTGATGCATCATCTGTAGAGTTGACTAGATATCCAGAAGGTTTAGCATCTGCTTTAGAGAAAATAAAAGAAATTAATGAAGGCAAAATGAAAGTTAGTGAAGTTGTATCCCATTTATTCTTTGTTGACCCAAATAAAAGTGCTCTAGACAGTTTATATGCAACTCATCCACCCATAGAAAAAAGAATAGAAATACTGAGAAAAATGTAAGTTGCTATTCGACTAAATTCTCAAAACATAATTATTTTAATATAAATTCTTATCAAGAAATTGATGAAAGAAAAAGAGTACGTTCTTTTAATCGGCAAAGGAACTTATCTAGTACAAGTTGGATATGGAAAATTAAATACAGAATTTGGAATTTTTGATTTATCAGAATTACTAAAGAAAAACTACGGCGACAAAATAAAAACTCATTTTGGGGAAGAATTTGTTGCAGTCAAACCTAGTCTATTAGACATATTATTAAAACAAGCTAGAAGATTGCCGCAGATAGTTACAACTAAAGATGCTTCTCTAATATTAGCTTATACTGGTATATCACCCGACAGTCTAGTCGTTGATGCTGGAGCCGGTTCAGGTTTTCTATCAATTTTTTTAGCATACTATTGCGAACAAGGTAAGATTGTTACTTATGAAAAAAAATCTGATTTTGCTAAAGTTGTCAGAGAAAATATAGAGTTAACTGGACTAAAAAACATTGTTGTTAAGGAAAAAGATATTACAAAGGGAATAGATGAAAAAAATGTTGATTTGATTACACTTGATATGGAAAATGCTGAAAGTGTTGTTGAAAATTCTTACAAGGTTTTGAAACCTGGTGGCTGGCTCGTAGTTTATTCGCCGTATATAGAGCAAGTGATTGCTGTAAGAAAACAACTAGACAAATTCAATTTTACTTTAATAAAAACTGTTGAGAATATTACAAGAGAATGGAGAACTAGTTACCATACTTTACCGGAAGTTTCTGGTGTGATGCATACAGGTTGGTTGACTTTTGCGAGAAAAGTTTTTTGATTTAATCGATAAATTGAAAAATTCAAAAATAAAAATTGTTTTTATGTTTATAACAATTCTAGCCATAGTAGCATTAATAGTAATTTTTTTGATTGGAAAAAAATTCAAACAGCTCATGATAGGGGAAATAATAATCGCTTTAATACTAGGACTAAGTGTTGAAATATTATTGGCCCCTGTATTCAGGTATAACAATATAAAATTAACTCTATTTTTTCCATTGGGCGCTGAGAAAATATATATCGGGATAGTACTTGCATGGGGCGTAGTTCTAAGTTTGGCAACTTTAATGACAAGATTTTTACAGAAAAAAATAATAAAAAAATCCGGTGATGTTGTATATCTTTTATGTGGAATATTTTCGCTTCTTCTGATTGGCGCTTCTGCTGAAATTGTGGGTTATAATTTGCATTTATGGGAATATACGACTAGAATAGAAACCAACATACCAATATTCAATACCCCCATAAGACCAGTTATGGGATGGTTATTTTTTGGTTCAATTTTTTTGATTGTAATAAGAGTTTTTGAAGACGAAATTGAAAAAATAAAATTCATAAAAGAAAATTTTAATAAACGTAAGAAAAAGATGTTATAATGTTTTGGGAATTTATCACAATATTTGGATCAGTTACATTTTGGGCGAGTGCAGCCGTTGTTGCATTAATCTTTTCGTTTTTTATACCAGAAAAATCTAAAAAATATGTTCTTTTGTTTGTTTTTCTAACACTACCTGCAGTTTTGATAAGTTATACAGTGACTGATACATTGAAAACATTTTTTAAAATTCCGAGACCCTGTTATGGTATGTCAGATTGTCTAGAAGATTATTCATTTCCAAGTAATCATGCAACAGTTGTTTTTGCAGCAACAATAGCTTTGGCGCTTCAATATAAAGACAAACGTTTAGGAATTATTTTAATTATAATAGCTATATTGACATCAACATCTAGAGTAATTTTAGGATTCCATAGAACAGAAGATATTTTAGTTGGTTCGATTGTTGGCATGGTTGTTGGAATTCTCGTTCAGAAAGCATATAAAAATTATTTCAACAGATCACATTAAATAAAAGAATTTTATTATTAATACAAATATTACAACATGGAGAAAAAATATAAGAAAATAATCGTTAAAATATTTCTAATTTTAATTTTTGCTACATCTATGGGTTACTTAGAGGCTGTAATAGCCAACTATGATAGAATGATTCTAGGTATATCAGTTGATTATGATTTAAAGCAACTTCCAAAATTTACGCCTAGACATCTGTTTCTTGAGCAGACACGGGAAATATCAACAATAATAATGTTATTCAGTTTTGGATTATTAATTGGTAAAACATTGAGAGAGAAATTAACAATATTTATGTTATCGATAAGCACTTGGGATCTTTTTTATTACATTTCACTTTATATTATTTTACGTTGGCCGTCTTCTTTATTTACAACAGATCTTCTATTTTTAGTCCCCATGCCATGGATTGCCCCAGTCATTTTACCAGTAACAATATCTATAATAATAATCACATTTTCTATACTATCTCTTGTTAGACAAAATTATAATGATAATTAAAAATAGTCCGATATCTTATGCTCTAATTCTTCATGAATTAACCAGAAAAATAACAGAATTGCATCTATCATCGTATATAACTCCTGCATGAGCAAGTTTGAAAAATGAGTCAAGTTTAGATAATACCCCTCAAAACTAAATGGAAATAAAATATAAACTTCACCGAATATAAGATCTAGAAGTATATGAAAAGAAAACCCTATGAAAAACATAAGAAAAATTTTAGAATATTTTTCTTTCTTTAAAAAAACTAAAAAGAGGAATAAAAAAGTTAAAGGAATTATTATCGAATGTGTTATCGTCCTGTGCAAATCCACACCTAGAATTAAAGAAATTGGCAAATCTATGTCAGGTAATAAACCAGCTAAACCAGCTAATAAAACAAATTTATTCGAAAGAATATTTTTCTTTTTTATAATACGATCTCTAAGGGTATCTACTAATATTACTGGAATCAATATGTGGGTTACTGCAAGTGGCATGATTAACAATACAATATTTTGATTGATGTCATATAAAATAATCTATTTGGGAAAGCCGGGATTTGAACCCGGATCACAGGCTTTTTCTCTCTAGTCCCGAAGCCTGGATACTAACCAAGTTATACTACTTCCCCTCAAAATCAGATAATGCTCCTTGTTTGTATTCTGTTACATCTTCTATATTTTTCCCAAGTTGTTTTTTAATAATTGCTGCGACTTTACTTCCAACTACTTTTTCTAACTGAAAAATTGGAGCTTCTCTTAAATCTGATACATTCTTCAATCCTTTATTATATAATTTTCTTGCACGAATGCGTCCAATCTGTTTTAATCTAATTAATGGTATCAATTCCTCTCTAACCCCATATTTTATCCTTACTCTGATTTTTCTCAAATCCAATAACAAGTCTTTGTGTTTTAACAGTAAGGCTAATTCTTGTACAGCATACAAAAGCCAGTCTGCATTTTTCAATCTAACCCAAAGTTCACCAGGAGTCATTCTAAACATTGACAACATTTGATCTTCTGTCATTTCATTTGTCCATCCTTCAAACATCATTGCCGTCTTAACACTCTTTAGAAATTCATCAAACTCCAAATCCCATTCTTGAGGAATTTTTTGCAAGAATCTATTTCTGGCTATAACATCATTCACTTTTTCAAATTCCTTGCTACCAACAGAGAGAAAAGGTTTCATCTCTAGTGTATTGCTTATCATATGTAAATATGAAAACGGAGTTGTTTTAATATCTTCTGCTTTTTTTAAACTTTCTATAAAATAATTTGCAGTGAGAGGATCAATATAAAGTTCAGATACTCTTTTTCCAATTTTAGTCGACAGTATTCTATCTTCTTCTCTGTATACGAACTTAAATTCCACAAGCATGTCAAGTATAGAACTTATGTTTGTTTCAATTATTGTTATGTCACCATATTGGTATGCATAAAAAGTTTCTTCAAAAAATTTCAATAAGGATTCTTCAGTATTTACCAACCCAGATGCTATCAAAGCTAATGTGTGCATTCTTAATACAGGTTCCAAAGCTAGTTTGGAATGAATGTCCTCTGGTTCTCCGTTAATATACCTTTCTGTTAATTCGTATGCTTCGTCTTCAGACTTTGCTACTAAGATTGATTCCCCCCATTCATCATACTGCGGTCTACCGCATCTACCACAAAATTGTTTATATTCTAAAACAGGTATGAATCTGTAACCAAGTCCAGCATAGTAACGTTTTGCATCACGTATTATTACTCTAAATGCAGGTAAATTAACACCATAAGCCAATGTCGGCGTAGCAACAATACCTTTTAATAAACCATCTTTGAAACCATCCTCGATTATTTTTTTCTGTTTGTACATCAATCCCGCATGATGAAATGCCATACCACCCTTTATACAATCAGCTAATCTTTTGCATTGTCTCGTAGGTACTTCTAAGACATTAAGAATTTCGTCAGAAATTTTTTTCAATATCTCTTTTTCATTTTTTCCTGTATGATTAACATTGAACGTTGCCAATTTTTCTGCTAAGGCTTCTGCATTTTTTCTCGTCGATACAAAATATAACGCTTGTTTATTCAGCTTTCTTGTATTTGATAATATGCCAGATTCTGGAGAAAGACCATCATCCAAATCATAATTATCTCTTCCAAAAAATTGGATTTTTGAATTGGTGTATATTCCTTCATGCAATTCTACTGGTCTATAATCTGATATCACTAATTTTGCTTTGAGCCATTCCGCTAATTCTTTAGCATTGTTTATCGTTGCCGATAATGCCAATATCTGTGCATGGGGGACTAATCTTCTTAATGTGGTTAAAGTAACTTCTAATGTAGGGCCACGTGAAGGATTTTGAAGTAGATGAATCTCATCAACGACTATTAAATTCACATCTCTAATCCAATTTACTCCATGTCTGATTAAACTATCCATTTTTTCATTTGATGTTAATATCCAGTCGTAATCTGCTAACCATGGGTCAGAGGAATCTAAATCACCAACTGACATCGCAATTTTGACACCGTCTTTCTCATATTTTTTTTTGAAAGTTTGATATTTTTCGGATACAAGAGCAACTAAAGGGCCCAAATAAATCATCTTGCCTTTTTTATTTTTTGACATGTTTAGTGCGGCTATTTCACAGAGTAGAGTTTTGCCTGATGCAGTAGGGGCAGCTATCACAATACTTTCCCCGTCTAATAAACCTACTTTTACGACTTCCTTTTGCATTGGATTTAAAGAGGTTATATTCGACAATTCTAAAACTTTTTTAATTATATCACTCATGTTCTCCAACCAAAGGTTTTATTATGGAAGAATAAATTTTTGTGAAAATTGCAAACCACCCTAAAACAGTTACAAAACTTACAGTTTTCAAACAAAAAATAATTTTTTCACGACGGTTCATATTAGCAATTCTTTTTTCCCAATTATATTTTAAATCAAAAGCTTCTTCAACTATTTCCCAGTCGATGTATTTATTTTTTATGATTTTTCTTACTCTATTGTATGCTTTAGTAGTACCTTTAGTTATCGGCCTTTCTAGATATAACAAGACCGATTCTATTTCATACAAAATTGCTTTTATTGCATGTTTGATAGCAAAATCTGGAGCAAACAACACTGTTGCAAGAGATAGCATAGATAGATGATACGGGTTTAACAAAATCTTAAACACATCCCAAAAACTTAATTCGGGGGTTATTTCTTTTAAAATATTTTTACCATATAAAATTTTACCTTCAGTCTTAATTTTTATGAAGAACATGCTCTTTGGAAATACAAGGAATGCACCTATTTTGTAGAATGGGTCATTAAAATCACATTTTTTCCAATCAATTTCATTTGGTCCAATTACTTCAAAGGGAACGTATAATCTAGCTTGCCTTTCTGCAAATTTTATAGCATTTACAAAACTGATTTTTTCTGTTTTTTGTATAGAACATACGTCTTTAAATTTAGTGTCATATTTTTCATCTAACCTCCAAAAAATTTCTTCTGCATCTTTTAAAACTTCTTTTTTTAATTCGCTGTTTTTAACTTGAATTATAAGATCTATATCACTAACCCCCCTTTTCCATTCTCCTCTAGCTGCGCTACCGAATAAAAGTATAAAATCTATATCATTTTTGTATTTGAATGTTAATTCTTTAGTAAAATTTTCCAAGAATCTGTTTACTAACTCCTGATCTTTTTGTTTCATAGAAACCCTTATTTCTATACAGATAATAATTTTAGTCTAAATTTTATAATAAGAAGTGTATGCCTAATAATAAGAAGAAAGGTTATCGGGTTGAGAGAAAAATAAGGATGTTATTTGAAAAATATAATTGGAAAGTTATCAGAGCTGGGGCAAGTTTGGGTGAAGCAGATCTCATATGCATAAAAAATGGTAAAAGCATATTTTTACAAATCAAATCAACTAAGAACAAAGTATTCTACTTCTATGAATATATGAAAAATAAACTTGAAGGATGTCCATTCTTTTTGGTTGTAGATTTTGGTTATAGTAAAATCAGAATATTACCTCCCAAAGATAAAGTTTACATGGAAGATGGCATACCATTGAAAGAATTTTTAGATAATGGTATATGTTGATTTATTCCTATCAAGATTTTGTTTACATTAAAGGTAGTTTAATTATATAACCTACCAAGAATGCAACTATAAGGAAAAATATAGAGAATAACAATACAAAATAGAACTTTCTTTTATCAATTGTAATAGCAACAAAGCCCTCTTTCTTTAAATTCTTTTTTAATGTTTCATCGAGTTTTTTAGTTCGTGTGAATGCAATAGCTATTGCCACTCCTATAATTGTAAATATGTTAAATAAACCTAACAAAGCAAACTTCTTAATATCTTTAAATAACAACAAACCAGTTATAGCCCCAGTTATAGCAGATACTGTGAAAATAAATATTACACCAAATATGAATGGATGTTTTGAAATTGAATCATAGATTCCCATTGCATAATTTACTTTTCTTGGTGCAACATCATTGAACCATAAATCTTGGTAGAAATATTTGGAGGGAACATTTATTTCGACTTTAGTGAATTTAACATCATTGGTGTTTATATTACCAAAGAAGTTTGCTAAATCACCAACACTCACATAATTTTGTATGTAATAATCTGTCCTTGAATAAGAACTTATGTCAGGATATAAATCAGGTGTCATATGTCCGATTAAATAAATTCTCACAGGCACTGTTTTACTGCCATAAACACTAGATGGTATTAAAGGATAATAAATTCTATCTGTCGGGAATGTTATGAATATGCCAGGTTGTCTCCTATAAGGATAAGATTCCATGTACCCATATTCATATCCTACAACACCACCACGAGTTATGTAAGATACGACAAAAGTATAATCCTTGCCTATATAATAATCAAAAACAGGTAGTGATCCTATAGGTGCATTTATACCTTTTCTTTGAAGATAATTATAAAGTGCTTCAGGGGTTCTTGAAGTAACGATATCAGTACTAATTCCACCCTTTTCTATATGCTCATATACAGTAACACCTTCTACTGTCCCACCAACACCTCTACTTATTTCTGCTATTCCCATCGTAGGAGCATTTAACGTATAACGAAAGGGTAAGAATAAAAATAAAGGATAAATTTGAGTTAATGAAGAAACTAATACTAAATTATCAATATCTGACTTAGCCTTCTGCATAACATCCTGACCATAAAGGTTAGGGAAAGTGCTAATAATATCGATTACAACCTTTTCTGGTTCAGCTGGAACAGGAAAAACCCAAGCTGCTTTATCATAATCTTTCATGTCAAAGTTGACTGATATAATCATTTTTTCTAGTCCATTCTGGTAGTTTATCGCAGCTATTTGAGCATTTTCATCTAGTGGTACTTGAGGATTAATAGGTGGTATTATCATACCATCTGCCAAGACAAAAGAAGGGGCTAATAAAAGTATTATCAATATAGTTAAAAATTTTTTCATAAATTTTATCTGAATTGGTATAAATATAAAATTTTTGAATTTTTAGGGTAAATTCAATTCAGGCATTTCATCACAACCATACTCTAGATATTTATTTATAGACATTAATTAGTATTTTATTTGTGATGTATATGGAAACAAAAAGAAAAGGACCCATTATAAAAGGTTGGATACCCATAAATGAAGATAATTGGGTCAATTGGAGTTTATGGGATAACAATGTCTCTTTTCAGAGGAGAATAAAAATAGACGAAAAATGGGAAACTAAGGAATCTTTTCATTTCTCGCCAAAAATATTAAAAGAAATATGGTGGAGAATACCCACTTGGTTGACAGCAATAGAATGTAAGAGAAATAAAAATTTAGTAGTTCTCAGCGATTGATTACTTTTCCTCTTTAGTCTTCTCTTCAACTTCTGCTTCTAAACCTAGTTTTTCGATTAATTCCTTGTATCTGTTTCTGATGGTAACTTCTGTTACGTTTACTATAGACGCAACTTCCCTTTGAGTTCTCTTCTCTCCACATAAGACACAGGCAATATATATAGCAGCAGCAGCGACACCAGTTGGTCCTTTACCACTAGTTATATCCATCTTCTTTGCTCTTCTCAATATCTTGCTAGCTTGTGCTTGAACTTTGTCGCTCAAATTAAGTATTGAACAGAATCTTGGTACGAAATCTTTTGGATCTGCAGGTAAAATTCTTATCTTTAATTCTCTTGCAACATAACGATAAGTCCTGCCTATTTCTCTCTTTTCAAGACCTGACGCTTCTGCTATTTCATCTAAAGTTCTAGGAGTACCAAATTGTCTTGAAACAGAATAAACTAAAGCAGCTATCACAGATTCTATTGATCTACCTCTAACCAATCCTTTATCTACAGCTTCCTCATAGTATCTTGCTATTCTTTCATGGACTGGTTTGGGTAAATTTAAGAATGAAATAATTCTCTGTAATTCAGATAAAGCGAAAGATAAGTTTCTATCCTTGGATTCTATAAGCCTTTTATGCCATTTTCTTAATCTATAATATTGAGCTCTTTTCTTACCAGGAACTTTGTACAATTCACCCAATCCCTTACCAATTTCAGTTGTTAAACCTTTATCATGTTTAGTGAAAGTTAATGGCGCACCAGTTCTGGCACGTCTTGAAATTTGTTCAGAATCGAAAGCTCTCCATTCTTGGCCACTATCAACCATATATTCTTTAACAATTAAACCACATTTAGCACATCTTAATTCTCCCCTATTTTCGTCTTCTAAAAACTGATTACCGCCACATTCTGGGCATTCATGGGTTCTTTTTGTTACAATTTTCATAATAATCACTATTAAGTAGAGATAGAAAAGTATTTAAACCTTTCTATTTAAGTATTTAAACTTTATTGGTATTATTCCTATTTAAATCTTTATATAATATTATGGTCGTTTTCTACAATAATAAGTCAAAAAATTGCTTTTTATAAAAGGATTTAAACAAAAACCCTTAATATAAATTAACTGGAATTTTGGAGGTGTAACAATGGTAAGGGTGTTTCCGTTAGCTCCTATAGAAAGGATATCTAAAAAGGCTGGAGCTGAAAGAATATCAGCAGGTGCTGTAAGGGCAATCAGAGATGCTATTCTAGATAAAGCAGAAAAGATAGCTGCAGATGCAGTCGCTGTATCGCAACACACAGGTAGGGTGACCGTAAAGGCAAAGGATATTAAGATTGTATCCAAATAATTTATTCTTGGTGAGTTTTTGGAGAAAACAACGAGCGCTATAAAGGATATTAAAAAGGGTCATTTTCTATTGATAGATGGTTTGCCTTGCCGAGCCGAGACAATTGCATCTGGTAAGAGTGGAAAACATGGTGCAAGCAAGACAAGAATAGATGCTATATGCCTGTTCGATGGTAGAAGGAAAAGTATAGTAAAACCCTCGAGTGAAGATGTCGATGTACCAATTATAACAAAGAAAAATGCACAAGTATTATCTATAACCGGTGATAAAGCTCAACTCATGGATTTAACAGATTATTCTATGTTTGAATTAGATATACCAGAAGAGATGAAGGGGAAATTAACAGCTGGTGGGGAAATAGCTTATTACGAAGTTATAGGAATCAAAACCTTAAAACCACTTAAGTAAAGTTAAACCCATTCTATAAGGCCAGATTCCTCTAGCTTATCTAGAATACCAATTATAGCAGCTTTAACGATATCTCTATTTCCATTAACAGAAAAAACATCGGTTATCTGTTCAATATTAGTTTCTCCATCACATTGAATCCAGACAAGAAAAGAAATAGGATCGATTTGATATGTTTTTTTTGTTTCAGAATCAACAAGGACATAGACATTTCCTAATTTAGACCATTCCATCTCCTTTTTTCTTTTAGGATTTTTCACTGTTTTTCTCCTTCTTCTGGCAGTGGCGTTGCGATGTGTTTAATTATTACGACATCTCCTATAGATTGTACCATCGGATAAGGAACTATTATACCCTTTTTACCACCAACCATTTCGCCTAAAAATGTGCCTTTTGCAGCTGAAATTACCAATGATCTTAATTTATATCTAGTAAGGTCAAATTCTACGTCAGCAACTTTTCCACAGTAGTAACCTCGATCAGTGAAAACATCTTTTCCAAACATTTCTGAAATGTTCTTTACTGTAATAGGCATTTTATAACCTCCCAATTAATATATTATCTATACATTTTATTAAATTTAATGGATTAATAATTTAGTGGGCTAAAGCTTTAAGCTGTTTGTTGCCGAGATCGCCTAACCTGGTATGGCACTAGTCTGCTAAACTAGCGGCCGAAAGGCCCTGAGGGTTCAAATCCCTCTCTCGGCGTTAAAGATTTAACATGATGATTTAAAAAAATAAGAATGCAGTTCGAAGGGTCGATGGTCTAGCCCGGTTAACTGATAGCCGAAAGACATCGCCTTGACGTGGCGAGAATCGCAGGTTCAAATCCTGCTCGACCCACTTGCTCCCGTAGTCTAGTCCGGTCAAGGATTCCGGCCTTTCGAGCCGATGACCCGGGTTCAAATCCCGGCGGGAGCATTTTTAGTGGAAAAATGAAATACAGAATAAAAGTCAAATTTCATGGAGATTTCCTAAAAGTTGATGACAGCAATATTCTAATTGGTTTAAAATCAAAACCAGAAAGGGGAGAGGCAAATAAAGAATTGATTAAAAAATTAGCTGAACATTTTAAGGTACATACTTCCAAAGTAAGAATTTTGTCTGGTCTCAAGTCAAAAAACAAAATAGTAGAAATCCTATAATTTTATAAGTTAAACTTTGATATATCCATTTGAGCAGGGGTTGCCAAGCTCGGTCAAAGGCGCAGGGCTTAGGACTCTGTCCGTTAGTCGGTTCGTGAGTTCAAATCTCACCCCCTGCATATTTATTTAAATTTCTGAGTAAGAGTTAATTTAGGCGAATGGTTTGGTTAGAAAACAAGGATTTCCAGACATCGGAGAAAGAGTTATAGTTACAGTCACAAATGTAACTCCTTATTCTGCTATTTGTAAATTAGAAGAATATCCTGGAAAAGAAGGTATGATACATATATCTGAAGTTTCTGGAAAATGGGTTAGGGATATAAGAAATTTTGTAAAACAAAATAAAACATACGTTACCAAAGTATTGAAAGTAGACGAGGATAAAGGGCATATAAATCTAAGTCTTAAAAGAGTTGCGAAGATAGATAAAACAAAAAAAATGCAAGAATACAAACTTGAACAAAGGGCAGAAAAACTTTTAGAGAAAGTTGCACAAACTGAAAAAATGACTTTAGATGAAGCCTATGAAAAAATCGGTTATAAACTACAAGAAAAATTTGACAGTATGTTCAAGGCATTTGAGCTTGCATCAAAATCCCCCGATTATCTTCTTCCAGAAATTCCAGAGAAATTAGCAAAAATTATACATGAAATTTCAAAGAAAAATATAGTTAAAAAGAAAATTAAGATAAAAGCGACATTAGAAGTAAAATTTTACACAGGGGATGGTGTTGATAAATTAAAAGAATTCTTATTGAATCTCACCAATAAATATGGATTAAACATAAAATATATTAGTGCTCCAAAATACAGTATTGAGATAGAAAGTGATAACCCCAAATTAGCAAAAAAAGAATTAAAACAACAATTGACAGATGCTACTTCACAAATAAAAGATGGGGAAATAAATTTTATGATAGAGGGAGAAAAATGATTGCTGAAACTAAAATTAGAGTTTATAAAAAACCGCCAGAATTAAAAAATCCTATTTTTATAGAGGGATTACCAGGTGTTGGTAATGTTGGAAGAATTGCTGCAGGCTATTTAGTAGAACAACTAAAAGCTGTAGAATTTGCAGAATTATTTTCTCCACACTTTCTCCCGTTTGTATTGCTACATCAAAGTTCTGCAGTTCATGTATTGAAGAATGAACTTTATTATTGGAAAGCAAAGAAAAAGAATCAAAGAGACTTGATAATTCTGATAGGTGATAGTCAAAGCATAGATCCTATAGGACATTATGAGATAGTTGAAACAGTACTTGATTACCTAGAAAAAATGGGTGTAAAAGAGATGATAACCATAGCTGGTCTAAATGTCGGAAAACTAGAAAGACCACCAAAAGTAATAGGGGCAGTAAGTGAATCTCCACTTATTAATAAATACAAAAGTTATGGAATTGATTTTGATGCTGGTAGTAAAGTTGGCACAATAGTAGGTGCTTCTGGGTTATTCCTTGGTTTAGGTAAATATAGAGATATGAAAGGCCTATGTTTATTAGGAGAAACCTCAGGTTTCCCAATAGTACCAGATCCTAAGAGTGCAGAAGTTGTCTTGAAGACACTGACTAAAATACTCAATGTAAGTATTGATATGTCAAAATTAAAGGACAAAGTAAAAGAAATGGAGAATTTCATGAAGAAGATTGAAAAAGTCCAAAACAGGGCAATTAAACAATTGATAGCTCAACAGGGAGGCAAGCAAGGGCCAGAAGGAGAAGAGGAATTAAAGTATATAGGATAAAGTTTAAGTGTTTTCACGTGTATAAAGTGAGTTCATGCCAGAAGAGTTTTTAATACCCAAACAAAATTACCTTTCCACAGGTATACACATAGGAATGAAATCTAGAACAGCAAATATGAAGAAATTCATTTATAAAGTGAGAGAGGATGGATTAGCTGTTTTAGATTTGAAAACCTTAGATGAAAGAATATCTGTTGCTGCTAAATTCCTGGCGAATTCTAAGAAAATTTTGATTGTAGGTAGGAAACCGAATGCTCATGGCCCTATTCAAAAATTGGCCGAAATCATAGGATGCGATTATATAATAGGAAGATTCATGCCTGGAACATTGACCAATCCAAGTTATAAGAAATTTATAGAGCCAGATGTGGTTCTTCTAGTAGATCCATCATCAGATTATCAGGCATTAAAAGAGGCATTAGATAGCAGAATACCTGTTGTAGCTTTATGTGACACCTCAAATGAGACTAGAAATATAGATTTGGTCATACCATGTAATAATAAAGGTAAAAAATCTGTCGATCTTGTTATATGGCTTTTAACAAGAGAAATAATGAAAAATAGAGGAGAAAAAGAATTCAAATATAAACTGGAAGACTTTGAAAAATAGGTTTAAATATTCTCTATTCCTATACAACTTTGAGTGAGTTGGTTAGATAGCTTCGCCTTTCTGTCAAAAGAAAGGTGAGGAAGTTCCATCCATAGAGGGAATTTAAGCTGAGAAGTTTAATTTCGATATCAGAAACGAGACCACTTCATTCAAATGGAATGACAAGACGTCGAATGAACGTGGATGAAACGGATCGAAATTTCCCAGTGAAATGCAAGCCAAAAAGGCGCTTAGACGAATGCTATCTTAAAAACAAAAGATGGGCTAAAACCAACACACTTATTTTTATATTTTCATTTGTTTAATTATGGAGTGAGAAAGTGGCTAAAAAAGATAAATTCACGATGCCTAGTGGAATGGCTGGTTTAGTCAGATATGGGGATGAATCAAAATCTCAGATTAAGGTCAAACCCAAGTATGTAATTATTTTATGTATAGCATTGACTGCGATGGAACTTCTCTTGAGATTTTTCGGTTAGTTTTTTAATTTTATTGACTAATTTATTTTCGGTGTTAATTTGAAGATATGGCTAGGTCCTGCTGGAGTTGGCATTGGCTCAAAAGATCGTTCTACTCTTGGTGGCATAAAATACGTTGCTGAAATTAAATTGAACTCTATGGAAATAGAATATGTTCACGGAGTAAAGATGAATGTAGATACAGCAAAAGAAGTTGGAGATCTGGCAAAAAAATTGAATATAAGACTTTCTTGTCATGCCCCTTATTTTATCAACCTTTGTTCAGAAGAGAAATATAAACTAGAAGCATCTAAAAGAATGATACTTGATTCTGTTGAAAGAGCTCATTATATGCATGCAACTATAGTAGTCTTCCATCCAGGATATTATCAAAAACTTTCTGAAAAAGAAGCATTTCAAAAGATAAAAGAAGCATGTGAGGGTATGCTAGATAGAATGAAAAAATATGGTTTTGACGATGTTATATTAGGATTAGAAACTACTGGAAAGATTTCACAATTTGGAACTTTGGATGAATTAATTGAATTATGTAAAAAAGTTAACGGCTGTTCCCCTGTAGTAGATTGGTCACATATTTATGCAAGGCAAGCTGGAAGAATTAATTTTTCTGAAATATTTGATAAAATTTCTGTTCTAAAACCAGAACATATGCATACACATATCAGTGGTATAGAATTTTTCCCTGCTGGTAGGATGGGCATGGGGAATGAGAAATATCATCTGCCATTAAGCACAAAAAAACCTGATTTTGAGCCTCTAGTAAGGGAAATTTTAAAGAGAGGAATAGACATTACACTTATATCAGAATCACCTATCTTGGAAAAAGATGCTTTGTTATTGAAAAGCATGTTCGAAGAATCTGATTATAAATTCTAAAAATCAATGTTTAATTTTAAACTACAAATAAATATTATGAAAAAATTCGAATTTTTAGACATCACAACTGCTGATGCTGCTTTTGTTTCATACGGCAAGAATTTAAATGAACTATTTGCTAATGCAGCCTTAGCTATGTTTGAAATTATGGTAAATACAAAACAAATAAAACCTAATATTATGAAAAAAGTTGAAATAAAAACAAACGATTTGCAAAGTTTACTTTTTGAATGGCTGAATAAATTACTAATTTTCTATGGTTCGGATAACCTAGCTTTCTCTAAATTCGATGTAAAAATAGATGAAAAGAATTTTAAATTGAATGCAAAATGCTTTGGTGAAACTATAGATCTTAAAAAACATGAGATTAAAACAGAAGTTAAAGCATGTACTTATCATAAAATGGAAATAAAGAAAATCAATGAGGGATGGAAAGCCCAAGTAATAGTAGATATCTAAATTCTGATGCAAAAAGGAAAGCATTTAAATCTTATCATTGAATCATGCCTTATGGATGCGTTTACAGTTGAGGTAGACAGAGCTTATGTGGAACCTTTTATTAGAGGTTTTGAGGGCAAATTACCTCAAGTTGATATGAAAAATGCAGAATTCTATTTATATAAAATTCCACCTAAACAAGAACCAGGAGATGTTCATGTAAAAAGATTAGAGGCTCTAAAAGTTTTGAGATCAAAAGAAATTCTAAAATTTGAATCTTTTTTGGAAAGGAATAGAGCATTGCCAGTTATCAAAATTAAGACCGATAGAGCAAGTTATGTTATAAAACCAACTCACAGTCAAGTATCAGAAAAGTTATTTGAAGATTCGCAGAAAAATATAAGATTTGAAACATACACATCTGAGTTGGCATCAAAACTCGGTATAGGTCCTAAATTCTACGGAGTAAACTATTTCAATCCTAGGATGCTTTTGATGGCCGAGGAATGCATTTCTGAGGATAATAGATGGAACGCCATGTATAGGTATGCTGGTAAACTAGACCTAAAAGTTTTCCCTGAAATTTTAGGAAAAATGGTTGGTAGGTTACACAAATCACAAAGTTGGAAGAATTGGGACAACCATGAATGCCAAGGACATTTGTGGTATAAAGACAGAGTTCTACTGCATTTATTTTGCAACCCAAAAACAGACACACTTCATTTAGTAGATTTTGGTAATGCAGAATTGATATATCCAGAAAGATTCAAAAATGATAAAATTGCTAAATCAAGATTGTTGTGGGAAGTAGAAAAAGTAGCTACTGAACTAATAGATTATGCATTCCCATTTGAGCGTGGAATAATGCATAAAAATGTTGGCAAATACAAAAATGTGCTAGATGCATTTTCTAATGCATATTCTGAAGAAACAGGAACTTATTTCAAACTTGGTTGTTTAAAATGGGCAAGAAAATCATTATCCTAAACTAACCTTTTACAACCCCCAGAGGAACTAATCTTACTACGCGTCTACTTATGCCAGTTTCTTCAGTCACTCTTGCCACTTCATCTATATCTTTATAGGCTTCTGATGCCTCTTCAGCCATGACTCTCCAACTTGCGGCCCTAGATAAAATTCCTTTTTGACTCATTCTTCGTGCCACTTCTTCTCCTCTAAAACCCTTCAACATTTGGGTTCTGGACGAAACTCTACCAGCGCCATGAGCTGTTGAATAGAAAGTTTCTTTTGCAGTATCAGATCCGACTAAAACATAACTTGCAGTAGCCATTGCTCCAGGAATCAAAACAGGTTGTCCAACATTTTTATAATCTGCAGGAATTTCAGGATGATTTGCAGGGAAAGCTCTTGTAGCACCTTTACGATGAACATAAACTTTTGTTTTTTTACCGTCTATTTCATGCTCTTCTATTTTCCCTATATTATGTGCAACTCCATAAACCATTTCCAAACCAATATCTTCTTCTTTCATATTCAAGACCTTTTTCATAGCTTCTCTAACCCAGTGTGTTATCATTTGTCTATTACAAAAACCAAAATTAGCAGCACAACTCATTGCTTGAAAATAATTTTCACATTCTTTTGTTCCAGCTGGAGCATAAATTAATTCACGATCAGGTAATTTTTTTATAATATCTCTAAATGAATTCTCTAAAATTCTTAAGTAATCTGTACATACTTGATGGCCAAATCCCCTCGATCCAGTATGAATCATAATCATTACTTGATCTGGTTTGTCAATTCCAAAAACTCTTGCCACCTCTGGTAAAAAAATCTTATCAACTCTCTGAATCTCTAAGAAATGGTTTCCAGCCCCCAGAGTTCCTAATTGAGGAGCACCTCTTTTTCTTGCTTCATTGGAAACTTTTTCTGAATTTGCAGATTTCATACACCCATTTTCTTCTAAATGCTCTAAATCTTTCTTCTTTCCATAACCATTTTCAACAGCCCATGCAGCGCCTTTAACTAAAACTTCATCTAATTGAGAAAAACTTAATCTAACTTTTCCTCCTCTACCTACTCCAGAGGGAACATTTTGAAATATTGCTTCCAGTAGTTCTTTTAGTTTTGGTTTTACTTGTTCTACTGCAAGATTCGTTCTCAATAAACAAACCCCACAATTAATATCAAAACCAATTCCACCAGGTGATAATCCACCCTCTTTGTAATCCAAAGCAGCTACACCACCTATAGGAAAGCCATAACCAAAATGCATATCCGGAAGTGCAATAGAATGTTTGTAAATTCCGGGAAGAAAAGCAACATTTGCTGCTTGTTCTACTGCACCATCTTCAACTTCTTTAAACAATTTTTCCGAAAGAAAAAGTAATGCAGGTACTCTCATACCGGGTTTGGCTTCTTTTGGCAATTCCCATCTGCATTTTCCAACATTTTTTAATCTTTCTTTTAAACTCATTCAATCACTTTCTAACTTCATTAATTTATTTTGTTTTATCGTCAAACAATAATAAATCCTACCTGTATTATTTTTCCAAGGTCATATATATAAAAAATTTACTAAAAAAGAAAAGAAAAAGAGGAAGTTTACTTGAGCAATTTTATATCAATCGTGGAAACGTTGATTTTGTTCCCCTCTTCGACCTCTCTTTCCTCAGTGCCTATTTCAATATCCTGTATTTTAGCATTTTCAAGGAAGCGATTCCTAACTATCTCTGCAACATCAACAGCTCTTGAAATAGACCTTCCTCTAGCTTTCAAATGGACTTCTTTTAGACCCCCAGTAAATTGGGTTATTACTGCTAAAACGTAAGACATCGTTGGTTTTTGTCCTACATATACAACATTGTCGTCCATCCTTTTTGTTTCCTTAACTTCTTTTACTTCTTCTGTTTTTTTGGTTATCATTTGTATACCCCCCTATTTTTAGAGCATGATAGTTCATACTGTTATTTTTCTTAATATTGAGATGACTTATTAGATTTAAATCTTTTAACACTCTTATAAGGACTATACAAACCATTTCTTTTTATTAAATTCTTCCAAGGATGATATTTTTCTAGCTTCTTGTAAGCAATTACAGGTGGATATATTATGAACATCCATTCCCATATAACAACCGCAGTGATCTAATTTTGTTATTTGACCACAATATGCACAACGGACTGATATGTTAGTCATAAAATTACCTTCTCCTAAGACTAGATCCACCACAAGTTCTTACATGTCTATGGTACAATTTTATCGACTTTCTCATATGACATATGGGGCACACATGTTTCATTAAACTCACTCCTTAAATTATAACAGAAAACGATTATCTCTAAACCGATATTTAGAAATTAAAGTTATCCGTATAGGTTAATTTATAGCATGAGGTTAAATACTGCTAAGTCTTTTAATTTATCCTTTATTTCATTACTTTTTCAGAATAACCACATTTACGACAAAGGTAAAAGCTTCGAGTTATCCATGATCCGCTACTTTCTCTTAAATCTGCACCACATTTAGGACATTTTAAAGTTGTTGATTTCGATAGTCTTTCAGACCAAAATTTATCTTTTTCTTCCATGACTCATTATTTCTTTTTTAAGAACAAAAACCTATCCCTAAAATCAATGCTGAAAGATAACAGTCTGTCTACCCGGCTTTTACCAAATTACTTGTGAACGCTATTCTTTCCTAATACTTATCTTGTATAATCAAGGTCAAACGAGGAAAAGTCGTAATTTCTTTGTTAAACCAGGTCCGGTTTTTATAATTTAGTAAATTTACCATAAATCTTCTTCTTTCATGGCTTTATCATTCCAAACTTTTCTAACCTTTTCTTCTGCTTTATCTGAAGTTATAAGTAATGAACGATTTCCTATTTTTAAAGGAATTATATAGTATTCAGTAATTTTACCTTCTTTATCTTTCAAGTATATTTTTCTCTTACTGCTTTCTACCTGTTTGAATGTCTTAGTGTCTCTATAATCATACATCACAAACTGTCCGCGAGAAATAAAGTTTCTAACTTCTAAGTTACCTTTTTTATCCTTTGTCAAAACTGTTTCAGGATATTCTGCCATACGATACAATAATTATTTAAAGAATAGAAATAAGAAATCTATTCTCTTTCTAATTGTGAAAAATTTAACTTTTTAATCATAGAAAGAAGAATATTAATTGAAGAGGTGATTTTTTGCCAATATCCAAAGCACCTTACACCAGGAAATATCAGCATACTAAACAGAGAGGCAAGGAAGCCAACGTTAGGTGTGATAAGTGTGGTAGAATTGTCCCTAGATGGAAGACTTTCATATCTTATAGAGGTTTCAGAATTAATGACCCGATTATACTAAAGCAAATGGACAGAAGATTCTTGCATTTGATGAGAGAAAAACAGAGAGTATGTCCAAAGTGTGCTAGGTTCTATCATATCGTAAAGAGAGGAAAATCCGTTCAAAAAAAACATATGTATAAATGATGAAAATGGGACTAGAAAATATTAAACAAATGAAGGGTATTTTATGGAGGAAAATGCAAAAACCACCGAAAATAGAACCGGTCATGCCAAGATTTCAAGTAGAAGAACTTCCAAAAATATTTGTTGATTTACCTCCAACAGACGATTTGAGTAAAATTGACGTTAAATATCCATTAATTTTGCCATTTACACATGCCAATATAAAATGGAATCCTGTAGAAAAACAACTGACATATTTTGTTGGAGAACCTGCTTTAGCTGACTGGGATAAAAAAATTCTTGAAAAAATTTCATCTTCACTAATTGATTTAATTGAAGTTAGACTCTCAAACATTAAAACTACGCCACAAGCTACCGTGTATCTTGAGGAGCAAATAAAAAAAGTAACTAAGGAACTTTCCATATCCATGACGCCTGAGCAATACACAAGAATTATGTACTATATTTTTAGAAACTTTATAGGCGTGAATGAGATTGAACCATTGTTAAGGGATCCTTGGTTAGAAGATATTGGTTGTGATGGTATTAAAATTCCGATATATGTTGTACATAGAAAATACGGTTCTATCAAAACAAATATAATTTTTAATACTTTGGAAGAATTGAGAGGGTATGTAATTAAATTAGCAGAGAGATGTGGCAAATATATTAGTTATGCTGAACCTATTATGGATGGTACATTACCAGATGGAAGTAGAGTTACTGCTACTTTAGCTGGTGATGTGGCAACTAGGGGCCCTACATTTTCAATAAGAAAATTCTCTGAGCACCCATTCTCACCAATCGATCAAATAGAGTTCAACACTGTTTCATCTACAATTATGGCATACTTTTGGTATTTAGTAGAAAGTGGCATTTCGTTATTAATTGCTGGAGGTGTGGCTACAGGAAAAACAAGTTTTCTAAACAGTATATCTATGTTCATTCCACCCGAGGCAAAAATAGTGAGTATTGAAGATACAAGGGAATTAAGACTTCCTCATGAAAATTGGGTACCTCAAGTTACTCGTTTAGGTTTTGGAATGCCGCTCGCTTCTGGAGAAAAATATGGTGAAGTTACACTCTTCGATTTATTAAAAGGCTCTTTCAGACAAAACCCTGATTATACGATTGTTGGAGAAGTTAGAGGTAAAGAGGCTTATGTAATGTTCCAAGGCATGTCATCAGGTCACCCATGTATGAGTACGTTCCACGCAGGTTCTGTCGATGCTGTAATAAAGAGGTTAACCACACCACCAATAGAACTATCTCCAAGCCTAGTAGAAACTTTAGATGCTATTGTTATAATGATTCACGCTAAAGAGAAAGGAAAATCAGCTAGAAGAGTAAGATCTGTGGACGAAATGATATCAATTAAACATGATGTTTTTGAACCTGAAACATTTAAGGCTGTGGAATGGAATCCTGCTGAAGATTCATTTAAGTTTGATAAAAATAGCTTTTTATTGAAAAAAATAGCTCATAATAAAGGTACTACGATTGAAGACATATGGAAGGAAATTGCAAAAAGAAGAGCCATACTAGAATGGATGATAAAAAAAGGAATAAAAAATTTTGCAGATGTTAGAAATGTTATAAATGAATATTATAAAAACCCTGAGAAAATTTTGAATGAAGTAAAAGATATTATACCAATTGAGAATACGCCACTGCAGAATGAGCAAAAGCCAGAAATTGAAAAGAAAGAAGAGCCAAAAGTTGAAAAAGAACAACCAAAAATCGAGGAAGTAAAGGAAGAACCTAAACCAGAAGAGAAAAAAGAACCCCAAAAAGAAGATATTACTTCTATTTTTGGGTTCAAGATAATTGCTGAAAGATAAAATAATAAGGAAAACTAAATCTATTTCAGATGTTACAAAAATATAGAGATTTTGCTGAGAAGCATTTTAGCTTTGTGTTCGATAAATACCCAGGACTACAGAAACCAGTGGAATCTTACATACTTAGATCAGGTTTAGGTGCAACTCCTAAAAATTATCTTAGTGCGGTTTTGTTAGCAGTCCTTATGGGTTATTTTATTAGTCTTTTTGTAATTCTCACATTGAATTTTACTTTATTGGAGTTCGATATTTTAATTAAAATACTCCTTATAGTGTTTGTCCCGCTTGCCGTGGGTGCTGCAATTTGCGTAATTACTATATTTTATCCTTATGAAAGAGTTTTAGCGCGTAGAAGAAGTATATCCACCAACTTGCCATTTGCACTTGCTCATATGGGTGCAATAGCTGCTTCAGGAGTTCCACCGACAGCTATTTTTAAATTACTTGCTGAATTTAGCGAATATGATGCATTGGCGGACGAAATGAAAAAAGTTGTTAGGAACATAGAAGTTTTTGGGTTGGATCCAGTGTCAGCAGTAAGAGAGGTTGCTGATAGAACCCCCTCTGAAAGTTTTAAACAATTGTTATTAGGTATTATGAGTACAGTTCAAAGCGGTGGAGACTTAAAAATTTATTTAAAAAATGCAGGGGAGCAAGCATTATTCACATGGAGAATAAATAGACAAAAGTACCTAGAGCATCTTTCAACTTATGCTGAATTTTATACAGGTCTACTAATAGCTTCACCACTTTTCTTAATTTCTTTATTCTCAATAATGTATATGATTCAGCCGGAATTGGGGGGATTCGATATTTTTCAACTAATGAAAATAAGTTGTTATTTAATAATACCAGCATTAAATGTGGCCTTCATGTTTTTCTTAGAAGTTACTCAAATGGAGATCTAGATGGAAAAAAAATTGAAAACAATAATGGCAATGGATGGAATAATAGTAGCAATAATACTATTTTTGGATTTCTTATTCATGAAACAAGTCGGTGAGTTATTTTCAACGATTATTATTATATCAATCATAATCTTCTTAGTTCCCATAGCTTTAGTCAAATACTTTGAGTCCTATAAAGTAAAGGTTTTAGAGGATTACTTCCCTCAGTTTATGCATGATTTTGTTGAGGGAATAAGGGCAGGAATGTCTTTACCTCAAGCTTTAGACGCTATAGCAAATAACGACTATGGAAAATTGAGTTATCATATAAAAAAATTGAATGCACAACTAAATTGGGGCATTCCTTTTGAAAAGGTATTCTTAAAATTCTCTAGGGGAACCAAATCAAAGTTGATAGGTAGAATATCATCGACAATAATCGAAAGCCATAGATTTGGTGGAAACTTAATAGAAGTTTTTGAAGCCATCAGCTCAGCAACAGTTGAAATAGAAAGACTAAGAGCCGAAAGAAAGATGTTTATTAACTCTCAACTTGTTACTGGCTATATAATATTTTTTGTATTCCTCATGGTTATCATAGGTCTACAGAAATTCCTAGTCCCTACGATGACTAATGTATCAGTGGGTGATTTAACCCCAAATACCCTCGCAAACATAAAATCAGAGTACAACTCGATGTTCAGAAATTTGATTATAATTCAGGGTGCATTTGCTGGTTTAGTCATAGGTAAGATGTCTGAAGGTAATGTTGCTAGTGGAATAAAACACAGTATGTTTATGATGATAGCCGGCATATTGGTTTATTCATTAGCTGCTCTTATTTAATAACTTTCACTTACTTCCGAAGAAGTGGCTTCATCATAGACATCGGAGCAATTTGTGATTAATCGTATTTTATCATAACCGACTGTGTTCATTTTTACTACATAAAAATTAAAAATGTTCCTTTCTTCAGGTTCTAATGTAAAATTCAAGTCATACTTCTCTCTACTTGCATCACTATAGAATATTTCAAGTGACAAGTCCCCTAATGGAATCATATCAGTATTTTCAGCAGTGCCGCTTATATTAAACACGGTTTTATTATACTTCAAATCATCCAAGGCTATGCCACCATAGGTGCATGTCACTCTTTTTTCGGAATGTTCACCAACTTCTTTTGTAGTTTTACTCGTGAAAGTCATTATCCAGCCTTGATATACCCCTGCAACAGCTAAAGTAAAAGCGACCAACAAAACAGTTGCTATAAGAGGTGATATACCTCTTTTCATTTAGTCACCATAGTAGGTATAAAATCTACAAAAACTTCAGGGCAATTTGATTTTATCTTTGCATTTGTAAATCCTTCTGGAACATCTGTTATATTTAACTCTTTTACTACATTGCTATTTAATTCTAGATTTAAGGGTTTTGTCACCAATTTATTATCCGGATAGAAAATATACAAATTCTCTAAAACTAAATCAATACTCATTCTATTATCGACTATTATATACAAAGTCTTAGTTTTGTTATTATACGTACTTGAATAAACAACAAATTTTGCAGCAAGGCAGTCAGTACCTTGAGTGGTATTTTCCACCTCTGATAACTTACTTTTCATAAAGCCTGTAGCCCAGAATGAAAGTATTCCTGCTATAGTCATTGTTATGGCTATAAGAATAACTGCTGCTATTATCGGTGACAGACCTTTCATATTATACAAACTTTAATTAGTTTCTGGTTAATAAAAACTTTTTAGATTTTATATTAAATGTTACTATAATTATTATGAAGGTTATGAAGGGTCTATCAAATTATATTTCACACGCCTTAATTGTGATGTTAGGGTTCATTATTGTAACGTTTTTTACAACTGCGTTATACAGAATTTATGACAAAATTTTGGTTTCAAATATGCAAGCTGGGTTAAAGCAAGTTACTATTCAGACTATGAGTGGAATAAATTACTTATATGATGAGAGTAAGAAATCAAATGCAGCCCCTACAAATTCTTCATCAGTAGTCATTTCAGATATTACCTTGAATTATCCTGAAAAAATTTCTGGAAGAAATTTTGAAGTTGAGTTAATATCCTCACCGGGGATATGGAATGTAATAACCAATTTAGTAATAGGTGATACAATCGCAACAATAAATAAAGAAACCGAATCTGGCTCTAAAATAATTGCTAAAACAACACAGAAACCCCTTATCACATATGAATATGATGCTCCTAATATTCCAGTCAAACTGCAAGGAAAATTTAAATCAGGCGTAAATGATACTTTAAGAGTGGTTAGGTACAATTATAACGGTACTATTGAAAATATAATTATTCTTGGGGAATCTAATATAATTATCGGCATAACAGGAACACGCTAGATCTTTCTAACATAAAATAAAAACAAATTTACTGAGATAATACCAAATATAATTCATGAATTACATTGATTTTGGTATAGCAGTTTCAATATTTTTAATTTTTTTCGGGTTTGTTCTAGTTTTAACCACTAATTATTTTTCAAATCTATCAAGTCCAACTAAAACTTCTGAGTTTAGAGCCGTTTCAGAAGGAATTTTCAGTATTTTTTTTCAGAGAAAAGGGGTTCCTGAAAACTGGGAAAAGAACTATTCAGTATTTCCTGTGCAATTGGGATTAGCAGGGGATTTATATTTTATACCTATTTTAGTCGAAGAAAATGCCGGATTAGATAGAACGAATGAGCCTGTTACAGCAAGAATAATTTTTGATGAAACTTGTCAAAATAAATCATGGAATAATACAATTCGGATTTATGATGAGAACAATAATCAGATGAATTTAGGGATATTGAATACGACTAATTGCATAAGTCAATTTATGAATCAGACCAATATAACTTGGAATGTTAATATATCAGCAAATCAAATCAAAAATTATTTTTTATATTACTCACCCGATGATAATATTACATCACCCAATTTTATTCCTTTATCTTATAATACATCTAGCTGGATTCCAAGTGACAGGGATGAATGGACGAACACCACTACAAATTGGAGTAGACTTGATGGTGCATCTGGAACTGTAACTAATGATACAACTTATAAAAAAATTGGAAGTAGCAGCGTAAATATGACAGGAACCTTTGATGCAAATACTTTAGGGCTGCGCTATAACCCATCTGATAATATCACAGGCGCTTCAAATGGTTGGTACGTTGATGCATGGTTATACGTCGATGATAAATCAGATCTTAAAAATGTAACCTTTAGTATTAATGATAACAATGTATCAATTTTTGTTAATATTACCGATTACATTTCAAGTGGTATATGGTATCATTTTGAAAAACCTATAGATTCAACCGCTGGCTGGCTAAATTGGACTTCTTTTAATGCCTCAAACATTAATTACATAGATTTTTATTTGGAGAACAATAGTAAAGATTTGACCAGAACCATTAAGATAGATGGCTTGCATCTCAAGAAAAAACCTCTAGAAGTTAAAACTTTTCCAGAAACATTAAATAGTGCATTTTCTTCAGTTAAATTTAATGCCTTAAAAAATATGAATTATGATGAAATTAGAAAAACCCTTGGAGAAACATATCACTTTAAGATAGAAATTGATGGTGATTCTTATGGTGAACCTGCGAATAAATCTGCTAATGCAGCTTGTTATGATTATCCTATAGTTATACAAAGTGCAAATGGCAGTGTTAACAAAGTTGTGACAAGATTATGTATTTGGAAGTAGTGATTTAATGAAAGGCCAACTGTATATTTTAGAAGCAACGATTTCAATCTTATTAATACTTTTTATCGTTGTCTATTTGTTCCAGAGTCAACTTAATTCTCCTGAATATGAAAGAATGAATTACAAGATTAAAACATATGAAGCACTTAAGGTTTTGGATGGCACAGGAAAATTAAGAAAAGATGTTGTAAATAACAATGTATCTTCTATAAGAAACAATTTGTATCCATTCATGCCAAAAAACTTGAATTATAATGTAACGATATTCAATGATACAACTAACATCACGATGAAACCTTCTTCTTCAAGTGATATTATATCAGTCAGTTATTTCATAGCAGGTGATTTTGACAATTATTCACCTAAAGATGTTAGAGTTTATTTATGGGATTTGAATGAGAAATAAAGGGCAAATGTTTTTGATAATGGCTGCCGTCACTTTTATAGTATTAATACTCCTCAAAAATAGTATAAACTTATCAGACATTCTTCAGAATAAAAGAGAATTAGAAGTTAGGTTTGAAAGAGAGTATTTTAATAACATTGTAAATGAAATGACGGGAGTATTGAGCATATCTTACTATAAACCAAGCAACATAACTAACAATGTATTAGATTTCGGCAATTTTATTAGAAGAAAAATGAAAGAACGCACACAAGATTTTAATTTTCTATATGTGGGTTTAGTGACAGCTACTATTGGTAACAACATGAGCGTTAAAGTAATTAATTTATTAAATAAACCAATCAATGTAACCTTGCGATTAAACAGTTCGGCTACTGTTAATTATTCCGAGATGATTGATGGTGGTAGTTGGGAAATTTTTTATTCTATTACACAAGGCAATGGTTATGTAATCACTGTTGAATATAATGATACTTATAGAGAGAATATCACAATAAACACAAAAATCAACAAGAGTGTATATGTCGGTTTCTTCGACATAACTTTGTCAGGAACAGAAACTAAATATAATGAAGTTTTTCAGAAATCTTATACCTTAACAACTCCGATGACTATAACCACTTCCACATCAACAACTACTACAACATCTACAAGTACAACAACTATTTCATGTACAGCAGATCAAGATTGTTGCTATATGAAGGCCCAATGTAATATGCCTCTTTATCCAAAATGTGTAGTTGCTACTGGAAATTGTGGTTGTGATTACCAAGGTGCCCAAGCATGTCCTGTCTAAAAAACAATATGTTTCAGAAATACTATATATTACAATTATGAGAAAAAAAGCAATGAGTCAATTTATTTCAATGAGTATACTAATTATGTTATCGATAGCTGCTATTTCTGTCACACTGTTAATAATAAAACCTACTTTGGATAAAGGAAAGGATTCAGCTGTAGTAACAGAAGCTATTCAAAACCTTCAATTAATTGATGATAACATAAGAGAAATTGCTTCAGAAGGAGAAGGGTCAAGAAAAACTATTTCTCTGAAAGTATCAGATGGCACATATAGAGTCGACTCTACTTCTAATTTTTTAAATTTCACTTATAAGACAGATGCTACAGTTGGTCTAGGTATAGCTGGTAAAAGAGGCAGTGTGAATGTAACTAGTGGTGAAAAGCGAGTTGAACTTTTTATACAATACACTAACATTGATTTGCAGGGCACAACACATTTTACAAAAGGAAATAACAAAATTGTTATAATCAACAATGGAACTGATCCTTCAACAAATAAACCTATAATTTACATAGAAACATAACTTATTTTTTTATCTCATGTTTCGAATGATGAAATATATTATAAATATGAAAATAAAATAATAATCATGGCAATTTGGAAAAACATTAAGTGTCCTTCATGTGGTAAGCCAAATGACAGAGAAGATTTAAAGGCAAGGAATGGTGTTTGCATTCATTGCGGGTTTGCAATTGTATCTAACTTAGCAACTTTCATGATAAATAATAAAATAAAAATTGAAGCCCCTACGCCATGAATTAAGTATGATTTATTATGTTGTCTAAATCTGAAGGCGAAAAATTAGTAAAATTGGCCAGACAAACAGTTTCTGATTATTTAAAAAATAAAGAGATGATTTTTAAAAAAACAGAGTTTAAAGAAAAGATGGGTGCTTTTGTTTCTATCCATAAATATCCTGATCATGAACTTAGAGGATGCATCGGCTATCCAGAACCTATCTTGCCATTGGGTGAAGCGTTACAAAAAGCAGCAATTTCAGCGGCATTCCAAGATCCTAGATTCACACCACTTAATTCAAACGAAATAAATAAAGTTGTGTTTGAAATATCAGTACTGACTAAGCCAGAGTTGGTAAAGGTAAAAAATCCAAAAGAGCATTTAAATAAAATAGAAATAGGTAAAGATGGTCTGATAGTTGAATATGATATTTACCGTGGTTTGTTATTACCACAAGTACCACTTCAATTCAAGCCTGCGTGGAGTGTAGAAACTTTTTTAGAGCAAACTTGTATGAAATCAGGTCTTCTTCCAGACATGTGGTTAGATTCTAGAACAAAAATATACAAATTTCAAGCCCAGATTTTTAAGGAAAAGACACCCAACGGTGAAGTCATCCAAACATAGCTGAAAATGCATCTGAAACTTCTTCTTCTTCTCTTGCCGGTTCAGTTTTTGCCCGTTCACTTTCTGTTTCATAATAAGAAGTTTGTGCAGGAGTTTCACACTTAAAACATATCCATTTACCATAACTTTTCTTCACACATTTTATACAACCTATAGTACCACAGTTTTCACACTCTATCAACTCACTTACTTTACTTCTGCATCTAGGACAGAATAATTCCATTTGTTATCACTAATATATTTAATATTTGTAAGGTTAATTTAAATTCATACTTTAAAATTAAAATAGTGAATTTTATGGTAGCAGAAATTGTATGGTTGGGATTAATTTGCATTTTGCTTCCGGCAATATCACAATATGCGGGGACTAAAAGAAAATTAGAAAAAACATTTGAGCTGATAACATTGTCAGGATTACTGTTTGTACTCGCAGGAGTTTTCGATGTCTACACTGTATCTTTTTGGATGACAGGTGGTTTAACAGAAATAGCAGGATGGTTGATGCAAATATTCGAAGTATTTGGGTGGATTTTCACAACAGTCGGAGTAATATTGGCATTGTACGAATCTTTTAGATAAATTGTTTTATTTTTAATTTAAAAATTGCAATTAAATTTTTTCTTTAGGCCTTTCATAGAATCTCTTATCAACACCTTGCTCTTTTGCTAAAAATTCTTTTTCTATATTCAATCCTGTTTTAATTCCAACAGCAAAAACCATATTGATCACATCGGCGATTTCCTCTCCAATATTACTCATAATTTCCCGATTTTTATCGATGTTCATACCAGTTATTTTTCTACAACCATGGATTAATTCACCAACTTCTTCTGATAGTAAAAGCAATCTTTCTTGAATTGTTTCGTCTTCAAAACCTCTTTCTTTTATCTTATCGGCAATATATTCTTGGAGATGTTTTATAGTTCCATTTTTGAATTCGATTTGTTTTTTCATGAGAATCGTTTGAACTTTTAGGAATAAAAATTATTCTATTCTGAAAATTTAATGCAGGAAGTGGGTTTATCAATTGTAGTTAAACCTTCAGGTATGAAGACAAAAAGAAAACGATTTTAATTTTCAAATCCATAAAATAAATATGGGGAGTTTAATAGAGATCAACGATACTTTACAAATAACTAATGAACAAGGTTTTCCAGCGGGTATTTTGGATCTGAAAAAACATATTAAAAATCCAATAAAAATAGAAGAAGTTAAAGATAAGATTTTTGAATTTCACGATAAATCAAAAGCTAGGATTTACCATTCACCTCCAACAAGATGTTTTCTAGTTCATAATATTAATGATAAGTGGTTATATTGGGGGAAAATTCTTATTATCGAACAAACTATTAAAGGAGATTCTAAAGAGAATCAAACAACTTCTGGTAAATACAAAATAATTGAAATATATGAACCAAAATATCAAAAAGATTTTACAAAAAGAGAATCTCCGAAAGGTTTGAGTTATTTTTAGGGATTTTCTAACAGATTTAACTACAGAAGTCATGCAGGGGCTGAGATTCGAACTCAGGAACCCACTAAGAGAGTAGGTTTCCCCAACGATCTTGAGCATCGGCATCATTAAATCAGCGCTCAATGATTCTACCGCCGTTGGCCGCTTGGCTACCCCTGCTCATATCTTAATATATCTCATGAAGTAAACATTTTAAAATTTTGTTAATTTGAAGAAAGCGAATGAAAAATAAGAAAATTAACTTATTGTTTTTAGTTCAGATTTAAGGCCTTCTATTTGTTTTTTCAAATCGTCTACTACTCCCTCTATTCCACCACTTTCATACATCTGTGATGGAAATTCTTCTTCGAAACCCGTTGGTCTAAGGAATTCTGAGTCCAGCGTTATTATTTTTTTATCTAATTTGCTTATAGCTAATTCGAGCATCTTTTTGTTCTCGTCTCTCAAGCCTTCGATTTCTTTCTGTATCATAAATGCATTCTTTATCATTATTAAAGTCGTTTTGAGGTCACTTATTGAATTCAAGATGGACCTGTATTTATCAATCTTCACGAATAATGGGGCAAAACTAGGTTTTTTTTGCATCTCTGTTTTCACTACTTCTTCACTTCTTTCTGCAATAGGGGTAGGTTTCGGTGCTTCTTCTGGCGCGACTTCACCTTCGATTATTTCTGGAATTTCTTCAGGGTTTTGTGTACCCTCTACCAAACCTCTTATTTCTTCAACATTTTCTTCTTTCTTTTTTCTCCCGAAAAATACCATCTAGATTCCACCTAAATAAATTATTTTATTTCTTATAATAAAGATTTGCCTATATTTGCGGTCGGCGGGATTTGAAGTAAATTACTGCTCTCTTTCTCTGTACTTTCACGCACTTTTTCACTTCTTAAAAGTTTATTTTTCATTTTGAACACCTTTTTTTTGAGCAATAGAATTAAGTTTTATTATCAATTCGTTCAGAAACTTTCTATTCGCCACTTCCTCTCCTTTATCTTGTTTTTGTTCTTCTAATAGGTCAGGTGCAACTTCGAAATATATGTCTCTATATTTTTTAATTTTTGGATTAAATCCACATTCAATAAGAACTTCATTTATGAAATCCTTTTTATTTACATTACTCCAACTAACATGTTTTTTTCTTATTACTTTCTTCATTTTTTCTTTGTCTGGGTTGTAAGAAAATAGAATATATTTAGGCACTTTTCTCTTATTTTCTTCTTCTTTTTCTTCAAATTTTTTTATTTTTTTAAAATTTATTAAATTTTTTATAATATGACGAGATGTTGACCTATTTATATTAAATTTTTTCCTGATAATTTTTTCTTTTACTGGTTGTTCTTTCTCAATATAATCCAAAATATCGAAATATCTCCGTATTTTACCTTCAATTTTCATACAACATTTGTATATTTCTTAAAACATTTATAGTTCAATTATTTGAACGCCTGTTTTATATCTCGTTCAAATCTTTAAAAATAACATGAAAAAAGAACTAAAACCGTTCTTGGTCGAATTACTTCCTTCAGAATATGCAAAACTTGAAAGATTGATTAATGAGGGGAAGTATCGTACCAAGATTGATTTTGTTCGTACTAAAATACGACAAGAATAAAAAAAGAAAGAGAAAGTGTTGACTAAAAAGTATATGATTTAATACATACTTATACTTCTCTTTCTGTTTGTTTGGAGGTGTCAGTATGGTTGAGTGGGGTAAAAAAACCCAAAAACAAAGGACATCCATAACCTTAAAAGAAGCAACTATCAAGCAATACAGTGACGTCAAGGAAACGAAGAACGGTATGAATTACATTACTGCAGTGATAGAAGCAAAAATACCAGTGGGTATTTTTGACAAGAAGGATGTTTTAGAAGAGTTAGTTAAGGAAGTACCAGTGGGTACTAAAATGACGCTGGTTAGGCTTGGTATCGGTAAGTCTGGTTTTTTAAATCTTGAAAAATTCGAACCAGAAGTAAGTGAGGAGGGGTCACCCGAAGATATTAGAGCGGAAAGTGACTCCTCTTCAGTCTTTGTTCCACTGGGTTATTGCCCAAATTGTGGTGAAAAAACTTTAACTTTTAGAAACGAGTTGACAAGACTAATGAACTTAACTAAACGTAACTGTGCCTTTTGTTATTTTAATCGTGATGTAAATGAAGAAAACTAAAAAGTTCAAGATTGACATAGAAGGTTCAGAGTTCAGGTATCTGCCAACAAAGAAGATAGAACTTATAGCAGAGAGAGAGGACGGCAAACTCGTCATTAGCAAATTCGAGAACTTGGTTAAGACTGAAGCAAAGGAAGTCAAAAAAAGAAACCCAGACAAGACTGTATTGTTTGAGATAAGGAACAAATTCAACGAAAAGATACAGTTTGCTCACTACAAGGGCAACGATTTCATAAATATCTTTGTGAACGGTGGGGTTCACTCTTTAAGGTTCGTACTGAATAAAGGAGGAATGTCTTCACTCAAGCATGCTCTCTCTAGTACATGTATTAATGATAATGATAAGTCTACTTTCAAATCAATTGAAAATCATACCGATAAGTTCGAGAGTGAATATTAACCAAACAAATCCTTTGCCCAGCTTTGTTTTATGAGTTTTTTTATCATGATTTATAGGTTAAAAGATAGGTTTTTGTTTTAGTAGAAGAAAATTAAATTATGAAAAAATCACTCGTTTTATTTCTGTTACTGATTAGTATTTCAATTTCTGGTTGCGTTAAACAATCAAAAACACCTGTATCGACTATAGTGAATACTACTACAATCCCTATAGGATTAAAATCTACCTTATATACCCCAACAGGATATGGTGTTAATTGTAATAGAGAGAACGGAAAATGTATATTAAAAGTTGAACGCCATGAAGCCAATATTGGATATAGTCCTGTGGTTCAAGAAATTATTTATTCCAACTTTGAAGACCATGATTTAAAGGATTTAAAATTTCAACAAGTATGTTATCGAATTATTGAAGGATGGACACCTGCAGATATTTCAAATAAAATAAATTATTATATTTCTGACCACACAGATAGAATAATTCTCGATAAACCTAAAGAAACTAATGAAGCAAGAGAAGTCTATTTTTTTCCAAAATATGGCTATGTAAAATATAAATTAGAAATAGACCCAACCATTATTTTAGGGAGATTGGTAGAAAATAATGATATTATAAAAGTTAAATGTTATGTTCAATTTTATAGCACTTCCACTCCAGTTATCGTAAAAGATAATTTTGAATATGAAATTTCTATATTGGTCACTGGAGAAGATGCATTAACAACGACTACTACAATCGAAAATATTAAATCATCTATTTGTGGTGATGGACTATGTGAATTGGGAGAAAATAATCAAAATTGTTGTAATGATTGTGGTTGTGGAGAATCACAAGCATGTGATATGGAATCTAATAAATGCGTGAATGGAATCTCTTATTCTAATGGGAATGTTAGATTAGAATGTCCTTATTGCACTGGAGATGAACTAAAAGAATACTGCAAAACATGGATTGGAGAATGCAAAACTTCACTTTATGATGCCTTTAATACTCTTTTAAACATTTATTCTAACAACGCTGAGTTTTTTGATTCTACTCCAAAAGAACAACTCGTTGTTGAAGTATTGCCTAAAAAGACAACTTTTGCTGGTTCAATAGGAGTAGCCGAGATTCATTATCTTAATCCGCAGTATCCAAAACTTGCAACAGATTATTCGATGGCTATTATTACTTACAACTTCCCTGCTCTAATGCATGAAATCACACACTGGTTTACAGGTTATATAATGAATTCAAGATTGTGGTTCGATGAAGGTTTAGCAGATTATAAAGAAGGTCTGTATCAGGGAAACATTTATTATGGTATTGGTGGTTCTCCCCCTGTTGGTTGCAGTATTAAAGAATATTATTCTTTGTTAAAAGAAGGAAAAGATATATTTCAGATGAGACCATTCCTTAAAGATGCTCATTATGTAGGAAATTTCTTTTTCATCGGTTTAATTGAAGATTATAATTGTGATTATAATTGTATGAAAAAAATGGTTAATTATTTAGTTGTTAAATATAGCAAAGATAAAAAATCTATGGATAAAAATGATATAAAAGAAGCGACAGAAATAGCAACAGGACAAAAATTGGATTGGTTATTTAATTCATTATCTCCTGGAATTGAATACAATAGGTATTATAGTCCTATGCCTGAACCATCAAATGATAGAACTTGTTAAATCTATCTGGATTAATGTTTTAAAAAACAATCAAATCACTTTGGACACGTTGTAGCGATTTTGTAAGAAATCTGTTTAGAAAAGGTAGATTTTTGTTCTTGGAAAAGAAAGATTAATTATGAAAAATAAAGAAAAAGCTAATTGGTATTTGAAAACTGCAGAGGTTCTGGCTCATATGATTTTAACTGTAGTTCTTATTGGCTTAAACTTGATAAGTCTGAATTTTCCAATTTGGCTTTTCATTTCCTATCTAATTGTTTTGTTTTTTGTTTTCATAATCATAGGAATTTTCATCGTTAAAGCCAGAAATATTATTTTTACCAAATCAAAAAAATGATAAAAACTAACGATTAAACTCACCCTCACTCTCGGCGATAATTACGAAGGAAGGTGTGGAAACGTAGTTTCCACTCACCCCACCTAATACATGTATTATAATATTATAATAACATACATTTTTGTTCTAAAAAAAGAATAGTTTAGATTATGGAATGGAGAAAAAGTTACAACTGGTTCATAACTTTAATTATCATAGTCTCTTTAACCTCAATCTTTTTTTACACAAAATATAAAGACATTTTAGAGGAAAATAAAAATCTTCAAAAACAAATTGACGAGTTGAGAATCGACTATCAATCTACTTCAATCCAAATAACAAACAAAGAAACAGCATTACAACTTTACAAGAATATTTTCTGTAATATAACATCCAAAGTTAATACGGAATTTATCCTCTATAATGATTCTTCTCTCATTTTCAACGATGGTCGTTTACATACAAATGTAGGTTTTAATGGCATGTCTATGTATCCCACTTTAAAAGATGGCGATTATTTTCTAGAGTACAGTCCAAAGAGTATAAATGAATTGAAAGTTGGTGACATAATAACGTACAACACAAAAACTGTCGGTTATTTTACACATAGAATTATTGGGTTTTACATAGACCAATCAAAGGTTTATATTATCACGAAGGGGGATAGTAATCCAGAACCTGACCCATTTAAAACAAGTTTTGAAGATGTAAGAGGTATAGTTGCTGTGATTTTTCCCCAAGTTAAAATTCTTTCGCAACCTATGATATCAGATGATTGGTCACATTCGATGTTAAAATATTCTGCTACTGTCGATAAATCTGCATTTGATTGTGTTATACATCCGACATAGAAACATTATTTTAAAAAATTAAAAGAGTACTCAAATTTCTTTGAGCACCCTTAACAATTCTTCTCTTATCAACTGTCTCAAATCCTCGCCTGCCCTCTCTCTCTGTTCTGGTTTTTCGTTCAGTTTTAAAACTTTCTGGTCTAAATCTCTACAACTCATGTGAACATATACATGAACCATATCTGAACCCATAGTCCAACCAAAGTATATTTTCATTTCTTGTTCTGTCAAGTACTTGGCAAGGAAAGTTGCTCTTGAATGTCTAAATGTGTAACTGTTCACATTCTTCTTGATTCTTGCTCTCCTGCCAGTATACTTGACTATGTTATTCAGACTTTCTATCCTAATTTTAGCCTTTTTTATCCTATCCAATCTATAGAATAGAGGACTATACGGGTCATTCTTGAACTCATGATACTTCAGCCACTCTTTCAACACTTCTTCAGAGTTGACTGTGTTCACTATTCTCATCCTTCTTTGTCCTCTCTTACCTTCTTCTGGTATATTTACGATAAGTCCTTCTTCGTCAAAGATTATATCTCCAACTTTCAAGTTGACGAGTTCACTCGGTCTACAACCACTGTCAAAAAGTAGAGAAAGTACTGCTCTGTCCCTTGAGTTCCTTGTCGAATTTATCATCTGAACTATTTCTTTCAGACTCAAGATTGTTGGAAGTTTCTTCTTTATTGTCACTTGTAGTTTATAGTCCAAGTTTAGTTCTGGTTTAAGCCAAGACAAGAACCTTTTGTAGATAAACCAGTAGTCACTCTTTGTTTCATAAGTCAACTTACTGTTTTGTAAGAAAGAAAAGTACTTGTCAACTGTCTCTTGGTCTATACCAGCAAAACCCATCCTTGCTATCTTGTCAAGTACTTGTACTACCTTCCTTTTTCTTGTTTGACCCAATCCTTTCTTACTCAACTCATCCAAGTACAGAGAATTGAAGTCCTGGTTAAATGCGGTCGGCGGGATTTGAACCCGCGCTGCAAGCTTGGCAAGCTCGCGTCCTAACCAGGCTAGACTACAACCGCTCAGCCAAATATACCACCGAAACCGGCCATTGCTTCTTCTTCCTCTTTCTTAATCTTGTTAATGACTTCTTCTTCCTCTTTCTTATTAATATTTTCTGTTAAACCTTTCGTTAATTCCATCGCCTTCTTACATGCTTCATCTAAACCAGAAATATAGCAATAATACCAATCATCTTTTAGACCAAGACTCTTAGATTCTTTAAAAGTTACACTTGCTCTAGATATTGTATCGTCTTTTAGGATAATGTTCTTTACTTTTTCAAAATTCTGTTTCTTTATTTTCAAAACAATTTCCATTTTAACACCTCTAGCTTTTTACAATTTGTTAAATTTACAACTTTTATACTTTACTTTCAAAGCCCTGGAAGGGATTTGAACCCTCGGCCTACTGCTTACGAGACAGTTGCTCTACCACTGAGCTACCAGGGCAATTCCACAAGTTTAATAGTTAATTTCAACAATATATATGATATGCAAGAAGCAATGCTCTGGATAAGGGAAGGAAAGAAAATAAAATGCGAATTATGTGCATGGCGTTGCTTGATACCAGAAGGTGAAGCAGGAATTTGTAAAGTGAGGGTTAACAAAGATGGAATATTATACACTAAAAATTACGGTAAGATTGTATACATGGATGTAGATCCTATAGAAAAAAAACCATTATTTCATTTTTATCCAGGATCACAAACCCTTTCAATTTCATCTGTTGGCTGCAATTTTAAATGTCAATTTTGTATAAACTGGGAGACTAGTCAAATTGTCGATAAGATAACTGGAGAAAAATATTCTCCCGAGGACATAGTTAAAATCGCCAATAAGAAGAAAATAAAGATCATAGCTTATACTTATACCGAACCAACAATCTTTTTCGAGTTTGCCTATAGGGTTTCGAGAATTGCAAAGAGGTATAATATAAAGAATGTTTTCGTAACCAACGGTTATATCACTTCTGAAGCGATAAAAAAAATAGGAAAATATCTTGATGCAGTAACAGTTGATTTTAAGGCATCTGGAAATTCAGAATTCTACAAAAAATATATGGGAGTTCCTAATGTTGAACCCATATTTGATTCACTAAAGAATTTTCACAAGCATAGAGTTTTCATTGAAATATCAAATTTAATAATACCTGGAGTCGGTGATAGCCAAGAAGATAATCGTAAACTTGTAGAATGGATTGTTGAAAATTTGGATTCTAGCATACCTTATCATTTAGTAGGATTTTCTCCGTGTTTCAACATGTCTAATGTACAACCAACTACTCTTGAAACTTTAGAGAAATTGGCCAATGATGCAAAAATTATAGGTTTGAGATATCCTTATATAGGCAATATTTGGGGCAGTAGTTATGAAAACACTTTTTGTTACAACTGCGGTTACAAAGTTATAGAAAGAACAGGGGTTTTCATAAATAATATTGAACTTGAAAAAGATAGATGCCCCAATTGTGGTTTCAAAATAAATATAATAAAAGATTAATTGTTTCTGTAACGATATAATACAATTATGAAACGTTTCATCATGGTTGCATTTTTCAGTATTTTTTTACTGTCAAATGTATCTGCCCAGGTTATGTACCAATTGAATGTTACAACAGATATATTAGACGATACTACAACTCATACAAAAATTAATTTTCAATTTTCTGAAGGAATGAGTGAAATCAATTTTCCATTTTCTGGTGAGATTAAAGATCTAAAAGTGACCAATGGTAAATGTTCTATAAAAGAAGAAGAAATAAGAAAAATTATACACTGCGAACCACCATCTAAATTCATAGTCGGAAGAGCAACGATAAAAACAGAATTCATGCAAACTGGATTGATTCAAAAATCTGGCAATGTAAGTTATTTTTCTTTTGATATACCAATTCTATGGCCAACAGACAAGGTATTTGTGGATGTAGCATTACCATACGGTTCTGTAATAACTGGAAAAGTAATTATACCCGTTTCACCATCCGAAGGAAACATTGGTAGTGATGGTCAAAGAATCATAACATCATGGGATTTTATAGAGAAAGCACCTGGCGACATAATACCGATAAGAATATACTATGAATCTTTTTCTCCAGCAGGTAAAACAGATTATTTACGTTATAGGTGGTTAATTGTAATTTTTCTAATTATGCTAGCCAGTTTTATTTTTATTTACAAAAAATTTTCTAAAAAATCTGAACTTGTACTATCTGTTCTGAACGAAGGTGAAAGAATGGTTGTGAATATAATAAAAAAAGAAGGAAAAAACGAAGTTGATCAAAGAAAAATAGTTGCCCAGGTTGGGTTTTCTAAAGCTAAAGTAAGTAGAATCGTTCAGAGTCTGGTTGGTAGAGGTATTGTAGATGTAGAAAGAGTAGGTAAAAGGAATAAAATAACTTTGAAAAAAATATTTGAAGAGTGAAACTAATTATAAGACCATAAAAATTAAAATGTCATAATTTATCTTATTTTTCTAAAATATGTCATTATTTATTCTATGGAACTATTAATCTATATTTTAAGCATTATTAAAAGAAAATAATATTATATTGTAATATGCGATGAAACAATTGAAACTGTTTCAAGGAAGACTTATATACGGTTATAGCTAAAGTAATTTCATTAAATTAGGTTTATTTACCGCTGATGTAATATGAAGCGGGATATAATTTGGAGGCAAAATAAATGAAAGAAAAAGTAATTGCCGCATTCATGACGACAATTACACTCTTGAGTACATTTGGTTCAGCATTAGCAGCAGTAACACTAGGTGACTACCCAACATTTTTGTTCACGAATCATAATCTGAACGCTTATGTTGTGGTAGGTGCAGCCGCTCAGCCAGCAGACGTAGTCGGTGCAGTTGACTTAGCAGCAAGGTTGGCAGGAGAATCTTATCAGGAAGTTTCAAGCAGTGGTGGAGGAGTCACAGTAACTGGTGGTAAGTCTGACGATATCCCAATTGGTAAAGCTATTACTGAGTCAGGATATCTAGATCAAACTTTCACAATCGACCAACTAGCTGGACTTCAGAAGGGTGAAATAACCTTTGCAGGAGATTCATATAATGTAGAAGATGAAATTTACCTCTTAGGTACCTCACCAACTGTCTGTGCAAGTTTAAACTGTTCAGATGACGACTATAAGACTGGTGTATATATGGAAGTTGCTACAGGTGCACTTAGATATTATTATCTATTTGATGAATCCATGAACGTAAGTACAGCGACAAGTTCTGACCCAGTGCAAATTAACTTTCTGGGAAAGACACTAAAAATAACTAGTACATCCTCTGCAACAAAGTTCACTGCTTACGTGGGAACTATATATTCCATGAACGTAGGTGATAGTGTAACTGTAGAAGGAAAAACACTAACACTAAAGAATGTCGGTAGCAATGGAGCTGTCATGTTAGACATAGATGGTACGGCATACACTATTTCCGGAACCCAGACAAAGGCAGGGATAGAAATAACAATAGATGATTACTTCTATTCTGATACTCTCTCTGAGAGAGCAGCAACCTTAGTTATGGGTAAGGAATCAATAGCGTCATACCAGAACGGAGATGTATACTTGAAACAAGACAACATCTGTAATGACGATCCGAACGATACAGATTGTTGGCAATGGATAGTCTCCGGCCTAACATCAAATACAGCTACATCTGGTACACCACCAAGCTCTGGACCTGTCTTAGGTATAGAAAGTGCTTGGGTAATAAACAACTATGACGACAATCCAGTAACTGTTGGTGGTTGTTATAAGTACCCGAACGACTATGCAGAGATTTGTATGAACAGTCTGACTGTTCCTGATGAAAATTACGAAACTGTTACAGTTAAGATTCAGGACGGTATAAACTTCGCTGTTTGTAATGCAGGTTTAACAAATCAACAAGGTTTGTTAATAGAAGCTAATGTAGCAGACGGTCTACAATTAGAAGCTGATCCATGGGAAGGTGCTTACATAACTACAGATACTAGAACAGAAAAGATATGGCTAACATTGAATACAACTAACTCTACAAACAATGTAATAAATGCAATGTACATCGCATCAGATGGAGCAAAGGCATGCGCAGGAAAAATGGCTGCAACAAACACAAACACAAACTTTGCAAGAGTCTACTATGCAGAAACAAAGGATGACAATGTAAACCTGTATATAAAAGGTGCAATGACAGCTGCAGATGATACAAATATAACTCTAGATATAGCGGGTAAGACTACGACAGACTTGCCATCTCAATATGATGACATAGTCATACAAATAGGGCATGCAGTAAATGCAACATTCTCAAAAATTGGTACAACAGCAAGTACAGAAGAAGCTGGTGAACTCAGATGGTGTGGTACCAAAGGAGCATGTGCTCTGCCTGGAACAGGTTGGACCAACATAGGAACTAAGGAAGATGATGAAAGATCTATGTATGGTATAATAATCCAAGATCCAAAGGCCAATGGTGCCAGCGACCAAGAAGTATTCAAAATACCAAGTGACCAAGTCTTTGCAACAGTAATAGTTAAAGGACCTTCAACAACTGTTTCCTCAACAACAGGAAGCACTGTTAAGAATGTTGTTCCTGTAACGACAGCTGTAGCAAAACTTGATACAGAAATAACAGATCCAGCAACAGTAGGCAAGGACCTAGTTTTAGTAGGTGGTCCAGCTGTTAACACATTAACAGCTCAAGCAATGGGTCTAACATATCCAACATACGGTTCATCCGGACTATTACCAATTACTCAGGGTCAAGGATACATCAAAGTATTCGATGGTGTATTCGTGGCTGGGCAACAGGTAGTAGTTGTATTCGGTTGGGATGCAACTGACACCAGAAATGCATGTTCAGTACTACAAGAGTATTCGTCATTCGCAACACAATTTGGTACGAATGTGGCTGTTAAAGTAACAAGCGTATCGGCTTCGGGTATAACCGCAGCTTAAGGTAAATAACCTTCTTTTTTTCTTTTTTTTTATTTTAAAAATTCTACGGGGTTAGATATGAAGTTTAGAATTAAAATGAAATTGATATTGGGTTTGTTAATCATAATACTCATAGCTTTGTCAATACCTTTCATATTAGAAAAAATCAAGCCTATAACTACTATCCTCTATAATAAAAATCTTTATGTCTTCAGAGAGGATGTTACAGAAGCCTATAAAATACCTGTATATCCAGATGAGGAATTTGTATACAATCTATTATGGAGTCGTCAAATTGAAAACATAACTATACTTTTCAAACCAATTACTTCATCTAATGGGTTATATTCTGTTGAGGCATTTGAGTTAACGAATAAATTATCCCTGATATATTCTACAACCCCAATAATGAAAGTTAATATTTTAAATCGAACACAAGATATATTTTTTAAAAGGAATTTTAAAGCTCAAGAAATAGAAGATTATAATGACATTAAAAGAGAAGATGGCATTTTGAAGATAGTTCTTGTAGCACCAGAATTTTCTAATAGAACAACTGTTGTAGGAGGGGGAAACAAAATATTCGTCTATGGTAAAGATAAAAAAGATTTTGATTTGGCAACGATTAGACTCATAGAAGTGGCGATGAAATTTAGTCCAGAAAATTTCACTAAAAAAACTATCTAAGATTTTTTTCTATTATTGCACTCAAATTTTCTTTATTAATCAAACCTGTATAAGTTGAACTTCCTATGACCATAGATGGAGTTTCTGTTATATTGTAAGTTTTTTTAAGAACTTGAACTATTGGTTCTTCATAATTAACATTCAGGACAAATACACGAATCTTATTCTGGAATATTTTTTCGCGTAGTTCATCTAATATTTTTCCTTGTTCTATACAATCTTTACAGGGAACTGAATAAAAGTACAATAGAGTGATTTTATTTTCCTTACATTTTTCATTCACATAAGAATTTAATATCCATGCCCTAACAGAAAGCAATGAATAATCTTTTGCCAATTCATCTACATTAACTTGTGAATTTTGACCTTGTAACGAAACTAATTCTTGTCCTATATCCCATACTTCTTTCGTTGAATCATCGACTAAGACAGATAGAAAATCGCACTTAACTCCAGTGCCCATCGTGCTCAAATACATAGATTCTAATTGAGCATTTTCCAATCTTCTTTGTAAAGCTTTAACTCTTTCTTCTGTATGTGCAATCACAGATTGTTCGACAAAAAAACCAGTAAATATACCTGCAGAATATAATATTAATGACATTAAAGCAGCTATAATGTATACGTTTCTTACATCTTTTCTCATGAGACAACCTTTAATATTTCACTTCTCATTCAAATTTTTAACTATATTAAACTAATGGTAGAAAAATATAAAAACTAAATATTAACAGAAAACTAATTAAATTTTGTGAAAGAGGCATAAAAATGGATATTTCAATTTTAAAAGAGATTGGGATTTGGGTTACTACTTTTTTGTTCCCACCCGTTCACCAAACAAGCATGTGGGTCTACAATCTTCTATTAATCCCTGTAGTATTCTTCTCTTTATTCTTCTATTTTATTTCTATCAACGGAATATTTTTCTCTAAAAAAAGAGGAATTTTTGTAAATAATGTTATAAAGTGGCCATCCGTAACTATTCAAATCCCAACTTTCAATGAACCTGTTGCTTTAAGATGTGCTAAACACTGTCTAAATTTCGATTATCCAACTAATAAATTTGAAATTATAATCGGAGATGATAGTACCGACCCTAAAGTATCACGTGCTATTGATAATTTTTCTAGAAAATATAAGGGAAGAATTAAAGTTACTAGAAGAGGTACCAATGAAGGATTCAAAGCCGCAAATCTTAATCACATGTTAAAATATTCTAATGGGGAGATAATAGTTATTTTTGATTCAGATTTTATTCCGAATAAAGATTTTCTCGAACGTATAGTTGAACCATTTACAGAAAATGAGAAAATAGGTTGTGCCCAGGCACGATGGGGATTTGCAAATGAAAAACAAAATAAAATATCTAAGTTTGCCTCAGGAATTCTCTTAGTTTACCATCGTTTAATAGCTCCCATAAACAATAATTTAAAAGTACCATTATTGTTTGGATCTGGTCAAGCTATTAGGAAAGATTTAATAACATCTTTAGGTGGATGGCAGGAAGGAAGTTTAACTGAGGATGTTGAATTATCCCTTAGAATTCTAAACTCAGGACATGAGATTGTATATCTAGAAAATTTAAAAGTCCCTGGTGAGTTACCATTTACAATAGAAGGGATTAGGACTCAACAGAAAAAATGGGCTTATGGTAATTTTAATGCCTTTTTAGATCATTACAAATCCATACTTTTTGGTCATTATTCATTCAAGCAGAAGTTCATGCTTTTAATGACTCTATTGGGTTACATATCATCTCTATTTCTGATTGTTTTCATACTTTCTGGTTTCGTATACTTTTTCACAGAAAAACCAGCTCCAATAGATTTATACAAATTTACAGTAGAAACATCAAAAACACTTTTAGTGAGTTCTGGTTTTATGTTTGCCGCTTTAGTAGCTCTCTCAAAAGAAAAGAAAATCAACCTAGCAACTACAGTTATTTCATCTGCTTTTACAATAGGTTTCTTAGTTGCGATAAGCGTGTGCGAGGGTATATTCAAAGCAATTTTCGGTAAAAAAATGACTTGGAGCATGATTCCGAAGAAAGGTAACTTTAATTATGGGACAAAAAATCCAAAGACAAAGTCATGAGGCCACTACATGTTAGAACAAATTCTAGTGATAATTTTTGTATCATTAACTTTGCTCTACACATCTTGGATTTTGATTTATTTTCTTCCTAAAAGAAGCAAGAAAGGAAAAGCACATTATCCAGATTTATCTATTATTTTGCCAGCTCACAATGAAGAGAGTGTAATAGAAGAAACAATAAATAGCATTATTTCTGCTGATTACCCAAAAAATAAAGAAATAATAATTGTAAATGATGGGTCAACAGATCGAACAGAAGATATAGTGAAAAAAATATCTGAAAAGGAAAAACAAGTTAAATTATTAAATGTAAAACATGGTGGTAAGTCTAAAGCATTAAATTTCGGTGCTAAACATGCTAAGTATGATACCTTGATTTTTCTTGATGCTGACTCTTCTATTAATGAAAATAGTTTAAAGGAACTTGTTAAACCACTTTCGGATGAAATGGTAATAGCAGTATCAGGAATTGTCAGAGCAAAATTAACTAAGAACCCATTGACATGGTTTCAAGATTTTGAATATATTATGTCTTCTGGCTGGAGGTATATTTGCAATAAAATTAATTCAACGTCAGTTGTACCAGGTTTTGTTTTAATCAAAAAGCAGGCATTCCTAAAAGTCGGAGGTTTCAGTAATGATACTCTAACAGAAGATTTTGATATAGTATTAGATTTGAAGAAAGCTGGTTATAAAATAGTAATGAATTCTTCCGCCATAATTTATACGAATGTTCCAAACACAATAAAAGGATTGTTTTCCCAAAGATTAAGATGGGGCAGAGGAAATTTACAAGTCATCAAAAAACATTCAGATATGCTATTTTCAAGAGATTATGGTCTTCTTGGAAATTATACAATTCCAACTCACGTTTACTGGTATATTTTTTCCATACTTTACTTACCAGCAGTTTTATACTGGATGTTTGGCGATTATTACAGGTACTTTTTTTCAAACAATAACATAATATCATGGGAAGTCTTTCTGTTCTTCTTCAAGTGGTTTACCAGTTATGGAATGTTTGAAGTAATTTATAAAACAATGGCTGGTATATATCAATTGAATGCTGTATTGCTATTTACAATATTGGCCTTCACTCTATCAGGAATTTACAATTTGTTGATATACTTGAAATTTACAAAACCAAGCATTAAGCATGCTATAGTCTATTTTTTCTTATTTCCATATCAAGTCTTAGTCATATTCATACAGAGTATTGCGTTTCTGTATGAGATTAGAAGAAAATCTAAAAACAGTAATAAATGGAAAAAGAACGAATAATGCTTGATAACTCAAATAAAATAGATTTAAAAGTTTAATGCTTTATTAAATTTTCTATGTCACCTATCCAGAAAGCACAAAACTTCAGCGTACAAGATTTTGGTGAAACTTTTTTTGGAAAACTTAAGTTTCCTGCTCATGTATTTGAGCACAATATTGATGGTTATACATTTGATAATGTTGTTGTTAGTTATCGATATTCACCTGATGAAATACTTTACGATGAAAATTTAGAACCAGTTGCAGTAGCACTTACAAATGGTCTCGCTAGACATAGAGATCAGTACGTAGAACAGAAAAGACAAAGTATTAAACCAGGCACACCATTTTTTAATGGTCCTGGCGTTGGGTTAAGGGGGTTTGGAACAGAAGAAAGAAGTCACTTATATAAAAAATTATTATTAGATACAAGGCCATCCTTTTTCTTCGATTATGTTGCAGTTCATCATTATTTAGATAAACCCATATTCAATGGAAAAACTATCAGAGAACTATATGAAATAAACCCGTATATTTGGAATAATGTTGATGGTAAAAGTGGGCAAATAGTGTTACCTAATCATATAGGTACTCAGTGGGTTGTGATAAGCGAACCTGAACAAAAACTAATAGCTATTCAAAGACCTGAAACTTTAGCTCAATACCCAAATTTATATGGTGTTGCTCCTGCCGGTTTTCCTATGAGAAAAGTTTTAACTAAAGAGGGGAAATTAGAACCAGCCGATGTGATAGATGGAGTTCCAAACCCATTTAAAACAGCAATAAGAGAGGGTCAACAAGAAATGGGTATTAAGTTCTCATTAAATCAGATAAAAATTAACTCTCTTGTAAGAGCTTGGGGCGATTTACATCCGGAAATTACAGGAGAAATTAGAACAGATATGACTGTTGATGAAATTAAGGGTAGTATTCCTAAGGGATCGAAATATGAAATTCTGAGACTTATGGACATACCTTTTGATCCTAAAAGTGTAATCAAGGGCTATCCCGAGAAAAATTATCCTGGTCTAGTTGGTTATAAAAACTTTGATTTTTCCCATCCAACAGGACCATGGGTTCCACCACAAGCACTTGCTGTTCTTTATTCTACGATCAAAGAATTTGGTGAAGAAAAGGTAAGAAAAGTTGTTAATGAGTTATAATAACAAAATCAATTAAACAATTTTAAACTTCCAGTTATTTTATCGATCTTCTTTTCATCATCAGGCCCTATACCTAATGCAGTAATGGTTCCTGGTTCAAGTTCAGTTAAGCCAGCATCTTTAACCAGAAAACATGGTATTTTTTCTTTTTTCACTTTATCAAATATTTTTAAAATTTCATCTTCAGAATTAACTTCCAGAACAACTTTTTTCTGTCCATTCAAATCCCATTTTTTTATAATGAGTTTATCTGCTTTTTTATATGAACCCAAAGAAGCATGACAAGATTGAGCTGCTATTTTCCCAGTGCTCATATCCAAATCTTTTCTTATTAGAATGACCTGTTTATACATTATCTAACCTATATAGCTAAGATCTTCTTTCTTTTGAAGGACAACTCTCGGGAAGATTATTGGCGGTGGTAATTGCATATTTTCTGTCAAATTAACACCTATTGTCAAACATTTTCTGAACAAGAAATTTTTAACTTCAATCTCGCTCTCTTTTGATAATTTTTTTTCTTTATGCCATGTCTTCAGAATTTCTTTCATATTTTTTCCCACATAGAATACGTTTCCTTTAATTTTGATTTCGCCTATATCCGGCTCATATTTTATAACGAATTCGAAATCTATACTCAATGGTTTTTCTTTTTTGAATAAACCTTCAGAGGATTTACTAACAGATAATATAAACGGAGTAGAATTAATGTCTATTCTACCTTTTGGAATGTTTTTTCTCTCTCCTGAAATTGATTTTATACCAAAACCCACTATCATTTTTTTATCACTGAATTAAGTGTTGCAAAAATGATTTTATAAATATTATAATTATTCCTTTTTTCATACGGCAAAAGTAAATTAAAGTATCATGTCAAATATATAGCATTAAAGAAATGGGGGGATAGAAATGAGAGTTATGATTCCTCTGGCAGAAGGATTTGAAGAAATAGAAGCTTTTACGGTCATAGATGTTCTAAGAAGAGCAAACATACAAATTGATACTATAGGTATTGTAGGTTCTGTCATAACAAGTAAACATGGCGTACGTGTGATGGTTGATAAAAGACTTGCTCAAGTAATGCCTAATGAGTATGATGCAATTATACTTCCAGGTGGTAATCCGGGATACATCAACCTTGGCAAGAGTTTACAATTGATGGAAATGCTTAAAAGCTTTAACACTCAGAATAAATTAATCGGAGCAATCTGTGGTGCGCCGTTAATACTAGCAAAACAGGGCTTACTAGACAATAAAAAAGCAACAGTATACCCAGGCAATGAAAAGGAACTTGCATATCCAAGAGATAGAGATGTCGTAGTTGACGGCAATATAATAACTTCGCAAGGACCTGGTACAGCAATACATTTTGCCCTGAAAATAGTTGAAAAACTACGAGGCTTGAACGAGGCGCAGAGATTGAAGAGCGAATTAGTGATAAAAAATGGACTATGATGCTTTAACAAAAAAAATAATAGATAGAATGAAAGAAGTCTTAGTGGCGAGAAAGACTGAACTAATAGATTTTGTAAAAGGAGACATAAACCCTGAAGATCCTAAAGTAGTCGTGGGTAATATATTAAGTGAATTAACGCAAAAAGGCTTTATAACGCCACTATATGCTTCTGAATCTACTTTTGCTATAACACAAAAAGGAATGAAAAATAGGTAGAAATTGAATAGTTAGAGATATAGTCAAAATTTTATATATTTACCCCGTGTATTTTGTTTTAATATGACATTTATTAGTCCCGAACAGCCCCGTGGAGAAAATAATTTTTTCACGGAATGTAGTGGTCAAGCATGGAAAATTTTCCATAAGGCTCTGGTCACTACGGGAGATACCTTCTGACGCAGGTTCGAATCCTGCCGGGGCTATTTAAACCCAGAAAAAATAATAGTGGTAATAAAGTGATTTTATGCTCGAAGAATTAATTCAAACTATGGTTAGTACATACGGACCATTGGGTCTTTTAGCTATGATGATAATTCAGACAATTATCGTTCCAATTTCGAGTGAAGCAGTTCTTATTTTTGCCAGTATGATTGGAATAAAGCTGATAGATGTCATCATTTATGGGGGTTTAGGCCTTATAATAGGAGCAGTTTATGCCTTTTATGTAGGAAAATATGGTGGAAAACCAATCGTAAACAAATTATTAGGTGAAAAATGGATAAACCGTGTAGATGGTTGGACTCAACGGAATGGATTAAAGGCCATATTATTCGCGAGAATAGTCCCTGTAATACCATTTGACCTCGTTAGTTATATGTCCGGTTTAACTAAATTGAAATTCCGGCACTACTTTCTCGCTACAGCAATCGGCGCGTTCCCACGTTGCTTGATACTTGCAATCATTGGTTTGTCTGCAAGAGATTTACTCCTCTCAATAGGTGTTAGTATAGAATACGTCTTTTATCTTGGTATAGTAGCTTTTTTGGTTATTTCATACCTTGACGGAAAGGGCTATTTAGAAAAAATTAAAGATAAAATAATAAAAAAACCCATTAAAAAAACTAAAGAGTAAATAAAACTAATTTGTTTTACCTGTTTTACAAATTAGTACATTTAACGCAGGATTTAAGGCCATTATTTATTAGTTCCTCTTTTTTAACCAATTCTTTGCAAACCGGACAAACAAAATATTTTATTATTTTGATGTTTGGTTTCCAAGTACCGTCCATGTATACACCCCTTATCTAATCCCAAAGTTCATTTTTTCGTGGAACAAATCGTTCATGATATCTGCAGTCATGAACACCGGATACCAAATCTTCCATCCTCACAACCTCTTTACAGGTTGGGCATATGGTGTAATCCGTTCCCTTCCACTCATCTTCCATATAAATCCCTTTTTGATTGATTAGCTGGGTTGAAGGACGCACGATACACGGAACACCTCCTCGAGATTCGTCCCATCCCAGCAATGAATAACTTTGACTTTAATAGGTTAAGTATATTTTTCTAAAAAAACCGAAAAACTTATTAATTTTTAGTTATAATAATATATAAAACCGAAAATTATTCGGTATAAAATCATATAATATAAAAAAATAGGTGATAAAATGAAGTTCGACAAAAAGGACATACAGCTGATGAATGAATTACAGAAAGACTGTAGGCAAAGCTTAAAAAAACTAGCCAGAAAACTGGACATGTCGATAACGACTATTTACGACAGGATAAAAAAATTAGAAAAGGAAGGTGTTATAAAAAGTTATATGGCATTATTAGACCCGGATAAAGTTGATAAACCAGTCATTGCCTTCATTTTCATAAGAATCCAATACTACCCCCCTGACTCACCAGAACCACTTTCACAGAGAGAAATCGCAAAAAAAATAGCTATGATAAGTGAAGTCTCAGAAGTTCATATAATAGGAGGAGAATGGGATATACTGATTAAAGCACGTGGAAAAGATCTAAAAGAAATAGGAACTCTTGTTATCGATAAATTGAGGAAAATAAAAGGTGTTGATAGGACATTAACTACACACTCATGGGTGCCAGTTAAGGAAAATCCAGAAATATTTTTACACGCAGTACCATTAGAGTAAAATTAATTTTGGCGCAAATATGATAAACACATAGCCAATATTAGGATTTTTTCTTCGAATACGAATAGAGGGGATGAAGCCACTTCTGCATTTGTAGGTACCTTGAAGTATTTTTCATAGCGTATTCTTTGATTCATATTTTTGAAAAGCAAGCCTCCTATATAATAAGCACGTATTATGTCCATTGCTTTTAATTTGAACTCTTCAGCCATTTCATTTATAAATTTAACTTTTTTAGGATGACCAACACAAGAAGCTAGCCTTACTTGTGATTCCTTATCACTCAATGTGCCCGATGGTATACATCCATACTTATAGGAAAGCTTTCTTGCAACCTCATATTCATCAGAAACTGGTACTCCTTCTCCAGTAGTTATTACAATGGGTATGCTATTTTCTTGACATGCTTTGAAAAACTCTTGCGACCCAGGTTCATCAACATTAGCATGACCAAAACCCCAACCTCTTATTACAAAGCCATTAAAATCATTGTTTTCAATGTTTTTTATGAAAACAGAAAGATCACTCCCTGTGTCACCGATTACGAAGACATTTTTCAAGAAACATCTACCATCAAAATGTGGTTTAAAGTCATTCCAATAATTTAATAATCTATCTGCCTCAAAACCCAAGCCTTTGGACAACTCTACTACTTTTTTGAGAGCAGAATCTCTTTCTTCTTTACCATCATTAACTACTAAATGTTTCATATAGCCGTACTGCTGTATGAATTTGAATATTTCCATCATTTTTCTTGTTCTAGGTAAATACGGATGTAAGTCAATTCTATCGTCTCTTAATGGCAGAGGACCCCTAAAGTCCAACTCTTTCACAACGCCATCTGAGCCTCTATCTACCGTGAAATGACCATCTACTTCATAGAATGCTGATTCATGGTGTTTTTTCCTTATTTTACCATTTTTCACTAAAGCAAGTGGATCGAATGGTTCTGGTATGAGAATTGGCACCTTTTTACCCTCAGTCTTTTCTTGTAATTCTTGCAAGAATTGTAAGTGCTGTATGACTGGATCATGGAATCTGTATAAATGCTTACCCCAAAGATGTGGATCTAAAACATATCCACCCATTACAGCAAATATCCCGGAGAATTCAAAACCTTTAGCAGAAAAACATACAGAATCTCCAAAGTTTTTATCACCATCAAAAAATTTCGAGCCTCTTGGGTATAGAGCACCCGTAAAAACTACTCGTCTAGGATTGTAAACTAGACTATAATTCAGAACGCAAGCTGTATCTTGTAATGTATCGGTACCATGAGTCACAACGACATCATTACCTTTGGTTATTTCTTCAGCCACAGCTTCACCTATTTTTATTCTGTCCTCGTCTCGCATCAACGAACTATCTTTACTCATAATAGGCAGGAAATTTACTTGAGTTCCATTTATGTTTTTTATTCCAAAATCAGACTTGACTGGCCTCAAACCTGTTTTTTCACTTTTTTCGTTCTTCTCACTAGCTATAGTCCCTCCAGTTTGTATAACTGTGACTTTGAATGGCATAGTCTATCAATTTTGTATCTCTAATATAAAAATATTTATGTCTTCCTCGAGTTATGACACCAGTAATGATTTATTGAATCATTTTTATTATTATATTAAATGAGCCCGAAACAAATCTTTGAATTCGTAAGAAAAAAGAAAAGAAGGAACCTTACAGAACTCGAATCTAGAGAAATTTTGGAATATTATAAGCTTCCTTTGGTCAGAGGTAATTTAATAAAAAGCATAGAAGAATCTAAAAGATTCATTGATGAAGTTGGTTATCCAGTTGTCCTGAAAGTTGTTTCACCAGAAATCATACATAAAACAGAAGTTGGAGGTGTCATTATAAACATACAGAATGATAAGCAATTGTACGAAGCTTATAATGACATTCTGAAGAATGTGAAAGCAAAAATGCCCACAGCTAGAATAGATGGATTATTCGTCCAAGAAATGATACCATCTTCTTTCGAAGTAATGATTGGTGGCAAATATGATAATACTTTTGGTCAAACTATTGCATTTGGTTTAGGTGGCATATACGTTGAAGTTTATGAGGACGTTAGTTTTAGAATAGTTCCTATAACAGAAAAAGATGCGTTAAATATGATAAAAGAAACTAAAGTATATAAAATTCTAAGCGGTTATAGAGGTAAGAAATCAGCTGATATAAAGGCCTTAATTGATATTTTGATGAAAACTTCTAAGATGCTTGAGTCAAACCCAGAAATAAAAGAATTGGACATGAATCCTGTATTTGCATTGCAGGATAGAGCTGTTGCAATAGATGCAAGGATAATCATCGAGTGAAGTTATGCCAAAATGGAAATGGCATTTATTGATAAATTCTATGTTAATAATAGTATGGATAAAATTTCTGCTTGAATACGGATTTTTAAATGATTACTTCCTTCTAATTTTCTTGGTACTTTTTAGCTCTTTTTTATCTATATTTCCAGATATAGATTCTACAAAGTCGCATATTAGAGACATATTCGCTGTAATGTTTGCATCGGTAGCATTAATTTTTATTATTTATAAATTTTCCGTAGAATCAATCGTTTCGTTATTTTTCAGTTTTATTTTTCTTTATTTGTTTTTCAAGTTTTTCCCAACGAAACACAGAGGAATAACTCATAAATTTTGGTTTTCTTTAATGATTTCATTTTTCTCAGTTTTTATACTCTGGCTGATATTTGGCTTTAGTCCGATAGAATTTGCGATATATTTTCTTTTAGTTTTTTCAGGATATTTTTCTCATATTTTCCTTGATAAAATCTTATGAGGATAAATTGGGGACGATTCCTCAGCTACCTCCTGTATCATTAAATCAACCTGGGATGGTGCAGTCATTATCATCCCCAAATAATAAATGTAGAATTAGTATTTATCTACGTCTTCTTCTAGGTGATCTTCTACCTTTATCGGTCTCTTCTTTCACTATTTTTTGTAAATCTATACTTGGAACGGCCTTTCTGCCAACAATATGAGTAAGATAACCCACTACCATATTTCTAGTGCTTTTGGAGTTTATTTGCACTAGCTTATCCACTTCTTCTTTATTTTTTTGATAATTTTTCGTAAACCTGTCTGGGTACTTCTCAAGCAAGTTTTTTGCCGTTTTTTTGATCAATAAGCTCTTTATGTTTCCCAAAGTTTCACCTTGACTTTTAAGAGATTATAGTATTAGGGATTTAAATTCTATCTTTTTTCAAGAATTAATTATTTTAAGGGTATAGACATATTATGAGTGATTATTCTCTCGTATGGAATTATTATTCAAGGAAAGATGTACAGGAAGCTTTATTAGAGGTATCTAAAAATAGGGAAATTGTCGGAGTCTTTTCTAATGGTAGTTTCGGGAAAAGACCAAATGTAATATTATATCCTAATGATATAATCGAAATGATAAAAGAAGGTGTAGTTTCTTTCCACGGCTCAGTAGAAAGATGGTCTAATCCTATGTCTTTGGAGCCAGGTATGATAAAACAGCAATTAGACAATTTAAGGATAGGTTGGGATTTGATCATAGATCCAGATTGTCCTGATTTCGAGTTAGCAAAATTATCGACTAAAATTATAATAGATGCTTTTAAGGATCATGGCATTAATAGTTTTTCTGTGAAATTAACTGGTGGCAAATCATTCCACATAGGCATACCATTCGAGGCATTCCCAGAGAAAATCAACTTCAAAGAGACTGCAAAGCTTTACCCAGAAGTACCACAAAAAATTATAGAATATTTGAAGGATTACATACGAGAACAATTGAAGGAGGAAATCTTAGCTGTTGACAATCCCTTGTCTATAGCAGAAAAAATAGGAAAACCAGTAATGCAGATAATAGATAAAGATGGCTTAGATCCTTTCAAAGTTGTTCAAATAGATTCTATGGTAGTTTCTTCTAGACATATGTTTCGATTGCCATATAGTTTACATGAAAAATCTTTACTTGTCAGTCTGCCTGTTGATGCTTCGAAGATAGAGAATGTAAAAAAAGAAGATGCTGCACCATTAAAAGTAAAAATTGAAACAAAATTTTTAGACACGAAAACTTCATTGAAAGAAGCCAGTCCCTTCTTAGTGGAGGCATTGGATTGGTCAGAAAAAAATAAAATCGTTGAAGAAAGAGTTGAGTATAAAGGACCGAGAAGAATTATAAAAGAAATAAATAAGAACTATTTTCCACCCTGTGTTTTGAAAATTCTGAATGGATTATCTGATGGAAAGAAAAGATCTGTTTTCATACTTGCCAACTTCTTGCGTAACATGGGATGGGATTGGGAAAAAGTAGAGAAAGAGATGACAGAATGGAACATGAAAAATAATCCAACTCTACAGGACAGATATATAAGAACTCAGTTGAGATGGCATCAAAGAATGCCGACGAATTTACTTCCGCCAAATTGCGATAACCAGAATTTTTATATTAATTTCGGTGTTTGTTTGCCAGATGAAACATGTAAAGACGGAACTAATCAAATAAATATAAAGAATCCTGTAAACTATCCTTTCAGGAAAATGAAGAGAAAGTAAATAATTAGCATCTTTTATAAATATCAATCCCGTTTGATTTATACTGTTTTAAATATGGGCAATAATATTTTCTGACTAAGTTTTCAATCTGTGTATACCTCGAATATTCTGGAGGAGAATAAGAAGAAATCAATGCATAATCAAAAAATCCATCTCGCAATGCTATTTCATAATCATTCATGTCAGATTTGTGATCGAGCGTGGTCGAATTGTATTCGTATTCAAAATAATAATAACTGTAAACTTTTTCTCCGGTTGCGTATACATCCCAATTTTTAGAAAGTATGAATGAAAATGGGTTTAGAGCCAATATTTTTCCATCTACATCGTTTATTTTAATCGCATTGTAAGACGGATAATTCAAAACAGAAGATGATGCGACATATAGGCTTAATATTGAAAAAAATATGATAAATGAAAGGATTTTTTTATTCGATTTAGCAAAAATACTGCCGACGAGTATAGATGCTGGAATCTCGGCAAAAGGAATCTGCCTGTAGAGAGATGTATAATTGGTTGTTAGAATGTGGAAAGAAATCACTACAATCGATGGAATAATAAAAATAAAATATTTCTTGACTATCGAACTTTTGATATTTACAAAACAGATTATAGAAGTTAATGGAAGGTATATTGCTAGATTAATCAACAGATTTTTAGCATTATCCAATCCGACTGTTTTTATTTTACTTGAAATTAAGAAATCGATAAGTACTGGTATCAAATCCTTGTACAGGATTATGAATGGCAACAAGATTAAAACCATGCCAATTAAAAATTTCCGTCCAATCTTTTTCTTTAAGAATAGATAGATTAATACAAAAAATAATGGAGCTAATACAAAAAATTTTGAAATAATACTTAATGCGGACGATATACCTGCAGAAAAATCCTTTTTTTTGTTGATAAAAAATAAAGACAACATGAAAAAGAAGATAGAAGCTGAATCTAAAATTGCATCGCTTGCTAATAATATAGTCGAAGATGAAATCCCGGCAAAAATCAGACTTATAATAGTATTCCCACCTATTTTGTAAGTTAATTTGTAAACGATGATTAATGATAAAATAATAAAAATCATGGCAAATAATCTAGATAAGAAAATACCGCCAAGCGTATATCCAAATCCATATATTATCGGTGCCAAAGGACTGCCTATTATTTCATGGAATGGATTGGCATAATGACCGTAGTAATAAACTTTGAATGGATCTAATTTGCCTTCTATTATAGCTTTGCCAGAAAGTATGTACAGTGATTCATCATCTTCATACGGCCTAAAAAATATGAATTGAATGTATACCAAAATTAAAGCAACTAATACAACATAACTCAATAATTTCAAATTCATTGCTTACCACCCATGAAAATCATATACGTATATTTAATCTTTAATTCTAATTTTCTATCATATGCCTGAGGAGCCTATTACTTTTGAATTCATAAGAAAAGTTCAAAGGGATGAACATAGAGAAGAAAAATTATCCCTAATACCAATTGATTTCTATGAAAAAGCTAGGGTATATTTAGAGCAAAAGAAAAAAATTGCAGAGAGACAAAAAGATAGAAATGCTACCATAGAAGTCAGAAATGTAGAAGGATTACTTGAGGATATTTATAACAGAAGAGAAACCAAACTTCTAAATTATGCTATTTTGACCATAAGAACTGGTTTACCGCCACAGAATCTTATAGATGAGGAAAAACCATTTTTTGAAGCCTTAGTGAATGAACTAAGTAAGCAAAGAGAAAGAGTTTTAAATATGATATTCAAAAAATCTAAAGAAAAAGTCGAGTTTAATACCGTAAAGTTTTTAGAGGATGTAGAAGAATTTATAGGTATTGACCTAAAGAAATATGGTCCGTTTAAAGAAGGAGATGTGAGTAAAATTCCAAAAGACAATGCAGAACTGTTGGAAAAGATGAAAAAGACGGTTAAGGAAGAGTGATGTAGATGAAAGTTCCAAAAATACAGAGAATTTATTGTCCCTTTTGCAAGAAGCATACACAACATGAATTAGAGATTGTAAAGAAAAGACAAAGAAGAAAAATGGCTCAGGGCCAAAGAAGATTCTTAAAGAAATTAAAAGGTTATACGAGCTTTCCAAGGTCAAAACCAGATTATGAAAAATCTACAAAAAAGATGGATTTAAGATATAAATGTAAAGAATGCGGAAAGAAACATATCAAAGGTCAAGGTTTCAGGATTAAAAAATTTGAGATAACGAAGGAATGAGTACTATGGCTAAAGAAATGATTCAAAACCCAAAATCTAGATTTTTGAAAGTCCAATGTTTAAAATGCAAAAATGAGCAGATAATTTACAATAAATCATCTCAGGATGTCAAATGCTTAGTTTGTGATAATGTACTAGCAGAGGTAACTGGCGGAATGAGCATAATAAAATCTAAGATTTTAAAGGTTCTTACTTAATCGATAGATTTAGTTTCATTTCGAAACTTTCTTGTATAGATTAATAGAAATAAAATAAGTCACCCATATAGCTAAAATTCCTCCTATCAAAAACCAAATATTACCTAGTGCAGCAAAGAAATTAGTAAAAGAATGGAGTAAAACGGCAATAATATAGAAATTCATCGATCGTTTTGTCGCAATACCATAAGCAGTTATAGATGTGCTTGCTGCATGGAAAAATATTGCTGGTATTCGAACAATTACATTTGCGTTGTAGATGAAAATGTAGACAAAAAATTCAGATATACCAAATCCTAGGCCAACTAATAATCCTAGTACAAAAATAGATTTTGAAGTTTCACCATGGCGATAGAATAAAGGATATGCTTTTGCAAATTCCTCTACCAACGGTGCTATAATTGTTATTGACAACAAGGAAGCGATGAAATTTGACGTGAAAGATGATAAACTAGCCCCTAATGATTCGAATAGAATTGTGAAAGGAACACTAATTATTATTCCAGATATGAAAAAGAAAAATTTCTCTTTACCATCTGGCTCATGCACGGGTATTATAATTTTATTTTTAGGAATCATGTTTTATTGTTTATTCAAATTCATATTTAATAGTTCTATTCAAAAACTTGGATGTTTATCAAAAGATAGATTTTTGTTCTTTGTCAACCTAAATTTTAACATGTCAAAAATGGAAGAAATACAAAAAATCTGTCTTAATCGTGGGATAATCTTTCCTACTGCTGAGATATATTCAAACATCTCTGGATTCTATGATTACGGTCCTGTCGGAGTGTTGTTAAAGAGAAAGTTAATTGAATATTGGAGAGATTTTTTTGTTAAATCTGAAGATAATATCTACGAGATGGATGGCTGTATAGTCCTTCCTGAGAAAGTTTTCGAGGCATCTGGTCATTTAAAGAGTTTTGTAGATCCCATAGCCCAGTGTAAGAAATGTAAAAGCATTATAAGAGCAGACGATTTGATAATGGAAAAAACTGGAAAATTCGTAGAAGGAAAATCTCCCAAAGAATTGACAGAGATTATAATACAGAATAAAATCAAATGTCCTGTTTGTGGTGGAGAATTATCAGACGTTAAGATGTTCAACTTAATGCTTAAGACGGAAATTAGCCCAGTAGGTGGAAAAACTGCCTATCTAAGACCTGAAACTGCACAGAACATATTCACTTCTTTTCCAAGAATTTTCAGAGCTACTAGAGCTAAACTACCGTTCGGTATTGCTCAGGTTGGCCATTCTTTCAGGAATGAAATCTCTCCCAGACATTTTATAGTAAGAGTGAGGGAATTCAATCAAACTGAGATAGAGATGTTTTATGATCCTGAGCATCAAGAATGTCCTAAGTTTGACAAAGTGAAGAAAAATAAGATAATAATCGTAACAAGAGAAACACAGAAAAAAGAATCCGAGCCTATAAAAATAACAATCGAAGATGCAGTAAAAAAGAAAATAATTCCTAATCAATGGATGGCATATTTGATGGCAAAAGAATTCGAATTCTACAAATCCTTAGGAATACCTGAAGAAGCTTTAAGATTTAGACATATGTTGCCAGAAGAGACGCCGCATTATTCAGGTGGCAATATCGATTTAGAAATAAAATTTGACTTTGGCTGGAAGGAAACTATAGGTAATGCTTACAGGACCGACCATGATTTGAAGAATCATATGAAACTTTCTGGAAAGGACATGACTGTTTTAACTGATGATGGAAGGAAAATTATGCCTCATGTAGTTGAACCGTCTTTTGGTGTAGAAAGAACTTTGATGGGAATATTCCTTCATTGTTTTGTTGAAGACAAGCAAAGAGGTTGGAATTGGTTTAAGTTTCCTGCTAAGATAGCTCCTTATACAGCTGCTGTATTCCCATTGGTTAATAAAGATAAAATACCTGAGGAGGCAGAAGAAGTTTATGAAATTTTAAAGAAATGTTTTGATGTTTTTTACGATGATGGTGGTTCTATAGGAAGAAGATATGCTCGAGCAGATGAAATCGGGACGTTGTTTTCTGTGACGATTGACTATGATAGCTTGGATAAAAAAACATGCACTATAAGAGATAGGGATACGACTAAACAGATTATAGTTAAGATTGATGAACTTGTTTCTGTTTTGAATAAATTGGTAAATGAAGAAATGGAATTTGAGAAAGCGGGTAAATTGAAAAAATAATTAAAAATGTGTAAAAACTACCATCAGTTTCTCTTAAGAATCTTAACAAACTGTTGAAGCGAGAGAATAAAAGGACTGTTATCTTCAAAAATGGATTATAGGATAGATTTTTGTTCTGGAACGAGATTTTTAACTCATTATCGCGTATTATTATGAGTTGGAAAGAATTTTTAAGACCAAGTCCGGTAGAATCATAATTTTTGGTTCTGTCTAAGAATCGGTTGATGGGAAGGTTGTCGATTATAGGTTGATTTAAATTTATTAAAAACAATTTAGTTTATATGAGATTTGTTTTAAAAAAATGGCTTCCGATAATTTGGTTTATTCTACTGTTAGTATCTGCCTATTCTCTAGTTGGTAATATTCAAATTGTATCTTGTGTTTTCAACGGTAGTGGTATAATGATAATTGGAGGTTCTAATAACAACCTCATAAATAATACTGTTAGTCAAATATGTAATTTTTCTATATCAAATTCTCAATCCATTGTTCTAAACATTTATTTGAGTTTATCTTTAACAGTTATTTTTTCATTCCTATTCGGCAATAGCTTAGGTAAAAGAAAAAAATCATAGGAAAAGATAGATTTTTGTTCTTGGGAAAAGGTTTAAAAGTTTAATTGTTTTTCTGAATTATATGTCAGAACCAAATAAATACCAAAAACTTCGTCAAAAATATTCTTCTGAAGCTGTAGATGCAGCAATAAAACTCTGTGGAAAGTATGAATTAAAAGAAAATTATGAGAACATGGATATGCTTTCACTAAATTTACACAGATACGGTGAAAATACTGTTGAATCATCTTTAAAATTACAAAAAAAGCATACACTACCATTAGATAGTTTACGGGATATTAACGAAGCTCTTTATTGTTCTGATCCTGAACTACTAGAAAAGGTTATTACTATGATGGAGAGATTTGAACTTGGAAAAAGATCTGGTATGTTTTCTGATCTGTATAGCGAATGTGTTAATTATGGTCAACAAGTTGTAGAAAAAATTCTTCAGGCAGTTAAAACTCACGAGTTACCTTTCACACCTTTTTGGACGGGGTTTTTAAGAAATTTATATCGTTCAAATGATGCTAAAAAAATGGATGAAGCATTAAAAACTTTAAAAAATGAATTTATTGATCTTAGTGATCTGTATAAAGATGATTTGGTAAAATTCTTTAAAGTCCATGGTTTTAAAATCAAAGATTAAAATTCAAATAAATCTAATCAGACAGATTTTTTAATTCTTTGATAAAATCATTGTTTGGAATATAATTTGACATCAAATTCTGTCAATGTCTTTTTACTTTCTTAGCAAAAAATGACACTTTCTATGATTTTGATCCATATCATTCACTAAAGGAAATAAAAAGAATTGTTTTTAACTTATTTGATAAAAATATTGTAATATGGATAAAATTCAAAAGAAGGGAAATAGATGAATAAAAAGTGGAAAAGAATAGGAGAATGCAACAGATGCGGGGATTGTTGCAGAGATTTTTATATAGCTCTGCTCATAGATCCCGATGAAAACCCAAAATTTACAGAAGATGAGATAAGATGGTTTAACTACCATGAAAAAACAGAAGCAGTAAGGGATATTGATTCAGGTGGAAACCCCATTATAAAAGTTACGATTAAATTAAAATGCAAGAATTTGATAGAAAATCCAGATGGCACGACTTCTTGCAAAATATATCCTAATCGACCAGCTTGGTTCTGCAAACAATTTCCTTATAATCCAATGGAATTAAAAGATTTACCACGATGTGGTTTTAAATTTATTCAAAGGAAGAAGGTTAAAAGGAAAAAGAATGGATTTCAAATTTATTTGAAAAAATCAGATAAATTTTTGTTCTTATGTCATCACAATATAGTGACTACATAATAGAAATACTTAAATACTGGTGTCATCAATTGAAAAGAGTGAAATAATGTCAGCATATGTTGAAGCAGTAAAAAGATCATATATGTCAATTGAAGACCTCGCAAATTCATTATCACAAATTCGACATACACAACCTGATGTTTATGAAAGAACGATTGGAAATTTACTTGATTTGACTACATTTTTATTTGAACAAGCACAGTTTCACTTGGATAGGTTATTTCACTCAGAAAAAATTCCATTGGATGAAGCTATTAATTACGAATCAGAACTTAGAAAACAATCTAATGATTTAATTCAACATATTGTAAGCACATCGAAAAAGAGTTAAATATAAAAAAATCATCCAATCAACCAAAAATAAATTAGATTTTTTACTTTTGTGATAAAAAATGACACTTTTTATGATTTTCATCTATATAACATGCTAATAGAATAAAAAAGAATGAATTTTAAGTTATTGAGAAAAACCTATTCTGTAGAAAAAATAATAAGCCCTACAAATAAGAAAAAAATTTAAGTTTGTTCTGTTAAATAAAATGACACTCGAGTTGATGATAAAATGAGATCTAGATTAAAAAGAAGAATTGTCCTAACAATTTCCTACATATTGGTATTTATCGTAGGCTTTGCACTAGCTTACGAGCTTAAAGCTCCAACTATAATTCAAACAACTATAGAAAAAGTATCTACTCTTCCTTATCAGAATTATTCAGCTTCTACTAATGTCTTGGCAGTAAAAGGTGACGGTACTTCAGGTATCATGGGTAAAGCAATAGTAGAAATCATACCTGGAAGAGGCAGAGTATTGATGGATACAAACCCATTCTTAGAGCCAGACACACAACTTTCAGCAGAAACTGCAGTTCAAGTCGCAGCAAATTACACTCATAAATCCTTAGCAGATAAGGATGTGATACTCTCATTCAATATTACAGGCAATGTTTTAGGTGGTCCTTCTGCTGGATCTGCGATGACAATGGCTGCAATAGCAGCAATTGAACAAAAGCAACTTAGATCAGATGTTGCAATAACAGGCACGATAGAATCAGACGGGAGCATTGGACCGATAGGTGGAGTTTTAGAAAAAGCTCAAGCAGCAGGAACAAATAAAATCAAGATATTCTTAATCCCAAAGGGAGAAGCATTAATGACATACTATGAAAGACAGATTAAAACACAAACTATAGCTCCAGGTCTTACAATTCAAAGAATTCAGTATGTTCCGAAAACATTAGATGTAGCTAATTACACAACGACAGAATGGGGAATGACAACAAAGGAAGTATCTAACATAAATGAAGCCGCAGCTATAATGCTGAAATAACTTCTTCTTTAACAGAACATGGTGTCGGCAATTTTAATGTTATTCTTTTAAATGCCTTTCTGGCTACCATCAAATCTTTTTTATTAATTTTCAACATAAAAATGCTTTGACCTCTTTTTATCCTCGCAGCTCTACCAACAGGTTTTCCAAATGAGTGACTCATACCGCTAGAGAACCTGTCTGCACCAGCACCTGTGGCTAAAGAATGCTCTCTTAAAATTTGGTGTGGAAATACTAAAACTTTCATGAAGAAATTTTCTGGGCCCAATCTTTTCTCCAAAATTTTATTACCAACTATTCTTGCAGCTTCCAATGAATTATCCCTTATCTGAATCGATCTTTCTGAAAGCAGATGCATAACTATATCATAATTTTTATTCTTATTGCCCATCTCGAAAATATGAATTCTTGCATAGGGAACACCGACTACAAAGCTCTTTCTAGGTTTAACTTTTGATACTCTTGTATAGGCTCTTTTTAATTTTCTAGTGGTCTTTCCAGGTCTCAATCCCATAAAATCACATCTATTTTAGATTCTTTATCTTTTTTAAGCTATCTATATATGCTTTGCTATCCTCGTCAGCCCAGTCTTTAACGTTATATCTAATTATTTTTCCTTTGTCTAACGTTACAACTTCTTTTATTCCCGCATTTATTAAAACTCTTTTACATCTCGGACATGGTGAACAAGGCGTAACTTTGCCATCTTTATCTACACCTATAGCAAACATCGTTCCGTCCAAAACTCTGGATCCATGTCTTGCAGCGTTAATAATCACATTCTTTTCTGCATGAACTGAAGGGCAATATTCGTCGAAGTCATTATGATTTAACTTTAATATGTTTCTTGCGCATTCCCCAACTTCATTACAATTAACAACACCTCTAGCAGGTCCCGCATAACCAGTGCTGACTATCGTATCGTTTATTACTATTATCGCCCCAAAACCTCTTCTACACTCGATACAAATCGATCTTTTAGCCACTGCTTTAGCGATGTCCAGATAATACTCGTCTTTTGAAATTCTCTTTGTCATTCTATCACATTATTTTAATGAATTTATAATCTTCAAGATATTTTTATGTATCTCCTCTTTGCTTTTTTCGCCGTCGATAACAACCCATTCTCCAAGGACATTTTCTTTAATTTCTTTCATGTAAAATCCCCTTACTTCTCTTAGGAATTTAAGATTTCTCTCATGTATATCTAGTGCCCCTTCTCTCATCTTTCTTTCCATGCTCGTCTCGGGTTTAATATCGATGAAAATTATTCTGTCAACTTCTGGATAATTATTCGATTTTACAAATTTCAATGCACTCTCGAAAGAAAATCCATTTGCACATTGATAAGCGATAGTAGATGTGACATAGCGGTCAGCAAAAACAATTTTGTTCTCTTTCAAACCCTCTTTAATTTTCGGTACAGAGTTTAACACATCTGTAGCAAACAATAAGAATGCCTGTTCTGTTTTTAATTTGACTTTACCATTGAGATAATCACGGATTGCTCTGCCTACTTCAGTTTCATATTCAGGTGATTTTACAAATACCGGTTGAATGTGTTTATCCTCAAAATATCTTTTTAGAAGATTAGATTGTGTAGAACCCCCAGCTCCGTCCAAACCTTCTAGAACCAAGAAAAAACTCTTTTTCATAATTAGAATACGAGTTATATTTATTTTAAACTGATTAGATTAAATGAAAGTTAATCTTAAATCTTTTAATTTTGGATTAAATGCTATGCAGCAATTGACAGAGACAATAGACTACGTTCGAGGTAATTATAGATGTCTTTTAAAATTAGGGTTTACAAGTTTCCCGCCAACATATGTTAGATCTTTTACTGAACCTGAATCAGGCTATGTTGTAGATTGTACCATTGAATTATTTAAAACAAGAAAAGGGTATAATCTGGATTCTTTGTTTATGGAATGGCCCAAAAACCCGCTTGCTTTGCATTATATACCCGTTGCATCTCTTAAGGAGATATTAGAACTAGTAAATAAATTGCATGAAGTAGATAATCACATAGCATTCTCTGAAGTTGGTGCCCTGAGAACTATTACTTTAGACGAATATAGAAAACTTGACCTACCGGCTGAAAAAATTTCATATCTCGATTTTCATAGTAAAAAATTTGTTCGACTCCAACACTATGAACAGTTTTGGCCTGAAAGAGAAAGAACATCTACGCATGAAAGAAGAAAAGTAATCTTTGCTTATGATGGCAAAAAAGAAGAAATTAAAATAAAATCTCTTTCTTTGGGCGTCATACCAAAGAAAAATAAACCCCCTCTTTGGAGCGCTCGTTTAAGAGTAAAAAATCCAAGAAAGCAAGATTTAGAATTAATAACACAAATTTTTGATATTACAGTAAAAAGTGTCAAATCTTAATAAAAAATTTTCCTAGTAAATCAAGTCACCTTTCCTCCTTGATATTTTCCGTTATAGAGTTTTGTATTTCCTTTCACTTCTTCAAAAACAATCTGTCCTATTTTTGAACCTATTTCTATCTCAAAAGGAAATTCACTCAAGTTTTTCATCCCGAAAGTTAATGTTCCTATATATCCAGGATCCACGACAGCAGTGTGAAGACTAGCGCCACATCTGAATAAACTACTTCTCGGCAGTACTGTAGCAGATATGTCATTCGGCATATTAACCTTTTCCATCGTTTCAACCAATACAAACTCATTAGGATTTAGAACAACTTTCTTGCCCACTTCTTTATCCACGACTTCTATATCAGGAGTTCTTCTGTCTTTTACTCCTAGATAACCGCCATTTTTTAGTCTATATACAGCCTTTACTCTTAGATCAACTCCACTAGGTTGAATATTGTTCTCATCGACGTTTTCAATCAGTTTTTTTTGTCCTATGAGTTTCAATATGTCATCATATCCGATTACTACCAAAAAATCCACCCCATATATCTGATAAGTAACTCATATTTGAAATATGATATTTATATTTTCTTCAACTATTTTATTGTGAGTGCTATGGACAATAATTCAGATGTTGTTTTAAATTATTTTTTCACGAATTCAGACAAGTCCATATTCGCTTTTCAGCACATTCCACCGTCGATACAAAATTATATTTATTTAGGGATAAGTAGGTTTCCAAACCTAAGGGAAAGGTTCCTTAAAATTCTTACTGATAAAAATATTTTAGAAAAGGTTGCAGACACGATAAGAAAAAATCAATCAACTGACGATGTATTAAAGGATGTAAATAAGTTTGCAGCTGAAAGAAACAGCGATGTATTTTTTAATAGACGGCATGGATCGAGCTCTGAAGGCTCATCAGTTTTTGTAGTTTCTGAGCAAAACCCAATCTTTGCTACAGAAGACCAACAGGATTTTTATTATCCTATGACTACGATGGAATTTTCCACTAGGTATGCAACTAGGTTTGATATGGATCATGTTTACTGGGACCCAACTTTGATGAAATCTGAATTTGCAGATGAAATTAGAAATACTATTACAAAAAATTTCGAGATTTACAAGAATGGCTTTGATGCAACGATGAAAATTACATCAAAAAAACAAAATGATTTAACAGATAAAGTCTCAGCATTGGATGCAATAAGATTCATAATTCCATTATCAGCTCATACAACTATCATACTTGGTGGTAATGTCAGATCTGTTTTTGAACATTTTGGCAAACTAATAGCAACGAATGACAATTTTATGAAATACTATGTTAATCAATCGCTAAAAGAATTATCAAAAATAATTCCAGGGTTCTTCGAGATCATAAAACCAGATGAATATAAGGTTGAAAGGAATAAAAAACTTCGTGAATATACGAATGAAATTTTTAAGAAAAAATTTAAACCAGTAAAAGAAGATGTGCAATTATTTTATGAAATGCCTTTAGAAGAGTTAGCATTAACTCAAATTATTTATCCATTCTGCTGTTTGCCATTCATTGAAATTTTTGATAAGATTTCTTCATTCAATGAAAATGAAAAGAAAGAATTATTTGAATTAGCAAACTTAGGTAGAGAAAATAGAAGAAATCCAATAAGAGGATTTGAAACAAGACACCTAGTTTTTGAAATAGAAACAGGCTGGGCATTGTGGAAGGACTTCAAAAGAAATAGAATGAATTTAAGATTTCATCAAGATACACGTGGCCTTGCTGGTTTTGATACCCCAGAAATTGTAAAGGAATCTGAAATCGCTAAAGAATATGAGAATGCACAAAAGAAAACTTCAGAACTTGTTGAGAAAGTTTATCAGAAGTTTGGTAATATGTCAAGAATTGTTGGAAGTCAAGGTTCCAGAAAAAGATATCTATTATGTATGGGACCAAGGCAATTAACTGTTTTAGGTGAACTTAGAACATCTGGTGAAGGCGATAAAGGTTATAGAAGGGTTGCAAGTAAAATGATAGAACTCGCGAAGGAAAAAAACTCAAGACTTTTTGGCCATATAAAAAATAATTTTAAACTCTAGCATTACATTTTATGTAATCTTCTATTATAGAAACAATTTCCTTGTTTATAGTTCTAGGTCCTCTTCCATAACCTTTTATTATGTAAGTATTTGGAAAAGCTCTTTTTAGTTTTATATAAGTATTTCTTATAACTTCCAATTTTTCTGCACTCTCAAAAAATTCAAATCCAAACCTTGTCTTAGCTATTCTATTGGCACATATTTTACCCGGTACATTCAGTATGAAAATTAAATCTGGTTCTAAAAATCTTGAATTCATTTGTTGCAACCATTCTAAATTTTCTTCTAAAGAACCAAATGCCAGAGTGGATAAAATATACCTATCACAAATTATATTTACCCCTTTTTTTATCAATGGCTCAATTTCTTTTTCTAAATGATGTGCTCGATCAGCGGTAAATAGCAATTGCAAAGTTTTCATATCGACTTGCCATTCTTTTTTAAGTATTGCCCTAATAATACCGCCAATCATACTGTTTGTTGGCTCTTTAGTAACAAGGACTTTTTGTTTTCTTCTTTCAAACCATCTTGCTAAAAGTTCAGTTTGAGTAGATTGCCCAGAACCATCCGGCCCTTCGAACACTATAAATAAACCATCTCCCATCAAGACCACTCAAATGGATTTGGTATTTTTCTTTTTTTCTTTCCTGTAGCCTTTTTCATTTTCTTAATGTTTTCATCTATTATCTTTCTAGCTTTCTCCTGATCCTTTTTGTTATTACCAATACCAGAAGTATTTCCCACACCGACTATTACTATCTTTCCACTTTCTTTAGTCCTTGATAGTGCTTCATCTAATGCTTCCTTGACTTTGGGTAAAGAATATACTATAGATTTTTTCATAGGCGTTATCGCTTCCTCTTGGCTCATTTTTATTACAACAGAATCTAATGGAATCTTTTTCTTCACAGCAATATTTTCAACATAATCTTTCTCAACACCAACACCGCCTATAGCAACGCCAACTCCTTCAGCCATGGTTCCAGTTTTTTCACCTTCAAGTTTTAATGCCGCATCAACAGTTATTATTTTTGCAATTTTTTCTTTGTTTGCTATCTTGTCCATTAATCTTCCTAAATCCCCTGTTCTTCCCCCAGGTCCCAAAGCCTTTATGATTATAACATCTTTATTTTTGTATTTTTTTCTTACAAAGATTGTTTCGTCGCCAAATTTTTCATACTTAGAATCACCTATCAGATCAGTTATTATATACGGCCCTATACCATCTCCTATAGGCCAACCATTGGTAAGTGCTTCTGTTCCATTATACAAAGCTTTAGCTATACTTTCAACTAATGGCAGTTGCATTTGCAATACCATTGCCAAGTTTATACTCTTTGTTTTCTTAATCAATTCTACATAGTGTCTAACTACTTTTGCTATTTGATACAGGCTCATTGCCCCAGATAAACCCATTACTATATCCGCTCTTTCTTCGCTTCCAAAATTTGGTGCAATTTGTTTTACAAAATAGTTGAATCTATCTTTTTCAAGGTCGATTAAGTACTCAAATTTTTTCACAATTCCATAAGGGTCTAAATTCACGGGTGATATTATGAAAAAATCAAGGAAACTTTTAACTCTACTTTTTAATTTAGCATCAGGCCTCTTCTTTACTTTTTTTAAAACATAAGATTTAGCTTTTTCTGACATATTTTCTAAGGATTCAGCGGTTCTTTCTAGTTTAAAGAGAATCTGTGTAACCATTATCCTCTGGTAAAAGAAAATAAACACTAAAAATAGGATTAAATTTGCCATTTGACCCCAAACACTATCACTTAACCCAGCCAAAAAATCACCTTTTTTACTCTATGCATTAAACTTATCATTTTGAAAGTTTAAAAAAATATAGGGAACATGAACTGGAAAATATTGTTGAGTTTATTCATCATAATTGCAATTACAGGTTTATTAATATTTTCCGAAAAAGGCAAAAGTATTAGAGAAACATATCTAGACAAATATTTAAAACCTATATCAAACCCAATAAGTGGATATTTTAAAGGAATTACAGGTAAATTCATAAAATCTAAATCAGTTAACAGAACACTGGACATGCAAATTACACTTGATTCTGTAAACCTTCAGGGACAAGAATTCACTTTAAACGGCAATTCATTCGAAGGTGTACTAAATTTAGGATCGGTTTCTGTAAGCGATCAGGATATAAACCTTAAAGAATCCCCACAAGCTAATTTTGTTATAAATGGCATACAAGGTACAATTTTATTCTATCCTTCCGGTGAGGTTAAAATTTCTGGTACAGCAAACTCAATTGAATTGAATGGTATTTTATTTACTTCTAAAATAGATAACAATAAGCAAAAACCAGCCCAATTTTTAATATCTGGTATACCTATGACATTTTCAATAGATGGAATAGATAAGGATACGATGACCTTACCTGAAGTAAAAGGTACGTTAAGACTTGCTGATTGGTCGCCTTTAGCCCTGAATAATGATAATCTAAACATAGTAAACTTCTTAGGCTCTATTCAAAAGGATCAGGAATCTACTGTTATTGTCGGTAAGGTTGGAGAAGTTATACTCAATGGCGTATCTTTAGTCCTGAAGAAATAAGTTTTAGAAAGGCCTCATTTCTCTCCTCATTTTAAACAAAGTAGAGACATTTCCAATTCTATTCATTAAATCAAAATAAAACATATCCATGTCATTTTCTGTAAGTTTGGCTCTTTGATCAGCTTCTATTAAAACAGCAGGCATTCCATATCCAGAATGGCCAGAAGTTTGAATTAAAATAGAAGACAGTTTATCTGCTACTTCTTTCACATTTTCAGATGCTATGAAATCAACTCTAATAGGTCTGTCAAAATCTACTGTTTTTAAGTAAAAACTATAGAAAGAATTGTTTGTATTTTCGAATTCTTTCAACACAGGATGCACAAGCGGATTCTGCGAATAATTGAATACGCAAGTCCTTTCTCCTTTTTCAAGCGCATAATAAAGTAAATTGCTATCTTTTGTTTTTTCTACTATCAATTTTAGCTCTTTAGCGATTTCCGAATCTATTTGTGAAATAAGTCTTCTATTGATGATATCACAAAACTTTATGCCACGACTATCCTCTATAACCCCCGCCAATATAATTTTCTTTCTTTTAGCGACATCGAACAAATTTCCATAAATTTTTACCAAGTTGTCATAATACTCTTTCAATATAGGGTTGTCTGGTTTGGGTACATAATGTGGTATTATTGAACCATCCATAAGTGCTATATCAGGTCTTAATTTTTCTATCGATTCTATAGTAGCTGCAACTTCCATTATTTGCCGTTCAAAATTATAGCATGAGTTTAATTCGATATCAGAGAAAGAATCTAAGATAACTCTTGGATCTGGCGTAGGTTTAGAATTAGGATAGTATTTCGCATCTTTTAACTTGCCTTCTTCATATTCAAATTTAACCGCAGCTGCTCTCATTAACATTAAGTCCAATCCATGATAACTATGTTTAATTATACCACCATCAACACCCAAGACTTCTAATTTATTGAACGATTGTACAGGCACCTTGTTTATTATTTTTTCGTCCACTATTTCTTCATTCGGCCCGATTTTAAATGAATCGTTTATTTCTTTCAGAAATCGACCTATTTTTATCCTTCTGGATTCGAGAAAACTAATTTTTTCAATTAGCTCTTCTAATCTTTTATGAAAATTTTCCATAACGTTATTTTTTCTCTGCAAGAATTAATTGTTTTATTGTATTAACCTATATTTTGGAAAACTATTTTTCTTTAACTATTTGATAATAATAGTATGGTAGTAGAAATTATAATCGGTCTGATAATTTTAGCAATAGTTATTATCACTGCGATAAAGGTAGTTAAAAACATCTTTGTAGGCGCAATATTGATAGTAGCTATAATTTTTATATCATCTTTGATATTAGGTTCAATTCCAAGCTTGCGTTCAACTCCTATAATAGGACCACTATTACCTAAAGAACCACTTTCAGCGAGTGGATTAATATCCAAAATAAGAGATTTCTTCTACAATCTCAGAGTAATGGACATTTCTAGGGATTCTGATAACAATCTATTGATAACAGTTCAGAATGCAGGTAAATTGCAGGTTTCTGGATTTACGATTTTTGTTAATAATAATGTTGTGAAAATATTGAATAAACCAACTGATCCTTTAAAGCCAGGTAAAATAACAACTATACAAACTGATTGGAAAGAAGACTTTGTTGAAATAATAGTTAAAACAAAAGAATTTACTGCCAAATATATGAAATAGGATAGATTTTTAAGCCAAAATCTACTAAGATTTTTTGAGTTAGGGCGATTAAAATCGGAGAAAAAATAATTATAACTTCAGCATTGCCATATGCAAATGGCGAGATTCATTTAGGTCATATTACATCGACTTATTTACCCGCTGATATATTCACAAGATTTCATAGACTCAATGGTGATGAAGTCTTTCATATTTGTGCGACGGATGATTTTGGAACGCCGATACTAATAACGTCAGAAATAGAAGGAAAAGCACCACAAGATTTCATAGCTTATTGGCACGATTCTGATGAGAGAGATTTTAATGGCCTTGGAATATCTTTTGATATTTTTGATAATACCAGTTCAAAGGAAAATATTGAGATAGCACAATACTTTTTTACAAAATTAAATGAAAAGGGTTACATCTTCAAAGAAAAAATAAAACAGTTATTTTGTGAAAAGTGTGATAAATTTTTACCAGATAGATATGTAAAAGGAAAATGTCCATTTTGTGGTGCCGAAGATCAATATTCCGACTCCTGCGAGAAATGTGGTAGAACTTTTCAGCACCAAGAAATTATAGACCCTTATTGTATAATTTGTAAATCAAAACCAATAACAAAGGAAAGCGAACATTATTTTCTTAAATTATCTATTTTTTCAGACAAATTAGAAAAATGGTTAATTTTGAATAAAAATTTGCAATCTGAAGTAAAGAATTATGTTCTTAATTGGATTAAAGAAGGATTAAAGGATTGGGACATTACTAGAGATATATCGTGGGGAGTACCTATACCATTAGAAGAAGCAAAAGGAAAAGTTCTTTATGGATGGTTTGATAATCACTTATGCTACATCTCGGCTGCTTTAAAATGCTTAATAAAAAAAGAAATAGATGGGAAGCAATTCTGGAACTCGGCAAAAATATATCATTTTATAGGCAAAGATATAGTTTATCATCATTATCTCTTTTTACCTGCTATGAGAATAGGTGTCGGAGAATACAACCTACCAGACTTTATACCGACGAGAGGTCATCTACTTTTACAAGGGAAAAAATTCTCTAAAAGTAGAGAATGGTACATAAGCCTAAGAGATTTTCTTAATAATTTTCCCGCTGATTATCTCAGATATTATTTAACTACTATTACACCTAATACCCAAACAGATGTTAATTTTGATTGGAATGAATTTCAAAGTAAAATAAATAATGAGTTAGTAGCGAACATAGGGAATTTTATACATAGGACAATGACTTTCATATGGTCTAGATTTAATGGAAAAGTTCCATCGCCAGTCGAGGAATACAGTGCTTTAGATACATCATTTGAAGAAAAGATTTGGAACATAGAAGATGAAGTGGGAAAAGAAATAGAGAATCTAAATTTTGATAGAGCAATTAAAAAAATTACAGAATTCTCAAGCTATTGCAATCAATACTTCCAGAAATGCGAGCCTTGGTCAGATGATAAAAGAGCCACAAACTGTTTATACCTCTGTGCTAATGCTGTTAAATCTTTAGCTATATTATTAGAGCCATTCTTGCCATTTTCTGCCCAAAAATTATGGGAACAGTTGAAAATAAAGAAATCCCTTTATGAACAAGGATGGGATTCTATCTCAAAGACATTAATCGAGCCTGATCATAACATAAATAAACCTGAAATTTTATTCAAAAAAATCGAAGAAGAAGAAATAAAAAAACAAAAAGAAAAACTAAAAGGTTAGGAGGTAATACGATGATTGGTTTTAACGATTTCAAAAAAATTGAGATGAAAGTTGGTACTATAGAAAAGATTGAAGAAATACCAAATTCCGATAAATTGATTAAACTGAAAGTGAATTTAGGCAGAGAAATAAAGCAAGCTGTAGCAGGAATAAAAAAACATTATAAACCACAAGAACTAGAAGGCAAACAATTCGTATTCGTGACTAATCTACAACCAGCAAAATTGATGGGGGAATTGTCTGAAGTGATGATTTTGGCTTCAGTCGACGCAGAGAAAGTTGTTTTAATAAAACCTGAGAAAGAGATAAAAAATGGATCACAGCTAGAGTAATTTAGTTTTTTATTCTTGCAAAACAATTTTCTTTTATGAAAAAAATAAGGGAATTTATGAACAAGGAAGTAATTTCATTTTCCCCAGATGACACTATTTTTGATGCAGCAAAAAAATTATCTCAACACAATATAGCAGGCGCTCCTATAGTTGATCAAAATAATATAATTGGAGTTATAAGCATTTCTGACATAATTAAATTCATTAATATAAAGATTGGAAAATTGCCAAAAATAACTACACCAGGTCTATCAAGTTTATTCCTCGTTCTGTTCCAAATGAAAAAAGGTTGTAAAGACTTTGAGGGCGAATTAAGAAAAATATCTTCATCTAAAGTTAAAGATGTTATGACAAAAAGTGTAGTAATTGCGTCACCAACGATGAATGTATTAGAAGCAGCTGAATTGATGGAAAGGCATGATATTAATAGGCTACCTGTAGTTGAAAATGGGAAATTGGTGGGAATAATAGCTAGAGCTGATTTAATAAAAGCAATAATAAGTTAAAAAATATTCAATAAAAGAAAATTAGTACTAATTATTCTTCTTCATCATCCCAATTTTCTTCGTCCCAATCCTCTTCGTCCCAATCCTCTTCTTCCATGACGGGTCCACCTCGACCGGATTTTTAATTATTATCATATATGCACCTCTATTTAAAGTTATGTCAGGCAAGAACTCTATCCGTAAAATTTAAATTCCTTACGTTACACATTGAGAAGATTTAGACGTATTGGTTTAATTCTTGATTCATTATTTCATAAGAATAAAAACTTATAATATAACTTCCAGATATTTCTGTTAGGTGCTGTCTACGATAAGCAAAGAAAAATTGCGTCAGCAATTCAATAAGGAGTGGGAAAAATACTACAAAATTGAATTTTTGTTAAACCAGGGTTTCGTAAGAAAAATATGTACTAAATGTGGTAGAGGATTTTGGACTTTGGACCCCGAAAAAGAATTTTGTTCAGATCAACCATGCCAAAATTATGAATTTTTAGGAAATCCACCGACGAATAAAAGATTTGATTATATTCAAACTTGGAAAGTGATTGAACAATTTTTTAAAACTAATGGGCATGATATCATAAGAAGATATCCAACAGTATGTAGATGGCGACCAGATTTATTTTTTACGATAGCTTCTATAATAGATTTTCAGCGTGTAGAAAAAAGTGGAATATCTTTTCAATTTCCTAGTAATCCACTATTGGTTCCTCAATTTTGTTTAAGGTTTAATGATATTGATAATGTTGGCATAACAGGTCGACATTCTACATGCTTCTGTATGATCGGTCAACATTCTATTTATGATGGTAAACAAGGGTATTGGAAAGATCGTTGTATAGAATTAGATTTTAAACTTTTGTCAGGACCTTTTGGCATAAAACCAGAGGAAATAGTTTTTTTAGAAGATTTATGGGTTGGACCTGGAGCATTTGGGCCTTCTATGGAATATTTCGTTAGAGGATTGGAAATAGGTAATGCTGTTTTTACAGAATTTAAGTCGACTGATTCTAATGTTGAACCAATGAAAGAAAAAATAATAGATATGGGAGCTGGATTGGAAAGATTCGCATGGATAACTCAAGGAACTCCTACTTCTTATGATGTAGCGTTCGAACCTATATTAAGAAATCTCAAGAAAAAAATTGGATTAAGTTATGATGTAGATTTTTTCTTAAGATATTCAAAACTTGCTGGTGCTCTGAACATAGATGAGACAAATAGTATCAAAAAAGTAAAAGAAAATATAGCTAAACAACTTGGGGTAACTGTAGAAATTCTCGAATCGAAAATTAAACCATTAGAAGCTCTGTATGCAATAGCAGATCATACCATGGGCTTGACTTTTGCTATATCAGATGGCCTTTTACCTTCTAATGTTGGTGGTGGTTACAATCTAAGAGTCGTACTAAGAAGAGCACTTAGTTTTATTGATGAGTTTAAATGGAATATAGATTTGATCGATGTTTGTGATTTACATGCTAAGCATCTTAATTTAATGTGTCCAGAATTATCAGAAAATTTAGATCAGATACACAAAATACTCGATTTGGAAAAGAAAAGATTCCATGAAGCGAAGCTAAGGACACAAAGAATAGTCGAAGCTATTACGAGTAAGGGAGAAGCAATAGATGAAGAAAGATTAGTTAAACTATATGATTCCGAAGGCATTACACCAGAATTAGTTAAAAATTATATACCGGATTTAAAGATTCCAACAGACTTTTATAAAAAAGTAACTGAAACACATATGAATGAGGGAAAAATTGAACTAATCGAGCAAATAAACGTAGAAGGTTTACCACCAACAGAATTGTTATATTATAAAGAACCAAAAGTAATGGACTTCAAAGCAAAGGTTTTGAAGATGATCGATGATAAATGGATTGTGTTAGACAAAACATATTTTTATCCAACAGGAGGTGGTCAGTTATCAGATTCTGGCTTTATACAAGATTCCCCTGTCTCTGAAGTTATAAAAGTTGACAATGTAGTTCTTCATAGAGTTTTAGGAAAATTGGAAGAAGGTAAAATTGTCGATTGTAGAGTGAATGAATACAGAAGAGATATTTTGAAAAAACATCACACATCTACTCACATAGTTAATACTGCTTGTAGAGAAATTCTTGGAAATCATATATGGCAGTATGGTGCTGAAAAAACAGCTGAAAAAGCAAGGCTTGATATAACGCATTATGATAATTTAACAGATGAGCAAGTAGAAAAAATTGAACAAAAAGCTAATGAGATTGTGAAGAAAAACATACCTGTCAAGATAGAATTTTTGCCAAGGAGTGAAGCTGAAAAAAAATATGGTTTTAGAATTTACCAAGGTGGTGTTGTTCCTCACAATGAACTCAGAATAGTTTCTATTGGCAATTTAGATCATGAAGCATGTGGGGGTTTGCATTGTGAAAAGACTGGCGAGATAGATTTTATCACAATATTAAAAACAAAGAGAATACAAGATGGGGTTATTAGAATTGAATTTACTGTAGGTTCACTAGCTTTGAAGTATCTTAAAGAAAAGGAACAATTACTAAAAGAGACAGCAAAATTGTTGAATGTGAAAGAAGAAAATACACCTCAAGCAGTTATTCAATTGTTTGAGACCTGGAAAATTAAAAGAAAAGAATTTAAAAAATTGAGGAAGACTTCGTATGACAACCGACCAGGAAATTAAAGAATTAAAAACGAAAGAGAAAATACTTTCTGAAGCTGCTAATACTATAAATGTCCAAGAAAAAGATTTGCCTAGAGTTGTTCAAAGATTCTTAAACGAGATTAAAGAATTCGATGAAAAAATTAAGAATTTTAAAAAATAATTTGTTTAAACCCTACTAGTAACACACCACAATGGTTTTTGCAATAAAATATCACATATAGGTGTTTCCAATTCTGTTTCAACAGGATCTTGAATACTTTTTTGTCCATTGTAACTAGTAACAATTACTTTATTCTCTGATGTTCCTGTAATTTCCTGAAGGAATATTTGGTTTTCTGAATCCTGAACAATGCTTTCTAACTTATTTTTTATTTTCGCACAATCTAAACAACCGTTGGGATAATAATATTCTATCAACGTGTAGCCACTTTTTAACACTAATGCTTTTTGTTCGTTACTTAATTCATAATTTAATATTCTATTCTGTGGTATTGTTACTTGTCCTTGCTTATTTCCAAAAAATTCTGAAATTAAATAAGGGACTGATGAACCGAACATTAAAACTATAAAAAATAGAGCTATTAGCTTACCTTTCTTATCTTGTATATTTACCATGTTTGTATCAACTCACAACCTGGGGATACTTCAACAAAATGATGAGCCTTTCCTTCTCTGAAAGCGCTGCACTGATTTTCTGGTTTATTATCTATATCTTCTCTAGGCTTATGTGCAACGTCACATACCCAATCTGGCGCATCGTCTATTGGATTTAGTATGCAAGGGCCATTACTTAAATCTTTGCTTTGACTTAAAAATGAGTTGCATTCTTTTTTACATGCATTTATTGCCTTATTTTTATCGGATATAGATACATTTTGTTCTGAACATCCACTAATAAAGATTATAATAGTCATGAATAGTATCAACAGAATCATATTTTTCATATTACCAATTTAATTTTACGATAAATTGTATTTTCAAAATTAAACAAGGATAGATTTTATTTCAAGTTTAATTATATTTATTTTGTGATGTCTGTTGCTGTTTCTGGTTCTCCTCTAAAAATCTTTGCAAATGATGGTGTGAGTATCAAAAACTCTTCATCTACGCCAACTATATCTCCATTCATCGAAATTGTAGCTCTTCTTAGTCTTTCTATAGATCTCTTTAATTCACCCAAATCTCTTTCTTTCATTCTTTTAATTCTTAGAAAGACTATACTCCCTTCTCTTACTTGTCTTTGAATGTTATCAATATCCCTGTAATCATTCAAATTTTCGATTCTTATGTTAACCCTTCTTTTTTCCCCTTCATTCTCACCTTCAATTTCTATGAATTCCTCTTCGTCCTCTGGTTCATCTTTACGGAACATTTTGAAAGCCATTAACTTCACCTCATTTTGCATTTGATACTTAAAACTTAAATAATTATAGTTCTCTTTTGGCAGCCTCTAGCATGCTAACAATATTCCATATTTGAGTTCTAGTATACATAGGCATGTTAGGGTCGTTTGTTATATCATCTAAAATTGATATGGCAGTACTCAATCTCAAATCCCATTTATCATCACTACCTTCTGTGATTTCCTTTCTAGCCCCTTCTGCGGCAGCCCTAATATTCCTTGGAACAGTTCTATCATCTATAATACCCGTTAATAATTTTATGATAGGTTCCAAGTTTTTCATGCATATCACTCTTCCTTTAGTATGCTCTTTAGTTTTGGCTCCATTTCTTTTAATTTCCCTACCATCCTTTCCTCGGCTTTTTCAAGACTTTTAATCCTTAAATCAAAATTCTCTTTTTTTTCTGTCAATTCTTTCTTCAAATCTTCCGAGCTTTTTTTAATCATGATAGGTCCAGCTATTTTGTAAGCTTCTTTTTCTTTACTTGCATCTAATTCTTCTACCGCTTTATCTATCTCGAGTATTTGTAATTTTAAATTTTCCTTTTGTATTAAAACAGATTGTAATTGTTGCTGGTAAGCTTGAAACTGTTCAAATACTTGTCTATCTGCTTCTGTTACCATGTTTAGTCCTCCATCTCATTTAGCATCTTAATAAGAGATAAATATGAATTAATAACAGCTTTTAAATAACTTATTTTTTTTGTTCTGATATCGACGATTACATAACCTTTTTTTGCACTGATCTTGATTTTAATCCCTTCATTCTTTTCTGCATCAGGCAGAAGGCTATTCATGATAATTTTGGGATTTTTACACTCTATCTTTAGGGTTGCTTGCATTATTATCTAGATTAATATGTAAAGAAGAAATTAAAAAATTACCTTGCCTGCACTCTTTTAACAACAACTGGCCTCATCCTTGAGAATATCCTATAACCACAGAAAGGGCATCTAACTCTTTCGTCTAGTTCTTCAACTATTTTCTTACATTTTAAACATTTGAAAACCATTTACCCAACTCCAATTGTTTCGGTGGTCGGTGAATAAGCACCGCCAGCAAATTTACTTTTACATTTTTTACATATCCATATACCGACAGGTCCTCTTCCTAAAGTTCTTCTTTTACAAGAGGGGCATACATACATGGCTTTTTGTTTTAATTCTATTTTTTTAAGTTCTATTTTATTACCCACACCATATCTCGGGCCATATCTGCCTGTTATGCCTACTTTCTTTGTCCTTTTCATAAAATTACCTTAAAATTTTAAAATCTTTCTTCTTGACTATACTATCAAGTACCATCTTTAATCTTTCATCATCTATAATGGCTTTTATCTGACCTGCTTGATAAAGTTGTAATAAATATAATTCTAGCTGAGTTGCTAGATCCGGTTTAACCAATCTTATCCTATTCATTCTTTCTAGTGCTTCTTTTGTGAGAATTTTTTTCATTACAATTTTTTTTAATTCCTCAATCTTCTGTATTTCTTGCAATTGTTCAGGTGTTATGTCCACTTATTTCACCTGTGATATAATTTTATTTATAAATTTTTTACCTTCCTCTGATACTATTCTCCCACTTTTCTTACTTTTATTTTTTTGAATAAAACCCAATGATTCAAGCTGTTGCAAATTTTTTCTTATTACACTACCACCAGCCCTTCTAAATCTCTCTGGCTTATGTCCTCTGTTTTTCCTGCCACCATAGTAAGTTCGTAACCTTTGCACACCCACAGGTCCATCTAAATAGATCCTTCTCAATAAAGATGCCATTCTAGTGTACCACCAATCTTCTTGTATGGGTGGGGCCTCTCTATGACTACCAGTTTTAGCAAAATTTGCCCACGCTGGAGGCTTTACATCCATTTTTTTTAATTCCTCTTTGCAAACTTCAATGAATTTCTTTGCGTCTACATTTTTCATATCAAACACGTTTTGTTCCGGATATCATTAAATAGGCTGTTATATTAACAACCATTATCAAACCACCGGATATTAACAATAAAATCAATATAAATATTGGTAATGAACCCATAGTACATATTTTCAAACTTTTATCTTTTTCGCATAAGTTCATTATAATTGAGAGATGATCGAATATATAAAATAAGACGTAAACTGATATAAAAACTATAGTTAAACTAAGTGTAACTACTTTCAATTCTAAGGCTGAAGTAATGCGTTCTGAGCCAAAAACCAAACCAATCACTCATTTGTAAGGTTGTATGTATATATTACCACAATTTGTGCATTTAATAGTTATAACTTTTTTTTTCGAATCCATCCTAACTTCCGAGGTTTTGCCATGTATTAGGATTTGATTGCATTTTTTACAAAAACTCATTTTTTGCTCTTTTATGAGCCTCACATTGTACCTTTTTCCTATTTTCCTAGCCATTTCTACGTATTTTTTACTCATTTTAGGCTTATCTATTGCATTTTTAGCCAAATTTAGGAGTATTTCAATCCTTTCCTCGGCTATTTTAATGTTTGATGTGGGTTGACGTTTCCTAAATCTTGTCTTCATATTCCCTACCATTAAGTAGCGAAATGTTTAAATACTTTACCATAATATTCATCAGTATGGTCACAAAGAATATTAAACTTATAGCCACTATATCAACTTTAATCGTTTCGTTATTTGTTTTTATAACTTTTTTCATAACCAGATCTTCAGCAGAAACTAATATTTATTGTGACACTACTACGGCAACATGCCCTTCAACAACCATTTCTACAACATCTACAACTACTTCTACATCTTCCACTATTAGCATCAGTTTAGATGATTTTAATGTAGACCCTGATAATATATGCATAGATCAGGATAAGAGTATAGAATTATCTGTTGATATTAGACTAGATAACGGTCCAGATAATACACTAGTTAAGGCCAAATTCTATGTTGAAGATGAAGATGGGGGATTTGATTTTATAGATTCTGAGCAACAACGTCTGGATAAAGATGAGACCCAAGCATTTAGCGTTTTCTATGATTATAATAATTTTGATAGAGAAACGGGAATTTATGATGTTAAGGTTGTAGCACAGGCCGGGGATGAACAAGAAATTGCCTTTTCAAAATTACGTATTAAAGATTGTATGTTTAGAGAAGGTAAAACTAGCGTCGGCTCTATTAGTCTAAGCCCGGATTTTCCGAAGAAAGGGGATATAATATATGGTTCTTTTGACGTTTCTTTAGGATCTGGAAGATTACCTGTAACAGTTGATATAAAAGGATTTATAGATGGAAATAACTTCTTTTCTGATTCTAGAAGATTCAATGATTTTAGGACAGAAACATTCCAATTCACAATAAATACTAATGATTACAGTTCTGGAACACATACGTTAAGAATTGAAGCAAATGTAGATGGTCATACTGATACTTCCTCGAAATCGTTCTCTATAGAACCGTTTATTTATGCACAACCCCAACAACACTGCTTATTTGTAGACAGAATATGGACAGATAAACCATTACAACCAGGAGAAACCAATAGAATCCATGTCAGAATAACAAGTTGTGGTGATACAACAGAGCCAGTTACAAGAGCAAGTATAGTTGCTTTTGGACAAGTCTATTATAATGGTGTTTTCGACCTTGCTATGAGAAACAGCAAAGATGTTATATTTGATATAAAAGTTCCTCAAGATGCAGAAGGCAAAACTACCTTTGAGACCAGAACATGGAATACTTATACAGCAGATAACTTGTTAAAAGATTTCATCGTTTATACTGGTGTACCTTTCATTGATATAGGAAAAGAGTTTGCTATTGGTCAATGCAAAACCGATAAAATCACATTTGATTTAGTTAACACAGGACAAGTTTCTGATACATTTAATATAGCAACAACAGGTTTAGGTTCAAAATGGATAACGGGAATTCCTACTGAAATTGTGTTAGACGCTGGCGAAAGAAAGACTATACAAGCATATGTTAATGTCCCATGCGATGTTCAAGAAGGATATTATGAATTCACAATAAATGCAGAGGGTTCACCGAAATATTCAGTCACATCAAGTATTCATGTTATAAAAGCTTTCTTTTGGCCTACATTGAAATTTCCAGGCTTTCCAGAGGGACTTTTCTTATGGGGTCTAGCTTTACCATTATTGTCATGGATATTACTAATATTTTTAATACTCATTCTTCTGATTCTGCTTCTAGCATACACAGAAAAGCATAATGGAAGACGCAGACCTATGTTTGATTGTATGGGTCATGATGGATGTTAAAACCATTACTTGAGGAAATGAAAGAAGTCCTGGCTAATTATGCAAGTGAGATGGGAACGATTAACCTGGAAAAATCCTATGTTCACCTTGTTGGAATCGGTTATGATGTTACAAGAGATTCAACACTTAGATTACTTACATCTTTATGTGAAGATGAAATTTTAACGCATTTGGGTTCCCATGATACACATGGTGCACCTGTTTTCAAATATAATTTTTAACTAAGATTAACATTTTCAATTAATTAAAATATTCAGGAAAAAATTTTAGTATTTATACGTAACTTTTAATACCTTTAATCTAATGATTTGATAACGGGGGTAAACAATGACAAATTTTAATATCAAGATTGAAAACATCGTTGCTTCTGCCACTTTCGGTATTAGAGTGCCATTAGAAAAAATGGTTGAACATCTAGAAGGAACTGAGTATGAGCCAGAACAATTTCCAGGTCTAGTTTATCGTGTGAAAGATCCTAAGGCAGCTATGTTGATTTTTTCATCTGGGAAAATCGTATGTACGGGCGCAAGAAATATTGCAGATGTTAAGAAAGCCATAGAAAAAGTTGCAAAAATGATAAGAACGCTGGACTTAGATGTTCCAAAAACGTATAAGATACAAATTGAGAACATCGTTGCTTCTGCACAGATTCCAGCAAAATTAAATTTGGATAAAATCGCATTTGAATTGGAAAATTCTGAGTATGAGCCCAATCAATTCCCTGGATTAGTTTACAGGATGAAAGACCCCAAGGCCGCATTACTATTGTTTGGTTCAGGTAAAGTAATTTGCACTGGTATAAGAAACATTGACGATGTAGAATATGCAATGAATTATTTATTCAAAAAATTAAAAAGCATAGATGCACTTAAAAAACAATAAACTATACTTGAAGTTCATTCTTTCTTTGAATTCTTTCTTTTCGTGTGGATAATTTTTTCATTTTGTAAATTCCGATGAATCTTTTTAATCTACTAGAAATAAACTGTAGATTTGTTCGAGGATAATAATAGTTTATTGCTTCTAAACACCACTGACCTTCTTTTGTTAAAGAAAAATATGCTTCCCTTGCGAGTTTGAATGACTTTAACAAATTAGCTTTTTCTAATTGCTTAAGATGATATCTTAATCGGGGTGCATTTTCATTAATTTCTTTTGATATAGCAGTCATATATTTTTTTTCTTTACTCAAAGCTCTTATTACATTTCTCTTTACAGAATCTCTCATTAAGTTGTTAATTTCGAGTGGTGCTTCTTTTATCTCAACTGTTTTTTTAGAATAATTTCTTTTTTTTGTAATCACTTTATAAAATATCAAAATTATTACAAGTATTAAGACGTATGGTAAAAAATCTAAAACAATATCGGCAATTCCTGGAATTTCTATGCTTACCACGATGTGATATTGGTTGTAAAAGTTTTTAAAGCTTTAAAAATGTTTTTAAAAACATTTAAAACTATTTAAACAATTTATAAGTTTTGCGAATACGAGGCGTTTTATAGTCAGAAAGCCCAATGTTATGTAGGTGATAAAAAGATGCCAGATCCGAAAATATAAAAAAGAGGTGTATAAAATATGACAATATGTCCGGCATGCAAAAGCATAATAAAATCTGATCAGATAATGGAGAAGGGAGGAGCAATAGGGTGCATAAATTGTATTGTATGAATTTTAGAATGGGGTGCCCCTTTTTCTTTTTTAAATCAAAGAGAAAAATATTATAATATGAAAAAAAATATAGAAACAAAATTTAATTGGGTAGCAGCAAAAATTGTTTTAGTCATATCAATTGTATTTTTATTTCAATTAATTTTTCCACAAATATCTGAAAATTTTGCTTTAACACAATCCAATGTTATTTCTCAACCATGGATATTAATCACTTACATTTTTTTACACGGTTCTTTCTCGCATTTATTTTCTAACATGTTTGCACTTTTTCTTTTTGGGTCAATCTTGGAAAAAGTGGTTGGTTATAAAAATTTCCTGAAAATTTTCTTTACATCCGGTATAATATCAGGAATATTCAGCATATTTTTTTATAATTCTGTAATAGGCGCGTCAGGGGCAATATTTGGAGTAATGGGTACTTTAGGAATACTCAGATCAAAGATGGTCGTATGGACACTTGGTGTTCCTATGTATATGATAGTTGCAATAATTATTTATGCCGTTCTAGATCTTGCAGGAGTATTTTACCCTGATAATATAGCACATATAGGGCATCTGTCTGCACTAGTTTATGGAATTATAATAGGATTTATTTGGAAAGAAAAATATAAACTTCCTGAAAAGCCTAAAAACAAAATAAAAAAAGAGCATATATTGAGTGACGAAGAATTTAGAAAGTGGGAAGATAAGTACATGAAAAAATAAAATTACAGAATATAAGCCTCAGGCGGGATTTGAACCCGCGATCTCTACATTACCAGTGTAGCGCTTTAACCGGGCTGAAGCTACTGAGGCACAAAATAAGAATTGGATTTAAGATTTATAACACTTTTTCTATTTTGATTTTTCTAGAATAACGTTTCTGAAAACAATAACTTCATCCCCAACTTTAACAGAAACAGCAGGGTTAATTTTTGCACTGATTTTTTTACCTTCACATTCAACTGTTGCATTCATATTACTAATTTCAATTATCTTTCCATTAGTAGCAATGCACATATTATTCCTCATCTGCAGGTTCTTTTTTAAAACAAAATATGCTAAAATCACAAAATTTACACAATCCAGTTTCTTTTTTAAGAAATTCTCCAATAACAGGCTTCTTACTTCTAATCTCTTTTATATCATTTTTTATCTCTTCAATATCTCTTTCAGATATTGGATAGAAAACACTTTCACCTGTCCTCAAATAATAGAAAGAAATATGCTTTGGTAATTCTTTATAAATTTTATTCCACAGGAATGCATATGCTTTACCTTGCTTTAAATGACCTTCTGGAATGAAATGCGGTAGAGAACATTTTGACGTCTTATAATCTACTATGGCTATGCCCTTTCCAAAAATACTCATCGTCTTATCAACAAAACCAGCCATATCTTCATCCTCTAATTCTAAACGCATTTCCCTATCTTTCGGATAAAAGAATCGTTTTACATTTTCTGAGAACCATTCAGATTTTTTATCCAATTCCCTTAATTTATTCACTAATGAAAATGCAAGTTTGATCGCATAAAAATCAAGAAATTCTTTTGTTTCGTTTAATAATCTAGTTTTTTGTTTTTCATCCCTGAAACAATCAGGATATAGTTTTCCAATCTGATTCCATTCTGTTTCTAATATCGAGAATAAAACTTTCCTAAATCTTTCCCAGAGAACCTTCCAATCGTTTCCTTCTTCTATGTCTGTCAAATCAACAAAAGTGTAGAAATGTTCTAGCACTTTATGAACTATTTTCCCTCTAACCTGTGATGGTCTTGGTTTTTCTTCAATTTCACGTATGTGTTTATAGTAGAATTTTCTTTGGCATTCAAAATAACAGGCTATTGCTGTAGGAGATAGTCTAATTTTATTTAATTCTGCCATAAAATCAACATTAATATTAGTGTCTTTAATTCTTAATCTTTTCCCATAAAAATTTTACGTAATTGATTCAGCAAGATCAACTAAAATATCTTCTGGGTTTGCTGCCTTCACGACACCTGACGAGAGTATGATACCAACAGTTCCAAGTTCTAATGCTTTTTTAGCATCTTTACCTTTTTTTATTCCTGCACCACACAAAACATTTATTTTAGGATTGATCTTTTTAATTTCATTCAAACATTTCGTAATAACCTCTGGTTTTACTTGCGATACTGGTATACCTGTGCCGATGAGTTCTGGACATTCAAATGCTATAAAATTTGGATTAAATTTAGCAATTTCCTCACTTTCGTTAACACTCGCAGAACAGCAAACAGAAATTAAATCATATTTTTTCGTAAGTTCTACACATTTCTTTACTCTTTCCATGTCAAGTCTTCTTTCTGAATGATTTATTATGCTTCCAATGGCCCCTGCTTCTTTTAAAGATAAAGGCACAACATGACCAGTACAAGCTCCAAACTCTATAGGATCCATATGCTGAGAAAAAACTGGTATTTCAATTTCTTCTACTATTGTTTTTATGTCAACGAATTGTGGAGCGATTGAAATGTTTATTCCATATTCTAACGATATGAATTCACATGTCTTTGCTAGTTTAAATGCTCTTTCTCCGACACTTTCCTCATAACATTTAAAATTTACTAAAATTATCGGAAGTTTCATACCAAGAAAATTGTTTTTAAACAAAAATAAACTTAACCTTTTTCTATTATATAGGATAGATTTGAATTATTTTGGCCTTTTGCTTCGATTTTTGAACTTTTAACATATCTCCTTTTCTAATTGGAATCATCCTGTCATCATTATCAGCTGTGACCAAACCATAACCTCTCACAACTTCCGCCTCAACAACAGAATTTTCATTCAAAAAAATAGGTTTCATTATTTCTTTGGGATTATTAAACCCTAAACCCAATCCTTTAGAGAATTTTTTTCTTGTAATGGAATAGAAATATGCTGTGCTGCCATAAGGAGTTGCGATTACTATGCCATCCCCAATCAATTCATCATCTATAACTTTACCATCAATTTTTATCCGTAATCTAATTGCTTTTGTTGGAATTCTATGATGAATACTGATTTCATTTAATCCAATCAATTTTTTTCTAGGGTTATTGTTTATAAGCCCCTCAACTTTAATTTCTTCAACGATTTTGTATTTTTTTTCTTTCAATGCAACCAATACTTTCGAAAGGTCATCACTATCTACATTACATTTTTCACAAACTTTACTATGTTTTACCATTATCTTTGGAATTCCAGGATATATCCGTTCTGCATATAATGCTGTGCCATCCCCACCGACGGATATAACAATATCAGGATTTTTTCTATCTACCTTAAAACCATAATCAGGTAATATTTTTTCAATCAACCTTCTGGGTAAACCGGCGACGGCAATTTTCATTTTTTATCCCATTTATTCATTGCTTTTTTTACTCTTTCTTTTGCTAACATCATGCCGGCAGTTCTAAGATCAGTTTTTTCTTCTTCTGATCTTTCTATAACTATCTTAGTGTTTTTTCTGATTTTTTCTTCGACCATTTTGAACATCTTTTCTGGCGTACCGCCAATATACTCGACATAGGAAGATATTACACCACCAGCGTTTGCAACAAAATCAGGAATTACTAAAATTCCCCTATCATACAATATTTTTTCAACTTCATGTGAAATTGCAATATTAGAACCTTCTACAATTATTTTCGCTTTGACCTTATTTACGTTCTTCTTTGTTATTACATCTGGTATCGCAGCTGGTATCAATACGTCAACAGGCAGTTCAAATAATTCTTCATTTTTCAACACTTTGCCAGGTTTATAATTTATGATTGTTCCTGTTTTTTCTTTTACCTCCAAAAGTTTTTTAAAGTCTAACCCATTTTTGTTGTAAACACAACCTTTGGAGTCTGAGACTGCGATTAGATTTGCTCCTTCTTCTGTTATGAATTTAGAAACAAATATTCCCACATTCCCAAAACCCTCTACCGCAACACTCATGCCCTTTACGTTAAAACCCTTATGCTCAATACCAACTAGAGCTGAATGGTAAACACCGAAACCAGTCGATCCAAGTTCATGTGGAATACCACCGAGTTCTTTTGGTTTGCCAGTACATGCTTTCATAGAACCGTTGGCTTCTGCAAACCATTTCATTTCTTCTTCTGCCATGTTCATATCTGGAGCAGCAACATACATTAAAGGGCAAACAGATTTTAATGATAAGGAAAAGGCTTCGACTATTTTCTTCTTTTGTTCTTTAGAAATTTTTTTAGAATCGGCAATTATACCAGATTTTGCTCCACCAAAAGGCAGGTCAGCTAATGAATTTTTCCAAGTCATTACCCTCGCGAGTTTGAAGACTTCCCCCATGTCAACCGTAGGAGTCATTCTTATACCACCTTTTCCAGGACCCAAGGCTGTATTATCTATAACCAAAAAACCATGCATTTTTATTTTAGGGTCATAAACTTCCAAAATTTTTTCAGGACCCCACTCATCCATAAATCCTTTCATGTCCATACAACCACCTATTCTGACTTCTTCCAATCCACAATTATATCGCATTTTATTCCATGTAAATAATTGTAGGCATTGAGAGCAGCCTTAGTCCCTTCACCAGCAGCTACAACTATTTGTTTGAATGGTGTATTTGTAATATCGCCAGCAGCAAACACTCCTGGTCGAGATGTTTCGCAATTGCTGTTGATTATTATATGTTTGTTTTTGTCCAATTTTACTAAATTCTTCACAAAATCACTTCTAACCTCAGAACCAATTTCAATAAAGGCACCATCTAATTTTAATTCCTTTTTCTCTTTAGTTTTAACATTTTCAATAATTATAGATTTCAAGACTTTATCCCCCCTGAATTCAACTGCTACATGATTCAGAATAAATTCAACATTTCTTCTTTTCTTTATTTTTTCAACTGCTGCTTCGAATGCTCTAAATTCATCTCTTCTATGAATAAGATAAACTTTTTTGACAACATCACTCAAAACTAGTGCTGCATCCAAAGCTGCATTACCCCCACCGATCACAGCAACTGTCTTTCCTTTAAAAAGTGGGGCATCACAAGTTGAACAATAAGAAACACCCTTTCCAGTAAACTCTTTCTCACCAGGCAAATTCAAAGTTATAGGAACTTTTCCAAATGCTAGTATCAATGCTTTACTTTCATACTTCTTCTTAACTGTTTCGACGACGAAACTACCATTTTTTGGAATTATTTTAACAACTTCTTCAAATATTATTTCTACAGAAAAATTCCTGACTTGTTTTTCAAATAGTTGTATTAATTTATAACCTTCGATTCTTTCAATTCCAGGATAATTTTCTATATGGTGTGCTTCTGATACTTGGTCACTTAGACCTTTGCTTAATACTAAAGTTTTCATGCTTCTTCTAGAAGCATAAATAGCAGCTGTTAAACCGGCTGGTCCTGCTCCAATTATTACAACATCGTATAGCATCTGATATACCATTTAGAGATTCTTATTTTAATTTTATTATATTTGGTATTTCATTTATCAAATCCGAAGCCATCATTCCTTCTCCATACTTTTTCGCAGCTAGACTACCAGCCATACCATTTATATAACAAGCGGCACATGCAGCATCGAATGAATCAATGCCTCTAGCTAATAAAGCACCACAAATACCAGCCAATGTATCTCCCGTGCCACCAACAGTCATGTACGGATTGCCAGTCTTGCTTATTGCAGATTTCCCTCTATTAGAAATAATATCTACATGGCCCTTTAAAATCATGACACAACCAAGTATAGAAGCAGAATTCCTAACTAATTCAATTCTTCTTTGTTCGTTTGGTTCTGGTTTTATTCCAGTCAAAACAAAGAATTCATTAGCATGTGGAGTGATTACAAATTCATGTTTTATTATTTTTTCATGACCAATTAACGCATATATAGCATCAGCGTCTATTACGCATGGTACTTTGATATTTTCTAAAATTTTTCTTACAGTTTCTAAAGTTTCTTTATTTCTTTCTAAACCACCACCTATCACTAAAGCATTAACATTTCCCATTAATCTGAATATTTCTTTTAAATGACTTTTTTTTAAATAATCTCCTTCTAATGGATAAGTTATCATATCGGGAGAAAATGATGCGATGATGTTTGCAGCTCTTTTTGGTGCGATAACTGTCACTAAATCAACTCCAGATCTATAAGCAGCTAAGGCATTGAAGGCAGGAGAGCCAGAATATTTTTTACTTCCACCTATTACTAGTAAATGACCATAATCCCCTTTATGTGACCACTCAGGTCTTTTTTTATAGATTTTTTTGAGTAACAACCGATTTACTATATCTATGTTTTTCACCTTTTATCAAGAATTGTTTCTAAAGTATTAATTTAACAAATATAGGAAATATGTCCATTTTAACTTAATAAATTTTATATTTTCTTCGGAATTCGCTTTTTATTTCTCTCTGGTTTTTCTGGTTGTAATGCTATTGGACCTCTATAACCACAATTTGTACAATAATATAGCTGAGGAATTGCATAACCAATGATTAATTGCCTTAATTTAGAATTGCATTTAGGGCATTCTAATTGTGTTTGTAAAGATGGAAGACCCGCCCCCCATTTTTTATCTTTTTTCATAGTAATGTCCCTATTAAGTTTTTTAATTTAAACTTGATATTAAAACATATGAAGATCAGGTATTTGAGCCATTCATGTTTTGAAATAAAAAATGGAAAGACGTTATTGATAGACCCATATTTTTCCAACAACCCTTTAGCACCAAAATATGAAGGTAAGCCAGATTTGATATTCATAACACATGAGCATTTTGATCATACAGATGTTGCTGGCTTTGATTCAAAAGTTATTTGCCCACCTGGACTTAAATTCAAAAATTCTGTAAACATGAAAATCGGCGATGTAAAAATTGTCGATGACATAAAAATTCAAATGATTGCCTCTTCACATCATCAGAGTAAGTATCCGACAGGTTATGTCATAGAATTCGGAAATAAGAAAATCTATCACCCAGGTGATACTTATTTGGATGGTATAAAACCACTCGGAAAGATAAACATTTTTTTCGTTCCAATCGGAGGATATTACACGATGAATGTAGAAGAAGCATTAGAGGCATTAGAAATCATTAAACCCGATTTAGCAATACCAATGCATTTCAATACTTTTTCACAAATAGAAACAAATCCAGAAGACTTTAAAACAAATGCAGAAAAATCAGGTTACAAAGTTAGAGTTATGAAAATAAACGAAGAAATTAACATTTAGAAATTATTCGATATCAATCTGCGCTTTCTGTAATTTACCAGAATAATCTACATATATAGTTTTGACTTCAGAGAACTCTTCTATAGCAGTCCATCCGCCCTCTCTTGTTCCATTACCAGTTTGTTTAACTCCACCAAAAGGCAAATGAGTTTCTGCACCAATCGTACTTGAATTTATGTAAGTTATTCCAGCTTCAATATCTTCCATGGCCTTGAATGCATTCCTTATGTTGGAAGTATAAATGGACGAACTCAAACCGTACTCGATAGAATTAATTACATCTATTGCTTCGTCAAAATCATTAACAGTAATTAGAGAAACGATAGGTCCGAATATTTCTTCCTGTGCGATTCTCATGTCAACAGAACAATCAGTAAACAACGTTGGTTCAAAGAAAAATCCATTCATTTTTGGTATCTTACCGCCGACTAATAATTTTGCACCTTCGCTTAATCCTATTTCAACATATTTTTTACTTTTTTCTTGAGCAGTTTTATTTATTAAAGGGCCTACATCTACCTTTGGATTTAAACCATTGCCTATTTTCAATTTTTTAATCCCGTTGACTAACATTTTTTCAAATTTTTGTTTGACTTTTTTATGGACGATTATTCTAGAGGCAGCAGTACACCTTTGGCCAGTCGTTCCATAACCCCCCCATATTACTCCATCCAAAGCCAAATCTAAATCGGCATCATCCATAATTATAATTCCATTTTTTCCGCCTAACTCTAAGCCAATTTTTTTAATACCTGCTTCTCTCATAATTTCTCTTCCAGTTTCTTTGTTTCCTGTAAAAGAAATACCCCTAATTTTTTCATGTTCTATTATGCTCATTCCAACATCGCTACCCGAGCCTGTGACAAAATTTAGTACACCTTTTGGTAATCCAGCTTTCTCAAGTATTTCAACAAGCCTTAATGCGCATAAAGGCGTGTCAGAAGATGGTTTGAAAACTATTGTGTTACCGCAAATCAAAGCCGGAAATATTTTCCATGCAGGTATTGCCATCGGGAAATTCCAAGGAGTAATTAAACCATATATGCCGACTGGTCTCCTAATTGTCATGCAAAATTTATCACCTAATTCAGATGGTGTTGTATAACCGAACATCCTCCTCCCTTCTCCAGCCATGTAATCCGCTGTGTCTATAGCTTCTTGCACATCACCTCTAGCTTCTGTTAGAACCTTGCCCATCTCCATCGTTACTAATTTTGACAATTCTTCTTTTCTATTCTTGAGCATTTGTGCCGCTTTCATTATGATTAATCCTCTTTTTGGAGGAGGCATGCTAGACCATTTTTCAAATGCATTTTCTGCAGATTCAACCGCTTTATTTACATCATCTTCATTACCTTTCGGAAAATAGCCAAGAATTTGTTTAGTTTTGGCTGGATTGATGCTAGGAAATTTTTCTTTAGATTTTGATTTAATCCACTTACCGTTAATATACAGGTTATAAATTTTAGCCATATAGGATAATTTGTTTTTTATTTAAAATTATTTTATTTTAAAGGACAATCTGTCAGTGAACTTAAAGTTTGCAATGATTGAGTGCCAGGATAACTTTCATTGTTTATTATCCATGTTGGATATCCTTCTATTCCTGCATCTTCGCATTTTTGTTTGTACTTATCACAGTCGATATAGTTTACATATTGGAATGAAGAACCAAACAACGATTTTTGTTCTTTGCAGTGAGGGCACCATTCTGTCCCATACATCGCCGCTCCTTTTTCTTTCAAACATCTGGCAAAGTTATTATAATTACCGATAGAAGTATTATATCCGACTAATAACCATGAAACTATTGCAATAAGGATAATTATACCTATTATTAAGAAAATCTTCTCATCTTTCTTCATTTCTACCATCTTCAAAAAAATTGAAAAAAAAGAAAGGATTAACCGCATCCGCCAGTTGCAGTTGCAGTACTATTTGAACTCAAAGTCTTTGAACAGTCACTCGGTGCTGTCTTGAAAGCACTGCAAATCGCAGTCTTGTATGCATCAGCTGTTCTACCGCCGTTGTATAGGGCACTATTGATTATCAAAGTTGGTGATCCACTTACTTGGTTCTGGGTACTCAATGCTTCCTCATTTTTCATCAATGTTAAACCTTCTTTGCTCACACAGCTATCTATCTTGCTTGTTGTGATTTTAGCTGCTTTTGCCGCATCTTTCCAACATGTATCAATGTTATCTTTGTTACATTTGCTGTCTATGTAGCTTACATATGTCCAGAATGTATTTTGTCCATAGTTCTTCCATATGCATGCCTGTCTCATATCTTCTTTGGCTTCATAGTCTCCGTGTAGAGAACTAACAGTATCGCCGCTCACACTTACAATAAAGTGCGGTTCAAAGACAACTTTATCACCCAATAAGTCTACCACAGGTTTCATTGCTGTTTCTGCTTGTTGTCCATAAGGACAGAAACTCATTACAAAAAGCATTGCTGTTGGTTTATCTGTCTTCGTAGGTTCAAATGTTGCTGGTTGTGTAGTTTCTGTTGTTTGAGGTGTTGCTGTTACGTCTATTACCGATGGGAATAATAATTTTCCATCAGTAGTCATGTAAGTATCGTAATCTCTGCCTGCTATGTTGAGTTTAAACTTATAGAGACCATTAGATTCAGTTACACTTGATATCGTTGCATTTCCTTGACCTTGAAGTATGTTATTGTTTATGTAATCTACCGCTCTTTTGGCTGCTTCGTCTCCACTAATGCTCGAAGACAAGAATCTACCTGTTATATTTGAGCCGCCAACGAGCACTATTGCCAATATTATCACTAGAATTACAGTAGCTATCATCCAAGGGTTTTTAGGTATCTTTACTGTCACACCTTTCTTTTGTTTCTCTTTCTTTTCTTCCTTTATTTCTTCTTCTGCCATAATAACACTTCGTATCTTGTTAAAATGTGAATAGTAAAATTTAAATATTACTTATTTTTTAGGTCAAAATTGTCATAAATAGCATAAAACGGGTTTAAATTACCTTGTTTTTAATGATTTTTCTAATCTCTTCTTGAACCTTATTAACAGAATCAAAAGTATTGACTAAATATGGGGGGGCATACTGAAAAAGTCGTCTAAAGAAATTTTCCCTTACTTCAATCTTTTCAGGTGTTTTTACGATTAAATAAGGATTCATAAATTGTTCTGGTTGATTTACTAGATATTCTATTGCCTCTTCGGCCTCCATTTTTCTAGCTATTTCTGGGTCATTTTTATCTCTTTTCAGGAGAAGAACTGCTCGAGCTCTAGTAGTATCTACGAATTTTTCTACTCCAGCAATCCAGCGTGGGTCTAGCATGGCCCTAGAATATTCATGAGCGATGTAGGGGTCTTTTTTCATCTCTTCTATTTCAGCCTCATAAATCCCCTTTAGTCGTTCTATTTCCCTTTGATTTAATGGTTCAACGTTTTCTAATTTACATTGGTCTAATAACGGCTTTACTTCAGGGAAGACCCTTACAATGTTTGTCCTTAGATAAAACATTCTTTCGCTAATTTCTGCACTTGCTCTGCCAATAAACCTTATATAAAGCCAGTCATCACTGTGGATCCTAGCCCCTTTAACCCCAAGTAAAGCATAACTATGAGTAGATTTTCCTGTGCCAGTAGGTGCGATTAAAACAACGCCCTTCCCGTCTATTTCAACACAGCTGCCATGTATACTATGAATATCGTGTTGATCTTCAGCAATGTCACAAACTATTCCTAATGCCCAGCTCTTACATTGACCATAGTATTCAGTATTATGTATTATTGCAGTCTTTGTTTCAGGGTTGTAATAGGCATGTGGCTTACCTAAAGACGGATCTATTACTGCATAAATACGTCCATGAGATCTTGCATCACGTTTTTCAGCAAACCAATTTTCTAACCAGAATTCATATAAATGTGAAGAATTTGTTTCTAGTTGCATACAAAAATTGTCAATACTTGCTTTCCATCCATACCTAATGTTGCCAAGAATTTCTTCAGCTTGTTCGACTAGTTCATCTCTCTTTCCCTTAGAGATTATATCGTAATCTACTCTATTTTTTACCTCTGTGATTTTATTGTAAGAATGCATACCATCTTTTAACTTGCATTCAAAAATCCTTAAAGATTTATATTATTCTAAATCTTTCGATTTCCTTTTCATTCAGAATTGGTACTATTACAGATTTGCTCAATTTTTTTCTGCCAAATTTAACCAATGTTTTCTTTTCTTTAGAGTCGGAATATCGGGCAGTTAAAGATGCCGCCTTCTCCATTGCTTTCTTTGTTTTTGGACCTTGTAATAGGGTTATAGGGCCATTATAATCCGAAACTTCAAAATAGTAATCAGAAGTATCTTTGAGTTTTAAGAGCTTTTTGTTCTCGTTCTCATTTCTTCCCACGATTATCTTATTTTTATCAAACCTAAAATGGCGACCAATTTTTAAGATTAAAATATCCTTCATTTTAATCCTTTTTTTGTATTTAAACAGGTCTTTAACCTTATCTGCAAACTCCTTATACGTCAAAAGACAGCCTCCTGATGGGCAAGGATAGTCATTTATTTTCCAATTTTTAGCGAGTTGAATCTGTTTTTTCCTCGATCTGCCTCTTATATCTAATAATTCCTCTCTATTAACCCATCCTTTCCTTTCAGCTTCTGTTTCAGGTAATAATTTTGCTGATAATGGCCTCAGGATTTTACCTTCCAAATCAGCTTCTTTTTCTATTATTTTCAATGCTTTCATATGTTGGGACATAGGTCTTTCATCCAGAACTTCACCAGTAAAAATGAATGATGCGCCTATTTTTTTAGCATACTTTTTCGCTCGTTTTAGAGTGTAAATTCTGCAATCTATGCATGGATTCATGTTTTTTCCGTAACCATGTTTTGGATTTCTTATGATTTTCAAATAATCTTCATTTTTTTTAATTATCTTTAAAGGAATGTTGAATTTTTTTGCAACTCCAACTGCTCCACAACCACCCCTGCTACAAAGGCAAAAAGGAGAAGTGAAATTAATTGCAACTACATCTATACCTTGGTTTAAAATTAATTTTACTGCTAATGTACTGTCTAACCCACCCGACAATAATGCTAAAGCTTTCATTCTATCACTTAGTTAATTCTTTCATTAAAATACAGGCATTACATAATTTTTTGCTGCTAGGTTCTCCACACTTTTCGCAATAACTAATTTCTTTATTTTTTTTAGAATTTTGTTTTAATTTTGGAAGTACTTTTAAAAAGTCCTTTACCATTTTATTTTTTGTCCCAGGATGATTCTTTTCAATTTCATTTATGAATCTTCTGAAATGACCTCTATATGCATCAGTGCTGCAAGGACATTTTTCATATACAACTGGAAAATTCATTAACTTAGAATATTTTGCTGTTTCTTCATTCGTGCAAAAATATAATGGTTTTATTCTAGGCACAAATTTTTCATTTTTTATCACGCCAGTTATTGGACCCATTCTGGCAAGAAGATTTATATTACCACTAAAAAAATTCATCAAGATTGTTTCAACTTCATCGTCTAAGTTATGACCTGTCACTAATTTAGTGGCTTTCAATTCTCTCGCTTTTCGGTTCAATAACCAACGCCTCAAAATTGCACAAATCTTACAAGATCGCATGATGATATTTTTTGATTTCAGAACAGACTTCATGTAACAAACAGAACAACCAAATTCATTCCTGAGTGAAAATTCATATAATTTTATTTTATTCTCTTTACAAAACATTCTTACATTTTTTTGATTCTTATTAGAATAATCACCTAGATGTAAATCAATGAATATCGCTTCTACATTATAACCGAATTTTTTCAATAAATGAAGTAGTGATGTCGAGTCCTTTCCGCCGGAACAAGCAACTAGTAATTTATCATTCTTAGAGATTAAATTAAATTTGTCTATAGTTTTTTTGACATTATTCTCAAAATAATTGATAAATTGATTTTCAATCATACTATTATTCATAACCTACCTTTAATTAAAAAATTATATAAATATTTAGAAATCGGAACATTATTGTTTTTTAAAAAATATTTCCTTCCTCAGCCAAAGGCTTCATCGGAAAACGATTTTTAATCCACCTTCTTAAACCCACCATTTACAACACCTCTTGGAACAGACTCATATAGACGATATTTATTACGTTCAACACGTTTGGTTTTGTCTGATTTATGTTGCATTTCATAGGAAGTATCTAACCTGGGAAATATATTCTGATTGTGAACACTAAGGATAGACCACTTGTTCATAAAGTTTATAAATAATCCCATTGAATAAAATTTATCTGTTGCTTTCATTTTTAATCCCATGATCCATGGATCGGATAAAAATCGTCCAAACAAAAATGTCTATGTTTAATCAATTCATCCTTAATTACAATTTGTTTACATGAAGGGCATACATCATAGTCAGTTCCCTCCCATATATTTTCCATTTTAATCACCTCTGTTGGAATTTGTACTAGATGTATAACCTCAGAACTACATTTCCATTGTGAACAGGAGGAATAGACCATTAGTTCATAAAGTTTAAAAATTAAAATTAAAATTGAATCATAGATGATAATATGCCACATTTACTGATACCTATATGGTTTTATGGTTTTGACTCTGCAATGTATTTAATAAGTTCATTGATAGGATTCCTTATCAGTTTCAATTCGTATAAACTCTATTCTATAACTCGAAAAAAATCTCATTTTTATTTGCATTTGGGTTTCATGTTTTTGAGTTTAGGTCTATTACTTCTAAGTCTTGCTAGCGAATACAGTTATATAACACTAAGATCTTGTCTTAAAAGTTGTGAACTAAGTTTATTTGATACTGTATTCGATGTTGAAGACCTTGGATATATACTATATTTTTGCTTTTCAATAATTGGATATGTCTCACTTGCATTTGCTTACACACCTGAGAAAAACAAGACACCGCTTTTTATTTTAATATTTGTGTTGTTGCTTTCAATAATCCCAATATTATTAAGTACACCAAGATCTGAGATTTTGTTGTGGTATTCATATCATCAATATGCCCACTTATTATCATTCATAATAGCAGGATACATCCTTTTCAGAGTTTTTATCAACTTCATGGAATCTAAAGACTCAAATTCTTTTTTAGTTTTTCTAGGATTTACTGGAATAATTGTTTTTCACATCTTACATATTTTTTCGTACATCACTCCTTGGATGTATGTTTTCGCTCATATATCCCTTATAATTGGTTATCTGTCTTTGTTAGCAATGCTAATTAAGGTGAGACATTAGATGATCTTTAGAAGATCTCAGGCGCAAATTTACTTAGATATTTTAACATCTGTTCAAAGAAAGAATGGAAAGATTAAAAAAACTCATATTATGTACAATGCTAACTTAACTCATGACCGTCTTGAAAAACACCTGAACATACTTTTATTGAACAACTTTTTAGAAAAATCAAATGTAAAAAATGAAACATTTTATACGATTACAAAGAAAGGTTATGATTTCTTAATGGAAATTAGAAAATTAAAAAAAATGTCCGAAGCTTTTGGAATTCCTGTCTGATTTTTTATCCAGTCTTCTGATTGAATTAATGATTTAAATATGCAGTGACTAAAGTAGGAATTATGTTAACTATTGATATGAAGAAAGTTGGTGTAATACTAGTCTTGCTTTCAATAGTATTATTTGTTGTTTTGTATTTCGTAATGTCTCTCATCATAAGTTTACGTCTAGAGCTCCATAAGACATGTCCATTACCGCCAGAATCTTGCCCATATAAAGGTAGTGTACCAACTGAACTCTTGGCTGCTTTCATTATCGATGCTGCTGTCGGAATATTTGGCATATCTTTGATAATTACTTCTTATCGTTCACAAAAGATCGGTTTAAAAGAAAACACAAAGATCACGGAAAATATAAAATCCTTGCATATCGATGAGAAAAAAGTTTATGATTTGCTAGTAAATGCTGAAGGATTTATGTTTCAGAATGATTTGATTGAAAAGATGGGTTATTCTAAAGTTAAGATAAGCAGAATTCTAGATAAGTTAGAAATGAAAGGTATTGTCGAAAGAAGAAGACGAGGAATGAGTAACATAGTTGTATTAAAAGAACTTTAATTTTTCTTATACTTAGGCAAAAATTCATTTTCTATTTTATCATTTAAACAACATAATATTCATAACTACGTTTTTTACCTTTTTCAACAAAATCTCTTTCTTCTCGAAGAATTCTCAAAGCATTTTCTAAGATAATATCATTAAGAACTAATTTTTTCTCTAAACATCTACATTCTACAACAAAGAATAGTTCATGAATTACTTTATCATAATGTGGATCATCTTTATACTCAAATGAGATCGTAAGTATTCTAGCTTCTCCCATTTCAATATTTTCATGTGGATTATAGATCACTTTATGTCTACATTTAGGGCATTGAAAAATACAACTTCTATTGAAGTACGGAACTCTATCCCCATACTTATCGTTTAAATCTTTTAACTCACTTGCTATTTTTTTTAATTTTTCAGGTGATATTTTTTTATTTTCTTCGTTATTACTAGCATACATATTTTTTCACTCTAAAAAGAAGATAAATAAAACATTTAAATGTTGCCTTATTTTTACAAAATGAGTTTAAGAATATTTCTGATGAAACTAGTTTCATCCCAATCCATATAAGCTGTTCCTTTCAAGTTAGGTTAGGTGATAACCATGGTATGCTATGGTATGGAAAGTTTGTATGGAATTACAGGATATGGAATGATGGGATTTGGTAGTTTTGGAATATTGATTGGAACTATAGTTGCAGTTATAATAGTTTTGTTATTGATTTTGTTAATTAAAGAAGTAGGTAGATAATATGGAAAATATTAAAGAAATGTCATGCCCAGTCTGTAAATTGTCTGTTGCAAGTGATGCAAATACTGTAAAATATTGCAAAGCATGCGGAATGAATATAATACATGAGTCAGTCGTTGTAAAAAGACACAATAGGAAATTTTATTTTTGTAGCGAATATTGTAGGAATATGTTTTTTAAGATAGGGTTTGACAGTTTTTTGATACATAAATTTCACAAGGCGATTTAATGTCAAAAGAAAATAATTATTTAGAGATTAACATAACTGGGAAAAAATTCAAAGCACTAAAATACACAGGATTAATTTTTCTTTTCATTGGTTTATATGTTATTTTAAGTAACCTTCCTGTTTTTTCAAGCCCAGTCATAAATTCAAATGCTGGGCTGTTGTTAATTTTCATAACAGGTTTACTTACAAGTGTTCATTGTGTAGGTATGTGCAGTGGTTTTGTCATAGCATATTCCACTAAAGATCCTGAAAATTTGAAGAATTCAAGATTAGCTCGTATAAAACAACATTTACTCTACAATATCAGTAGATTAGGTTCTTATACATTTTTCGGAATTCTTGCGGGGTTGGTTGGTTCAGTTTTTTTATTGACTAACCAACTTCGTAGCTATTTATCAATCTTTGCAGGAGTGTTCATGATGTTATATGGACTGAGTATCTTCCTTCCATGGTTGAGAAGATTTACGACAATAAGGACTCCAAGTTTGGCCAAATATACAAAGAATCGTGGACCTGTGGTTTTTGGTTTATTGAATGGTCTAATGCCATGTGGCCCCTTGCAAGCAATGTTAATCTATGTAGTCGCAACTGGTAGTGCAATACAAGGTGGAATAAGTATGTTAGTATTTGGTTTAGGTACCATGCCTTTGATGTTTGTATTTGGTAATGCGATTTCATTTTTAACTCATAACTTTATCGGAAAAATAATGAAAATCTCTGCTGTTGTGGTAATGGCTTTAGGTTTAGTGACATTAAGTCGTGGTTTGACTTTGTCTGGTTATGCATTACCAAATTTTGATTCATTGGGTTCAACCAAAAGTTCAATTACGGGTCTTGCGACAGCTACTGGCAGTATACAAGAAATCAACATGAAAGTCGATCAGTATGGGTGGGATCCGAATGCATTCGTTGTCAAGAAAGGTGTACCAGTAAAATGGAACATACAAGTAGAACGAATAACTTCCTGTATAAGTGGAATTCGTGTGCCAAAGTACGGTATCAGTAGAGATTTTACGAAAGTAGGAGAAACTATAACTATAGAATTCACTCCGAACGAAGAAGGAACGGTTATATTCACTTGTCCTATGGGAATGATTAGTGGGAAAATAATAGTTAATGACAGCCTTGATTTTATTCAGTCATTACCAGATCAAAGTCCTGCTACGGTAACAAATGGTGTTCAGACCGTACAGCTTTCAGTACAAGGTGGAAACTACTATCCCAATCCAATACGCGTGAAGATAGGGATTCCGGTGCAGTTGGTGGCTGATGTAAACAACATGCCAGGATGTTCGAAAAGCATAGTAATTCCTGAATTCGGCATAAGAAAGAGTGTGAGCACAGGTGACAATGTAATAGAATTCACTCCAGACAAGTCAGGAACGTTCCAGTTCTCCTGCTCCATGGGCATGTTCCGTGGGCAAATAATTGTAGAGAATTCTGACGGAACTGTCGCAGCATACACAGGAAGTGCACCAGTCACTAGCGGTGGTAGTTGTGGAGGATCTGGTGGTGGATGCGGCTGTGGTGGTTAAATGAAAAAAAGTTCAAGTGAAGTTTTAATTATTACAATTGTAATTACAGTGATAATTTTTGTTTTAATCAAAGCACAGACAACAGATGACTTCAAATCGAAATCGTTCAAGGATAAAAGAAGTCAGATACTTTCAGAAATCGATATAGCATTAAAAGAAGCTACGAAATCAGGAAATTATAAGTGTTGTATAGAACCACCGTGTAAAATGTGCTTTCTTGGCAACTGGATATGGAAAGAAGGAACTTGCAACTGTGAAACAATGATCGCTCAGGGGCAATGGGATAAAGTTTGTCCTGAATGTAAGGCAGGAATAAAGGAGGGCAGATGTATATCAACAAAAACAACGAACGGAACTTGCCCTGTTGTAGCGGAGGTCAAATAATGGTAGAAATAACAATCAAAACGAAAGGAATGCATTGTGTTAGCTGTGAGAAGATTATAAAAGATGCAATTTTAAATGTAAACGGTGTTAAGGATGCTAAAATAGATTATACAACAGAAAAAGCTATAATAGAATTTGACCCGTTACAAACTGATATCAAAACCATTATGAAGGTTATAAAGAAAGTTGGTTATGAACCAGAAGAAATAAATAAAGAATCAAAAGGAGTTTTCAAAAAAATACTTAGATGATTTTAAAATGAAAACAAAAACAACATTCATCATAATAGGTATGCATTGTGTTAGCTGCGCAAAGGTTATAGAAGATGCTTTGAAAAAAAGTTATGGTATCGCTAAAGCTACAGTCAACTTTGCTTCAGAAAAAGCATATGTTGAGTATGATACTGACATAGTAGATGCAACCAAGATAAAAGATATTATTAAGAATGCTGGCTACACAGCTGAAGAAGAAATAGGAGACAGAGAAAGGAGTGCCAGAGAAAAAGAAATCAAAAACCTGAAAATTAAATTGTTGATAAGTTTAATTTTTACTGTACCAGTTTTCTTAGGTAGCTTTGCAGACATATTTCCATGGTTGCCAGAATTTTTCAAAAACCCTTACATTCTTTTAATCTTCAGTACCCCTGTTCAATTTATAGTAGGATCTCAATTCTATAAAGGTCTTTGGACAGCTTTGAAGAATAAAACTGCTGATATGAATACTTTAATAGCAGTTGGCACTTCTGCTGCATATTTCTACAGTGCTGTTGTGACCATATTTCCAGCATATTTCACTCAACACGGATTTCAAACTCAACTTTACTTTGACTCAGCAGCAGTCATCATAACTTTGATAATTCTAGGTAGATTATTTGAAGCTAAGGCTAAAGGCAAGACTTCAGAATCAATTAAAAAATTATTGAAGTTGCAAGCAAAGACCGCTAGAATAATAAGAGATAATATGGAAGTAGAAATTCCTATCGAACAAGTTAAAGTTGGCGATATAATTGTAGTCAGACCAGGTGAAAAAATACCTGTAGACGGAACCGTAACAGATGGTTACTCTTCTGTCGATGAATCGATGATAAGCGGTGAAAGTATACCAGTAGAAAAGAAGAAAGGTGACGAAGTTATTGGTGCAACGATGAATAAAACTGGTATGCTAAAATTTGAGGCAAAAAAAGTTGGAAAAGATACGATGTTAGCACAGATAGTAAGGATAGTAGAAGAGGCACAAGGATCAAAAGCACCTATTCAAAGACTAGCAGATAAAGTTTCATCCTATTTCGTTCCTTCAGTTATAATAATTGCATTGGTCTCTTCATTATTCTGGTATTCCTTTGGTAAATGTATTTTGACAGGAACACCTTACCAGGCAAATTACTTATCGATGACTCCTTTCTTATTCTCTTTAACTATATTCATCTCAGTCTTGATAATTGCATGTCCTTGTTCTTTAGGTTTAGCAACGCCTACGGCAATAATGGTTGGTACTGGTAAAGGGGCTGAGAATGGGATACTGATAAAAAGTGGTGAATCTTTGGAAAGAGCATACAAAATGAATACAATAGTATTTGACAAAACTGGAACATTGACGAAAGGACAGCCAGTAGTTACTGACATAATCTCTATCAATTCAAAAGAAGAAGATGTCTTGACATTTGCTGCTATAGCTGAAAAAGGATCTGAACATCCACTAGGAGAAGCAATAATTAAAAAAACAAGTGAAAGAGGAATAAATATACCATATGCTGATTCATTCAAAGCAATACCGGGTCATGGAGTAAGAGCTAGTTATAAGAAAAAGGCAATCTTGCTAGGAAACAGAAAATTGATAACTGACAATAATATTGGAATAGGAATGGTGGAAGAAAAAATAAGTAGGCTAGAAGATGAAGGAAAAACTGCAATGATAGTTGCTGTTAACAAAAAAATCATCGGTATCATAGCTGTCGCTGATACTTTGAAAGAATATTCAAAAGAGGCTGTAGATGCATTGCATAAAATAGGAAAGGAAGTAGTGATGATAACAGGAGATAACGAGAGAACTGGAAAAGCAATAGCAAGACAAGTTGGCATCGATAGGGTCTTAGCAGAAGTTCTACCAGAAGACAAAGCAAAAGAAATCAAGAAATTACAAGAAACTGGAAAAGTTGTAGGAATGGTTGGAGATGGAATTAACGATGCACCTGCATTAGCACAGGCAGATATAGGAATAGCGATAGGTTCTGGAACTGATGTAGCAATAGAAACAGGTGGTATCGTTCTGATCAAAGAAGATTTGAGAGATGTAGTAACTGCGATAGATTTGAGTAAAAAAACTATAAACAAAATTAAACAAAATCTATTCTGGGCTTTCTTCTACAATGCTGTTCTAATCCCTGTCGCAGCTGGAGTACTTTATCCACCATTAGGTATTCTTTTAGATCCAATGCTTGCAGGAGCTGCCATGGCATTCAGTTCAGTTAGTGTAGTCTCTAATTCTCTACTAATGAAAAGATATAAACCAAAAATAAAATAAATTAACTCCACAATTTTAATTTCTTTTTCAAAAGTTGTTTAAAATAACATTTTTTACAAATGTACTTACCGCTGTCAGTTTGTTTAAAATTTTCTATTTCAGTTCCACACATGTAACATTTTGTCATAATAATATTGCCGCTTTCGATAAACTTAAATATGTTAATTGAATATAAATTATAACGGTGTTATAAAGGTAGGGTCGAATGGCCGGGGAAATAGTTTGCATCAAAGCTGATTAAATCAGCACTTTCTTCTAGTCCTAAGTCTCGTCAAGAATTACTTGAACTAACAAAGCTTCCTGAAAGAACATTAAGGTACAATCTCGCTATTCTAAAAAGGCAAGGTATAGTCAAAGAAATTTTAATTCTTTCAGATTTGAGAAAAAAGGTGTTTTTATTATGTTTGAGATAGTTGATCTCAAGGAATTGAAAGAACATGAAGAAGTTGAGCCAATTTACTTACAAAAAATAAAAAAGCAAATTCAAAAAGATGGAATTCTAAAAAGACCGATAGTTGTAGACAAAAACACTAAAATAATTATTGATGGTCATTTTCGTTTTAATGCACTAAAACAATTAGGTTATTCTAAAGTACCAGTTTTCTTCATTGACTACAATTCCACTGATATCACAGTAGCTGCATGGAGAGATGGTGAGATTGTAACAAAAGAAGATGTTATAAAAGCAGGTTTGAATGGAAAGAAACTTCCACCAAAAACTTCTAAACACATGCTCATTATAACAAATCAAAAAATTCGTATATCGAAAATCGAGAAGAAAATCGATATTCCGTTGAATAAATTAAATGGAGGTAATTGATTTGAAAGTTGCAAATGATATAACAGAATTAATAGGAAACACGCCTATGGTTAGAATTAATAGACTGACAAATAAAAATGATGCAACCATTTACGCAAAATTAGAATGGTACAACATTGGTGGCTCAGTCAAAGATAGAATGGCACTATATCTAATAGAAAATGCAGAAACAGCAGGAAAATTTAATGATGATAAAATCATCCTCGAAGCAACATCCGGTAACACTGGTATTGCTCTAGCAATGATAGCTGCTGCAAAAGGACTTAAGATTACGATAGTAATGCCTGAATCTGTAAGTATAGAAAGAAGAAAAATCATACAGGCATATGGTGCAGAATTAATTCTTTCACCTGGAGAAAAGGGGACTGGTGGAGCTGTGGAATTAAAACAAAAACTACTCAAAGGAAATTCAGAGAAATATGTTGATATAGATCAATTTAAAGACCCCGCAAATATTTTTGCACATTATCAAACTACAGGTAAAGAAATACTCGAACAAACAAAAGGAAAAGTTGACATGATAATTGTTGGCATTGGAACAGCAGGAACCGGTGTAGGTACCTCTATGCGTGTTAAGGAATACGATACAAATATACAAATCGTTGGTGTGATGCCAAAATTAGGTGTAAGTATTCAAGGAATGAGAAATCCTAGCGAACTTAACCCAACACAATTATACAAAAGAGAAAGTTTTGATGAGATTATAGAAATAACGAAAGAAGAAGTACCTAAAACTTTTGAAATTGCGAGAAAAGTAGCTAGAGAAGAAGGGCTACTTATTGGTATGAGCTCGGGAGCAATAATGTATGTTGCTTTGCAAAAAGCTAAAGAATTGAGAAAAGGAAAAACAATAGTTATAATATTGCCAGATGGCGGAGGAAAATATCTATCAACTAACTTATTCAATTAAGATAAGTTATACTTAAAAAGATAAACTAAGGAAAAATAAATATGATTTGTAAGCCGACGTGGCAGAACGGCTATGCGACCGGCTGCAGAATTGATATGTTGATACCGGTTTAAACGAGTTCGACTCTCGTCGTCGGCTTTTTGGTGAATCGATGAAAAAAATTTTCAAGGTTGCACTAGCTTTAATCAGGAACGATAAAGTATTGATGGCCAAAAATTTTGGTATTGATAAATATTTTATTCCTGGTGGTAAGCCAAATGGGAATGAGACGGAGATGCAAACGTTATTTAGAGAAGTCAAAGAAGAATTAAGTGTCAACCTTGTTAAAGATTCGATAAAATATTTTGGAACGTTTGAAGATATTGCGTCAACCCATCTAGATTCTATAATCCAAGTCAAACTTTATTTAGGAAATGTGTATGGGGAGTTGAAACCAAGTTGCGAAATTGAGAAATTAGCTTGGTTTGGAAAAAATGATGATTGGAATATGTTAGGAACAGTTGCTAAAACTAAGATAATGCCAGCATTAGTTAAGGAAAATTTGATCAGATGATTTTATGGTTTTGAGAATTTTTAGTACAATGACAAAGAAAAAAGAAATATTCGAACCAATAAATAAAAACAAAGTTACAATGTTCGTCTGTGGTCCAACTGTTTATGACCATTCTCATCTAGGTCATGCAAGAACATACATCGCTTATGATATCATTACAAGATACATTCGTTACAGAGGTTTCAATTTATTCTTTTTGATGAACATAACTGATGTTGACGATAAAATTATCAATCGTGCAAAAGAAAGAAACATAGAACCAAATGAACTAGCAAAGGAATTTGAACAATCTTTCTACACTGATATGAAAACTTTGAATGTATTGAGTACTGTCAGCATTTTTGCTAGAGCCTCCGAACACATAAAGGAAATAATTAGTCAAATTCAGCGTCTAATTGAAAAAGGTTTTGCATATGTTACTGAAAATGGTGTTTATTATGATATTACGAAATTTAAAGACTATGGAAAATTATCGCATCAAAATACAGAACAATTAGAAAAACATAGAATTGAGCCAGATCCGACTAAGAGAAATCCGCAAGATTTTGCTCTATGGAAGTTCCAAAAACCTGGAGAATTGAGTTGGAACAGTCCATGGAAAAAAGGTAGGCCGGGTTGGCACATTGAAGATACGGCAATGGCAGAAAAATATTTAGGACAGCAATATGACATACATGGCGGTGGTCTTGATTTAATATTTCCACATCACGAATCTGAAATTGCACAGATGGAATCTGTTTCAGGAAAAAAACCAATGGTCAAATACTGGACTCATACTGGATTTTTGATGGTAAATGGACAAAAGATGGCAAAATCATTAGGCAATTTTATCTTTATTAAAGACGCCCTGAAAAAATTTGATGCCGAAACTTTAAGATTATTCTTTTCTTTCACTCATTATAGAAGTCCTATAGATTTTACAGAAAAGAGTTTAGATCAATCTAAGAAAAGTTTGGATAGATTGTATATTACTTTAGAAAATGTTCATTCAATTAAAATATCTAAAAATATTACACCAGAAGAAAAAAAATTTGATTCAAAATTCTTAATTTATAAACAAAAATTCATCGACGCAATGGACGATGATTTCAATACGTTAGAGGCTTTGAAAGTTTTATTTGAAATGTCGAATGAAGTTAACAAATTTATAAGTCATAGGAAAGAATTGAACAAAGATGTAAAAGAAAATATTCTGAATATTTTTAAAGAACTCGGAGGAATTTTTGGAATATTACAAAAAGAAATTAAGAAAGACAAACTATCAGATGGGATTCAAAAATTAGTTGATGAAAGAGAAGAAGCAAGAAAGAAAAAAGATTGGAAGAAGGCGGATGAAATCAGATCTCAATTGAAAGAAATGGGAGTTATGCTCGAAGATACTCCTGATGGAATTAAATGGAAAATAAAAAAATGATTGATTAAATGAAAATATATACAGACGGCGGTGAAGAGAAATATTGCTTTGTTGTACCAGAGAAAAATATTGTAAAAATATTTGAAAATAAGGGATTCACCAACAATGAAACAGAATATTTAGCTGTAATAGAGGCACTGAATTTTGTTGAAGAGAATTCTGATGTTTTGATTTTTTCTGATAGCAAGTTGGTCGTTAATCAAATAAAAATGGAATGGCACATAAAAGAAAAAAGATTGAAAGAATTATTCAAAAAAGTAATAGAAATTATCGATAAAAAAAAACTGAAATTTGATATAATGTGGGTACCGAGAGAACGAAACAAAGCTGGAAAGATTTTAGGATAAAATCTAAAAAATTAATAGATATAGATCGTTTAAATTTTTATGGATGAACTATCTAGAGCACACTCAGGAGAACATATTCTATTCCAATCTTTGTCTAGAGTTTTTAAAGGAATGGAATCTGTGAAAGTTGTCCTTGAACTAGAAAAGAAACAACTCTTTGTGAAGTACAACGGAGAAATAAATTGGAGTGGAATCCTAGAAGCTGAACATATCGCAAATAAGATTATTCGAGAAAATCGAAAAATAAAAATAACAACTGGAGATAAAGAAAAACTGAGAAAGGAATATGGTGACAAACTTAGAGGAAGATGGGATTTAATAAAAGATAAAAACATCAGAATAGTGGAAGTTGAAAACTTTGACTGGGTTGCATGTAAAGGGCAACATGTTGAGAACACTGGAGACATCGGTCTTATCATTGTAAAAAATTTCAGGAATATTGGAAAGGGAGAATACGTAATAGAATACGAAGTGAATGATAAAGCCAAAGAATTCTTGATAGAATCAAAGAAAATTGCGATGAGTGTCATGGAAATTCTTGGCACTTCATCAGACAAAATTGAAAATACTGCAAAAAATCTTAAAGAAGAAATTATAAAATTGAGAGGAAATTTAAAAGAAGCGAGTAAAAAAGCAATGGAAAAAATAGATTATGAAGAAATGAAAGGAGTAAAATTATATTTTAAAATCTTTCATGGCTTAGATAGAAGAGAGTTGATGAGAAAAGCAGCAAATTTAAGAGAAGAGAAAAAGACTATAGTAATTTTTGGTGATGATTCGGGTCTTCTAGTCATGGGAAGAAGTAGTGATTTGAATTTTAATGTTATTCCTATATTAGAGAAAGGTTGTAAAATGCTAGGTGGAAAGTGTGGAGGAAAAATAGATTTTGCTTTTGGTGGTGGGTTTAAATCTAACGATTTAACAGAAGCTGTAAGTTTGATAAAAAGAGAATTGATTGAAGAATTGAAACAAACCTCTTAAATTTTTTAATTTTTATTGATTAAATTCAACCAGAAAGTAATAATATATAAATTATTGTATATATATTATAATCTGATAAAAAATAGAAAAAGGTGGGAGTTCTAAGTTGTTTTATTGCACTCTCTGGACTATGACGTAGTCAAAGACAATTGTCCCTGGTTGCATCTCGATGTAGTCGTATATTTGGTGCGCTAGACGATACTCATACAGCTGATCCGTCTTTGGTGTTACTAATGCCACCATTATCTTGAATGGTTGTTTCAATTGTTTAGGATCGCCTGTTAGGTATATCGACCATGCACCATGCCATGTGCCGCCCCATTTATCATTATACGTAAAGTAGATTGGAGCTCCTGGGTGTACCAATTTCGAGTCAAGAGGCTTTACTAGTATCCACCATCTATCGTTTGGATTAGGGATATGCCCCCAGAATATTCCTTGCACATCGACAATTATTCCTGTAGTTGCGCCAGTTTTTGGGCATTTTATTTGTATATATGTTCTATGATGAGATTGACAGGCGTTTGCTGTTGCAATAGCCATCATTAGAGATGTCATGACAATTATCAGTAGTGCCGTGGATGTCACTTTTGTTTTATTATTCAATTTTTTCCCTCCTTTATCTTTCGGCCGTGGTTTATTTTCCCGATTCGCCGAAACTAGTTGGGAGTTTATCGGGCACGTCTCCAAGAATTAACAAATGCCAGTAAAACAAAAATAGGACAATTCCCACTTAAGACTTTCCTAAATTCCAACTTTACTAGCAAAAGACATTAAAAATAGATTCTGTATCGTGATAATTCTATACAAAACTTAAGTTAAGATTCATATGTTGTCTTGATGGTTATAGTGTTATTTTAGATGAACATTAAGGCTTTTCTCATTGAGAAATAGATGATTAGATATAAATCGGTTTTGCTTTCTATCAGATAGAAAAAATTAGTTCTGTCAACAACATCTGAGCTTGGATAAGGTTGTCGCACATCGGCACTCATTAAATCAAAAATTAGTTCATTGATTTTTGTATTAAACTTAGCCACTTATTTTGTCCTAACTTCAACTTAATCTCAGAAGCTTCGGCAGGGGTTAATTTATTGAGACTCGTATGCGGTCTTAAGAAATTGTAATATGTTTTGAAATTATTGACTAGATTCATAGCTGTTTTGTCTGACTTGAAACCTCTCCTTACTTTATCGAATTCTCTGAATTTCTGAAATAAGAGCGACAATTAACTTTAAATCCTTTACTGGTTATTTTAAAACTATGACATTGCAAGCCCAAACCATGCAACCAGTACCGATTTTATCTACTGGCACTTATCTAAAAGATGTTGCATTCTACATGGATTCTCAAAAAGCCAGAAATGCAAAAGGTCAAGAACTGGCTGGTAAACAAGATGGAACTGAATGGAACTTTTGGAATATTAATCAGTACTGGCAACATCTGAGAAAATCTGATTCTACTAGAATTTATCCAGGATTAAGAAGATGGTCTGAATCTTTGCTAAGGTCTAGACAAGGCTATGCTGATGAAGAAATTGAACAACTGACCAAAAAGTTTAATTTGACTAAAAATGAAGTAAATGGGCTAATACAATACGTAAAGGGCTTATCAAATAATATGCTTACTGGGAACGTTGAAATTGTTAATACGATTGTCGCTCACCCATTAACCGAAAAGGAAGGTAGAGAAGCAAGATATTCTAAAAAAATAAGGATTCAAGGAGTTAGCAAAGGTAAAAATGCGATTGTCATCGATGAACCAGTTGTAGTAAAGGAAGGTGGAAGTTTATACTTAGAACTTGACAAACAAAACCCACAAAGTGAATTGTTTGAAGTTGGAGATTATCCGAGAAACGATGGTAACTTGAAGAATCCAATTCCAGAATTAGGATTACCACAAAATGGTTATTTATGGGTCGATTGGAACCTAGAATATGAAGATGGGTTGAGGCCTGTGCATCGCTCGCTTTGGCATGCTGGGTTCGACGCGAGTGCGAGCTGGGGTCCTTCCGATTGGGCTTGGGGTAGGGGGTTCCGTCTGGGTAGCGAAGCGACCGCCGATATTTCTGCTAAATATAAAAAATATACAATCAACGAAGCACAAAAACAAATAATTGTAGATGCTAGCAAGAAGATAAGAGAAATACCAACTATATCTGTTAATGAGATTCCAACAGTGACACAAAATATAGGTGAAGAACTAAACAAATTACTTTCTGAACTACATTCAGAATAAACTTTTATCTTTTCCTTACCTATTCTTAATTCCCAGGTATGAAGCCTGGGCGCTACACGCTGACTCATAGTGCATTAAGACTTTTTTACCGTTTAGCCATGAAATTCAGAGGCGATAGTTAGTAACGAAAGTGAAACCTAGAACTTCGGTGTTGTTTGAATGAGTTGGCTACAAAAAGCTGTGCATCGCTCGAATTGGCATACTGAGTTCAACGCGAACAAGTTTATCCTTGGCGTATATGCGAACTGGAATCCTTCCAATTGGAAATCTCTTTGTGTATTTTTATCGACCAAATTTGGAATAGGGGGTTCCGTCTGAATAGTGCTTGGCTGACCTGGGATTTATCATGAAAACCTTTAACCGATTATACGAAAAGATTTATTCCATAGATAATTTGAGAATGGCTTTCAAAAAAGCCAGAAAAGGCAAAAGTAAAAAACAATATGTGATAAAATTCGAAGCAAATTTAGAAAATGAATTATCGAAGTTAAAAAAAGAACTAGAAACACTGACTTACAAACCAAAGCCATTGAAGACTTTTGTAATTAGAGACCCAAAAACGAGAGTTATCAGTGCTTCTCATTTTAGAGACAGAGTAGTACATCACGCAGTTTGTAACATAATAGAACCTATATTTGACAAGGCTTTCATCTGCGATTCATGCGCTAACAGAAAGAAGAAAGGAACTTCTTATGCAATGAAAAGATTTGAGACCTTCTTTAGAAAAATAACAAAGAATGGAAAATTGTTGGAGAACGCCAAAAACAAGAATATGGTAATTGGATATGCCTTAAAAGCTGACATTAAACATTATTTTGATACTGTAGATCATGAAGTGATGATTAAACTCATAAGAAAGAAAATTTCAGATGAAAAAGTCATCGGGTTGATTGAACGTATTTTAAGCAATCATAATTCAAAGGTAAAAGGAAAAGGCATGCCTATAGGCAATTTAACGAGTCAATTTTTTGCAAATGTCTACTTGAATGAACTAGATTATTTTGTTAAACACAATCTAAAAGCGAAATATTATATACGATATGTCGATGATTTTGTAATTCTACACAGGTCAAAAGAAAAATTAGTTTTATGGAAATGGTTAATCAATAATTTTCTAAAATCAATAAAACTTGAATTGCACCCAGAAAAATCCAAAGTAATTCCATTGCATAAAGGCATAAAATTTCTTGGATTCGAGATCTTCTATCATTACAAAATGCCAAAGAAAGGTAATTTAATAAAAATTGAAAAGAAACTAGAAGAATTAGAAACTACCTTTCAGAACAATTTGATTACTATGGATGAATTAAATGATGTTTTGAATGGATGGTATTCATATTTATTGCTTGGTAATACCTACAAACTAAGAAAAAATATTGAAAAAAACTTCAACAGGATTATTTCAAATCTTCAAATCTAGTTAAGTTCCTATATGCGACAGTCGAATACAAGTGCCGTTAATGAGATAGAACCAAAAAATTAAGCAACAATAAAATAGGCTAAAGAAGAAGTAGCATACAATAATGCAACTGTTCCAATCAAGTTTATGAATACATCTAATGCTGGACCAGCAGCATCTTTCAACGGATCACCTACTGTATCACCAACAATTGCTGCTGAATGAGTAAATGTACCTTTACCTCCTAAATTCCCAGCCTCAATAAATTTTTTCGCATTGTCCCATGCTGCCCCACCTATACACATCATTAATGCAAGAGGAAACATTGTCACAAGATTCCCTACTATAAAACCACCCATTGCTTCACGCCCAAGCATAATACCAACTGATAATGGAACTACAACCGATAAAAATGCTGGAGGAATCATCCCTCTAATTGCAGCTTTAGTACTGATATCAACACATCTTGCATAGTTAGGTTTCTCTCCATTTCTAAACTTATGATTCTTTTTGAATTGTCTTCTTACCTCTTCAATCATCTTATATGCAGCCTTTCCAACAGCTTTAATTATCATAGAAACTAGTAGGAAAGATAGCATACCCCCAATTAGCAAACCAGCTACGATTGGTGGTTTAGTCACGTTTATACTCTGAAGACCTGTCGCACCGATATATGCTGAAATCAAAGCTACTTGAGCTAATGCAGATGTTCCTATAGCATAAACTTTACAAATAGCTTTGGTAACATTTCCTACAGAATCTAACTTGTCCATAACTTTGTTTACTTTTGAACTAAGCCCAGACATTTCAATCATACCATGCGCATTGTCTACTATCGGGCCATAAGAAGACATGGCTATGAACGTAGATGTTATTGAAAGAAAACCTACTGCCAGCAAAGTTATACCATATAATTGATCAAAAAAATAGGCTGCCATTATTGCTACTGAAAAAACTATTATAGGAATAGCCACGCTTTCAAAACTAGTGGCAAAACCCATTATGATGTTAGTAGCTGCACCCGTTTTTGAAGCATTTGCAATATTTCTTACAGGAGATTTGTCTGGAGAGGTGTAATATTCAGTTAAATGTGCAAAAATAACAACGGCTATAATTCCTGCTAATGTTGCATAGAACGCATTGAAACTATTGAATATTTCCCAAGATGCGAATCCTGATGCGATGATGATAAATATGGCGGCTACATACATACCTCTGTTTATAGCGCTCTTTGCATCCGCATGATTAATTTTAACAAAGAATGAACCAATAAGAGATGATAAAATACCAGCTCCTAAAACTACTAGAGGATAAGTCAACCCCTCTTTTCCATAGATTGTTATACCTAGAATCATCGCAGCAACTAATGTGCAAACATAAGACTGAAACACATCAGATCCAGTACCAGCTACATCACCCACATTGTCCCCCACTTGATCAGCGATGACTGCTGGGTTTCTAGGATCATCTTCAGGGAAGCCCATTTCAACTTTACCGACTAAATCAGCACCTATGTCAGCAGCTTTAGTGAATATTCCTCCACCTACACGTGCAAATAGACCTATTAAACTCGCACCAAATCCCAAACCGACAAGTAAGAAAGGATCTTTGAGTACAAAATAAAGAGAACTGACTGCTAATAAGCCTAGACCAGCTAGTGACATACCTATGATAGTACCGCTGTCAAAAGAGGTTTTAAGCGCTTCTTTAATTCCATGCTTTGCTGATTCAGCTGTCCTTACATTAGTATGAATAGCTATTATAACGCCAAAATAAGCTGAAAATGCTGAGAATACAGCGCCTACAATAAAAGTCAGGGTAGTATAAAATCCTAAAGTTAATACACAAGCAAGAAATCGTCGGGCTTTAGCCCGTTGATGAATTGCTTGCATACTTTTTCCTACCAGGAGTATAAAATAAAAAATAGGAGCAGAGCTCCATCAATAATCCTATCTAGTGTAGAC